>SXGT01664882.1_pt1 | contig 15361 bp, 12 predicted proteins | sample 3176221 | NCBI WGS metagenome assembly SXGT01 (sample SAMN11356862, study PRJNA531348) | freshwater metagenome | isolation source: freshwater sample F1-120 | place: China: Fuxian Lake, Yuxi | collected 2017-12-25
GAGCGGGAGAATGTAAACAAACGGTGCGGCTGTGCGGAGCGTATCTCGGTCAAAACCTACCGCCGGGTTCAAATCTCGCTTGTGCATTGGTCGTCCAGTGAGAATTCTCACCGAATATCCCATCCCACCCGCATTGTAGACGACAACATTGTTTTTCATGCGCCACCCCGTGAGGCCCGCATCATCATTTTCCCCAAGTGCGATCACGAACGTAAATTGCGGAAACAACACTTCCCGTTCCTTCACCCAATCAACAAAACACTTCGGAACCTGAATTGGCTGAGATAGATGGGATTGAACAGATATCATAGATACTCATCAAATTACCGCTTTCCCATGACCATCACTATCCATTAAAAACATTACAAGTCCAATTCAAACTGGATAATGATCTGATTACTCTCTCAATCCTTCTCGCTCTTCGATTGGGGTTTGACGATACTCCATACCAACGAACACTTCGGGCTTGACGGTTTTGGGCAAATTATAAACGAATTGATCCTTTCCACCCGGAACAGGAATCCAGCCGCGTCGTTCGTAGAAACCTTTTGCAGGATTCCCGTCCATGATTGCGTCCACCAAGAAACCTGCGCGTTTCTTTTTTTTCAGCATTTCTTCAATCCGTTGCATTAATTCGGAAGCAATCCCCTTGCTTTGATGCTCAAATTCTACCCAGATGTCGGTAATCTGGTAAAAAGGGATTGGACTTGAGTAATAATCAATTTCGGCACCAGCGATGATCGTTCCACTTTCATCTCTCAGTTCAAACGTATGTCGTGGTGTTTCGCCCAACTCCTTGTTGGTAATTGGACTTGTGTATTCGAAATTTCTCATACAAATAATTCCATCGTGGAGATCGCAGGACAGGTCTTCAGCCATGGATCTTCCCTCGCCTAAACAACCCAGAGGATTATAACAAAAATCGGGAGCGGCTGCTTCCGATTTTTGTGGCTCCCCCGATGGGCTGAGATTAGAACCGCATTTTTAGAAGAAATAGAAGAAATGGACTACTCGATCGTTCATAAATGGTAATTTTTTCCTGTACTTACACGGAGCGGCGCGCAACTTAAGTAAAGCGCCATCAATCGAAAAAAACATAAATTTGTTTATTCCCAGACCCTGCAAAACCCAACAATTAGAAATCGAAACAAACAAGCAGTACGAGAGAGTAAAAATATCGTCATGATCGTCAATATCGTCAATGTTTAAGGGTTAATTTTGACTGACCTCTCATTTGAATGGGTGGGCTCAATCTCGCATTGGCTCTCCCGGAAGCTTTTTGATATCCTAAGGCGGTCGAGCTTCAACCCAAAACACGGGCAGATTTTTGCCTTTATCGGATCGCGCGCCAAAAGCGGCACCGATAAAACAACTCAGCACGATCCGTCGTGTCCTGGGTTGAGGCTCGACACCTTCGGTGTCGCTTTTTGTTTTTTTAACTCTTTTTCTTTCACTATGAGCTCAAACATTATAGAAAGAATGCCTCCCATAATTCGCTGGATCCTTTTCTTTCCTGCCGCGATCATTGGATCGATCCTGGTGACTGGACTGTGGAATATACTTGGTAATTCCAGCCTGGCATCACAGGGCTTTATCGAAGGCTCGTTCTGGTATGCATTTCAACAGAATGTCGTCGGTTCTCTCGTGGCAGCAACTTCGTTTGTATACATCGGGGCTCTGATCGCGCCACGAAAACAAAAAGCTGTCGCAATAATTCTTGGAGCATTTGTACTTATCTTTGGAACAGCTCTTCTCACCAGCTCCATTCTATTGACCCCAGGAGGACAGATAGGCTGGTTTATTGTCGCAGACCTATCGCTCATCGTCGGCGCGGTTACAGCCGCATATTACATTTACAAAGAAGAGAAACGTCCGGAATAACTCCTCTAAAACACAAAATCGACCATTGAGGTGAGATTGCAGGAGGAGGTCAACATCCTCATAAATCAGTGTAAGGGTGTTCGTGAAGACTATAAGTCCGCACCGGAAAGACTAGATCCGGACGGTAGAGAAGATCCTCAAACAATATGCTTTGACCCATTGGAAGATATGAGAAGTGCACGAGAAGCGCTAGGGGCATACATGGACACATCGAGCCATTAGAGACGCAAGGAACATTAGAAAGAGCATGCCCATCTCCTCCTCGCGCTTATCGATCGATCGATGTAAGCTAATGCATATTTATCAAAGATATGCAGACATTTTTCAATATAACAGCCGATGAGCTTGAGCGTTGGTGCTCGTTCAGTCTTACGGCACCAAGCGATCTGCCAACATTGGTAAGAAGGTTGCTATTAGAAACTACTAATCCAATCAAACTCGATATTCGATCTGGAGTTGGAACGCGTCTACGAGGATTTGACTGTCATTTAGAAGTAAGGAAGGTTGTCCCCTGCCTTCCTGATGGAGAAGCGGTTATCGAGATGGGAACGAACCAGGATGTAAAAACCAAAGCCGAAGAGGATTACAAGAAACGAACAGGTCAAACCACGGCCTTCGCGAAGAAGGATGTTGCATTCATATTCGTTACTCCACGAAGGTGGAGTGGTAAACAGGATTGGATCAATGAAAAAAAGAAGGATGGTGTCTGGAAAGAAGTTTCCGTAATTGATGCCGATGATTTTGAAGCATGGCTCATTGAGGCGCCCGCAACGAATCTTTGGTTATCTAAAGTCATCGGAAAAAGGAATACAGGCTTAGCTTTACTTTGTGATCAGCTAGAAGAATTTTTCGGCTCAACAAATCCTCCGCTTACGGCGTCATTAATGTTGGGGGAGCGAAATAGAGAACGTGAAGAGCTTGTAAAATTACTAACGTCTGACAACGGATACATATACATTTCAGGAAAGGACAAACGGGAAGCTAAGATGTTTGCAGCTTCGGTGATGCAGAGCGAGTCAAACGCAGTTGAATTAGAAGCGTTGTTTAGTAAGTCCGTGTGTATCGCAAGTGCTGACGACTGGCGAAGTTTTGTCAGTCTTTATTCTGATTGTTTATTAATTCCGGAATTCGACGATCCCCTGGCGATAGCAAATCCTGGCCAAAACAGAGTATTGATTCCGCTGGATGCAACAGACGTAGATAAGGTGGATCGGAACAAGGCAGTTTTTTTGCCAAAGATGAAAACGTCAATTCTTCGTGAAGAACTGAAGAAGTTGGGTGTAGAAGATAATCGAGCAGAACGAATGGCGAGCGATGCACATGGCTCCATTTCTGTGCTTAGCCGAATGATATCTAAAGTTCCTAAATTGACTGATCCGACTTGGGCGAGTGAGTCGCTATTGGTTCCACTGGTACTTATTGGAAATTGGGATGGGTCAAATGTTGACGATGCACAATGCGTTGAGGAAGCTACAGGAAAAAAATATGACGATGTTCAGCGTTTCCTTTCGGAAATTATAAATCAACCAGATAGCCCATTAGAGAAGGTGGGCAGTGTCTGGCGATGGCTATCAAGAGAACAAGCCTGGCACTCTTTAAAAAAGTATTTTACCAAAACAACCATCCAAAAAGTTCTCGAGTTATGCCAAACGTCACTCGGGGAAATTGACCCGCGTTTTACTCTTCCAGAGGAGGAGAGGTGGATGGCAAATGTGAAGGGAGCAAAGAGAATGCACTCTGACGTGTTACGAAAGAGTCTAGCTAATACTTTGCCGATGTTAGCCTGCATTAGTAATCACGCAAATCAACAGATAGATGACTATCAGAATATTGTTGACGTATCGGTTCAGAAAATTTTTTCACACGATAACAGTTTCAAGCTATGGTCATCGATTGGTAATTTACTACCTCTTCTTGCTGAAGCAGCGCCAAGTGTCTTTCTTGAAATCATCGAGAAGGCCGTAAAAGATCATCCCAATGAATTCATACAATTAATGAAGGACGAGCACGGGGCGTTTGGATTTGGTTCGTGCCTACATAGTGGGCTGCTTTGGGCTTTGGAAACACTTGCCTGGAGCGATAGATACCTCGCTAGGGCATCGCTGCTGCTTGCGCGACTACATAAGCTTGACCCTGGTGGTAGATGGGCGAATAGGCCACTCGAAAGCTTACGCGAAATATATACGGGCTGGTTTCCGCAGACCGCAGCGAGCCTTAACGATCGTCTAGCTTCCCTTGATTACCTAATTTTGAAAGAACCAAAGGTCGCGAACGAGTTGCTCGCAGCTCTAGTGCCTACAGGCATGGACACCGTCGGAAGGACTTCCTATCCAACCTGGAGAGATTGGCGTTCTACATGGCAGGAAGGCGCGGATAAACAAGAGGCGCAAAACTTTTTCATGGAGGTGAAAAAACGATTAACGGAAAATTCTATTGATCCAAAGGTTGTCGCTAATCTCATCGAACGGCTTTTGTCCTTCGGTTTGGATGATCGAGAAAAAATTTATCTCCAAATAGAACAACAGAGCCCGGAAGAATGGTCGTCGGACGAGCGAAGAAATGTCATGAGTAAAATTAGACATTTTGTTCACTGGCGAAGGGCATATGCGCATAAGGACTCGCCAATCGCTGAAGGTGAACTTAGCCGCCTGGAGTCAATCCATAATGCTATTGGTGCGAGCAATCCCATCCTTTCCCACGATTGGTTGTTTTCAAGTAGGCCGGATAACTTTGATGTTGTTCCTGGCCTCGGTTGGGATGCACAACAGAAGGCGGCGGATGTACACAGAGATGCTGCTGCAAAAGAAGTACATGATGAGTTTCTGACTACAGAAAACACGGCAACGATCTTGGGATTGATACACGTTGTAGATAATGTTACCCAATTTGGTTATTGGTTCGCGAAACATGACAAAGACAACGCTGCAATAAGGAAGCTACTTAGTACAATCAGTGGTGATGTCGAACAGGAGCGTTATTTCTTTCACGGCTACGCGAGGTACAAGGCGCAGGATGATCGAGCGCGGTGGTTTGATTTTGTCCGATCCCTCAAGTCTCAAAGTGGCGAAATCATAAAAGCTTTTTTGGTGGCGTCGCCGTTTGATAAACAGACATGGGATTTTGTAAAAAGTTTAGGAGCAGAAACAGACAGAGATTATTGGGCCGCAGTGTATCCCCAATACGGTTCAACTGCCGAAAACGAAGGACAAATGGCGGTAGAAAGGTTCGTCGAAGCCAAAAGAGGCCTTCCCGCTGCGCACATCGTTAATAGAACAATTCCAGAAAAAGGCCTTGGGGAATGGTCTGTTGAAACATTGTTAAAAATTCTTGAGTGTTCGGCGATTGAAATTGGAAAAAGTGGAAAGCAAATCGATACAATGGATGCATACTACCTCGAAGATATTATTGCGAGACTTCAAGATTCAAAAACGGATCGTGATAAATTAATTCGCATGGAATTCACATATCTCCCCATGCTCACTCACGGAGAAGTTAAGCCGAAACTTTTATATGAAGAAATGCTCAAAACGGAGTTCTTCTTAGACGTATTGAAGAGAGTCTATAAACGTAAAGATGATATAGATGATGTTCCAAAAGAAAATAGACGATCTGCCGCAAAACTCTGTTTTGAATTACTACATAATTGGAATGGCTATCCAGAAAAATCCGTTTTATCAGAGTGGACTTCAGAAGTTCGTAAACTGTGCGGCGAGTGCTCACGACAAGAGATCGGGGATGAAGAAATTGGAAGAGTGCTAGCGAGAGTGCCCGCAGACGAAGATGGGGTATGGCCACCAAAGCAAGTTACAGACATTATAGAAAGTACCGAGTCCGATCATATAGAAATCGGTTTTTCCACTGAGATTTACAATTCCCGTGGCACAACATCACGAGGATTAGAGGATGGTGGAGTAAGTGAACGTGAAATTGAAAAGAAATACCGTGAACTGTCAGAGCGTTTTAAACATCAGCCCAGGGTGGCCAAACTCATGGATTACATCGCGGATCATTACAAGAATGATGCGAAATACCATGATCAGGATTCAGATCTACTGAACGAAAATTGACTCTAAAACACGAAGTCGCCCACCGGAATAGGCGGAGGGCGTGTTGTTCATGGTGGGTGACGAGAGGGTGTTTCGTTTTGTGCCTCCCTGATCTTGAAAATTTTAACCTATGTGGACGATTGACTTCTACTCTGACTACAAATGGATTAAAGAGAAATGGCCCCTGGAGGCCGTATTGTCTTTACCCATGAAGTTCTCTACTTTCCCGGGGAAAGTTTTCACACTTCTCGTGTACGGCGATGAAAGTGGGATTAAGCACATTCGTATAAATACGGAGCTAGAGAGCAAAGAAGAGGTGGAAACCTTCACCTCTACTAAAATCATGATGATCAAGAATTCATTTGAACTTTTGACGGGAATGTTAGCCGGAGACAAAATCAATCTAAGCCCGCTTTCACATGGAGATCGTTTTCTAATTTCGTACGGGGAGGGCGATGTAGTTCCCCTGCATATAGAGGCGACCATGGGGCAACAAGCGCCTTTTGATTACGATAAATTTTCTACACTTTTCAAATCACAATTTCCAGGGTTCGAGCCGTATTGCTTTTATTTAAACATGGCATCGAATAGCCAATTACCGGTAGATTACCGCTGGTTAAATTACTATCGCATTCTTGAAACGCGTTTCAATCAAACAGGTGATGGTTTGGACAAAAATAGTGAATATAAAAATTTTGTTAAACAACAAGGAGTTATTACGACAGGAAAGAACGCAGAAATTAGAGGTGCGATACACGCATTTGCACGTGGCGCGACTCCCGGAATAGGACAATACAATTCGAAGTACTCGGGCGAAATGGAAACTACCCTACCAGCCATGGAGAGACTGGCTTATGAGGCACTGAATGCCCATCCCGATAACCAATATTTGAGATTTTCTCCTAGAGCGACACCGTCCCCCTCGTCACCCAGTACTAATGAGAGCTAGTAGGCAGCGAAAACCCGATTTTGATCTCGAAAATTGCGCGATTACTTCCACGATCATATAGAGATATTTGAACGTGGCATGGGGGGAGCCCCCACTTATCTTGTAGCCAAGAACCAAATATTGTTTTAGGGTTTGAGCAGGTCATAGATGTAAATGAAAATATGAGCGAGCCCTTTTCTTTTGACGACATTCAGAAATATTTTGTTCAGCCGGGTGGCCAGGTACATGACGAGGTGCGTCTGACACTGGTATCAGATAAAACGCTGCGCAACTTGGTGTATTTCATGCGCGAGGTTTTTGATATTCCACTTGGGGGCTATACAAAAATGAGCGAAGTTATTGCTTTCGAAGTCCGCTTGAGGAAGAAGCGGCTTCGTCTCGATGAGAAGGCATTTTTTATTGGGGTGAAAAATATTGCAAAAAGTGCAGAATTACCGATCTATTGCGAGACTAATGTGAGGGTTTGCGTGCTTGCCGATGGTAAACTGGAGAATGATTTAGACTACGAGTCACGATATGGATACGCTCCCGGAACGGAGTATGCCGCGCTTTTGCATGATGACTATTTCTCCTCATTTATTTCGGAAGATAAGAATGACTCCACGGTAACGGTAAAGATTTATCGTCCACTTACCCAGAGCTCAGGAAAGCGAATGTTGAAGGAGATCGAAAAGACGTTCAAACTGTATTTCCCGAAAACTAAAAAATCTCGTCGTCAACCAAGCTTGGAGAATAAGATTTTGCTAATGAAAGCTTCTCTGGCTGGTAAGAAAGGGTACGATCTTGTTGATATTCTCTTTACGGACGGTGAAGTGAAAGACGATAAGAAACGCCTAAGCAATGTTCGAAAAGTGCTCGAAAGAACCAAAAAGAAGCCACGCGACAAAAAGTGAACTAGTTCGTGTCACGCGTCTAAGAGACAACCCTTTTAAACTGAGGGTTGTCTTTTACTTTTATGACTATGACGCATGGAACACAAAATACGAACACCTCCGAATTCCGCAGCAGCGATCTCGCGCTTGCGGCCTACTTGGCCTTAACGAATGGAATCGTGCGGATCGATCGATTTGATCCGCGTAAAGCCGTCTTTTGTTTCAATCGGGACAAGGCGCTCGATCGAAGGATTGATGCATTTTGGGCTGATGAAGCAGCGACGAGTCCACGAGGATACTTCGAAAAAATTCGTGAGCTCAAGGCACGGATTTACGCCGAACGATAACTGTGTCACCAGCGGCTCTTCAAGAGTTCGTCGAGATCTACAAGCGCGAGTTTGGGATCGATCTCACACCAGACGAGGCATCGGAGGCCGCGTTAAACCTTTTAAGTCTTTATAAAGCCGTCTACTCGGCAGAATGACCATATGGACAATGTACATGAAATGACTAAGTGCGCTCTCGAGTATTGGGATCAGGGATACGCCCCTATTCCAACCAACATCGCAAAGCAGCCAATGGTTAAGTGGCAGGGATATCAGGAAAAACCACCAACACGCGAACAAGTTATCGGCTGGAACGGTTTGTTCGCCAAAGGAGGCATCGGGCTCATTACGGGATCGGCCTACGGGCTTGTCGTTGTTGATATTGATCCTCGAAATGGAGGAAACGAGAGTTTTAAGAGCTTGCATTTGCCTCCAACACGAATTATTCGTTCTGGTGGCGGTGGGGCGCACTATTACTATCGTTGGCCGAAAAATATCCCAGCCCCAAGCCCAAAGGGTCTTTATCCGGGCGTGGATATTCAGGGTGAGAAAAAGTATGTAATCGCTCCACCGTCGCTACACGAGAGCGGCAAGACGTACGAGATCGTAAATCCCGAGGAAGATCTCGCCGAAGCCCCGGATTGGATTCATGCCTTAGTAGAAGAAAAACCAAAGCTTTGGAAAACTGGGCGTGATGGTGTTTCGGAAGGACTTCGAAATGACACAGCGGCCTCGCTTCTGGGAAGCCTTTTTACGCAGCACTCAAGTCAGAAGTGGGAGTCGCATGTGTGGCCAAAGGTTTTGGAATGGAACTGTAAAAATGTTCCTCCCATGTCTGAAAAGGAGCTGCGCACCGTCTATGAAAGCGTGATGCAGTACCACCTTGCCGATTCCTCAAAAGAGGAAAGGGGTCGCCAGACAAGGGCGACGGATATTTACGAACACCTCAACAGCGTGATTCGTGAGGCATTCGTTGACGATGTCGGAACCCCATATGTCCTCCTCCCGGTCGGACAACATAGCGAGATTCTCCCGATCCAAAGTTCCAAGTTCAAGAACTGGGCGCTTCACCAATACTGGGAAAGCACGGGGCGAGCACCAGGTAAAGACACGCTCTCGGCTGCTATCTCGCTCTTTGAGGCAAACATTCACCACAGTGGCGCACGGCGCTCTCTGGCTACGCGTGTAGCCGCCTCAGACGGAGCGTTTTGGTACGACCTCACCAATCAAGATTGGGCGGCGATTAAGGTCACGCCGATGGGCTGGGAGTTTGCCTCTGACGTACCACCGCTCTTTTACCGTTTCAAACACCAGCAACCACAGGTTAAACCAATTGGTGGTGGGAACTTGGGCAGTCTTTTGGAGTTCGTGAACATCCAAGAGGCAAACCATAAGCTCCTGTTCATGGTTTACCTTGTGGCCTGTTTTGTTCCGGATATCCCACATCCCATTCCGAACATCCACGGCCCGCAAGGATCGGCAAAAACAACTCTATTCCGAATGATTAAGCGGATCGTCGATCCATCCAAAATGGAGGTCTTGTCACTGCCGACCAATAATACCGATCTGGTGCAAAAGCTATCCCATCACTGGCTTGCGCCGTTCGATAATATCTCTGACATGCCCCAGTGGATGTCGGATACGTTTTGTCGTGCCGCAACTGGCGACGGCTTCTCCAAACGCGAACTGTACTCAAACGATGAAGATGTTATTTACTCTTTTCGTCGTTGCGTCTGCCTAAACGGAATCAACGTGGCCGGCTGTCGTCCGGATCTTCTTGATCGGAGCATCCTTTTAGGGCTTGAGAGGATTAGTCCAGAAAATCGCAAAGATGAGCAAAGCGTTTGGGGAGACTTTCACGAGAAAATGCCTCATATTCTTGGAGCGGTTTTTGATGTCCTTGTGAAGGCTATGACTCTGCGTCCAAAGATGACTGCCACAAATCTTCCGCGTATGGCGGATTTCGCTCTGTGGGGCTGCGCCATTGCTGAATCGCTAGGATCCACCTCTGACGCGTTTCTTGAGGCCTACAGGTCAAATATTGCAGAGCAGAACGAAGTGGCTATCAATGAAGATCCGATTGCATCTGTGGTTGTTGAGTTCATGGCAGGTAAGACTTTTTGGCAAGGAACGATGACCAGCCTGCTTGTTGAGCTCTCGAATATTGCGGAACGCGATAAAATCAACACGTCTTCAGCGCGTATTTGGCCTAATCGCGCCAATGCCCTTTCGCGATTCTTGAATGGGGCAAAGGTGAACCTCGCCCAAGCCGGGATTCTCGTTGAGAATCACCGTGGAGCCCAACGTGTTGTTCAAATTCGGAAATATGATGCCTCGCAGAAGCAAGGCGTCCCCACTGCATCATTAGAAAGCAATCTCGACGATGTTGACGATGTTGACGATCAACTCCCGTTCTAGAGACAATGTGGTTATGAGTGATCAAAAAAAGGCTATCCTCTATGCGCGGAAGTCTAGCGAACAGGAAGATCGCCAGGTTTTGAGTATCGAGTCCCAAATTCGTGAACAACAATCTACCGGTGAGCGTGCGGGGGTTAGCATTGTCTCCACGCTCACCGAGTCGTTTAGCGCCAAGGCTCCAGGGCGGCCGATTTTCGATAAGATGATTGAGATGATCGAGTCCGGACAGGCTCAAATCATCATCGTGTGGCATCCGGATCGACTTTCGAGAAATTCCGTGGACACGGGAAGGTTGGTTTATCTTTTCGACACGGGAAAGCTGACCGCCATCATTACTCCCAGTCAAACGTTCACTAACACGCCTAACGACAAATTTCTCTTTAACCTGCTTTGTAGCCAAGCAAAGCTGGAGAACGACAACAAGAGCATTAACGTCAAACGTGGGCTCAAAATGAAAGTTGAGAAGGGTTGCTATCCGACAGTGGCTCCCATCGGCTACCTAAACAATAAGTACAAAGAAAAAGGGATGAAGGACATCATCCAGGATCCTGATCGTGCACCGCTGATCCGGAAGATGTTTGATTTGATGCTCGAGGGCAAGCGGCCGGTGGAGATCCTTGATATCGCAAACAACGAATGGGGCTTCCGCACCCGCGCAGGCAATCCTCTTGCGAGAACTACGCTGTATAGGATCTTTACCGCACCGTTTTACTATGGGGAGTTTGAATACCCAAGTAACAGCGGCGTCTTCCATACTGGCTCGCACGAGGCGATTATCACGGTCGCAGAATACGATCGCATTCAGACGCTCCTCGGACGTGACGGTCGTCCGCGTCAGAGAAGCCATAAATTCGCCTTCAGCGGGCTTCTGCGCTGCGGAGAGTGCAATGGGGCAGTGACAGTGGAGGAGAAGGATAAGCACCAGAAAAACGGGAATAGCCACCACTACGTTTATTACCACTGCACAAAGCGTAAAACACCTTCCTGCACACAGGGATGTCTTGAAGAAAAGGCACTAAAGGGTCAGGTTTTAGATTTGTTGGAATCCCTGCGTATTTCCAACGAATTCCACGAATGGGCATTGCGTCAGCTTAAGGAGGAAAACAAAAACGAATCCGTTAGTCGCAATCAGCTCATTGAGCATCAGCAAACCAACTACCAATCCGTCATCAAGAAACTCGATCGTCTTATCGACATGCGCGCAAACGACGAAATCAACGAGGAGGAGTATCGAGCACGGCGCTCAGTCTTGGATCGAGAGAAGGGGCTGCTTGTCGAAAAGATGGCGGATACGGATCGCCGCGTTGACCGCTGGCTCGGCATTGCCGATGACGCGCTCCAATTTATTAAACGTGCACACGAAAAATTCCTAAATGGCTCGGATGAGCTCAGGGCGCAGATCCTGACTAGGGTTGGTTCGAACCGCAGGCTTGAGAACGGAAAGTTGTTTGTTTGCGTACCAAAGCCTTTAAAACTCCTTTCCGAAGTGTCTCAAGGGACAACGGGCAATAAAAATCGGTTAGAACCTCTCAAACTTGGCTTACATAAACATAAAACCGATACCATTTCTGATATCGGTTCCATGTGGCTCCGGGGGCGGGGTTCGAACCCGCGACCAATGGATTAACAGTCCACTGCTCTACCGCTGAGCTACCCCGGAATGGATATTTCTTTACGGCGACGGGAGTATAACAATCGGAGGAAGAGACGGCAAGTGCGAGTTGTGGAGAGTTGGAAAAAAAGGGATAATGCAGAAAAGTTTTAACATGCTTGTATGAATACACGAGGTTTGGGAGCTCCACGGGGAGAACGTGGGATTCCACGCGATGAAGGGAAGAAATTTATTCCACGTACTCCGGCACAGGAACAGGCGGAGCGTGAGGAGCGACGTTTACGGCGTGTACGCACTGAGCAGGGAGAGCAACTGAAAAAAGATAACGCTCCCACACCAAAGGCAACACGGGAATCCATGGACCGTTCGGCGATTAACTTGGGTCGTATCGATCGGCAATTAGATTTGCTTGTAGACGCACCAAACGAGCAAGTGCGTGCAGTGCGCATGGCGATTGCCAAACGACTCATGACGGACGCAGAGTACAAACGGATGTCGACGGAAGTCATGCCGCTAGAAGAACTACAAGACCTCACACGCGAAATTGTGTCGCGGCTCGAACAGCAATACCCGCTCCCGAGTGTCATTCGCAAGCCATCAACCGAAACAACGCAACCAGCACGCAAGTCTGCCAAAAAAGCGGCATAGAAAAAACCACCTCGTTCAGCCACGTCTTGGCTGCGGGGTGGGTTTTATTCGGCGTCGTCCCAGGTTTGGGTGCGACACCAGGCGAGCGTGTGGCTCGAGGGGATGCGGGTGGAGGTGAGCTTGATGTGGGCCACCTCCGCTTCCTGCACCTGGAGGGTGTAGAACCCTTCGAGCTCGATGAGCTCGGTGAGGCGCGCCCCGTCGGTGGCGGCCGCGGCGACGTCCGAGTACCGAAGATCGCCGGCGGGGGCCTTGGGTTGGCTCGCGGCCGCGGAGAGCTCGAGCCGCACGTCGTGCAGCTCGGCCCGGGTGTCGAAGAGCCCCTGCAGCCCTTCGCACCGGGCCTGCTCCCAGCCACGCGCGTTGTGCTGTGGAGCTTCCTCTTGAGGGTCGGTGGGTTCCTGTGCACCAGCCAGCGGGAGAAGGAACACGGACAGAAGACAAAACATGAACAGCTTCCTCCAAGGGCAGAATAATGCCTGTTTTTACCGATTTTGTCAATACTTCCATTGACATTCCGGCAGATTTTTGCTATTCTTCGGCCAATCGTCCCTCCCTAATTGGGACCGGACTCGAGCCTCGTGCGTCTTTAGTGACCTCAGGAGTCGGGTCACTAAATGAACTGACCCATCTTCGGGTCTTCTATGACGCAGCAGAACACTCCCGTTCAGGGAGGATTTTATGGGCTTGGTATTGCACCAAACCTTCTCGGAGCTCTCGATCGTCTTAAGTACACCACCCCAACCCCCATTCAGGAGAAGGCTATTCCTCCGGGCATTCAAGGTCAGGATTTGATTGGTATTGCTCAAACGGGAACCGGTAAAACGTTGGCCTTTTCCATCCCGATGCTTCAGCGCCTTTCAGCGGTGAAGGGTCAAGGACTCATTTTACTTCCTACGCGCGAACTCGCGTTGCAGGTGGACGAAACCATGCAGAAAGTGGGAAAGGCGTTTGGATTGCGCACAGCTGTGCTGATCGGGGGTGCTTCCATGGGCATGCAGAAATCGATGATTGCCCGCCGCCCACATGTCATCATTGCCACTCCAGGTCGTCTCATTGACCACATGGAGCAGCACACGGTTTCGCTGAGCCAGGTACGTGAGCTTGTGCTCGACGAAGCGGACCGCATGCTCGACATGGGATTCATGCCGCAAATCAAGCGCATTCTCGAAGGCGTCCCAGCAGACCGTCACACCATGCTTTTCTCAGCGACGATGCCAGAAGAAATCGCGAAGATCGCCGGCAAGCACATGAAGCTTCCGGTGCGCATCGAGATTGCTCGCCAAGGAACAGCGGCAGAGAAAGTTGATCAGGAATTGTTTGTGGTGAGTAAGGCCGACAAACTGCGCCTGCTTGAGCAGTTGCTTTCCGAGTACAAAGGCACCGTGCTTGTTTTCTCCCGCACAAAACACGGTGCGAAGAAAATCACCCAAGTGCTCCGCACGATGGGCCACACGGTTTCCGAGATTCACGCAAACCGTTCGTTGGCTCAGCGCCGCGAAGCGCTCGATGGATTTAAGAGCGGCAAGTACCGCGTGCTCGTGGCCACAGACATCGCCGCGCGTGGTATCGACGTGACCGCAATTGAACTCGTCATCAACTTCGATCTCCCAGACCAAGCGGACGACTACGTGCACCGCATCGGCCGCACCGGCCGCGCAGGAGCGACAGGAAAAGCGATTTCGTTTGCCTGTCCAGATCAAGGAAAAGACGTACGCGAAATCGAAAAACTGATTCGCCGTCAGCTCCCTGTCTCCAAGCTTCCCGCGCTCCCAGCCGCTCGCGCTCCCCTCCCGCACGACCGTGGAGAGCGCCGCGAAATTCCGCTGCGCGGCAGCACCGGACGCCGCCCACCGTTTGGCAGCGGCCGACCGATGTCACGTCCAGCCACGGCTGCTCCGGGCACTTCTGCGAGCCCATCGGCTCCGGGTGCGGCCCGCAGCTCGAGCGGCTACCGTCCCTACAACGATGACATCGACAACAAGGTTTCCTCCCCTCGCCCAGCACACGCCCAGGGCGGACGCCCAGCACAGGGTGCCGGCGGCCCACGCCGTGGTGGCCCTGCTCGCCCGGGTGGTCGCCCGGGGAGTGGTGGAGCCGGAGGCAACCGCAAGCGCGGTGGCTTCAGCAAAGGCCCACGCAAATTCTTTGGTGGAATGGGAGTGTAAGAGGAAGTAAGTTGTAGCTGGTAGCTTGTAGGATGAAAAGAAAACCGGGTCGCGATGAGCGAACCGGTTTTTGGTTACTTGGATTTGAGGAGTCCGCCGATGGTGCGATCGACGGCACCCAGAGGTTCGATAGCAATCTCGTCTTGCATGTGGGCTTTATCGTGATACTGGAACGGGTTGTCGAGGTCGCGAATGAGAACGATCATGTACAAGAGCAAGTACGTAATGGCACCCATGATGAGCAGCGACTCGCTCATGGTTCCCATGTCAACAAACAACATGGAGAACAATACAATGCCGGTAAACATTTCCGAAATAGCATACGCCGGAAGAATCACAGACGCCTCACGGATATTACGCATGCGAATAACCATGCGTCGCACAGCGGAAACTTCTTGTTTCAATCGCACAAGGAAGTTTGCCGTTGTGTGAGGTTCGAGC
>SXGT01254799.1_pt1 | contig 15356 bp, 19 predicted proteins | sample 3176221 | NCBI WGS metagenome assembly SXGT01 (sample SAMN11356862, study PRJNA531348) | freshwater metagenome | isolation source: freshwater sample F1-120 | place: China: Fuxian Lake, Yuxi | collected 2017-12-25
AGTAATTGTTTGCTGTTTACAATTTTGTAAAAGCATCAATAACAAGTGGCAGAAATCGCAATGCTTTGTCGGCGTCGGCAGGGCGGTTACGTTCGACCGCACTTTTCGCAAAATTGATCACCCGATCAAAATCAGCTGCAAGTTGGTCGCTAGTCGCCAATATTTTTGGACGAATTGCGTCGCTGAGCGAAACTACTCGCGCCAGTTGCTCGGTAACTTTTTTGCGTTCGGCCTTTTGCATTGACTTACTTAAATTGTCGACGGCAAGCAATAATTCGTCGAGCAACTCGTCAGTTGTCAATTGGCTGTTGATCGTCGCTTGAGTTGTTGATTCTGAACTTGACGCAACTGTCGTAACAGCCGACTGATTGATGGTCGTAGCGCAACTAGAAACCAAAGTAATTAAGGCAACTGAAGATACGGCAAAAGTTCCATAAGTTTTTAATATTCTCATGTTTTAAAACTCAATGCTTAACGGGATGAGACAAGCAATCTACTGCCGATAAACGGGCCGATAGTCACTGAGTCTCGAGAAACTGCTTCGTTCATTAATAAACTTATTTCACCGTCTTTGGTCTTGTTTGTGACCACTCCTTCGCGGCCGGGAAACATCCGATTTGCTTCAAGACTGTCTAGAACGCCGGCTGTCTCCTCTAACTCTTCGGAGATTCGCACGATAATAAAGGATTTGCCGATTTCAATGTCACTGAGTTTCATGAACGGCACACTTTGATAATTTGACCCCGGAATTTGATTGCCGTGCGGACATGCAGTTGGGTGACCGAGCATCTTCGCCAACGCACCTGCAACTTCGTCAGTAATTACGTGCTCCCATTTGCAGGCTTCGTGATGTGCTGTTGCCCAAGGCAGACCCAGTACATCAATCAAAAAACATTCAGCGAGGCGATGTTTGCGGACAACTCCTTCTGCCAGTGTTTTTCCTTTTTCGGTCAGTGCAATTCTTGGCCCGGTCAAGACGACCAACCCCTCGGTCTGCATTCGCTTGATCATTTCGGAAACCGACGCACGCGAAACATTTAAGCGGTCAGCAATGCGCGCCTGAATTAATTCAATTTGATCTTCGTCGAGTTCGTAAAGGCATTCGCAGTATTCTTCGAACGCCGGGTGATGCTCAGTGGCCTGATGCATGGTGTGAGTCTAACTCCAGGCAATCATTGGCATCATTTGCTTTTAGATGCCACGTTCACGTTCGTCGCGCACGGCTGCTTTGACCGAATACTGCACAAGGATTGCCGGCGCTAAAACAATACTTCCGACAATTAAACCTGCAGATGCAACACGACTGGCGTTTGGTGTGAACTCAACAGTAAGTCCCCAAATCACAGCAATGGTCGAAATCCCAAAAAATGAGTATCCCAAACGGCTGGCACGTTTTGCCCAATTAGAAATCAATGCCCGTTTTACGAGAACTGGATCACTCGATAGTTCAGTAGTTAGCCGACTTGTTGCTGAACCCGCTCTTGCACTATTCGACTTGCGGCGTTGTGTGCGAGAATTCATCTGTGTTTATGTTACGGGCTGGTTTTCAATGACGGTGAAGTTGAATTGGGGCGAGTCGGTGCTGGTTGCCACAATCGATCGACCAGAGTGCCGCAATGCTGTTGATCAACAGACTCTGCTCAAACTCGCAAGTGCACTAGACGAGTCAGTCAAACGGAAAACTCGGGTTGTGATAATTACCGGCACGGCACCGGCATTTTGCTCGGGTGCCGATCTATCGGGTGTTCGTGAAACGGAGTTCACTGATGCTTTGCACAAGTTCTTGATTCAACTCGCGACTTTACCGAGCGTGACGATTGCGTCCATTGATGGCCCTGCCTTGGGCGCTGGTGCACAAATTGCAATGAGTTGTGATCTGAGAGTTGCGACTGCACAAAGTGCTATCGGCGTGCCTGCGGCGCGACTTGGTCTTGTTGTAAATCATTGGACAGTTGAGCGTTTGGCTCGTGAATGCTCGTGGCCAGTGGCACGGGCGATGCTGTTGGGGGCAAGAAACTATTCAGGTGCCGAACTCGCGAACCTCGGTTCTGTACATCGCTTGGGTGAACTTGAAGAAGCCGTCAGTTGGGCAACTGAAATTGCGTTGCTGGCACCTTTGTCAATTGCCGGTCATAAAGCGGCACTAAACGCTTCATCTCGGGCGCCAGAACTTGATCATGTCGTGCAGGCCGCGCGTGACCGCGCTTGGGCGAGCAAAGATGTTGAAGAAGGACGAAGTGCGTTCGTCGAGAAGCGTCAGGCAAAGTTCAAAGGCGAATAGATGACGACCGAGAAAGCAGTCGATTTTAAAGATGTTGTGATTGTCTACGATAAATTTCCGGCTGTTGCTGGTGCAACTTTTTTTGTCAACGTCGGGGAAATCATTTTATTGCAAGGGCCCAATGGCGCGGGCAAAACTACTTTGCTTCGGGCATGTGCCGGTCTTTTGCCAATCGCCCGCGGTACGGCAAGTGTTTTAGGTTGCGATCTACAAACCGATCGCTCGGCTGTTCGATCAAGAGTTGGTCTGCTCGGTCATGCAAACGGGTTGTTTCAAGATCTAACCGTCACAGAAAATATGTCGTTCTGGTCGCGACTGGTTGGTGCGGATAAAACAGATATCGACCAAGCAATGGACGCCATGGGCTTATCGGGTCGTCTAAGCACAACAATTGTCGCCAAACTTTCTGCGGGTCAGCGACGCCGTTGTGCACTTGCATCGCTGATCGTGCGTCGTGCGCAATTGTGGTTATTAGATGAACCCCATGCCGGGCTTGATGCGCAAGGTCGTGATGAATTAGATGCAACTCTTCGTGCCGCGCGCGATTCAGGAGCAACAATAATTTTCGCATCGCACGAAATTGAGCGGGCGCAGGCGTTAGCGACGCGTAGTTTGTTGGTCACAACGGGCACGGTCAAGACATTGTGAGAAGAACAACCAGCAAGAGCCGCGTCGTAAGCGCAGTATTAATCAAAGACTTGCGTATCGAGGCGCGCAGTCGAGTTGTAACAAATCAAGTGTTGCCGTTTGCCGGCTTGATCATGATCATGTTTGCCTTTGCTCTTGACAATGATGATGTACTGCAACGCGTGGCTGGTGGTTTGGTTTGGCTGGCAACAATTTTTTCGTTGTTCGTGATCGTGCAAAGGTCTTTTGCAATTGAGACAGCCGACTCGGCACTCGATTCTTTGCGTGTTGCGGGCATCGATCTTTCGGCGGTATTTCTTGGCAAAGCGATAGCTCTGACTCTGCAACTGATAGCACTCGATGTGGTGTTGATTGCATCTGCGTTTTTGCTATATCAAGTACAAGTTTCGTCTATCGGTCTGTTGCTGTTGGTTACTTGTGTCACCTGCGCTACAACTGGATTGGGCTTCGTAGGTACGCTCTATGGCGGTCTCACTGCAGGTGCAAACGGTCGCGAAACTTTGCTTCCTTTGCTGTTATTGCCAGTAGTGGCGCCAGTTCTTATCGCTGCAACGCGGGCCACGGAAGCGGCTTTTGGCAGTGGTGGAGCGGCAACATCTGAAGGTTGGGCGTGGGTTGGCCTGCTGACAATTTTTGCCGCAGTTTTTGGTATCGGAGGATCATTAGCTTTCGGATCGTTGATCGACGAATAATTCGTAGCCACAAATACGCCCTCAAAAATATGGAGTTAATTTAAAGAATGTCACAGTCATCACAAAAAGTTTCGAACACCGGCACGCAAGCAACTCGTGTTATCGGCGTTCTGGCGATCGTCGTAATGACATGGGTTGTGATCAGCGGACTCTCACTAACTTCAGCCGATGTCGTGCAAGGCGAGTCAGTTCGAATTATGTATGTGCACGTTCCCTCTGCATGGATTGCTTACGTTGCGTTCATCGTGACTGCGATCGCCTCGGCATTCTATATTTTTGCCAAGCGTCACTCGCTCGGTTTTGATCGCGTTGCCGGCGCATCTGCTGAGGTTGGGGTGATGTTCATGGCGATCACTTTGGTCACAGGAAGTTTGTGGGGACGACTTACCTGGGGAGAGTTTTGGCAGTGGGATCCACGACTCACGACAACGGCATTTCTATTTGTGACCTACATCGGCTATCTCGCCGTGCGCCGTCTGGATGGCACGACCCAACAGCGCGCAAAACGATCCGGCGTGGTCGCGTTATTGGCGGTGCTTGAGATTCCACTCGTGCATTTCAGCGTCGTGATTTGGCGCAGTCTTCATCAGCGCGCAACGGTTCTTGATCCGAACGGTGACGTCAAAATGGATGGACTGATGTTGTTCACCTTGTTCAGCGGTGTTATTGGATTTACCCTCGTTTTCATGTGGCTCGTTTTGCATCGTCAGCGCACGATGTTGTTGAGTGATCTTGCGATTGAACGCAGAATCGATGACGCAATTCTTGATCGTCAAAACGAAGGTGTTGGCAACTAATGAAGGACGCCGGATTTATTTTTGCTTCATATTTTTTGACGATTGGCTCAGTTCTATTGTTCGCAGTCGTTACTCTGCGACGTGCCAGAGAGTCAGCAAAACATGTCGAAGATGAACTCAAACCATGGATCTAACACCGCGACCCGAAGTTCAATCACCAAAGCGTCGTCGTTTGGTGCCAATCATCGTGTTGTCGCTGGTTGGTTTGGGTGGTGCGATAATCGTCACCCAATTTCTTTCATCGGCAATTGATTATTACTGCAATGTTGATGAGTTGGGTGTGCGCTCTGGTTGTGACACCGCCAACAGGTTGCGAGTGCAAGGCACAGTCGAACAAGGCTCATTGACAAAAAGTGACATCACGACCGAATTCAAACTTGTTTTCAATGGTAAGTCGTTGAATGTTGTTTACTCGGGTGACCCAGGCGGAGTATTTCAAGAATGTATTTCAGTGGTTGCCCACGGTCGACTGGTCAATGGTGTGCTTGAATCAAATCGAATTGAAGTCAAACATTCGAACGAGTACGAAGCGAAAAACAAAGATCGACTAAAAGAACCAGGGAGCGCGGCGTGCTCGCAAGTGCAGGGATAACTGGCACGATCGGACGCGCACTATTGCTCGTCGGTTTTATTTGTGCTGTGTTCGGAGCATTTGCTGCGATAACGGGAGTAAGAAACAATGAACCACGAGTTATCCGCTTAGTTTCCCGTTTCGCCACGCTGGCATTCGTGGCAGCCGTTGGAGCCTTTGCGGTCATGGAGTACGCGATGATCACACGCGATTTCTCTTTGGCTTATGTGCAGAAAGTTGGCTCTTGGTCGACACCGGCTCTTTACAACTTCGCCGCGGTCTGGAGTGCACTCGAAGGGTCAATATTAATGTGGGTGTTGATTCTTGCGGGTTACACGATGGCTGTTTGCTTTTGGATGCGCAAGCGACTCAGTGAATCGCTTGCCTCATTGGCAATGGCAGTGATGATGATCGTGCTGGCATTCTTTTTCTTAATCTCTTTTTTTCCAGCGAATCCATTTGCAGCAGGTGCGCCAGGAGTTTTAGACGGGCCAGGCCCCAACCCGTTGTTACAGAATCATATTCTGGTGATGTTTCATCCACCGATTTTGTATCTCGGGTATGTCGGGGTGACCGTGCCGTTTGCATTTGCGATTGCCGCACTTGTTACGGGTCGAGTTGGTGAGGGTTGGCTCATCGCGACACGACGCTGGTCACTTTTTGCGTGGGGTTTTTTGACGTTTGGTATTGCACTCGGTAGTTGGTGGAGTTATGAGGTCCTTGGATGGAGTGGCGTTTGGGCGTGGGACCCAGTTGAAAACGCTTCGCTTTTGCCGTGGATAACGGGTACCGCATATATCCACTCGGTGCTGGTTCAAGAGCGACGCGGAATGTTACGCGTTTGGAATATTTCTTTGCTGGTCGCAACATTCAGTTTGACGATTCTTGGAACTTTTTTAACTCGCTCAGGAGTATTAAATAGCGTGCACGCTTTTAGTGAAAGTGGTATCGGTGCTTGGTTCCTCTCATTCTTCGCCGTCGTATTGGTGGTTTCGGTTTTTTTGATTGGTTGGCGCGGCGACAAACTGCGCAGCCCTGGCGTAATTGACTCGCCCTTGTCGCGTGAGGCGGCATTCTTAGCGAACAATGTTTTATTCGCGGTCTTTGCATTCGTTGTTCTGCTCGGCACCGTGTTTCCGTTGATCATTGAAGCGTTACAAGATCGCCAGATCGCCGTTGGTGCTCCATTTTTTGATCGACTGACGGTGCCAATCGGCATTGCATTACTTACATTGATGTCGATAGCCCCCGTTTTGCCGTGGCGAAAAGCATCTGCCGAAACTTTGCAGACGAGATTATTTTGGCCGATGTGGTCTGGCATCGCGGCGCTCGTGGCGAGCCTTGCGTTGGGTGCAAATGGTCTTGCGCCTCTACTGACTTTTACTCTCGGCGGAGTTTCAGGCGGCGCAGCATTGCGTCAAGTTGTTCTTGCCACGCGCCGACAAGGTCTGCGCGGGCTCGTCGGTCGAGCGAATGGCGGGATGATCGTTCACCTTGGCGTAATTCTTATCGCAGTCGCACTTGGTGCATCAAATAGTTATAGCAAGAGCCAAGAACTCTCTTTAGTCGTGGGTGTGCCTGCAACTTTTGCTGGCCACAGTTTCGAGTTGAGTGATGTTATTGAAGTTCGCGATGATCGAAGCGTGAGTGTCAAGGCACGCGTAATCGTCGACGGTGGCAAAATCTACGCGCCAGCAATCACCAAGTACACGCGCATCGGAATGAATGTCGGCACTCCTTCTGTGAGAGCATCACTGACAAGTGATATCTATTTGACTCTTGAACCACCGATTCGCCAAGATTCAAATACGGCACGAATCAAGGTGTTCATCAAGCCGATGATCACATGGTTGTGGATCGGCACCGGATTAATGGCTGTCGGCACTTTTCTCGCGGCGTTTCCTGGTCGTCGTCGCCGACCGACCGACGCAACTAGCGCACCAGTTTTAGTTGCCAAAGAAGTTTAAAACTGATCATGCGCTCTAAATATCTCGTCAAGATCGTTTCAAGTGTCGTTGCGCTAGTTCTTGTGTTGTTGCTTTGGGTTCTACTCGTTTCCGAACCAGACGACGGCCAAGTCGCACGGTCACCGCTTCTCGGTCAACCAGCACCGTCAATTATCACTGCAACAATCGATGATCAGCCATTTGATCTGCAACGACGCAAGGGTTCATGGGTTGTCTTTAATTTTTTTAATTCAACTTGTGTTCCTTGCATCAATGAGCATCCATTGCTTGTTGATTTTGCTAATCGCGAAGCAACCAATGACAATGGCGCCGAGCTGTACACGGTTATCAATGACGACAGCGATGGTGCAGTGCGGGACTTCTTTTCAAAAAACGGTGGTGATTGGAAAAAATTAAGGGATGAAAATGGTGCAATCGCAGTGGCGTTTGGTGTTGCTCGTGTTCCTGAAACTTGGCTTATTGATCCGAACGGATTGGTGCGACTCAGAGTAACGGGCGAGTTGAGTGAGGGCTTGCTCGGGGCGCAACTAGATAAATTGCGTGACGAGTTCACATCATGAAAACAAAAAAATCTGTTTGGCTCGCGATGTTGTTATTGGTGTGCCTGCTTTTGGCATTTGGTGCGACTCGCTCTGGTGGTCCGCTTACCCAGCAGGATCGCATTGATTTGGTCACTTCACGTTTGGCGTGCCCAACATGTTCGGGTGAGAGTGTCTTTGTATCGCAAGCCTCTGCTGCCCAAGCAATTCGCATAGAGGTTGCGCGACAAGTTGGTGCGGGTATTCGCACCGATGATGAAATCATCAGTTACATCGAGCAACGTTTTGGTGGTCAAGTTCTATTGGTCCCGCGATCATCGGGTATTGATTCGTTGGTTTGGTCACTGCCGGTAGCGGTGTTAATTATTGCTCTGTCTTTATTGATTAGCGCGTTTGTTCGCTGGGGTCGTCGCAACTCGCGCACGCCGAGCGCATCTGACGAGACGCTGGTCAAAAATGCTCTCGCCGAAACATCACAAGACGGCAACAAAAGTTAATTTTTGTGGATAAGGCGGACGAAAATATTGAGAGTCTTGTCGAGCAGCGCAAGTTTTTGCTGCAGTCTTTGCGCGATCTAGACGACGAGTTGAAGGCTGGTGATTTGGACCTTGATGATTACAACGCTCTGCGGTCAGATTATGTCGCCCGAACGGCACAAGTCATTAAACAGATTGAGTCATCAGAACCGACTAGCTCAACTAATTCAACTGGTGAAACTATTGAGTCAGCCAGCAGATTTCGTCAAACAATAATTACTTTGGCGGTGGTTTTGATTGTCGCCATTGGCGCAGGCTGGTTAGTGGCGAGTCAGTCAGGTCAGCGATTGTCAGGCCAGTCGCTATCTGGCGGTATCGAAGACTCAACCGCATCTTTATTGTCACGGGCTAGAGCAACAAATTTTGTTGATCCACAGGCGGCAATTGAGTTGTATTCACAGGTACTTGGCCTAGACCCAGACAATGTCGAGGCACTGACTTATCGTGCGTGGTTGTTGGCACTGATTGCGCGCGGTGCCGGTGACGAAATTAAGCAACTCGCATTTTTGTCGGCGTCAACTGATCTCGAGCGAGCGATAAAACTTGACGCCAACTATCCAGATGCACATTGCTTTCTCGGCATCATTCGGTTTCGCCTCGCCGGCGATGCTGTTGGCTCTCGCCAGCAACTCACAATTTGTCAATCACAAAATCCGCCGGCAGAAGTTAAAAGTTTTGTAGATTCAATCATCGCCGAAGTTGACGCAGCGATTGCAGGTTGAACTCTAAGTTGGTTATTACGGCGGCGGCGCTATGACTGCGGCGGCGCTATAGCAACTGCAGATATGAATCCATTTTTTGTACGTTCAACTACCCAAATTGATGCTTTGCGCCAATCTGGTTTTGAGCCAATTTCCATTCCGCGTCGTTGTAACAACTTGATCGCCTCAGGAATCATGTCGCCGTGACTTGAGATAACGGTTGAATCTTGTACATCTTCAAGAAGGTCGATCATCTGGTCAACATCACCGTGCTCAAATAATCGTTGGTCAGTGACGATTTTAATTTTCGTTGCTTCACTGAGAGGCTCCAAAGTTTGTACGCATCTAACTGCAGGACTCGAAATAAGGGCGCTCGGCTTAAGTTCAATGAGTTTCTCTGCAATCGCCTGCGACTGCTCCCAACCTTTGTCGCTTAGAGGTCTCAGAGCATCTGGGCCGTCCCATTCGCTGCGCTTTCCGGCTTTGGCGTGGCGCACTATGTAAAGAGTCACCGGCAAAAGTTATCCCATAAATCTTTGACTAATGCATTATCAGAATATTTAAGGCACAATTACTTGATGGGATTTTTTGACCGAAATCGTGATGAATTAGCCGCAAAAGGTTTTGATGCATCTCGGCTTCCACCAGGGCAATATTTAACCGATCGTTTCCCGGTTCTTCATGTTGGTGATGTGCCAACCTACAAACCAGGCGAGTGGAGCTTGACAATCGACGGTTTAGTTGACAAGCCGTTTACTTTGTCGCTCGAGGAACTTCGGGCATTGCCGTCGACAAAAATCAAAACAGATATTCACTGCGTAACCAAGTGGTCGAAATTTGACATGGTCTGGGCCGGCGTGCGAGTGCGCGATTTATTTGAGATGGCAAAGATCTCAACTGTTGCCACCCACGTGATGGGTCACGCCGAATATGGCTACACCGCCAACGTTCCACTGGCCGACTTAATGCGTGATGATTCTTTGGTCGTGTATCAATATGAAGGTGAAGACATCGAGCCGATTCATGGTGGGCCAGTGCGACTGTTGGTTCCAAATTTATATTTTTGGAAATCTCCAAAGTGGTTGCGTCGCCTAGAACTTTGTGACGCTGATGCACCAGGTTTCTGGGAGCAAAACGGATATCACATGTACGGCGATCCGTTTTTAGAACAGCGTTTCTGGGGTGACTAAAATAATTAGTGTTGAGCGATTTTAACGAGTGAAGACCCGTCAAATAGTTGTTGCGCAAAAAGTGTCACCCATCGGCAGCGACGATGAAAGTTCAGGATTGGTTTCGCCATACAGGGCGGTCAACATTCCTTTAACCATGCCCCGATCAACTGCGCAAATCACAGGGTGCTCAATTGCGAGTTCACCGAACGGACAGTGATTATTTACAATTCGCAATTGATTGTTGCGCTGATCGGTGTGAGCAGCAAAACCGTGCGCGGTTAATGCATCTGCAACGGCCTGCATCGCAGAACGCAGAGATCTCTGGGTCGTGGTTATGTCGTAGCCAGTCAAACTCGTAGCCATTGCCCGACCATATTGTTGACCAACTTCTTCAGCCATCACAGTTGCGTCTTGCGGTGAAAGCAAGGTCAACGCTTTACCCAAAAGTGAGAGCACTAGATCGTCGCTTCGCACCGGAAACTCTAAAGTTTGGTTTGGATTAGTCGCGCGGTAGTGCTTCGAGGGTCGACCAGCGCCGGCGCCGTCGTTGCGAGCAACCTCAACTTCTAGATACCCGCCGGCTGCGAGTTTGTCTAGGTGGTGTCGGGCGACATTTGAGTGGAGTTCAAATTTTTCGGCTACTTCGCTTGCGGTAACGCCATTTTCGGTTTCACGAGTGAATAAATATATTGCTCGACGAGTCGGGTCACCGAATGCCGATGTGATTGCTGACACGGTCGCCGTGAACTCACCATTATTCAGTTCTTTGGTTGCGCTCGGCGGTTTAATGGCCACGGTGGATATTCTACCTATGCTCGTAGTGTTAATTTTTCTCGCCAATTGATCGGAACCAAACCCTCTATGTCTTTGCCAAATAATGAACAACTAATTGATGCGTTGCGACCGGTTCAAGACCCGGAACTGCATCGATCGATCGTTGATTTGGGCATGGTGCGAGACGTCGAAATAAATTCCTCGGGTGCCGTATCGCTCACCGTTGTGTTGACGATTTCGGGCTGCCCGCTTCGAAATGAAATCCAACAGCGAGTCAACACCGCCTTGCGCGCACTCGATGGAGTAAAAGATGTTGCACTCAAATTTGATGTGATGACCGATGCCGAGCGAGCCAAAGTTCGCGAACTCGTGCACGGCAACCCAGCAGCGACCGCGGGCAGCACACCCGCGCAAGGTCACTCTGAGGGGCGAAAGATTTCGTTTGCGCAACCAGGTTCGAAGACTCGGCCAATTCTAATTTCATCGGGCAAAGGTGGCGTCGGCAAAAGCAGCGTCACAACGAATCTCGCGGTCGCACTCGCAACCGCTGGCTACAAAGTCGGTGTCGTCGATGCCGACATCTATGGGTATTCGATTCCACGAATGCTCGGCACTGATCGTGATCCTGTCGTAATCGACAACATGTTGTTGCCGCCAGAGGCGTGGGGTGTGCGTTGTATCTCGATTGGATATTTCGTTCCTGAGGGTCAGGCAGTCGTGTGGCGCGGACCAATGTTGCACAAGGCACTTGAACAATTTCTTACCGATGTCTACTGGGATGAACCAGATTTCTTGTTGATCGACATGCCGCCCGGCACCGGCGACATCGCATTGAGTCTTAGCCAGTATCTGCCGCGTGCAGAAGTTCTTGTCGTGACGACACCACAATTGGCAGCACAAAAAGTTGCGCGACTTTCGGCGGCGATGGCGGCGAAAGTAAATCTTCCAGTACGCGGAATCATCGAAAATATGTCGTGGTTTATCGGTGAAGATAAAAAGCGATACGACTTGTTTGGCTCGGGCGGTGGGCAACTGTTGGCTGATGAGTTGAAGGTTCCATTACTGGCTCAGATTCCGTTACTTGAAGAACTTCGTGAAGGTGGTGACACTGGTCGACCTATTTCGGCGATCGCACCAGAATCTGAAGTTGGTCTTATTTTTGCCCAACTCGCCAAACGAATTGCCGAAGAAATGAAACCAAAGAAAGTTTTCAGCGCCGCGCTCAAAGTTAACTAGGCAACTGGCGAAATATCAGAAATTGCCTCTAGTGTGACTGCAAGCGAGTAACTAAAATTTCAATAGCAACAACGAACGAAAGAAGTACAAAGTGGATATTCGAATCGGTGTAACGCAGGCCCCGCGGGAAATTTCTCTTGAAATGGCAGACGATGAAAAAGTGCATGCCAAGACTCGTGCCGCTATCGAATCTGCACTCGAGGGCAAGTCTGCAGTGCTTTGGCTGACCGACAAGCGTGGCAAAGAAACTGCCATTCCTTCAGCAAAAATTGCATTCGTTGAATTTGGTGCGCCGAACGGTGACCGCAAGATGGGATTCGGCAGCTGACACTGCCCGCTTTGTTAGACCGCCAACTTCTCTTCATCACTGGAAAGGGTGGCGTCGGTAAATCAACTGTTGCCGCATCACTTGGTAGAGCAGCAGTCGCTCAAGGTAAACGAGTTTTGTTGTGCGAAATGGATGCCAAAGGTGCGCTATCAAATCTGTTGCAGACAAGTGAACTGAGTTTTACTCCACGCGAGATCTCACGAAATTTGTCGGCGATGACAATGAATACGCAGGACGCACTGCGCGAATATGTCTCTATTTTTTTGAAGACACCGTTTGTAGCGGCCATTCCAGGCCTGGCCAGTATCTTTGATTTTGTTGCAGATGCCGCACCCGGAGTAAAAGAAGTGTTGGTGGTGGGCAAACTTTGTTACGAAGTGCGCAAGGGCAACTACGACATTGTGATTGTTGATGCCGAATCAACGGGCCACATTGTGGCTCAGGTTGCGGCGCCAACGACACTGCGCAATTTCGTGCCACTTGGGCCGTTGAACGAACAAACACTTTGGATGACGGCGATTCTTGAAGACCCAGAAAAAACAGGAGTTGTAGTTGTAACGACCTGCCAAGAAATGGCGGTCAATGAGGCTTTAGATCTTTTAGGTGCATTGCAAACCAAAACAAAAGTCGATACAGCCGCAATAGTCGTCAACCGTGTGCCTTCAGAAATTTTTACGAAGTCACAAGAAATAGTTTTTAATCAACTGAATCAGGTTGCGGCAAAATCATTTATCGCCAAGAAAACTGGGTCGAGCACTGATCTTTTGCTTCAATCAACGGGGCTGGCTCGGGCCCGACGCAATCTGGCAACACATCACATTGCATCTTTGCGCAGTGGGCTCGCCCAACTTATGCCAGTTAACGAGTTTTTACTTCTGCCCGATTTTTCTTACGAGCCAACTGATTCTCTTGTGGCGAAACTATCCGGTGAACTTGAAGCAGAACTCTCGTGACAACCGTCGCTGAATTGATTCAACGCGACGGGTTGATCGTCGTTTGTGGCTCTGGTGGCGTCGGAAAGACAACAGTTTCGGCGGCATTGGGCGTGCTAGCTGCCACTCAAACCGAAAAGCGCGTGTTGGTTTTGACCGTTGATCCCGCGAAGCGACTCGCCAATGCGCTCGGACTCAGCGAGTTTGGCAATGTCGAAGTAAAGATCACAAGTGATTTGTTCAAAACAACCAAAACAAAGTTACGTGGGTCATTGTCTGCGGCGATGATTGACACGAAGGCAAGTTGGGATGATCTAATTTCTCGCCACGCACCAGACGAGGCAACGCGAAACAGCGTTCTACAAAACTCGCTGTACAAAAATCTCACTGAGAGGTTCGTCCATAGTCACGATTACATCGCTATTGAGCGGCTATACCAAGCGCAATCTTCTGGTGCTTACGACCTGATAATCGTTGATACACCACCCTCACGCAATGCGCTGACTGTTTTGGATGCACCGAGACGAATGCAGGACTTTTTTTCGAGTCGACTTCTTAAGTTATTGACGGCAAATACCCAGTGGCAAATACTGGCGCTGGCAGCCAAGCCGTTTTACGAAATTGCCGACCGTCTGCTTGGCAAGGGACTGTTGCGAGATGTCGCCGAATTCTTCACTCTATTCAGAACAATGGAAACTGGTTTCGTTGAACGAGCCAAAAAAGTCGAGGCCTTGTTGCACGATGCAAAAACTTCGTTCGCGATCGTCACCACTCTTGAAGATGCGCCGCTCAGTGAAGCCGAGTTTCTCGGACTTGCGCTCAAGGAGCGTAATTTCTCGACTGATTTGGCGATTGCAAATCGAGTGATTCCAAAAGAACTTCAGGGTCGAGCGTTGGTTGAGCAGGCACAAGTTTTTAACGAAGCACGAGAAAACACCGAACTTGTCGACGAACTCACTGATTTTTTGCTGAAATCTGACGCATTTTTAGGAATTGATGAACAGAATTTCTCAAATCTTTTGACCAAGACCTTGGAGACAGTTCAAAATTATGCGCAAACGACGATACAGATTTCAGAGAAGCAGTCTGCGTTATTGGAACGCGTTGCAGGTTTCGCCGATCATTTTGCCACCGCGCCGATGCTTGAAAGCGATGTCGCCGACATAAATGGACTAGTCGCCCTTGGTGAAAATCTGAATATTGTTTGAGCCGACTCTGATCGGGCAGACTTAGAGCACCAACTATGCCAACGCTCGTCGAAATTGCTCACGAACTCGGCAACACTGCTGAACGCGAATTAGCCCATCTTGGGGCACTTGTTTCAGAGTGGGGGATGCTGGCGGATTTTTGTTTCGCCGACATGCTGCTCTATCTGCCAACCAACGACCAACAATGGCTTGTTGCCGCACAGGTGCGCGCCGCCACCGGTCAAACTCTTTACGAAACCGATTTGGTTGGTTTGACCGCTGATTCGGCAAAGTCAATGATGATCGCTCAAGCACTTACGACGCAAAAAGTTGTAATCGGTGAAATAAATATTGTGTCGCAGCCTGACCCCGTGAGTTTGATGGCGATTCCAGTTCGCTGTGATGACCGAGTTGTTGCTGTATTGACCCGTGAGTGGTCAACACGCAGTGGTCGAAAACCGGGACAACTTGAACGAATGTATCTGGCGATTTTTGATGTCTTCGCAAAAATGATTTCAACGGGACTGTTCCCATTTGAGGGTCGTGTCGCAGATGCAACTGTTGCCCCGCGAGTTGGTGACGGTGTAATTGTTTTGGATGCTGATGCGCGCGTTCGCTATGCATCACCCAATGCAGTGTCGGCAATGCACCGAGTAGGGGTCAATACGAACGCGGTTGGGCAAAGTCTGGCTGAACTTGGTGTGGCGCAGACTGCGGCACGACATGCTTATGAGCGGCTCGAGCCGGTCGTTGAAGAATTTGAACAGACGGCTGAAGTTACATTGCTGACTCGCACCATACCGTTGCTCAAGCGAGTCGGTCGGGGTGTAGTCGTGTCTGGTGGGGTGGTGTTGTTGCGTGATGTTTCAGAATTACGACGACGCGATCGATTGTTGCTCACCAAAGATGCGACCATTCGTGAGATTCATCATCGTGTGAAAAATAATTTACAGACAATTTCATCGTTGTTGCGTCTTCAAGCACGCAGGCTGAAA
>SXGT01195298.1_pt1 | contig 15354 bp, 13 predicted proteins | sample 3176221 | NCBI WGS metagenome assembly SXGT01 (sample SAMN11356862, study PRJNA531348) | freshwater metagenome | isolation source: freshwater sample F1-120 | place: China: Fuxian Lake, Yuxi | collected 2017-12-25
GAAGGCATGGAGGCAGGACCCAATGATGCACATTGCTGCCCATCCATAAAAGTACGTTTCAAATTGAAAGTCGACAAGAAAGATAACTGGAAGTTAATCGACAAAAAAGTGATTCCTAATGCGCCTGTTCAACCTGATAATCAGGCATCTGGAGCATCCAAAAATGTTGCGCCCTATCCCATACCTAGCCTGAACTTTGGAAAAGTCGACCTACTCGGTGCAGTGAAGCGTGCGGGCATGGAGCCGTACTGGATTACACACTTCATAAACTATCTGAGCGAGCCGACCGTCTTCTGGAATGAGTGCATGGCTTCGGAAAAGAATATCGCACAAACCTCTGGAGGTCTGAATCAGAAGGATGCGAAGGCACGGGGCGAAAGTGCCTGCAAATCAATCGCCCAACAGCATTATGAGTGCTTTAATGGCAAAGCTTTAGATGATGCTGTTCTATGTTTACAGACGTATATCAACAACGTGGCTGAAAACGGCGAATAAAATTTCTTCAAAGATGCCCCAACCAGGGTCTATCGTGGGGTATCTTGCACGGTATTCACCGGGTTATCCCGTATGCCATATCATGCGGCCTGTTGGGGTTCGTAAATTCATCCAACCTACATCGAAAAAACTTGTCACGTAGCCCGCTACAGAGAACTGGTAGCCCCGGTCACAATGGCCGAAACCGCCGCCCCGTTTTCGCAAGGATTCGGGGCGTTTTTTTTGCCCCACATCTTGCAGCAGTGAGCGTGCGGCCGATTCGCCTCAATCGAAAGTGTCAGTTTTTCTGCTAAACTAACTCTCGATGCTCACCATTAACCTCAAGGAAAAAGTACCATGTCCATTGCTCAACCCACACTCGCCGATGTCTGGATGTTATTCAAGGAAACAGATAAAAAGTTTCAGGAAACGGATCGCAAATTCCAGGAAACGGAACGTCTCGTCAAGGAGTTATCCGCCAGCCAAAAGGAGTTATCCGCCAGCCAAAAGGAGTTATCCATCAGTCAAAAGGAGTTATCCGCTAGCCAAAAGGAAACAGACCGCAAGTTTCAGGAACTGGCTGAAAGCCACAAGGAAACCGAAAGACTGGTCATGGAAGTCTCCAGAAATGTCGGTGATTTGAATAACCGCTTAGGGGAATTCGTCGAACACAAGGTGCGTCCAGCGGCGGTTCGTTTATTTCGGGAACGGGGTATCGATATTCACGTCGTGCAATACAATGTCAGCGCCAACCGCAATGGCGAAGGGGTCGAAATTGATTTGTTAGTCACTAACGACAAGGATATTGTCGCGATTGAATGCAAGAGCAAGATGAAGATCGAGTATATCGACGATCATCTCGAACGACTGGAAAAAATCAAGCGAGTGATTCCCCTGTATCAGCATCACCGAATCATGGGCGCGGTGGCGGCTATGGTTTTGCCGGATGACGTGGCCCGTTATGCCTACCGCAAGGGATTGTTCGTGATTGCTCAGGACGGAACCGATATTATCCTGCGCAATGACGATAAATTCAGACCGACCTTGTGGTAGGCCTTGATCATCGAACAGCCCACCAGTGGCAAGTCGGACTGGCCGGTCTGTGGCATTAGGGTTACCCGCATGGGATACGGGTTCACTCACGAGCAAAACCCGTCGTTCCGCCAGGGATGGGCGGAACCCAGTGCCAGGGAGGGCAAGCTTGCCATGGGCTGCTGAGGTCGTGTGATGACGAGCCAGGTGTCCGGTAACAGGAAGGCTTCACGTCCTTGTGATCGATCCAGCCTTCCTGCTGGAATGACAAACGGTATTCCGGCTTGTGCGGGTAGCCGGTATTATTTTTGGGCTGAAGGATGGCCAAGGCCGTACGTTATCTGGAACCGAATCCTTATGTTTTTTATTGAATACCATCCATGTTGATCCATTCGATTCCTCTCCGGCTCTTTTCGTTGATTGTCTGGCTCAGTGGCTGTGCCGGACCTCTTTCTCACCCTCCTACGGTGGCAGGACGACCCCCGCCTTCCGAATCCGATACTGTTGATAGCCAAAAAAACCAGACATCTCCGCCCTTGCAGGGACATTATCAGGCCACCTATCTGAGCGGGGATTATGCCGGTTACCCGGCTCTCATGGCGTTCATCGAACAGATGGTGATACGGCACGGTTTTGCAAGAGATTATCTGCGGGGTCTTTTTTCCGGGGTACAGCGCAAGCAATGGACGCTCGATTACATGGCGCGGGATGCACCGTCCTCAGGTACTGCCCGGGCATTGGCACCAAAGCCGGGTGGCTGGAGCCGTTATCGCAAACAGTTTTTGACCGATTATCACATCAACCGGGGGGTTCAATTCTGGAACCGTAACGCGATGGCCCTTAAAAAAGCCGGTTTGCGCTACGGGGTGCCTGAAAACATCATCATGGGGATACTGGGTGTGGAAACTGCCTACGGGGCCAATCTGGGCAAGGACCGGATCATCGATGCCCTGACCACCCTGGCTTTTGATTATCCCCGGCGGGCAGAATACTTTACCGGTGAACTGGAAAGCTTTCTGCTGATGACGCGCAGCGAAGGCATGGATCCCGCCCAGCCCCGGGGGTCTTATGCCGGAGCCATGGGGCTTGGGCAGTTCATGCCCGGTAGTTTTCTTAAATGGGCGCAGGATCTTGACGGGGATGGTCGACGCGATCTCTGGAACCCGGCTGATGCCATCGCCAGCGTTGCCCACTATTTTGCCGTGCATGGCTGGAAGACGGGGGAGCCGGTTGTCACGCCGGCGAGGGTCAGTGGTACAGGCTACAAGACCCTGGAATACGGTTACGATAAGCCCTACACCCTGCAGCAACTGGCCGCATACGGTGTGGAACCGGCTGCACCGATGCCACTGCGGGTGGCTTCAACCGGTCAGGCAACGGCTTTCCGTTTTTTGCGTCTGGGCGTGGACACGGGCGAGGAACACTGGCTGGGGCATGACAATTTCTATGTAGTGACCCGCTACAATCATAGTACCCACTACGCCATGGCGGTCTATCAACTGGCTCAGGCGGTTGAAAGGCGTTATCGGGAACAGGCCCATTGACCGGCTGCGGCCCTTGAAGGATTGCAGCATTTCAACAATCAGCGTGACGATGCTTTTGGGGGGGGGGTAGTACTGGCTGCCTTTTTTACCTTCGGCCTGGGCGAACTGGCCGAGGAAGTATTCATGGACGGGGCGTCGTGGTCAGGGTTCTGGAACTGCTCGCGCAGTGCTTTCTGCCGCTCCTCTAAGGCGTCAGACAGGTATTTCAGGAAGATCAGGCCCAGCACAACACATGCTTGTAGATGGCGGCATCCAGGTTGGAGCGCAGCTTGTCGGCGGCAGTCCAGTGCTTCTTTTCGAGATCGTTGAAATCTGGCTGGGCAGGGTTGGCTTGCCCGACGGGTCGTGATGCCTGCGTCCGGGATGAACGGTGACGTCCTCACCAGGCATAAATCGCCTTCACGATATTGCCGCGTCCCTCGAACGTCAGATGCCTGCAAAGCCCCCTCACCACCTGCAATCCACGCATACCGTACAGACTGTGCCCGGCTTTGGGAGGCTCCCAGTTGGCATGGTTGAATCCGGAACCACTGTCTTCGATTCTTATCTGTAGCCAGCCGTGTCCTGCTTCGACCCGCCCCTGAAAGCCAATATGGATGGAACCTTCCGTCAGGGCGGCAAGACGATTGGTTCGCTCCTGGAAATAGTGGACGAAACCCTCGGGACTGTCCTTGATCCGGCTGTCGAGCCCCAACAATCCATGGTCGATCGCATTGTTCAGCAGTTCGGATATCACGGTAAACAAGGCATGTTTCTGGTCGTGCACGCTCAGGAGGTCGGTCAGGTTTCTGAGCAGTACGGGGGCCAGATCGGTCGTTTTAAGGAGTGAACTCTTGAGGGTAGTACTCCACTCCCAGTCCCATTGTTCGGCCCCTGTGAGGGCATCCGGATCATCCATACCGGTTGACAACGGAAACAGGGCATCCCGGGCATTCATGGACGGCTGCCGCTGGCAGGGAAGCACAATCACCGTGACATCATCCTCGGGGAGCGTTTCTCCCACGAAAGCGTCCAGTCCGCTGACCAGGCGGTTAAAAATGCCATCGGGCTCGCCCTCTTCCAGCATCGACGTGAAACGTTGCTCTCCCAGAAAGTCACCCTCGGCATTCTTGGCTTCAAGAAAGCCATCGGTCACGATAATGATACGATCCCCCTGATTGACTTCCACCAGATTCATCCTGAACGAATTGAATTGGCTGGATATCCCCAGGGGAAGCGAATGGGAAGGGGTGCGGTGTTTGATTTTTGCGGTATTGCCGTCTACGACCATGACCTCAGGCAAGCCACAGTTGCACAGTGAAAAAGCCTGTCCATCCTGATGCAGACGGACAAAAACCACGGCGAGAAACAGACCGGTGGGTAAAAAGCTTCGTAATTTACGGTTGATCTCTGACAGGATTTCCGGTGGAGAATAACCACGGGATGTCATGCTGCGAAAAATTTCGGCGGCGGGCATGGCACCGATGGCGGCAGCCAGTCCATGCCCGGTAAAATCACCCAGCAACACATGCTGGGCTCCGGAGGGGCTTTTTTCGACCAGAACAAGATCACCACAGAATACGGATGCCGGGCGTTGCAGGATGAACATTTCACCGGGCAGGATAGTGTTGTCCTGGAGGGTTTTGGCGTAAACCTGCCGCGCCAGTTGCTGCTCGAACAGCAATTGGTGATGCTGCCGCTGTACGGTTTCATACAATTGGGTAATGCGCTCGGCCGCCATGATTTTGGCTCTGAGCAGGATGGGGCTGACCGGTTTGGTCAGAAAATCATCGCCCCCGGCCTGTATACATTCAGCCAGGGTGTTTTCATCGGTAATGGCCGTCAGGAACAGGGTAGGCACAAACCGCTTCCCGGCCAGTTTCTTGATGTGTCGGGCCACTTCGAACCCGTTCATGCCGGGCATGACCACATCGACAAAAACCATGGCAGGGGACTCGCGTTCGAACAATTCGATGGCCTGAGCCCCGTTGCTGGCCATTACCGCAGAAAAGCCTTCTTTTTGTAACAATCCCCGCAGTATCAGCAGGGTTGTGGCTTCATCATCGACCACCAGAACCTTGCCTCTGGGCTGAGGGGGAATGTTGGTCGAGCCAGAGGTGGGTTGCGGTGACATATCACAAATTCAGCGATTCAAGTTGCAGGTACAGCCTGCCAATGGCTCGTTCGGTTGCGTCGATCAGTGTGGCGGTTTGCTCATCCAGCAGTTCGTCCTGCAGGCGTTGCTCGACTTCACCGGCCAGTGCAGCCAGCTCACTGGCACCCACATTGCGGGCCGCCCCCTTGAGACTGTGGGCCGCACGGTAAGCCAGGCCGGTTTCCCTGGTCGATATCCCTTGCCTGATTTGATTGAAATGTATGGGCAGATCCGCCTGAAAAACCCGCAGCACCTCATTGAACAGATCGACATCCCCCATGACCTGTTCCATCAGGACATCGGCATTGAAGGTTTTGTGTGCATCCAGGATTAGAGTCTGATTCATTGCCAGATCATGGGTGAGGTGAAGCCGCCATGATGACGGGAGAACTTTTATTTTTCCAGCATTCTCTGTTGATACTGGTAATAAAATTTGCGTTTGAGTAACCCACCCGGATCATCCGGTATACGACGCAACCACTGCTCATTGGCCTGGCGATATTCGGCCTGCTGTCCCTCGCCCTCTTTCGGGGGGACAGCATCCCGCTCAGCGTCCTGGCCGGTTTCCCGGGGTTGCTTCGCTGGCTCATCTGAACCAGGCGAACCAGGTGCTGCGGAATGGGCTTCGGATGGATCTGATTTTTGCGGTTTGTCCGGTTTGTCCGGCCGGGCGGCAGACTCGCCCGCTTGCGGTTCCTGCCCGGGTTGAGTCTGATCGGATGGTGCTGGATTGTGCTGATCATCCTGCCCGGATGCCGCCTGGTTTTGGGGTTCGGGCTTCGACTGCTGTTGTTCCAGTGCCTTTTTGACCAGATCCCGGTTGTAACGGACATCCTCGTCATCCGGAGTGAGTTGCAAGGATCGCTCATAGGCTTGCAGGGCTTCCTGATAGCGACCCAACCGGGCCAGTGCATTGCCCAGATTGTAGCGACTCCGGGCATCGTCCTGATCTTTCAACAGAGAGGCAGTGTCCTGATACTGACCGGCCTGGTAGGCCGCAGCCGCTTTCCAGTCAGGATTTTCGAACAAGCGGGCCGCCTGTTCGGGTTGTCCCCGGGCCAGTGCCTCCTGTGCCTGCTGCTGCGGAGTCTTCCAAAGACGCTGCCAGTCCAGTGCCTCGGCAGGATCGGATGGCGTGACCAGACACGCCAACAGCCAGAGCCCCAGCCAGCCTCGACGGAAGGTCAGTGCGGCCAGCGGCAAGAGGGGGAGCAGGAGCCAGGGGCCCCATTCGGCCCAGGTATCCACCTCGAACACGGCCTGTTGGCCGGTGGCCGTCTGGAGACTCCGTTCAAAAAATGGCAGCAGTGCCTCGATATCCTGATTGTCGTCGGTAAGACTGCGGTATAGCCCGCCCCCCTGATCCGCCCAGGTGGTGAGGGTTTGCGCATCCAGGCGGGTAATGAGGATTTCGCCCTTGCCATCGCGCAGGAACCCTCCGCCGGGCAAGGGAACAGGAGCCCCTTCCGCCGTGCCGACACCCAATACCGACAGGTGATATCCGGCACGACGGAGGTCGGTAACGCCATCCTTGTCGAAGGATGGATCGTATCCACCGGCAGTGACCAGCAATATATTCCCCTGTCGGACACCGGCCTGACTCATCAACCGGACGGCCTGGGCAAGAGCCAGATCGGTACGTTGCCCTTGAACCGGCAGGATGGCAGGCGTCAGGGCACCCAGCTGGGCAATGAGGGTGGCAGCATCATCCGTGAGCGGCGTGACGGTAAATGCGTCTCCCCCGTATACCAGGAGTGCGCTCAGACCGTCCCGGCGACGTTCCAGTAAATCGGTAATTTTGTAACGGGCCCGTTCGATACGACTGGGTTTGAGATCAGTGGCATCCATGGCGGGTGACAAGTCCAGCAGGATGACCAGTGCCGACAGGTTACGATAGGCGGGCATGGGTAGTCGTTCGATGGTCGGTCCGGCCAGTGCCAGCACGGCAAGCATCCCGCTCAGCACTGACAGGCCATTCAGCCACTTTTGCCGGGTGAGCGGTGTCCGGGTCAGGATGTGAGGCAGCAGTTCCGGGTCGCAGTGCCGATGCCAGTCGAATGATCCCTGTTGCCTTGTAATCGACAGCAAGGCCGGTATGAACGGAAGCAGCAACAGGGCCAGCAACCAGCCCGGTCGAAGAAAGTGAAAGTCAGCCAGATCAGGCATGGAAACGGAAGTGAGCCGGATTATAAGTGGGCGCAACCCTGCGATCGCGCCCGTGAACCCTGCGCGGAATATGGCTGATGTCGTTGTTGGCCATATCCCAACCGTCTACCACGCTTCTGGCGTCGGTTCCCGGTGATTCTTGATTTCTCCGCGCTGTATGCGCACGTATTCTTCAAGCTGGCGTTTTGCCGCTTCAAATGCATCACGCAAGGCTACATAGATATCTTCATGGGCCTGCTTGTCGTGGTGGTCACGACTGACCACGATCTGTTTGTGGGGAACGTTCAGATCAATCCTGATCTTGTAGAGATTACCTTGATGCTGGTGATGGTGTTCGGCCTCTACGGCCACCCTGCAACTGATAATGTGATCACAGAAGTGTTCGAGCTTTGCTGCTTTTTCACGTATCCGGGCCTCGACTGCGTCGGAGTGAGGGATACCGCGAAATGTAATCTCTAATGGTACTTGCATGGGATTTCCTGTTTTTTCAGCCAGATTATTGGAAGAACCGGAACACAATGTCCGGTCGCATTCGATGATGCAGACCGGTTCCGGGTCAGGCATCGCCGTCGGTGCGGCGCATGGGGTTTAGTCACCGGTTTTCACTGTACCCGACCTCCTGGCGGAGAAAGCCGCTAAAAAGACCGGGAGGTCGGGACAACATGAAAATCGGGTGACAATGATATACAAGCCTTTACGTCTCTGTCGACTCGAAAGGTGGATGGCCTTCGGGCCGGATTGGTTTCAATCATCCGAAGAAAAGAGAGACCTGATTTTTTCCCACAGGGTTTTTTCCCGGTCAATTCGCGGGATATTGACTGTTACGTCCCTGGATGCCTCCACATGGGGTTGATCACCCGGCTTGTAGTCGCCCTGCAAGCTGACCAACTCACCCTGATCGAAAATCACCGTGAGGTTGCGTTGTACCCGGTCAGAGCCATGCGGTTCATTTGAATAAATGTAATCCCAACGCGCATCATGGAAAGGATCCGTCAAAAGCGGTGTACCCAGAATGAAGGCCACCTGACGCTGAGTCATGCCAGGTTTTAACTGGTCGACCATTTCCTGGGTGACGATGTTACCCTGGTGAATATCCAGGGAGTAGGGTGTCAGGTAAGTGCATCCACTCAAAAGTGGCCCTATCAGGCAGCCCGTTGTCAAAAAACGCATGGACATGAGATGAAGATCAGATACTTGTAGGTGAAAAGAGCCGCAATGATACAGGATGGCATCCGGTCTCGACACTCACCGGGCGGCTTGTCTGCGCAAGGCTTTGGGATCCATTTTGAGGGGACGGTAGATTTCCACCCGATCGCCTTCCCGAAGTTCCTGTTGCAGGGAGCAAACCCGGGCGAATATACCTACGGCTTGCTGGCTCAGATCGATTTCGGGAAAACGCTCAAGCACACCGGATTGCCGCACCGCCTGTTCCGCTGTAGTGCCGGCAGCAACCTGCAGGGCCACCAGAAACTGTACCTCAGGCCTGGCGTAAGCCACTTCGACCAAAATCAAACCGGGAGACTCAGACACAGCGCAGCCTCAGCCACCGGGTTAGCAGCACGGCCAACAGCGGCAAAATCAGCCCCATCAGGGTCGTGATGATCAGCAGATGCCCCAGTGAGTGGTAGTCAGCCGGTACGGTGACAATCCCGCTGGCGACATCCCGCACTTCACGGCTGACCGTGTAAGCCTGATTGAGGTATTTGGTTGCCAGTTGACCCAGCACCAGGGACAAATTGGTAAACGAGGCCATGACTGCAAAAAAGGTCGCCTTGAGATGAGGTGGAGCCGACTGGGCAATCCAGGCCAGCATCGGCACCATCGCCACCTGACCCAGCGGCGATTCCAGTGCGGTATCCACCAGGGCAATGAAGCGGGCATCGACCAGACCCCCCGTATGACTGGCGGTCCAGTGGTGCAAACCATAAAACAAACCAATGGTTGGCAATGACAACACGGTACCGGCCAGGGTCAGCACCAGGATGATGGTCGTCATCGAGCGTTCGGCCATGAAGCGGCGAAACGCAAATAATCCCAGCAAGGCAGCACCACTCGAAATCAGGGAGAGTCGCGCCATGAAGGATTGATCAAATCCCAGTTCGTCAATCATCCACCAGGTCGAACCGGGACCGGGGCCTGGTACGGCCCGGAACACAAAGATCAGGAGAGCGGTCCCCAATAACACCTGGCGGGCCTCTGCATCCATTTCACGCAAAATCTGCCCCATCAACAACAGGATGATCAACAGGGAAATGACGAAAATCAGTTCCTGTCCGAAAGCCATCTGTTGCATTCCCACCGAGATGGATATCAACCCAAACACCAATCCTCCCCCCAGTATCCAGGGATTGGGTTGGGGCGACTGTTCCTGATGGGTGGTCATTGCCCGGATTTCAGCCGGGGTATAGCCCTGTACGGCCAGAGCCTGCGCCGTTTTCCGCTTCAAGTGTTCCGCCAGCATCACGCCGGCCACCGATGCCAGGGGAATGATGAGGGCCAATCCATAAATCTGACGGTATACCGCCAGTTTTTCGGTTTCGGCCAGGGTTTCAACATCCCGGAACAACAGCACATTGATGCCGGCCACCAGTAGCGTTCCGCCGATGATGGCAATACGCCCCAGCGTTTGCAGGGTGGCATTCATCGCTCGCCGCTGACTTTCTGCAATAACCTGACCCCGCTCATCGACCCGGGGTACGGCCTCGACCGTCATGGCATCGGCCACCACATCCTGCACCACATAACCTACGGGAGCCAGGAGCGAACTGATGACATACCAGGTTTCCGCCGCAAAAACCGCAGTCATGGCGGTTCTGTTCGTCAGCAACCCCAGCATGATCAACAAACTGGCAGCAATCAGGGCGGCACCGGCGTAAACCAGCAGAAATTTGTGCCGCCAGATGATATCCACCAGGTGACCCAGTGGCAGCTTGAGACTCCAGGGCAGCATGGCCCAAAAGCCGAGACTGGCCAGAAATTCGGCGGACAAGCCCAGGTAGTCCTTGACGAAGAAGGTACCCACGATGGCCGTCAGTCCGGAAATACCGGCGGCCAGATAGACCATCAGGGGTGGCATGTACGCCAGCCTCATTTCCGCCCTCAGGTCGATGAAGGAGTGCAGGAACTGTTTCATTGGCAGTGGATAGTAGATAGTAGATAGTAGAAAAGAGGCGACCCGTTTAGGCCGGGACACCGTTCCCTGTTCCCTGAGGATTGGTCATTCCAGCAAGGTGGCTGGAATCCAGTCACAAGGACGTGAAGCCTTTCCGTTACCGGATGGCCCGTCGTAAACCACACAAGCTCAGTCGTTTCGGCAGGCTTGCCTTCCCTGGCACTGAATTCCGTCAATCCCCGGCGGAATGACGGAATAACGTAAATCGGTACGTTATTGTGAGCCATATCCTTTCCCTTGTTGCTATCAGGGTTCAAGGCACTGTCTGCTTACCCAAATTTTAGGCTCAAACGGGAGTAATGAGAATTGCCGTGCTGGAGTCACCCGACTTGACTGTCCCTGCCATAACCGGTAAAGAGTAGCCGAAATAACCTTATATGGAGTGCAGTCATGCCTGATTCCCTGGATCCCCAGCAGTACCTGAAGTCCATCATCGCCCACGATTTCCATGCCCATGCTACCCGTGCGGGCACCGCCCCGGAAAATAAACCGCTGGTCATCACCCTGTCCCGTGACTACGGTGCAGGCGGGGGAGATATCGCCCGCCAACTGGCCGCCTGCCTGAACATCCCCTTGTACGATCAGGATATTCTGGATCGGGTTGCCGCAAAGGCCAAAATTGCGAGCTATCACTTCAGGCCGCACGATGAAAATGTGGCCGCCGGTATTTCCACCTTCGTTCACAGCCTGTTGACCGGCACGGGCGGACATCTGGAAAGTTATCGGCGTCATCTTTACGCCGTGGTACTGGATCTGGCCCGGCAGGATGCCATCCTGGTGGGACGCGGAGCCCACCTGATCCTGAAAAACCAGCCTTGTTTCAGGTTGAGAATTGTCGGGTCAGCCGATCCCTGTGCCGAAAGGATTGCCAAACGATTCAATATTCCCTTGCAGGAGGCCGGGCGACGCGTCGCGGAAATCAATGACAAACGGCACAAATCCGTTCTCAGGCTCTTCGCTGACAACCTGACACATCCCTCACTCAATCATGCCGCCAATTTCGACCTGATCCTCAATACCGATCATTTCAGGATGGAAGATTTATTGCCCATCATTCTGTTGGCCCTGCAGCAGGCAGGCTACAACTTAAACCGAAATGGTGCCTCATCCTGATGAGCCATGAGATCAAGACACTCCAGATTGACATCCTCGATGTCAGCCGCCAGCTTTACTCGGGTTCCTGCCTCAACGTAGTGGCACCGGCTGCCCTCGGTGAAGTGTGCATCCATCCCCGACACGCCCCCTTGCTGAGTCGTCTCGGAACCGGCGAGGTGCGCATGAAAAAAGCAGACGGTACGACCCTGTTTTATTTCGTCGCCGGCGGCTTCATGGAGGTATCGGGGGATACGGTCACGATTCTGGCGGATCGTTCGCTGCGATCCAGTGAAATCGATCGGCAGGCCGCCCTGGAAGCCAGACAAAACGCGGAATTTCTGCTGAAAACCACCCCGCCCCTGTTCAGTGACCGGGATGCTGCCCTCATCGCCCTGAGCGAAGCACTGATTAAACTCCGGATCCTCGAACATGCCGAACAAGGACGCTTTTTCACCGGTCACCGATACTGAATCGCTCCGGATGCTCGTCGTTCCTGAGATGGTGCTTGTCCAGCAACCGGTACAGTGTCATGCGGGAAACAGCCAGTTTGCGGGCTGCCCGGGAAATGTTGTTGCCGGTGACTTTGAGTGTGTTCACGATGATCTGCTTCTCGGCATCCGCTTTGGCCTGCTCCAGTGTCAGGACAGAGGGCCGTTCGACGACCGACTGCAGGGGCATGAATCCCATATCCTCGACATCGATCATGTCGCCCTGACACGTCAGGATGGCACGTTTTAGCCGTCGTACCAGTTCGCGGGTATTTTCCGGCCAGTCGTATTCGCGCATGGCCTGTATCGCCCTGAAAGTAAACCCCAGCAGGGGACGTTCCCGGTCAACCATCAACAGGCGCAGGTAGTGGGCCGCCAACCTTTCGATATCATCCTGTCGCGCCGTGAGGGGGGTTAACCGCAAGGTCAGCGCAGAGAGCCTTTGATACAGTTCATCGAGAAAGTGGCCTTGAATGACCTCTGACTTCAAATCCACCGGGTTGGCCACAATCAGGCGAACATTCATGCTGATATCCTCAAGGCTACCGGGACGGCGTATCGTACCGCACTGCAACGCCTCAAGCAGTCGCTTTTGCAAGCGCGGCGACAACTGCCCGATCTCATCCAGAAACAGGATACCGCCCTCACCCATTTCGAGTCGCCCGGGACGGTTGGGTCGCGGTGGCTCTCCCCGACTGCCGACCCGACCAAACAACTCCCATTCGAGTTGACAGGCAAACAGGTCAGCGCAACTCAACTGACAGAAAGTGCCTCCCTGACGCGATGACAACCGATGTATCAAACGGGCAACCCGTTCCTTTTCGGTTCCTGCCGCCCCGATGATCAATACCGGCTCGTCCACATCGGCGGCCCTGTGCAGTTCAGCGAGCAGAGCCTCGTCGTGTATGCCATCGTCCAGCAGGTCGATTCCATCCGGATTGTCCGCTTCCGGCTGTATTTCTCCCTGCAAGGCCGACATGCCATGCAGGTGGCCCAATACCACGGACAGCCGTGAAATATCGAGAGGCAGGGTTTGATAGTCGCTGAAGTGGTGGGCAATCAGGGCGCGTGACGGCCTGTTCTCCAGCAACGAGGGAGCCAGAATGGCAACCCAGGCCATGGCACCACAGGAAGACATCAGTTCCGGAATGGCTGCCCTGTCTTCAAGTACCGGGTCGGTCAGCCACAATAAACCGACACCCGGCTTATGACGGACGGCCAGTTCAACCGCTTCCCTGAAACTGGCCGTCTTCAATGGAACCCAGCCCAGTGACATCAGCAGTGGGTATGGATCCTGTTCGGGCGTGGTAAAACTCACACAGAGTAGCTTGCGTATCGGCATCATCCTTGTACTCCTTCCCGTTTTGTGTAACTAAACCGGAAAACCCAGCAAAAAACGTGCGCAGCCCCATTCCAGTTGAATGGAGACGGCTGAAATGAACAGGATTGTAAAAATCACTGAAAGAAGCCCGAGCGGTTCAGCCTGCTGCTGCAACCAGGGAGATGGCGCACAGCCGGAAGGAACGCCCCCGTAAGTCGCGCCCGAGCATCGCAGCTTCTGGCGGGAAATAGCCCGAAGGGGCACGGCCAGGAGGCCGTGCATCGACAGAAGCGAGAAGCGCAGGGTATAGACGCAACTTCCGGGTGTCTTTTCTTTTGGATACTTTTCTGCAGGACTTGCCAAAGAAAAGTATCCCGCCTTCGGGTGCGGGAACCCGATTCAAACCCCCGTCGCGATAGCGACACAAAACCAATCGATGCCACCCTTGCATCCCGGTAGGTCGAACAGGGCCAAATTTCGCCATAATGAGAATTGCTGAAAAAAGGACGACTGACTTGACGGCTACCGCTCTCTCATAACCGTCCAATCGCCTGACGGGCATCTTTCCCCGCCTGATCGAGACGGCCGAGTTGTTCCTGCAATTGGGCCTCCAGTATCCGTTCCACCTGCTGAAAACGGACGAAAGCGGCCTGGCCTTGCTCCATGCTGCGGGCGGTTTCCTGCAAGGCACTCAGGGCATTCTGCATCACGGTATCCGTAAAAATCTCCCGCAATTGCCCGGTGCTCACTTCGGGCGAGTTGTCCATGGGGGCATCACGGTACAGCTCCATCGCCCGGTTCTCATCCAGCCCGAACCGGGTCTGCATGGCCTTGAAATAATCAGGCTTCGGGTTTTCGCTTTGCGCCACCCCCTTGTACAGAACGGTAAAAGCCCGGGCCGAGGCGGCCTTGGCCAGTTCGCTATCGAGATCGGCTGTCCCGTTCAGCGAAGGGTTTTGCAATTCCCGGCCATATTCCTGCAACAGATGGATGGCCACACTCAGCGGAATCTGACCGCTCCGCAGCTTTTCGATGTAACCCTCCACCCGCTCCGCCGTGATGATTTTGGCCTCGGCCAGTTCCCGCAAACCAGCCTCCACGGTAGCCCGTTGCGCGGCCTGCTCATCCGGTGTGAGAGCCGTTTTGGCCTGCTTTTGGGCGTGAAACAGTTGTTCCATCTTTTCCAGAAGACGACGCCCCAGGTTCTTGCGGCGTTCGTCCTGCATCCCGCCACTCCGTAGCAAACGGGCCACACTCCAGCCGATGGCGGCGCAGGCCACTACACTGCCGATCACCCAGCCCACCGGGGTGGTGATGGTGGTGGTCGCCGTAGCCGTAACGCCGACTGCCTTTACCAGTCCGGCCGGAAGGATGGACAGTGCCTTGGCGGCCAGTGGATTTGCATAGGTGACGGTGGTGATATTGGCTCCGAACCAGCCGGCAATGGTCTGAGCACTGAAACGACCCGCGATCCCGCCGCCCAGGGTCGTCATGATTTCAAACAACAGGCTTAGCTTATCCCGCCCCTGGGTTTCCCGGTAAGTTTTTGCATACTGATTCAGATCAGGCTTTTCAATCGGTTGATTCATGGCTCACAATCCATTGGCAAAATACGTATCTTTGAGGGCGATAAAGATATCGGCGAGTAATTGCAGGAACCGTTTGGCCAGGGTAATGAGATCCTCGAACATCGAACCGGATACCGTTTCACCGCCTTCGAGTTTATCGAGACGATGACCGGCCAGAGCGCCGATCGTAGTGCCGATGACGATGGCGATGGGTGCCAGTAACGGGCCAACGAAAGGAATCAGGTTGGCCAGGGTGCCCAAAGCCGCGCCAATCACCACCCCCAGCACCAGACTGGGATTGGCCTTGATGAACTCCCAGATTTTGATCAGGATGATACGACCGACATTGACCACTTCCCC
>SXGT01513449.1_pt1 | contig 15352 bp, 4 predicted proteins | sample 3176221 | NCBI WGS metagenome assembly SXGT01 (sample SAMN11356862, study PRJNA531348) | freshwater metagenome | isolation source: freshwater sample F1-120 | place: China: Fuxian Lake, Yuxi | collected 2017-12-25
CCTCCTCCTCCTTCTCCTCCTCCTGTTCATCTCTCCTGGGAAGGGCAACTAAGGGCTTGTTCTGCAATTCCACCATTTGCTTGAGGAGTTTGTTTTTGAGCAGTTCTGGTACACTGGTGCATTTTGCAACTATCTGCCATTCTTCATTCCACGGCTTTGCATCTTTGATGGACTGTAACAGTGCATTCAAAGCCTTCTTTGCTAATGCGACCCTTTTATCGTGAAGTTCCCTTGCTTTTGCAGATAATGATATTTTGGCACCATCTTTTTCAACCTGTGTTACCTCTTCCAATGTCTGGATTGATGTGTTGAAAGTTGCGTTCCAACCTCTAATGAACAGACCTGTAAACATATTTTCTAACATTTTGCTTAGGGCCATGTCCTTTGGCGTGGTTTGCTCTTTCAATAAAGCACCAACAAATGATGTCGGAATGTCAGTACTTTTGATACTTATTCTTTCCAACCGTAGAAGTGGGTGCATAGTGAAGTCTCCGCTGCAACTCTCTAAGTTGGTAATCGCCAACATCAATGGAGATTGCTTGTCTTCCACGTCAATCATCTTCCTGATCTCTCCATGAATTTGGGTTAACAATTCTTGCAACTTTCCAGAAGAGTAGATGGAATAGAGCGTGTCGCATAATGGGAAGTGTCCTGGTGATATACGCCCATACTCCACCAATGCTTCAAGGTTCTCCACTTTGAACTTGTGCGCCATATAATACATTAGAGTCTTCACCTTGGCGTATGTGAGGATGCCTGAGAGTTCGTATGCTTGGTGAATGGGTGTTGAATGAGCAGAAACGAGTCCGTAAAGAACAAACCCCTCTGGACACAATTCGTCAAACTCATCAGGATTGATGGGAGGGGAGGTTGTACGAAACTTCTGCTTAGTCATTTTCCTACTCATAACCAATTGCAAGTCCCTTATCATGTCACTCACTTGGGACCCATTTGTGATTTTCCAAAATGCTGGTTGCTGAAAAACCCTCTTGATATCAATGACGCAATGTGGAATGTTTACCTCAAGAGATGCATATCCCAAGCCAAGGAAGAGGAATTGGTCCTTTGTTGCATTACAAGCAAACTCTTCATGATATTTCCCACCAGGAAAAGCATCGCGGTTTTCGGCACATATCATCTCAAACATGAGAGAGATAGACTCATCGGGGTGCTTTTCATAGGCTGGACCGTGAAGTGCAAAGACACGTTCAAGAACCTTGGAACCATGCTCTTGCCATATTTGAAGTGGTGTCTTGGTAGACATTTCTTCGCGGGAAACAAGTGGCACCCCTTGCTTATCACGAATGCCTCCAAAGATGGAAGTGGTTGCAAAAGCAGTCATGTCCTCGGACAGGGACTTTGTTCCTTGTGTAGAAAGTACCACCATGAACTTTCCTTGTGTCATTTCCAGAGACTTATTTGCCACCACTTTGGCAACATCAGTACCCCAGGTCTCAACATAGGCCTTCATGATAGCAAGGGCCATTCCACTGAACACCATAGCAGTACCAAGAGAACCGTCTGCCTTCTGGGTCAGATATGCATTAAGTGTAAGGTCCTTAAGCAAACAGTTGGAAATGTTGTCCAATTCCACTCCATTGGTATCACACTCATCCTGACGTGTGGCAATCTTGTTAGTCACCTTTGAATGAATTTCAGCACCTCTGTCCATAAGATAGCGTAAAACCGTCACTTTTTTGGTTATGGGATGCGTGAAGATGGTAATTCCACGAAAGTGTCGCATGAATTCATTCACCCAGAACTTGCTTCCATTATGCCCATCCTTGTACTTTACAACGCTTATGGACATGATTGTGTTCCAGAACAACTGTTCATTGGTCTCAAACTCCTCTTTGGTGATGGGGTTATCAAGAACATTATGCTCATGGAGACAGGTAGTAAATGCTACCAACTCTTTTATGATATGCTCCTTTTTGGAGGTATTGTGTTGCTCATAAGGGTAAATACCGTTCATGGAAACATCCCACGTCTTGAAGAGTTCATCTCGCACCTTTAACATTTCACCTTTGTGCTTGTTAACAAGGTGCAGGAAAAACTCACCACCGTTCATACCCGACGTATCTATACGGGTAGGATGGATAATGGGATGGTCTCCTAGTGCATTGGCAATCCAATTTAAGGTTGCTGTATTGTTTGCACACAGAACATCATTGTTCATCGTAAGAATTACAGGTGGCGCCTGATGGACGGTGTTACGTTCCTTCTTCCCGATGGGGTCAAAGAATGGCGATGCAAATGCACCATTTGCTGGGCGATGCAATGTATTTGCACCTGACAAACTCATCTGGCCTTGTTCATTCAGACCATTAGCCGTTGAAACGATTCCTGCAAAGTTGATGATTGGTACCGTTATGACGATTGTCTCGCTTAAACAAGGTAGATGCTGTCGTACCGCCGTTTCCCATAAAGTAAGGCACGAGTCCACACCAATCACGTCCACTTCATCGCTTCCAAGTGCTTCATTGTATGCATCGGTAAAGGCAGTATCAACTAACCTCATGACATCGGGTACGTTGTGAACAGTGACATCAGAAAAAGCCGGAGATAATTGAAGACCTCCTTTTTGAGCGTTGGCTATGGCATCGTGCACCCTTTGTAAGTCCTTTGACTGGTCCTTGTGGTATGCCTTACATGCATTGTAGATAGCGTACATAAGAGCGTACTGTTCCCCCGTCAGCCTCTCATGAAGTTCCGTTATGACTTTTGCAATATGTTCATCGCGGGATATGACACACAGTCTATGGCATGTAGGAAGATAAGCAGACAAGTGGTCCACAAAAGAAGACTTTCCTGATCCAGAAAGTCCTTGAAGTAGGATTGATACCTTTTTTTCTGGGTTTAAGGCAACCAGCGAGGTATGCACTGGCAAGGAATCCATGTTTGCCATAAACTGGTCATACGCCTCATTAAACGGTACCTTATCTTGGTACATTGGGGAACGTATTTTGCCAAGATTGTCCCCAACATACATATGTGACGCAAGAATACGGACAAGGTGGTCTTCGTGAGCCAAGACCTTATGGCATACCTCGGCATTTCCACAGTTGTGAAGTGCCATGTGAATTTGCACAGTGCGTATCATGGCGTCCACTGTGGCTACCCTGTCCTTTGGAGTCATGGTCTCAGGCATTGTGGACACAAGCACTTCTTTGAAAAGTGTAAGACATATCGCACCCAACAAGCCGTGACCCGGGTACCTTGCACAATCGCAGGGTTTGGAACACTCATTGATCATGAGATCAAAGGCTTCATGCAAGTGTTGAGGCAGTTGGGCCTTAACCACAACGGGGATCTGCCATGATGGCATATTGTCAAGAGGTTCTGCAATGTCAGTAGAGCACTCCTTATCCGCAAGAAAATTCCGTATATTATCCACGATGTTAGTATCTGTAACAAACGGGGACCAGTTTGGTGGCGGTATTACCGTAGCGTTCGTGTCGGAGCAGTCTTGGTGATGAGGGCATTGACCAGTACCTGCATGGTTGCACGGTTTGGACACGGCGGATAAGTAATGTCGCGCACATAGACAATCACCGCCTTTCTTTGATTTTGGTTTTCCACAATCGTGAAAATGCGCAGTAATAAAGGCAGAGTACGCAACCTCGTATGAGACATGCAATGCTGAAATGGCTGCAAAAACCGCTGCGGCAATCAAATGCACAAGGAGGGATTCGTTGTGAAACGGACAACCTGTATGACATTCACCCTCTCCCTGAAGGTTTGCACAATGCGCCAACAGGTCATAGAGCGTGTACTCTTTGGGATGCTTTTCCCATACCCCTTTCACTTGCACCGTTTCCACTACGCATACCTTCTCATGCATTCCTTTGTGCAGACGGATGAACATATCCGCAACTTTCTCAAGGCCTGGTAGAGCACCAAACATGATTGTAAGGCGTTGCAACAGTTTACCCATATCCACCTCCTGCTCTTTAAATTGATCCAGGATCTCAAGGCTTGTCACATTCAAGACTTCCACACAGGTACTGTGAAAATGCTTAGCCAAAAGGGCCATGTTCGGCCGATGGTCCTTTGCCCTCCATAAAACAGACGCTTGTTTACAGGAGTAGCACCATTGCATCCCACAGCCATGACGGCCATTGTCTTTGAAGGCGTAAATGAAACTAAACATTGTTAAAGGTTAGTGTCTATAAATAACAACCTTTTAAATATATCATATTTTCAATTTTTAATTACAAAAACATATTAAATAAACAAAAATTTAATAAAAACAGACAAAAATAGGGCTCATTGCTTGGATATATGCTCCAGTACTATTCGTACACCAGAAACACCTGGATTGAGAAAAGTTGTGGTTGTAACTTCCTTGAACTTGAGCATGAGTTGTTTCAATGAGTCAGGAAGAGCATCCATTGTAGGTTGGTATTTAGATTCTTGTGTCTTCAACCCAACCTTGGTGATGCAATACTGTGCCTTTGTGAATAGGTCCACAATCATCACATAATCCACCTTTGAAGATGTAAGAAACTGAACAAAAGCATCCTTGTTAAATCCCTCTGGGAAAAAGGCAAGTGAGTCATAGCGGGGGTACTGCTCATGTCCAATAACCATCTTCATTAGCGCAACCATTAGCCTTACTGATTGAAACGTTTTTGTAGGGTCATCTTTGCCTTTGAGGCTGTTGTAGTGTATTGTGGTCCCCACTACGGGAAGCAACACTTGCAAACATTCCTTTAATGTAGAGGGCATTTCAATTGCTTTAACTATACATCCAGATGCATCCAGCCACGGTGAACCAAGCAACATTGCAATGAGGACTTCGTGTTGCTTCTCTGCTTGTGTTGATGTTGTAAAACTCAGGTCGCATGGAGTACCATCTGATGCAATGAATACAATGCCCTTGCGTTCACCTTCAGGAATAAGTACACGAAAGTCCACATCCCGTTCCATAGGTCTTGTTTCATATGTGTGGTGCAATGAAGAACCAAAGCGAAGGATAGATAGGAAGGAAACTCCAGTGGAAGCAATATGTGCTACTGTTTCTGCACGTAATTCTTGGTATGACAACTGCTTCTTGGTCATAGTAAGGGGGACTGAGGAAGTAGCGGGGATGAAAGTACCAAGAATTTGGAAGTTTGGCGTCGTTAAGCGACGGGTCATTAATGACATCAGTTCCCTTGATAGTGCTGGATGGGTGTACGACATGACACACAATGTTCCCTCAGGCAATGGTGAAACGTGAAACACATCTTTGTTTTCCACCAACACAACCACCTTTTTCTTATCATCACACACGGCCATGATATCAAGCCCCCTTTTGAAGTCTTTGATCATTGCATATGACACTTTCATATACTTTATCCAGAGCGAAACGCACACATGTGCATGTGTCTGTGCGGGTGCAGGTATGGGCGCAAGTGCTTGAAGACTCTTATGGAGGTTAGCAATGCGAACAGGAAGTTCTTTGATGTCATCTGTTGGATTATATGCTCCTTTTTCTGCCTTGATGGATTCAATGAAGGCTTCTTGTCCGTGACCAAAGAAGTTGTTCAATAGAAGTACAATGAGTGCTTCAATTCGTTGGGGTTGTGATTTTTCACATATCTTTTTTGCAACAATAGCAATTGCTTTTAAGATGTCGTCGCATTCAGCAATTTCCATCAACATGTTCCCAAATTGTCCCCCTTTGTACCACTTGGCAAACAGTGGAATGTTTACAGACCATGGCTTTCCAGGACTTCTATTCTTTGCATCCTTTACAAACACATGTAACGCGTCCAATGTTGGTGCTTCTTGAACAGGAATGGGGGCAGAAGCGGGTTCGGGGATGGAGGAAGGAACGGGGGCGGGGACAAGAACGGGTTCGGGGACAAGAACGGGTTCGGGGACAGGAACAATCAAGCTCCAAGACACTGGTTCACCCTCTTCCATTTGATGCAACTCCTGTCCCGTAAAGTGCGGAAACAGTACGGCCAACGCTCCCAACACAAACTTCTCAAACTCCATATGCAATGATGATGTAAGGCGTATGTCATTTGGCAGGGAGAAGTTGCGGTGCAACAATGCAACCAATGTATCAATAGGGATATGAATGCCTTTTTGGTGAAGCACTGGTAACACTTTTTCCGCTAACTCAGCCTTGACATAGATCATGTGCTTTGATTCTGGGATGCACACAAAGAGGCCGTACGTAATCTGGCACAGACGAAACACAATTGCCTTGACGAAAGACAATCGGTTCATGTACATTGACTGTAGGTATCTTTGGATTTTCTGCGTCTGTTCTTCCGTAAGGCCCTTGATATCACCATTTCTTTGCATGAAGGCCATAACGTCGGAAGTATGTAGCCCAAGAGCAAACATCTCGTGAAGCATTGACACCCATTCTTGCATGAATTCTTGAGATATCCCGCCCGTTTGAGGCATGGATTGAAACAATCTATCCCTAAGCGCTTTTAACGCTTCAATTCGGGCAATAAGGGACTGGGAAGCCTTGATAGTCCTGAGCATTTGCAAAAGAACTGATAGTTCAGTCAGCGTGTCAGTTCCCCACCTGATGATGTAATGGATGAGATCACGCCATTTTCCTTGGTTGATGATGAGAGTGTAGAACAGTGGGTCCAGTGAAAGCCTTATCCTGAACTCTTCGGGCATGACACCCGTTGTGTAGAGGATGGCATATCGCTCAAGAAGTTGAGGGAATGTTGCGGGAAGTAGTTCGTATTCTATCTTCACACCTTGAGACACTAGTGAACTATCGTCATGTACTAACTTTCCCTTGAACTCTGTCACGTACACCTTGTTCTCTTCCTTGTCCAGGTAAAAGTTCCTGATTTCAACGGGAAACAACTTACCACCCTCGCCCTCCATCAGAAGCAGGATGCTAACATCTCCTCCTTGTGTGATGGATGATGAAAGGGGACGCGGTGCATATGTGCCAGTGGAGGTCTTGGTGATGTAAGTGTCGGCGTTTTCTGACGTCATGATAAACACAACGCACCTGTCCTTATCAAGTGACACTCCATCACCGTAAGGGATGCATAGTCTAGTCATTCCATCCAAAGTCATAAGCATACCGCTTATCCGTTCATACTCCTCTTTTGAAATTGGGGGCATGATGAGTACTTCTGCGTCTTTTGGAATAAGTCTGCCCAAGTCCTTGGAGGGCATGGCACCCAACATGAATATCAACATCTCATCCGTTGTTTCAGGGCCGATATTGACAGCAATACCTGCAAATGACGTCTCAAAAGGGGACAACTTTTCCTTCTTATCGCGCTTTTCCTTCACTGCTTTGATTTGAGCAATAAACAATTTCACGACGGGGTGGTTGGGGCAGTGGGTGAGCAGGAGCCTCAAGAGATCAGCGGACAGCGAGACGGATGTTTGCTCTTGCCCTTGTCCTTGCACTGCTGTTGTGCCCTTGCTCATGTTCATACGTTGGGTATATTCATTAAGAAGCATCCTCCACATTGGCCCTTGTTCTAAAGTCATTCCGGGCGTAAATATAGCTGCAACGTTCAACAGCAGATGCAATAGGTCCGAAACGCCTTCTTGCGTCATGGCTCCTTGGTGCGTGTGGTAGAGCACGTACTTCAGAAATGACAATGCATTTTCAGTAATGCCCGATTGTGCAATCAAGTCTTCTTTCTTGGCAGTGCAGTGATCGTTGACAAGGGCAGTAATGTGAAGGTACTGCTTCAGGAGCGAATTCAGAGCCTGTAGCCACTTCTCAAGAATCCGTTGTTCTGTGGGGATGGCAACACGTCCTTGACGAAAGGCCTCTACGAGCGTAGTCATATCCCCAGCCCCCAAGGTCCCTTCCTGGGCTCTTGCAATCATGCCTTTTGCTTCGTCCTCGCTTTTGCCCAACTGGATGAGAAAAGGAATCAGGTCAAACTTGGTGAACAAAGTCCAGAATCCCTTGATACGAACTTGCAAGAGTTCCTGCAATTGCTCTGGGGTTAGGGGAGGCATAACACCATTGCAAGACAGAAGGAAATGGACTACCAATGGATGACCCTTGGATACCCATGTAACAGTCTGACCGTCACATGACAAAGTGTACAATGTCTGGTCCAGGTTGAGGTACTCTCCCTCCAACATTTCCTGGTCCTCGGGGTCTATTTGCTCCCCTATCTGGTCCACACGGCACATCAAGTCTGCATCACTACCAATGCCCAGAGAGCCAATGCGTTGTGCCTTCAACAGGCGACACAACACTCCCACTTCATGAAGGTACCCGCGAAGGTCTATCTCTATGTTCAGCGCCAATATGCCTTCCTTACCAAGAAGGGCCAAGAAGTGGTGGTGGTATGACGGCTGGAGCAAGAACTCCAGGAACTGCATGTTTGAAGGGTTTTTGTCTTGTAAAGAGAACGCCTTCAATGCACCGATGATGTTGGTGTCCGCGTTGATGGACTTGAGATAGGCGGTAAATACCGTCAGGTCCCTTTTCATTTTCTCCCAATTTTGTAGGATAAGGGCAACGGCTTCTTGTGCTCTTGGGGAGTCAAGGATCTTCTGCATGAGTTCAACGGGAATGACCTCATTGTACTTTGGGGTGTGGCTCCACTTATCAAAAGCAGGTACACCGTTTTCTTTGGTGGCCCTATCACCGCTAACCGTAAACAATCGTGAAAAGTTAATCATCTTTCAAATAGAACGATACAAACAATACGTTGGTTTATATACATAATAACAACAAATAATGAATTTATTCAATTTTTTATGCTATATACCTTATATTTACAAAAAATAGGACTAAATGTGCATCTTATGTTGTGCATTCTTGTCCCAACGGTCCCCAGCACGTTGAAGCATGTCTTTCTTATCAACTTCTGTATTCAACATACCACATCCATGTTGAAGCAGGATATCACGCATTTGCTCACATGTACACTCCGTTTCAAAGAGGTGTCTGAGTGTTTCCACTGTCAACTTCCACATCATATGGGCATTATCGGCACAGTATTGCCGTGGCACGACTGTAAATCGTCTTCCATCCCGCTCCAAAAGTCCTTTAAGACCCTCCTTCAAAAAGGCATTACAAGCCACGCCACCGCCAAGAGATAGATGCATAATATGCGGAAATTTTGCAATTGCATCCTGGAAGTGGTTGCTCAAGTATGACAATAGCACAGAATGCAGTAATGCACAGTAGAACTGTTGCTTTTCAAGTGGTAAAGGCGTTTTGGCCTGGTAATCATCCAAAAACTTTGCAAAAGATGGGGCAGGGGCAGGGGCAGAGGCAGGGGCAGGAGTAAGGTCCTTAGGCAACTTTTCAAGAACTTCACTTGCTTTTCCATCCTTCTTGACATTCCATGCTTTTTTGAAAAGATTGCACCATCCTTTAACCTCAATTTCTGTAGGACATAGGTTATTTTGGCCAACAAACTCTTTCAGAAGGCTAAGTTTGTCGCATTCTTCCAACTTCTGGGTCCTAATCATTCCATCAAACGTACTCTTAATTTGGGAAGGAGACTTACACTTTTCCAACTCTTTGAGGGCATCGCAGAACTCCTTTAATTGTATTTGCTCCTCATGATTGGAGGTTAAGAGTACAATCTCCTTATCTGTTGTTTTGGATGTAACCTTTGTCCACATATCCTTCTTACCGCCTAAAAACTCGTTCATAAGCCTTTCGGCCACGGGTCCTGCTGGTATGGCTGAAATGCCCATTGCACGACCTATCTTGTCAATCACTTCACCGATAGCATCATCGGGCGTGGTGTATACAATTTGCATATCCACTGGGGAAGTCACAAGCAACAGTACGGTATGCCCTCCCGATGCAACAAACACCAGGTAAGGATACTTCGGAGCATCTTCAGGTGAAGATAGAAGGGGGCTAATTGCGTGTCCTTTAATGTGGTCAAGATACATTATAGGCACCCCAAATTCCGCTGCTACCTGTTGTGCAAAGGAAATACCTTCCAATAAAGCAAAGGCTTGACCTGGGCCTTGGGTGACAGAAACAAGATCTATCTTCACATTTTGCTGTTGAAGAATAGTTTTGATTTCAATTAGCGCCTTGGCAAAGTTGCAACCATGCTTTTCGGCAGTTTCAAAAGGGTTAATACCCCCTTTACCCTCTTCTTGACCTGATTGTAGGCACTGGGTCTGCATGATGTATACGATGTCATCACCAAGACGTATTGTAATGCATGTGTCGTCGCATGATGATTCTATTGATAGAACCACCAGCCTATTCTCCCCACATTTTTGACGAATGGTTCTAACCTGTTCTTGGGTAAGGCGGATATCGGGCGAAAAATTCTTTTCAATCAAGCGTCCCTTCCACTTCCGCATTGGAGGTGTTTCAATAGGTTTCCCCGTTGCTGAAGTCATGGTAAAGGTCCGCTCTTCCGTTTCGTGGTCATGAGATATGTCAAGCGTAACGTCCACCACATCATCGCCCAACTTCTTGATTATCTGGTTATGTTCGCGGTATGCGGGACTGGTACCATGTTCAAGAAGAAGAACGTGCCAATTAGGGGTGTGCATCGTGTATGGGCGTTTATGCAACATGACATCTATGTCAGTGTGGACGACAATAATAGGAGTGCCGTTGATGTCTATGTTATATTGTTTGACACCGATGAAGCTTATTGTGCCAAAGTCACTGGCTGTTGGAATGCCTGTTAAGAGCCGTAGCACTTGGCTGATCACTGCACTCTTTCCTGCACCGCGTCTACCAGCAAAGCGGACGACTACCCTATTGCCTTGTTGTTGGTTGTCGACGATGAGATTGGCAATATGATGGGCATATTCCTTTGTGTCGGCATAGGTCAAGGAAATGTAGGGAATGGACAGTGTGATGACCCGTGGTGGCATGAATAGGCGCATCATCATATCCATTATAAGGAGGGACGCAATAACCGTTGCATTCGCCACAAGTGTTTGCGTGACACATGCGTGGAGAAGTGCTAAAATTAATATTCCTGCGTCATACGATGCCCAACATATACGTACACATTGGTGTAATAGCCATTGCACCACATCCATGACAAGAATGGTGGCTGTTACTGCCGTGAAAGTGGCAGGGGTCTGTTCATATAGGCCATATAGCATAGCCAAAAGCAACAACCATAATTCTGCACGGGACATTGTTATAGAACTATAAGTAAAAAGGCAATAATAGATTATAAGCAACAATATAACCAAAAAATCAATTTTTATATATAAAAAATAATACATGTTCCACATCCACTTCCACTTGCAAATTCATCTTCATTTGTATCTTGATTCGTCTATCCTTAATTTTTTGGATACGTTCTATAAATTGCTTTATTGAATGGATGGATGGCTTTGTTATGTGAAGACAATGATGACATATATGCTCAAATATATATTGCCACCCTGTTATATCTAAATCGGCCTCTAATGCCCTTGTTATGTTTATACTGTTTGTACACGGGTTGAAACTATTAATAACAGGCTTATAAACAATGTTATATATCATTGTACCTGTTTTTTTTAATGTATTGCTTAACTCTATTAACTTGTTATCTACATTACATCCAAATTGTTCACGCGTTTCCTTGTAAAACCTGTTTCTAAATTTACCCCTATTGCTCCATACAGGCGTTGTATTTTTAAGATATGGTATTTTATATGTAAGTGATATTTCATAGATATCCTCCTTGCTAACTTCCAAAAACGGTCTTACAATATTAACAGCATCTATCACACTTTCTATCTCCATTTTTTGTAAATTGTAAATATTTTGATTTTTTGCTATGTTTGTCCATATGTTTTCTATAATATCATCCTTTATGTGACCGAGATATACGCCCACGGCCCCCACGACCCCATCACTATTAGAACCACTGCCGTTATACAAAGAGGGTACATGTTTATACAAAGAGGGTTCATGTTTATACAAAGAGGGTACAAGTTTGTATAGAGAGAAGCGTATTATTCTTGTCATCTCTTCATAAAATTCTCTTTCTATTTCACCGCGTTTAAGATATTCAATCTTGTAATAATATAATTCAATGTCTAATAAATTACAATATTGTTGAATAAAATAAAATTCATCCATGCTTTCTTTACGATTACCATATATTAAATGCAATGCAACTAATTTAACATTGCTGTTCCTAACCATCTTCTTTAATAAATATAATGTTACATTACTATCAATACCACCACTTAAACTTACGATTACCATTTTTTTATTACCAAGCGTATTTTCTAACAAATTTGTTAATTTTATTTCTGTGGAGGTGGTTGCGGTGGAGGTTGTGGTGGCGGTGGTTGTGGCGTTGGCGGTGGTTACGGTGGTTGTGGAGGTGGTTACGGTGGTTAGGGGCAGAGGAATAAGGTCGGTCAGAGTATATTCTGAGCCTATAACTTCCGTGGCATCGGGGTAGGAACAAGAACATGACAATTTAATACCCTCCTTTATTTTGTCAAGTGTATAACATTTTTTATAAGTATCGTTAAAAAACTTTGATAAATGCATGTAAGCATGTAATGGTTTTGTTATATATCTCATTACAGTATCTAAAACATATTTATAATCTTTAATGTGCTTAAATGGCATTAAAATAAATAATAATTCTTCTTCTTGTAAAATTGTAAATATGGTTGGATTGGATATTAATTTTAATGCAATATCATTTATTACATCCAACCTTTTTTTGTATATTGTTTCATCGTCTATGGGCTGAAGACGTGCATTATCTTTAAGATTGTCTTTGATATAACGCTGAAAGTGTCTTAAGAATTGATCATAAAAAATTATAATGCTAATACCCTCTTTATAATTATGTACATCTAACTGGATGCATTGTACATTTACATCTAACCCATAGAATCTATTATATATTTCTGCATCTACTTTATCTTTTTGTGTTATTGGTATCCAATATGACGGATTACTAAACCAAAAATTGTATATTTCTTTTTCCATTGCTTTTTATTGCGTTGGTATAATACATCGGTTATGGTTATTGGTAAGTAATATCAATTTTTACATGCAGTATAAATATAATGTATACGCTATATATAATAGATATATATGAGCAATATGAATAAAGAGTTTTGGGATAAATATTATAAAAATAATAAAAACACAGACAAAATAAAAAGTAATAGTTCATTCTCAACATTTATATATGACAACTATATAAGTGAATATAATAAGAATAATGTATTTTTAAAAATTGCAGATTTAGGTTGTGGAAATTGCAGAGATAGCATATACTTTTCACAAAAAGGTAATATATGTTATGCGGTTGATTCAAGTGGTGTTATTGATGGAGCATATCCAAACTGTAATTTAATAATTGATGATGTTGAAGAGGTGTTAAAATGTAATAAATTACAAACATTAGTGGATATTGTGTATATGAGATGGTTTTTACATGCAATGCCGTATGAAAAATCAAAAAATATTTTTAATTATGCTGTAAAAAATCTAAAACCTAATGGATTGATTTGTATAGAAGTACGTTCATATAATGATAAAGAATTAAAAAAAAATAGTATTTACAATAAAAATGATAGATCATATACAACCACACATAAAAGATGGTTATATACCATGAATATATGTAAAAAAATAGCAAAAGAAATTGATTGTGAAGTTTTATATTGTAAAGATGGTTATTTTTCACCAAGTACAAACACTGAAACTGATAATCCATTACTTATAAGATTTGTTTGTAGGAAAAAACTATTACCTTATTATGAAAAAAGTAAAAATTATGATATATACAAACATATATTACCAAAAATGAAAGATAATACAATGACATCTTATGCACATTTAAATATAATGAATAAAGTTTTAGAAAAGCATAATATAAAATATGTTGCTGTTGCTGGTACTACCTTAGGTTTAAATAGACATGGTGGTATTATTCCATGGGATAATGATATTGATTTTGGATTTATTGATAGTGAATGGAAAAAACTTTTATCAATTAAATATGAATTAGAAAGCAATGGATTAAAATTTACTCCACGTCCTGAACATGATAATAAAGTAATACATTTTGGTGTAATAGATTGCATACACCTTTATGACCTTGTTCAGGATATGAATTGTTATTGTGGAATTGCAGGAACATTTTGTACTGTAGATGAATATGAAAATACTGTAAAACAAATATTTGGATACTCTTATATAATGGCTCCTGTAACAAGCATAAAATCATTATCACATCGCTATGGTTCAAATTACTTTAATACTGGAAATGTAAATGATAATTACCATTTTAGAGATGAATCTGTTTCTACATTTACACTTGATCCATGTGATTTATCATATCAACTTAAATGATTGCTATAACTGAAATGATTGCTATAACTGAAATGATTGATAATTTATAACTATATACATAATTATAAATAAAAGTTAATATATACAAAAGTTAATATGACTCTTTATGCATGGTATTCTAAAATGCAGGAACATAAATTACATCATTGTATGCATTTTACAACATCTTATAATTTAGTTGTTTCTGTTACTTATATATCAACTATACCTGCACCAATAGTAGATTTTAACTTTCAAGATGATGATTCACTTAAAAGTAGTCGTACACCATCTTTCACTCCAACACCTGGTTATCTACAAACTCAAAAAAAAACGATCTAATTAAAAAAATGGCAAAAGTTCATTCAAAATATAGTAAATATCCTGCCCTGCACCAACGCCACCTGCCATAGCACCACCTGCCATAGCACCACCTGCACCAACGCCACCTGCCATAGCACCACCTGCACCAACGCCACCTGCTATAGCACCAACACAACCTCTAAATAGTGCTACTTGGACTGATGATGCACATGCAAGTAAAAAAATGAATGTAGTTAAAAAAAATGATCCACTATTTAAGTTGAAATAATTGTAAATTATAGTATAAATAATATATATTATAATTATAATCATGATAATAGTAGTTGCTTCATGTATAATGTTTATAATGCTTATAGTCATTTTATATATAGCATACAAGTCTCTATCACAAACCAAAAATAAAGCAATTGCACAGGGAATGAAAAAGTTTAAACCATTATTGACAAGAAAAACGGAAATGACGAGTGTAGTAAAACAAATAACGTCTCCACCTGCGCCTACTCCCACACCTCCCACTGGTTCTACATCTCCCACTGGTTCTACATCTCCCACTGGTTCTACACCTCCCACTGGTTCTACATCTCCCACTGGTTCTACATCTCCCACTGGTTCTACACCTCCCACTGGTTCTACACCTCCCACACCTCCCACACCTCCCACTGGTTCTACACCTCCCACTGGTTCTACATCTCCCACTGGTTCTACACCTCCCACTGGTTCTACACCTCCCACTGGTTCTACACCTCCCACTGGTTCTACACCTCCCACTGGTTC
>SXGT01605906.1_pt1 | contig 15352 bp, 19 predicted proteins | sample 3176221 | NCBI WGS metagenome assembly SXGT01 (sample SAMN11356862, study PRJNA531348) | freshwater metagenome | isolation source: freshwater sample F1-120 | place: China: Fuxian Lake, Yuxi | collected 2017-12-25
ATGCCTCATGAACATGGTTGGGAAAGCTGCTTGCTGCAAACTCGGCAAAAGCGCGTGAGAAGGTGCTTTCACTAGGAAGCCGACGGACAGATATCCAACCGCACAGTCTGCGTAAGGTCGCATCAACGCGGAGCCTGTCGATCAGGCTTGATGTTGTCGGCAGGTTAAGAACCATCTTGGCGACAAAGGCGCGCGCTAGAGCATAACGATCTTCTTGCGGACGCCCCGGCAGGCCAGACCACATCAGCCGAAACGCCTCAATCCCGGCCATATCCAGGACGATCACCAGACGTTCATGTTGATAACTCAGCGGCCCGGCTTCTTCTCGCAACAAGGGAAAAAGAAAGCCTTGAATATGATTCCAGCTGCTGGTTATAGTCTCATGTAGAGGCATGCTTACCTACTGATTTGTTTTTGGATTTCGTAAAAACACAATAGCAGAAAAGCAGGCGACTGCCTCGACTTTCTATTCAATTTCGATAATTAATTCAGCGTGAAAAACGAATTTTGCAAGAACCTCATGGGTGTTGGCTTAGCCGGTTTGCAGGCGATCGCAACAGCGCGCCTTGCGCTACGTGGGCGCGCCCGCCGACCCTCGCCACCAAAGAGCGGGACAGCGGACGTCTTTGCCCAGATTTTCGACCAGCGTTTTGTCCAAACTTGCGTAGCCGAATATGCTGAGAATGCCGCTAGTCGGGAAATTTTCCAAGATGCAATGCGTTGTCAATGAATGAATTTTCCGATATGAGACATTTATGTCACAGTTGCGCGTCATGCTTGAGTGGGTTCGTAGGGCGATCGTCGCCGCCTGCATCTGCGCATTATGGACGGGCGGGGTTATTTCGAGCGCAGCGGCGCATTCACCTGAAACACCTAATGCGACGCTTCTGACGCAAGCCCCCCATAGCGTAGCCTGCGAACATCATGCGGAACTGTTTTCAGAAATATCGGGATTAAATAAATCCAATAGATCGCCAGATAATAAGCGTACTGAGCGACGCCATTGCCCTGACTGCTGCTTTTTTGCTGACTCCAGCGATATCGTTTTACCTGAGCGTCCTTTTGCGGCGATACGATTTCTCAATGATCCGGCGACAACGCCAAACGATGCTTTTCGCAAAAGAGATAAAACCGACGGTCTCTCGTCCCGACTGGCGCATGGCGCGCGCGCGCCGCCAACTCTTTCCTAAATCCTCGTAGACCACGCTGAGCCTCAGCTTGCGTTTTACGCTCATGGCTGCATTAGGCATTTGGCCTATGCGAGCCAATTTTTTCTGACACTTCAACTAGGCCCGAGCATTTAATGCATAGCGTGGGCCGACAATCGAAACGAGTTCAAAAAATGGATCACACCTCGCTCTCGCCGCTCGCCATGTTTTTAAACGCTGGCCCAGTTGGTAAATTGGTTATGGCGCTCTTACTTGCCGCCTCCGTTTGGACCTGGGTTTTAATCGTAGAGGGCCTTGTTGCTGTCCGACGGATTGGCAAGGCCACACAATCTGCGCGCGCCGGCGGCCCCCTTGATGTCTTGGAGCCAATCGCCGAGGCTGGCCGTGAAGCCTATGCTCTCCATTTAGCGGACGAAACGATCGGAGAAAAACGCGAACGCGTTGCAGAATATATGAGCAGAACTGCGCGAGAGTTTCTTACTCATGCGGAAGGCGGCCTGCCAAATCTTGCTGTCATTTCATCTGTTGCGCCTTTTATCGGATTATTTGGAACCGTATGGGGCATTATGACAAGCTTTGCTGGCATTGCGCAGTCGCAAGACACCAGCCTCGCTGTTGTTGCGCCCGGCATTGCTGAAGCCCTCGCCGCAACGGCATATGGCCTTGCGGCAGCCATTCCAGCTTCAATCGGCTATAATCGTATTGGCTCCTCTTTTGCCCGCCTGGGTCAGGAAGTCGCTCACTACATTGAAGATGAAGCACTTCACATGACGAGCGGCGCGGGTCCGCGCGCTAAACAACAGAAGGAGGCTGCGTAATGGCGCTTCCTGCTCGCTTTAAAAAGAACAACGATCTCTATCAGCCGCTCGCAGACATTAATGTGACGCCATTAGTTGACGTCATGTTAGTGCTGCTTATCATTTTTATGGTGACGGCGCCCTTGTTAGCCAAAGGCGTAAAGGTCAATCTCCCACAAGCAAGCGCTGCTCAACCGCTCAATCAGAAAGATCCGATTGTTGTCAGTGTTGGCAAGGATGGCAAAGTTTCGCTGGGTGGCGACAACGTCACGATGGAAACATTGATTGATGGCATTCGCGCAATGATGGGTGGCGATACATCGCGCGTTGTACATGTTCGAGGCGATACAGAGGCGGTTTACGGCGAAGTTGTTGGAGTGATGGATAAGCTTGCGACTAATGGCATTACCCATATCGCAATCATGACGAACTCTCGCAGCAGCAAAACCGGCGCATTGCTTAAAACGCGCGAAGCGCCCACAGCGGGAAGCGCCCCAAAATGACGGAATACGCCATGACGCAGACAGCGCCCAGACATAAACTGGAACAGTCTGCCAACATGTCGCCCTTACAGCCGGCATGGTTGCGTCCTGCCGCAATCACGCTGATTGTTATTGCGCATGTCGCGTTTTTTGCCGCCTTCATGGCCTGGGAAAAACCATCCATTGTCGCGCTTGAGTCCCTGACAATGGACTTAGTGCAAGAGGGTGATTTTTTTGAAGCGGAAGAAGTTGCAGAAGCAGAAGATCGTCCACCGCCTGTTGTTGTAGAGGATCCTGAATTGGCGTTGCCGCCCCCAGAAGTAATGGCCCCGGACGCAATTCCTTTGCCTGCGAAACGCGAGACTCTTGAGAAAGTCGAGAAGCCACGCGAAGAGCAACAAACCGAACAAGCGACCCAAGCGCGCGAAGCGCAGGCGCGGCGCCATGCGGGAGCCCCTGACGGGCGCTCAGGATCTGGCGCATCGCAATCTGTTTGCTTGGCTCATGTTGCCTCAGATCTGCGACGCCACACCCCAGGTTCAACAAGTCTTGGCGCTGGCCACGCGCATGTGACTTTTCGCATCAACATGGGCGGGGGTATTTCAGACATCAGCGTTTCAGCTTCTACGCCTGCCCATGCCGCGCTTGCACGCCGTATCGTCGCCTCATCGCGCGGTCCCGGAAGCTGTAGCTCTGCCTTTGTTAGTCAAAGCTTCGCTTTCCATTAATACAACTGGGATGGCGTTAAGTTTTTCGCCCTCCTGCCTCTTGGGCTAAAAATTTTGAAAGCGCGCGAATGCTCAGCAAAAACTCTTTTGCGTCTGTATTGATGATTTTTACAATGCTTACGTTACCGGCTATGGCTCAAAATATTGCGCCTAGCCGCGCTAATCCGCCCGCCCAATCATCTCCGCATAATGGCGCGCCACCCTCTCCTGAATCTAAAGCTAAGATTGATGCGCCAACGCAGCCGCCGGTAAATGTAACGCCCGCGCCTCAATCAACATTGTCTGAGAGTAAATTTCTAAGCGCTCTTTATGCAGAAATTGCGCGACGCACGCCTCAAGATAACGCCTTAGGAGAAGGTGAGGTAACAACAAGCTTTCATATCAACGCTAGCGGTCGTGTAGATAGAGTGACGATTGAAAAGTCCACCAGCCCGCTATTCTCTGAGGCGGTAAAAAAAATTCTTGCAAGCGTAGAAGCCCCACCACCGCCCGGCGGCTCCATGGACATTGGCCAAACATTCAAATTTCATCAATCAGCGCCTGAATAAATACCTACGCTGTGATGAGCGATTAATCTTATTGGAGATAGTGCGATGACCTATTGGCGTCTCTTCCTTTTCACTTTGCTTGCAACCATCTCAATCGCTCGGGCGCAAGAAGCGGCGCAGCCTAGCGTTAATGGAGGAGAAAGCCTGAATAAGCCGGCCATGGCGAAACACGCCCCGCCAGCGTGTTCGGATCCAAAACCAGATTGCGCCATGACGATCTACCCAGCTTTTGATAAAAAGGGGCTTCTATGGGTTGCTTACTCTGTTGGCAAAACACTCTATGTCGCATCGTCTCAGGATCAAGCAAAAACCTTTTCCGCCCCGACGACAATTATAACGCTCTCTGATGGGATTATTGACGCACACGGCGATGCGCGTCCTAAAATAATTCCTCTTAATGACAATTCACTATTGGTGAGCTACACGACGCGTCCTGATAAAATGATGATTGGAACAATATTTACCGCTAAATCGTCTGATAACGGCAAGAAATTCTCGACGCCACAACCGATGCTGACGTCCGGAGGCCAGCGTTTCGACTCTTATGTTGTCACGCCAAAGGGGCGCATTTTTGCTGGATGGTTGGACAAGACACATGCGGCGCAAGCAAAAGCTGAGGGCAAAGAATTTGCTGGTAGCGGCGTAGCCTTTGCCTGGTCAGATGATGGCGGCATGACGTTCAAAGGCAAGAACATTCTGATGGACCACGCTTGCGAATGCTGTCGTATGTCTGCGGCGCTCGGACGAGATGGTCTGCCAGTTTTTGCTTGGAGGCAAATTTTTGAAGGCGAAATTCGCGATCATTACGCTACTAAGCTTTCCGCAAATGGCGTCAAACTAATTGGCGGTCGGGTGAGTAATGATGACTGGGCAATTAATAGCTGCCCACATCAAGGTCCTGCATTAGCTGTCGACACAAAGGGCGCGTGGCACATAGCTTGGTTCACTAAAGGTAAAAACAGACAAGGCCTTTTTTACGCGTTTAGCCGAGATGAAGGTAAAACATTCTCTACGCCAGAAAAGATCGGCGATGATGCGCATGCACCGGCCTTTGCCACTTTGCTTGCAACCAAAAAAGGACTCTATCGCGCTTGGAAAGAATTTGATGGCGCACAAACAGTCATCCCGATACAGAAATCAAACGATGGCGGAAAAAGCTGGAGCGCGCCTGAGATTCTGGCCTCGACAACAGAAGCCTCTGATCACCCCATTCTTGTCGCCTCAAAGGGGGATGTATTTCTTTCCTGGGGAACACATAAAGAAGGCTATCGTTTAATCCCCCTCCGTCTTGCAAAAAAGTAAGGGCGATTGAGATAAAAATGACACGCTCCTGTTCATTTCTTTATACGCTCAGCCTAACGCTGCTCAGCTTAATTTTATTGAGCGGCACTGGACTCAGCCTTGAGTTTAAGCCCTATGGACGCGGCGATTTTGACCAAGTTGCACAATTACGAGAAAACCGCCCTCGTATCATTCACTATTGGTCTGTAACCTGCCCAGCCTGCATCGCAGAGCTCGGACAATGGACTAAATTTATTAATGAGCATCGGGATATTGATATTATTTTTATTAATACGGACGATGATGAAGATCGCGAGCGCGCCGCCGCACGTCTAGAAAAGAATGGGCTTTCGCGAGCAACGCATTATGGTTTTTCCGATAGTTTTGTAGAAAAGCTCTACTATGAGGTAGATAAAAGCTGGCGAGGCGAACTGCCTTTCACGGTCTTAATCTCTACAAATGGGCCTCGCGTAAACGTAACTGGCGCTCTTGATGATCCGCATTTTGTTGCTTGGCTCAATCAACTCAATGGCGTGAAAAAATAACTCAGCTCAAAGTTCCCAGACGCTCAGGTCGACGGAACATGAATTTTTAAGCGGCTTGATTTTTGCGCGGCTTTAACATTTTTGAGTTCTGCGCCCCTACAGCCAGGCCGAGCACAATCAACAAATCCGCCGCCAGTAGCTTTGCTCCTAAGCGCAGCGCACCCCGGATGTCTTTAATCAACATCTGACATAAATCTTCCTGAGCGCGGCCATAATTATTGCGGTAGGAAAGATAGAGCACGTCATGGCGTCGCGCATGTTCAACCTGAGGGATCGCGCCCAATGCGCAATTCTTCATCAAATCGGCATATTGCTCCAAACAGCTCGAAGGCTTCATAGCGGCAACCCCTGTTTCTTCAATAAGTTATACTTATTGATGTCAGTCAATTCTCGAGCAGAGCGAACCACTCGTAATTTCTACAGCAGGATTGGCGCCAGATAGGGCAGGGTTGGGCAAGCGGTAAAATACAGAACTTAACGCGTCGCTCCCGGCTCCCACAAGACATCGCCGCGATCGCGGTTCACATAACGCGATGCAACGAAGAGAAAATCAGAAAGCCGATTGATATAAGCAAACGCGGTAGGAGATAATTCCTCTCCCTTTGTTTCACCAAGCGTGACCATCACGCGCTCTGCGCGCCGACAAATTGTCCGGGCTACGTGTAAATGCGCCGCCGCTGGCATGCCACCAGGCAAAACAAATGATTTTAACGATGATAATTCACTATTGAGAAGATCAATATCCTTTTCAACATGCTCTACTTGCGATGGCGTAATAACCAGACGCATCTTTGGATCTATCGGCTTTTTTGCATCTATTGGCGTTGCTAATTCAGCTCCAAGATCAAATAATTCATTTTGAATGCGCGCAAGCATCTCATCTAGCGCAGCGTCCCGCGCTTCTATCGCTAAACGCGCAACGCCGATCGCTGCATTGGTCTCATCAATAACTCCGAAGGCCTCGACGCGAATATCGTCTTTTCGTCGACGCGCGCCTGTCGCGAGAGAAGTATCTCCACCATCTCCGCCACGCGTGTATATTTTGTCCAGCTTAACCATCTTATCAGCGTCCTTTGGCGTAAATGACAATCATCGCCACGATAAGCGCTACAAATTGCAAACCGACCCGCCAACGCATCAGGATTTGTGAGCGATTAGCATCGCCGCGACGGAACATATTATAAAATCCGGCAATGAGCACTAATGCAACCGCACCCACGGCAAAGCCAACAAGAAGATTGAACACAAGCGTCATAATGCCTCATACGTCTGAGCACTCGCTGTAAGGAAGCTCACCACAGAGCACAAGTCTTACGGCTTTAACAAGCGCTGAAGATATTCGAGCTCCTCTACGGGTCGCTCTGGCTGACCTAACCGTCGCCTCAGTTCTTCCTGGAGTTGATGCGCCCGTTGAGCAGGCGGCAACCCAAGCGGATCATATTTATCTTTTGTGAAACGCTGTCCGCCAGAGGTGCGGCCTAAAGGATCGCGCCCCATTCCTTGACGCTGTCGACCCGTGCTCCCGCCCGGCGCGCCGCCTTCTTGTTGTGCGCGCAATTTTTCCGAAAGAGCATCCGCTGTTTCCCGCAATGCCTCTAACGTCTCTTGTTGAGAGTCTAGCGCGCGCTCTAAATCCTCATCCTTCGGTCCGAGCGCATCTTCTGCTTGTTTCATAGAGTTGCGGGCTTTTTCTAGCTCACTTGCGCTCTCTGGATTATCATTACGCCAGTTATCTTGCGCACGCTCTAAACGTTTACGCAATTCCTCCTGTCGCTGACGAATTGACTCCTGGCGTTGATTTTTCTGACGACTTTTTTCTCCTTCCTCTTGCTGACGCTTCAGGCCCCCTGTCTCTCGAGCCGTCTCAAGCGTCTCATCTCGAAGCGCTTGCTCTTCGCGGGATAATTGATCCAATTCGTTTAACTGTTTGGCGGCATTCTGCTGCCCAGAGCCCTCAGCATCCTCGCCGGCTGACGCTTGAAGGTTTTCCATCATATCTTGCAATTCAGAGAGGAGTTTTTCTGCTTCCGCGCCATCGCCGGATTTTAAAGCATCCTGTATATTTTCCAGTAAATTCTCTATTTGCTGCTTAGTGATCGGCTCATTTTCATCCGTTGGGGCTTGAGATGAATCACTCCTCTCAGAGTCCGCGAAGAGCTCATTCATAAAATTATCCAGCGCACGACTTAATTCTTGCAAACGCTGAGAAAGCGCCTTGTCGTCTTCATGATTTCGGATCGCCTCTCGAAGCAATTTTTCACTTGCGCGCAAGTCTTTTTCCGCCTGAGCGCTTTTGCCTGCTTCAACTTCCAAGGCGATCACCCAAAGCAGATCAACAACGCTGCGTAATTCATCGTCGCTTCGCTTTCCATCTAGACTGTTACGCGCAGTACGTAAGCCTAAGTAAATCGGGGCTGAGATTTCAAAAATATCTGGCGCTAGCAACAGAGAATCTAGCGCTCGCGCCACAGTGACGCGCATCTCCGGGTGAAGCGCAAGATTGCGTCTTTGTTCAATCAATGACCGCGCAAGCGGTTTTTTGAACAAGCGTTGAGGCAATATAACATTAATTGTTTTTGAGACGCCAATATTCTCCCCGGCATCTTTAGCGATCAGACGCACATCAAGCGGCGTCCCGGCAAAAGGACTTTCGGAAAGATCTATTGTTGCTTGTAACGGCTCATTATTTTTACCCGCCATAGAATTGACTAAAGCTGCGCGCGGCGCATCATAAAGCGCTTTACTGTTATGCGCTCTCATGCTGAAGGCGACCTCTACACTAACGACCCCATAATCATCATCCGCCGTATACTCAATTATCATCGATCCTGAGGCATTCTGTTGAACAGCCCCTAGAAGAGTAACAATCGGAGGCTGATCGACGATCGGCGTAATTTCATATGTACGGCCGTCTGCAAGCGTGAAATGCGCAAGATTACTGAGCTTATAAATCGGTTTCTGGTCAATCTGCGCCGATCCATTAGGATCAGCCAACATGACAAAACCATCCTCAACAGCTACCTGCGCCGTGTCAGGACTCAAGCGTAAAATAGAATTCATTGGCACTGACATGGCGCTACTTTGCGATGGCAGTATCAACGCTGGGCGCAGCGTATAGGCCGGTGGATCAAACCAAGCCTCAACCCTGTCACCAGCGCGGAAGCTATCTGCCACGCGCCAATCAAAAGCAGCCATTAACCTTGAGCCCTTTTCATCACCCGCTACAAAAGCAGCCGCACTGGCGCAGACCAACGCGAACGCACGCAAAGCGAATGGATCAAAACGCGGCAAATCCGTCTTTGGCCACGCAACAGGCATGCGCTCAAGTGCGCTGTGTAATTTTGCTTGATGCAGCGCCCAAAATGTTGGTGTTTTTGGGTCGGCCTCTGCGTTGGCCAGACGATCTTGCAAGGATTGAGCGGGGAACAGACCTGTAGGCGCCTCAGAGTCGAGACGCTTGATCGCGGCGCGTTGCGTTGGAAGACCTTGAACGATTTCTCGCACAATAAGAAACAAGGCCGCGAATAAAAAAAGGGCTTCTCCAAGAATTCGCAAGCCTAATGGCGCAATACGCCAAAGGTCTAGCCACGTTACAGCAAGAAAAAAAAGTGCAAGAGTCAGCAGCCCAGCGCATAAGCGCAGCACGCGCTCAATGAGCATAATCAGCGAATATCGGCGTAATAGCTGCTCTAAGCGACTCATCTTTCTCCTTGATGATTGTAATGAGAGACGCGTAAACTTCTTCCCGCTTCCACCCTATCATTGACTTAAGAGTGTAGTATCTTTCTTAAGATCACGATCCTTTAACACCCTAATGACCAGAGCCGCACCCTGACCCTCGCTAAAAAACAATCCCAGGACACTTTCTCTTCGCCAATATCAGATCTCCGCCTCTTGCCCGCTCAAGTAGCGGCAATACGCAACAAGATCCTCTGGGCGCTTGAAAAAAATGATTTAGAAGCCTTGCGCATCCCCATTGATTGGAACGAGATGCGGCCGCTCTTTGCTAAAAGCGGCTCCTTCAGGGCTGGAACGGATCCAATTGAAATTCTTAAAGCTCAATCTTTTGATACAAAGGGTTATGAGATTTTACGGATCTTAAAAAACATTCTCTCTCAACCTTATATCAAAATCACCCGCGGACCCATCACGCTTTTTGAATGGCCTGCTTTTGCGCGGCGCAGCCTAACGCCTACTACTGAGAAAGAACTCCTTGAACAATGGTCCTGCGTGCGCTTTGCCGATTTAAAAGAATCTAACAGGCTCGGTCGACCACGCATCATGCGGATTGGCATCGCTGCCGATGGAGTTTGGCATTATTTCTGGAGTGAAGATTAAAGCGCGGCATGAAATCTGATTGGCGCACCAACAGATTGCGTAACCAGCTCTCCTTCCCACATTACTTTTCGACCGCGAACGACAGTCCCAATAGGCCAGCCGTTTACCGTCTTGCCATCATAAGGCGTCCAGCCAACTCTTGAACTTATCCATGAATTACGGATGGTTTCCCGCCGTTTTAAATCTACAATTGTTAGGTCTGCGTCATACCCCACAGCGACGCGCCCCTTTTGCGCTATGCCAAAAAGTCGTGCGGGGCCGGCGCTAGTGAGATCAACCAATCGCTCCAAGCTCACACGCCCTGCATTCATATGATCCAAAAGCAACGGCACAATGGTCTGAACGCCTGTCATCCCTGAGGGACTATGAGGATAGGGCCGAGCTTTCTCTTCTAATGTATGGGGCGCATGATCTGATCCAATGACATCGACAATTCCTTGAGTGACTCCGCGCCAAAGCGCTTCGCGATGTCGAGCGCTTCGTACTGGCGGGTTCATTTGTGCAAGAGCGCCGATCCGCTGATAATCCGTTTCATCCATCGTCAAATGATGGGGCGTCACCTCTACTGAAGCGATGTCTTTACATTGCGCAAGCAACTCGATTTCTTCTTCTGTGGTGACATGAAGCACGTGGATCAACGCGCCTTTATCCTGTGCAATTTTAATTAACCTACGCGTTGATTTCACCGCTGTTTCAACATCTCGCCAAATAGGATGCGATGATGGGTCGCCATCTCTGCGAAGATGTTTGCGCTCGATAAGACGGTCTTCATCTTCACTATGAAAAGCGACCCGACGACGCGTATGCGATAACACCTCTGCGATACCGGCATCATCCGCTATCAACAAGGACCCAGTGGAAGAGCCCATAAATACCTTAACGCCCGCAGCGCCAGGCAAACGCTCTAGCTCAGCGAGCACGCGCGCATTTTCATGTGTTCCGCCAACCCAAAAAGCAAAATCACAGTGCATCCGGTCGCGACCGCGGCGGACTTTGTCAGCCAACGCCTCCGGCGTCGAGGTTAATGGATCGGTGTTGGGCATTTCAAAGACTGCTGTAACGCCGCCAAGAACAGCGCTCCGGGAACCAGATTCAAGATCTTCCTTATGCGGCATACCCGGCTCGCGAAAATGGACTTGCGTATCGATCACCCCAGGAAGAATGTGCAAGCCTCGACAATTAATCTTTTCAGCCGCGTCAAAGTTGGAAAGCTGCCCTATTTCTGCAATTTTTCCATCGATTACGCCTATGTCTCGCTCTGCTACGCCATCTTGATTGACCAGCGCCCCGCCATGCAGAACAACATCAAATGACCGCCTCATACGCTTTGCTCCGTTGATCGTGATAGATTTAAAATAGAGACTTATTACGCGCTGGCCAATGGCTAAACTTGCTGGAGATTATAAAGCGATGACTGCATCAATGCTTCTTGAAGATCGCAGTGTGATTGATGTTTCTGGCCCAGAAGCGGGCAAGTTTCTTCATAATCTCGTGACAAATGACGTTATGAGCCTATCGCCTGGGCAAGCCAGATTCGCCGCGCTCCTTTCTCCGCAAGGAAAAATACAAGCAGATTTTTTCATCTTCATGCAGGCGGCGGATAGCTATTTTCTAGATTGCCCGAAACAGTTAGTCTTAGATCTTATCCAACGCCTCAAACTCTATAAATTACGCGCACCCGTCGCCATAAACGATCGAAGCGCGGAATTATGCGTCTATGCCTTTCCTGACGCTCTTGATGAGCCCTCAACACTCATGGCGATCTCAGCGCGGGATCCCCGCGCGTCTTTCGGTTGGCGAGTAATCGCATCGAAAAATTCTATCCCCTCATCAGGAACATTTACGTCTTATGAAACGCGCCGTATTCTTCTAGGCCTTCCCTCAGGCGGCGTAGATTTCGTCTATGGCGACGCCTTTCCGCACGAAACAAATATGGACAGGCTCTCTGGCGTTGATTTTAACAAGGGCTGCTATGTCGGTCAGGAAGTTGTCTCACGCATGAAACATCGCGGCGAGGCGCGAAAACGCATCACCCCCTATCTCGCGACGCCACAAGCTCCCCCCCCAGGAACGCTGATCAACGCTGAGGATATAGAAATTGGCGTAACTGGCTCTCACACAGACGCCGCAGGCCTTGCTATGATTAGACGCGATCGACTTGCCCAGGCGATAGAAACTGGCAAAACACCGATGGCCAATCAAATGCGGATCGACTTTCAGCTTGAGCCGAGCTGAATCTTGAAACAATGCTTTCGCTAACCAAAAAAGCCCGATAAGTTCCCGCTCGCCACGCGTCGCGAGAGATCTGGTGGCGCAGAAAATCAACTTGAAAGGAAAGCCAGGTGAGTGGAAGCCAGAACACAGACGGCCGGACGACGGCGAGCGTTAATGCACTTGCTGGCGCAATTGTCGACCGTTTAGTCGCTGAAGCGGATCGGTTCCGCGTTGCTGTCACCCACGGCAGCTTGGGCGAATTATTGATCGACGCTGGCGCTAAGGCGGCAGGCGGCGTCGACGTCGGCCTTCTCCTGACGGAAATCTGCATGGGCGGGCTGGGACGCGTTTCCTTGTCGCCAGCGCCAGGCGCTTCCAAATGGCCCTTCTGGCTCACTGTTTCGAGTAATGATCCTGTCGTTGCCTGTCTCGCAAGCCAATATGCAGGGTGGAGCCTGCAGCATGAAAAGTTTTTTGCGCTGGGATCGGGACCGGGGCGCGCGCAAGCGCGAGTTGAAAAATTATTCGATGAGCTCTCGTATAAAGATCAAGCAAAGCGTGTAACGATCGTGCTCGAAAGCGCTTCTCCGCCACCAAAAGAGGTCGTCGAAAAAGTTGCGGTGAAATCTGGCGTTGATCCAAAACATGTTGCCTTTATTTACGCGCCGACACAATCGCTTGCTGGCAGCGTTCAGGTTGTTGGGCGCGTGCTTGAAGTCGCCTTACACAAAGCGCATGAACTCCATTTTCCTCTCGATCATATCGTTGATGGCGTTGCAACAGCGCCTTTATCTCCGCCGCATCCGGATTTTATACAGGCGATGGGACGCACCAATGACGCAATTATCTATGCGGGACGCGCGCATCTTTTCGTAAAGGGCCCTGCCTCTGCGGCTAAAGAACTTGCTGAAAAATTACCCAGCAGCAATTCAAAAGACTACGGACGGCCATTTGCAGATATTTTCAAAGCTTATAAGGGCGATTTTTATCAAATCGACGGCAGTCTGTTTTCACCTGCTGAAGCGCTAGTCACCGCCATAGAAACAGGCGAAACTTTTCGCGCAGGTAAAATCAATGAAAGCTTGCTTGATAAATCTTTTGGAGGCTAGGGCTGACTTATCTTCCCCTCGGAAAGTCAGCACATAAACCTCGCGTCGCTGTCTTCACGGATAAGTTAGATTGGCATGTTGAGGCGACGCTGAAGGCCTATAGCGCGTTAGGAGCCCATCCTATCCCCGTGCGCCTTTCAGATTGTCGCTTCGATAGCCTGCGTCCCTCTGGCCTTGGGATCCCTGGCTTTCATCAACTTCCAGATCTCGTTATCGTGCGTGCGATCGGAGACGGTTCTCTAGAAGCAGTAACGATGCGATTAGCGATTTTGCATGCGCTGGAACAACTGGGCGTGCGGGTTGTTAATAAAGCGCGCGCAATTGAAGCCTGCACAGATAAATCCATGGCAAGTTTTCTTTTGCAACGCGCAGGGGTTGCAACGCCACAAACATTCACTACTCAAAATTTAGCGCAAGCACGCGCAATTGCGCGACGCGAATGCCCCAATGGTCCCTTGGTTTTGAAGCCGCTCTTTGGCGCACAAGGCTGGGGGATTAAGTTAATCGAAAGCGAAGCGGACATTCCAACTGCGCAAGAAGCGCGCGGCGTTTTTTATTTGCAGCGTTTTGTTGGTCCATCACGTCCCCCCTATGAAGATATGCGAATCCTCATCGCGAACGGAACAATTATCGGCGCGATGCGGCGACGCTCAAGCCATTGGATCACAAATGTGCGGCAAGGCGCAAAACCTCTTGCCGTCACTCCTTCACAGGAGGAGCAGGTATTAGCTCTTACCGCTGCTCATGCGTTAAATGCAGAAATTGCCGGGGTAGATTTAATTACCACTGCGCACGGCGCGCCTGTGGTGCTTGAAGTAAATAGTATGGCAGGGTGGTTTGGTTTGCAAAAAATCACTTCATTCTCCATAGCAGAACGTCTCGCCCAAGCGACTTTAAATTCAACGCCCCAATGTTGAAATTTTCTGTTGCGCCCAAACGTGTTGCGGAAGCTTTCATCTTCGCTTGCGAGGCTGAGTTACAGGCGCCAAAACCTGGCAATGTCCATATCTTTGCATCCGGACATGGCATGGCGACACAAGACTTTGTTGACAGCGCGCACGTCGCTGCGCCTTTTCTCGCTGATCCAAATTTGACTGTCGGAGCAAAAATACTCGCCGCAACCAAAGCCACATGGGCGGCTGTTGGGCAAAATACAAATTTGGGGATTATTCTTCTATGCGCACCGCTCGCGCAGGCCGCCCTCAACGCCGCCACCGCCGATTTACGCCTTGAAACGTCTCAGCTGTGTAAAGCCCTTGGCCTTGATGATGCGCGAGACGCATTCCAAGCCATTCAACTAGCAAGCCCAGCTGGACTTGGCGCGTCTACAACAGACGATGTGCGGGCGCCGGCGCAAACGACTTTAGCCGCGGCGATGGCGCACGCCGCGCCACGCGATCGAATCGCCTATCAATACGCTCATGATTTTTGCGATATTTTTGACATCGGCCTCAAAAGCCTCGACCGCGCGCGAGAAGCGGGCGAGGATGAGATGTTGTCAACATTAACGGTGTATCTTGCATTTCTGAGCAGCTTCCAAGACAGCCACATTGCTAGAAAATATGGCCCCCACAGAGCGCAGAGCGTTCTACTGGAGGCGCGCAGCTTTATCGCCCAATTTTCCGGCGCGGCGCGGTCGCAACGCATCGCAGCAGCCCTAAGATGGGACGCCGAGCTTAAGCAAAAGCGCCTTAATCCCGGCACGAGCGCAGATCTCACTGTCGCCACGCTTTTTGCAGATAAGCTGGGGCAGAGCTTGGCAAACGTCCCCAAAAATGGTTGAGTCGCCGCCCGCGCGCGCGTCGCGGCTCTTGGCCAGTGGGCCAGCGTCGCCGCTCGGCGTCGAAAATAATGAGTGGACGGTCAGTGGCAAAACACATGGCCGCCCAATAAATTTTGAGGAGGAGATAGATATGGCTTTGATTAATAAGATGCTTGTTGGCGAGTCGCTTGTTGGCGAAGGTAATGAAGTCGCGCATATCGACCTGATTATGGGTCCTCGCGGTTCAGCGGCGGAACTGGCTTTTGCGAATGCATTGGTCAACAACAAGGACGGCTTTACGACGCTTTTGGCGGTTGTTGCGCCGAATCTTTTGTGCAAGCCAAATACGATCCTCTTCAACAAGGTGACGATTAAGGGC
>SXGT01349055.1_pt1 | contig 15351 bp, 5 predicted proteins | sample 3176221 | NCBI WGS metagenome assembly SXGT01 (sample SAMN11356862, study PRJNA531348) | freshwater metagenome | isolation source: freshwater sample F1-120 | place: China: Fuxian Lake, Yuxi | collected 2017-12-25
CGTCGCCGAGGCGATCGACGTGAACCGCTGGCGCGGCGGGCAGCCCGGCATCAGCGCCCACCTCGCGCCGCTGCTTGCGCCCGCGCTGCGGGACGCGGGGTTCGTGCGGGCGGTGATGCGCGCGTGGTACCCGCCGTTTGCGACCGACCCGGACGCGGCGGCGGCGCGCCTCACGCGGGCGCTCGAAGAGGGGCCCGTCGCGCTGACGGTGACGTGCACGGGCCGCGGTGTCGCAAACCCCACGGTGCATTCCCCCCATCTGGGCGAGCTCGCGGCGCGCGCGAAGGCGACGCCAACGCCGCTGCCCCCGCGCGACCGCTCGGGCGGCGAGCGCCAGCTGCCGATGACGCGCGCCGGCTTTGGCCGCCTGTGGCTCGTCTGGGAGCTACCGCGGCTTCCAGACGGGGCGGCCGGTGCACCGGATCCGTGGGCCCCGCTGGTCGCGCGCCTCCTCGCGCACCCGGGCGAGCGCCTGACCGAGCGGGCCATCGGCGCCTACGGCATCGCGCGCGCCATCGACGCCGCGGTCTTGCCGAGTCTGGACGCCTTCGTCCTGGTCGTCGACGCTGCAGGGCGCGACCCGCGGGCCGCCCAGGGCCGCATCCTCGCGGATCTGGCGGCCTTCGCGGCAACCCCGTCGGAGGTCGCCGGCGCGGGGCGGCTCGAGGGCATGGCGGAGGGCACCTTGCCGACCGCCGTCGAGCTCGGGCGCTGGGTCCGAACGACCCTCACGGCGCGCCGCGTCACCAGCGTCGTCGAGCCGACCTCGACCGCCGACCGCACGCCCTTCCCGGTCATCGACAGCGATCTCGTCGGCCGCTGGTTCCGCGCGACGCTCGATCTGCGCTGCCCGGCGGCCGCCGAGACGCGGGACCGCACGCACCTTCTCGCCGAGAAGCACGCGCTGGATTCGGAGCGCTACCTGGCGCTCACCCGCGCGATCGGCAGCGACCCCGAGCGCCTCTCGCAGCTCGAGCGCGAGATCCGCGACCGCTGCCTCGAGCTGAAGAAGTTGCGCGGCCTCGTGCCGCCGCGACGCCTCGTCGCCCTCTACCGCGCCGTTCGCTGTGCCCCGCCTGCCGCGACCGAGGCCGACGGCGCGCGCGCCCAGGGTCGGGTTTTCCGACAATTCGACGTCGATCCCTCGGCTTTTCGACCCCTGGTGACGATGGCCCTGGAAGACCCGCCGCTGGCGGCCGTGCTCGCCGAAATCGACCGGCGTTGCCCCGCGCGCGCGCCGACGGAACCCTTGCGCACGCGCTGATCGGCCGGACGGTTGCGGCGTCTCAATCCGCGCGCGCCTCTCTCCTCTCTTCTCTAATGGAGGGCGTCGAGCTTCTTCCGCGCGGCCTGCGAGGGCCCGAACGTAAGGACCTTCTGGAACGCGGCTTTCGCGCCGGCGGCGTCCTCCTGGGCCTCGGCCACCAGCCCCAGATTGAACCACACGGCCCCCTGGAATCGCGGGTCCGACGCGAGCTCCAACGCCCTCTCGAAGTCGGACTTGGCGCCGTCGAGATCCTTTGACAGGAGCTTGGCATGACCCCGCCCGGAGTAGGCGCGCGATGCCTTGGCGTCGGCTGCGATGGCCGCATCGAACGCCGCGACCGCCGCGACATAGTCTTTGGCGTTGGTCGCCTTGCGCCCCTCATCGGTCAGCTTCACGGCCGCCGGGATCTCGCCGAGCCCGAGCTCGGGGACGAACGCGTCCGCGGCGGCGATGGCCCACGCGAAGAGCTCGTCGTGCTCGGCGTCGGCCTCGCGCTTCGTGAGCTCGGCCTCGGCCGCGCCGAAGATCTCGGGGATCTTCGCCTTCACGGCCGCGACCTGACTGGCCCGCGCGGCCTCGTCGACGTTCGCCGCCTTCGTCAAGTCGATGGGCGAGAAGCGAAGCGCGCTATCGCCGTGCGCTCCGCAGTCGTAACTCGCCGACACCTCGCGCAGGAGCAGGGCCCCATTCGCACTCCCGCGAAGCGGCGGGGCTGCTCCGCGACCATTCACTCGCACTCGAGCGCGCCGCGCACCTGAGTCACGGCTGGCCAGCGGCCGATGCGGCACGTCCCGACGCGAGCAAGATCACGCTCGGCCTCGCGGGGGTCGCCGTCTTTGACGACGCAGCGCAGCGCACGGGCGAGGCCGGCCTTGGCGCCGTCGAGGTAGCCGTGGACCGTGACCTTGAGGACCTTGTCGCGCGTGCCGTAGTACAGCTCGGATTTTTCGAGCGTGCGGTACGCGGCGTCACAGCCAGCGGCGGGGTCGTGGACGCGGGAGCCATAGTTGAGGGCGAGCGGGCGCGCGTCCTCCCACGCGCCGACGGCCAGGCATTCGGTGACGGCGCGGACCGCCGTGGCGTGGTCGTCGGCGAGCTCCTTGCGACGGGCGACGCGCTCGGTCTCCGGCGGTGTCGGGCATAGGGCGAGGGCGCGCTCGGGTGTCATCAGCTCAGCGACGAGCGCCTCGGCATCGCTGCGTCGCAGCGCGTCGTCGATCCGATCGATGAGCGCGAGCTTGGGATCGGTCGCACGGCTCGAGCAGGCGAGCGACGCCAGAAACGTGAGCACGGACGTGAACCGGAGCGCGAGCGGGATGCGCAGCATGCGCCATCCTCCCAGAGCACGAGGCGCGACACAACGCGGGCCCGCGCACATCACGCGGCGCGGCCTCAGCGCAGCGGCATCCACACGTCCGACAGCGTGCGCTCGACGGGCGGCGATCGCGGACGGGAACGTCACTGCACGAGCACGATCTCCACGGTGTGCTCGGCCCCGTCCGCCGGAACGTCGATGCCCGTCCCGTGGATCGCCACGCCGCTGAACATCGCCGTGGCGTCGATGTCGAAGACCTCGCCGTCGGTCTCCCAGACCATCAACGTCGCGTAGCCCTGGGCATCGGTCTTGGTGATCCAGGGCCTGAAGTCCGCCGTCGTCACGATCCCCTTGGCGGCGCAGAGGGTGAACGGCAGTGACGTCAGGACGTTCTGCGAGCTGACGACCGCGCCCTCCACGGGTTCGCCGTTGGTCGTCACATGCACCGTGATCGCGACCACGCTCGGCAGCGTCAGCGCGAGCGGTCCGTCGGCCGACGTCCATGGGATCGTCAATCCGTAGAAGCTCTCGATGAGGCCCGGAATCCGAGGATTGGGCACGTCATTGCGGCTGAACATGCCTTGGCTGTCTTCGCGCAGCCAGAGGCTGACCTCGCCCGCCGGCACGTAGAACGAGAAGTTGCCGGCGGTGTCCACGTTCGACGTGGCCACGCCGTCCGCGTTGAACGCGCGCAGCATCAGGTTCAGGTAGTGGCCGTTGCTGGGGATCGGATCGCCGTCCTCATCCTTCAGCGTGCCGGTCAGGAGCTGCGGCGGGTCGGGCAAGGTCACCGTCACGGTGCCTTCCTCGGTCGGGACCTCGCTGAGCGTCCCGGTCAGCGCGACGCCTTGCACGGTCACGCGCGCCGCCACGGTGAACGTCTGGCCGTCGGTCGGCCACACCAAGAGCGTCGCGTTCCCGTTCGCGTCGGTCACGGGAGCGTTGGAGTTCCTGGGGTCAGCGCCCGGTCGGAAGCCAGCCGTCGCCATCAGGCCACTGTCGGGGTGGAGCAGGAACGGGGTCGAAGTCAGACTGTCGAATGAGCCCACGCTGACGCCGGCGACCGGCTGCCCGCCGCTTACGACGTGCACGGTGATGGGGATGACGGCCGGCAGGACGAGGTCGAGGGACCCATCCGCCGGGTTCCACGGGACCTCGGTCTCCATGCTCTCGATCTGGACCGGGATGTGCGGATTGGGCAGATCACTGCGGCTGAAGAAGCCGTTGCTCGGATCGGCGAGCTGCACGTGGACGGCTCCCGACGGGACGTAGAACGAGAATTTCCCCGCGGTGTCGACGTTCGACTGCGACTTGCCGTTGTCGTTGTAGGCCTTGAGGATGAGGTTCACGTAGTGCCCGTTGCTGGGGATCGGATCCCCGTTCGTGTCCGAGAACGTGCCGGTCAGGAGCTCCGGCGGATCGGGCAAGGCGATCTCGACGGTGCCGGCCTCGGTCGCTACTCCCGACACGGTCTTCGCGAGGGTCACGTCGTGGACGATCGTGCTGGCGGTGATGGAGAAGGTCTGCCCATCGGTCGGCCAGACCATCAGCGTCGCGTTGCCATCGGCGTCGGTCACTGCGGTCCCGGGCCGGAAGTCCGCCGTCGTCACGGTCTCGGTCGCCGCGCGCAGCGTGAACGGGAGTGACGTCAGCACTGTCTGCGAGTCCACGCGCGCACCGGCCAGCGGAGCTCCGCCGCTCGTCACGTGCACGACCACGGGAAGGACCGCCGGCAGCGTGAGATCGAGCGAGCCATCTTCGGCCGTCCAGGTGAGCACCTGCTCGGGGGCCGACATGCTCTCGATGAGCCACGGGATACGCGGGTTCGGCTGATCATTACGGCTGAAGAAGCCGTTGCTGGGATCGGCGAGCCGCACCTCGATCGGACCCGGCGGCACGCAGAACGCGATGTCGCCCGACGGCGTGACGTTGGCGGTGTTGTCCCCGTCGGCGTTGTGCGCCTTCAGGATGAGGTTCAGGTAGTGGCCGTTGCTGCCGATGAGACGGCCGTCGGTGTCCCTGAGCGTGCCCGCGAGCGCCTGGGTGTTGAGCCCGCAGACGAGGACGCAGGCGTCTCCCTCGGCCGTGAAGCCCGGGTTGCAGTCACAGCGGTAGGCGCCGACCCCGGTCTTGGCACACGTCGCGTGGATGCCGCAGTCGGCGTTGCCATCGCAGATGTCGACCTCGGTGCAGGTCGTACCGTTGCCCTTGAAGCCGGCTTTGCATTCGCAAGCGCGCATGCCGGGGCCCGTCATCGCGCACGTGGCGTTGACGTCGCAGCCGCCATTCTGGGTGGCGCACGGATCGACCGGGTCGCAGCTCGGAGGCCCGCCGACCGCGTTGATGCACGTGTACATCGCGGGCAGTCCGCAGCCGCCATTCTTCGTCTTGCACTCGTCGACGTCGGCGCACGTGGGCGGTGCGGCGTCGTGATTGACGCACGTGGAAATGCCGACTGGGCACCCGCCGTGGTTGACGGCGCACTCGTCGACGTCGGTGCAGATCCGAGCCGCCCCGATGCGGTTCGTGCATGTGGCATATTGCGGCGCGCCGCACCCGCCGTTGTTCGTCAGGCACTCGTTGGCGTCGACGCAGCTTCCGCCGCCCGCCTCGATATAGCCGGGCCGGCAGTGGCCGCAGTGGCGCCCGCCTGGGGTATTGACGCAGATGGCGAGCGGGTCGCATCCGCCGTTCTGGGTCGCGCACTCGTCGACATCGACGCAGCCCGCGACGCCGTTGCCCGCATAGCCCGCCGGGCAGGCGCCGCAGTCGCGTGCCCCCGCGGTGTTCGTGCACTGGGTGAGCGGATCGCAGCCGCCGTTGGCGCTCTTGCATTCGTCGATGTCGACGCATGCGGTCGCGCCGGTGCCGCGGTAGCCCGACGGGCACGCGCTGCAGGTGCGGCCGCCGCCGACGTTCGCGCAGGTCGTCTTGGCGTCGCAGCCGCCGTTCGGGACGGTGGTGCACTCATTGATGTCGACGCACTGCGTGAGGCCCGTGCCGGTGTATCCCGACGGGCATGCGCCGCAGGTGCGGCCGCCCGGCGTGTTGACGCACGGGGAGAGAGGATCGCAGCCACCATGGTTCGTGGCGCATTCGTCGGTGTCGACGCAGCCGGTCGCGCCCGTGCCGGCGTATCCGGACGGGCACGCGCTGCAGGTGCGGCCGCCGTCGGTGTTCGTGCAGATCGTCGCCGCGTCGCAGCCGCCGTTGTCGGTGTCACACTCGTCGATGTCGGTGCAGGTGGTCGTTCCGGAGCCGGCGAAGCCCTCGGGGCACGCGCCGCAGGAATGGCCGCCGGGCGTGTTCGTGCAGGTGACGCGCGCGTCGCAGCCGCCATGATTTGTCGCACACTCGTCGACGTCGGTGCAGGCGGTCGCGCCCGTGCCGGTGAAGCCCTCGGGGCACGCGCCGCAGGTGTGGCTGCCGGGCGTGTTCGTGCAGGGCGCGTGCGCGTCGCAGCCGCCGTTGGCCGTGGCGCACTCGTTGATGTCGAGGCAGACGCCGCTGCCGTTGCCCGTGTATCCGGCCGGGCACGCGCTGCACGTGCGACCGCCGACCGTGTTGGTACAGGCCGTCAGCGGGTCGCAGCGGCCGTTGTCGGTCGCGCACTCGTCGATGTCGGTGCAGCCGGCCGCGCCCGTCCCGCTGTATCCGTTCGGGCACCCGCTACAGGTGCGGTCGCCGACCGTGTTGGCGCAGCGCGTGAGCGGATCGCAGCCGCCGTTGTCGGTCGCGCACTCGTCGACGTCGGTGCAGCCTGCCTTGCCCGTCCCGCTGAAGCCCGTCGGGCAAGCCCCGCAGACGACCTGGCCGGATGACACCGTGCAGGTCGTGCGGTCATCGCAGCCGCCGTGGTCGAGAAGGCAGGGATCCGCCTGATGGTCCCCGGCGCACGCGACGCCCACGCACTGGACGACCTCGGCCTCGTTGCATGCGCCGAGCACCGAGGCAACAACAAGCGCGGTAGCGGAAAACGCGCGCGGGGTGGCTGCGCGCGACGCGACCGGAAGAGGGCGACGGGGCATGTGATCCTCCAAGCATCGATGGCCGGCCGCGCGGACGGCTGCGCGCGCCCGTTGGCCCGTGACGAGACGAAAGCGCGGCGCCGAGAGGCCGCGTGGGCGGCATCGTGCGGCATTGCACACCGGAGGTCAATCGCACCCCCGGAGGTCATCGTCTGCGTGCCCACCCGCAGGCGCGGCTCTGCGAATGCGAGGTCGCGCCCCATGAGACCGACGCAACGCCCGACGGCCCCTCCGGCGCCCTTGCGAGCGGCTGCGGCCTACCGACGCCGCCGCATCCGCAGCGTCGCCAGGCCCACGACCGCGAGGACCCACGGCAGACCCGTCGCCGCCCCGCCCTGTTGGCAGCCGCCGCCACCGGTCGCGATGAGCGCGTAGTCGTCCATCGCATCGCCGGCATCGTTCTCGCCGACGTCGAGCGCGCCGTTGCAGTTCGCGTCCTCCTCGCCGTCGCCGCGTCCGCCGTTGTCGCTGTCGGAGTCGACCGGGTTGGTCGTCGAGCCCGGGCTCGGGTCGGCCCTGAACTTCGTGAGATCCGTGTCCTCGCCCTGGGGCGCGGTGAGCCCGCTCTCGGTGCCGTCCTGGATGCAGTCGCCGTCGGAGTCGGCGTCTTGCGGATCGGTCGCGCCGCTGCCGTTGGTCTTGTGGTCGCCGAGATCGACGTCCTGCTTGCCGTTGTGGTTGGCGTCCTCGTTGCCGTCGATGAGCCCGTCGTCGTCGCTGTCGTCGTCGCGCGGGTCGGTCGTCGTCTCGGGGTCCGCGTCGGGCACGAAGGCCGATGCGTCCGTGCCCGCGTAGGGCTTGTCGTGGCTCGTGCCGCCCGCGACCGGCTCGACGAGGCCAATCTCGGTGCCGTCACCCAGGCCGTCGTTGTCGCTATCCGGGCTGAGCGGGTCGAGCGGCCCGATCCCCTCGAGCACCCCGTCGCCGCGCGTCTCGGTGCCGTCGTCGATCCCGTCGTCGTCGGTGTCCGCGTCGCACGGGTTCGTGTCGACGCCGGCGTCGTAGGTTCCGGCCGTACCCGCGAGCAGCTCGGGCGCGTCGCCGAGCCCGTCGCCGTCCGAGTCGGCGTTATCCGGGTCCGTACATCCCGCCTCCTCGGTGCCATCGGGGATCGTGTCGCGGTCGCGGTCGCCGACGTACAGGGTGACGGTCGCGGTCGCGTACCCGCCGTGACCGTCGCTGACGGTGTATGCGAACGTGTCGGGACCGATGTATCCGGCCGCGGGCGTGTAGACGATGTCGCCGTTGGCATCGACGCGGACCGTCCCGTGGAGCGGCTCGACCAGATCGACGACGACCAGCGCGTCGCCGTCCGGGTCGCTGTCGTTGTCGCGGATCTTCAGCGCCGATGCGGTCTCCGCGGGCACGTCGTACGCGTCGTCGCCGGCGCTCGGTCCACCCTGCGAAGCGCCCTTCACGGTCACGACGACCGTCGAGGTGCTGACGCCGCCTTCGCCATCGGCGATGGTCACGGTGAAGGTGTCGACCCCCTCGAAGCCGGGCTCGGGCGTGTAGGTCACGGTGCCGTCGGGCGCGACGACGACCGTGCCGTGCGCCGGCTGGGTGACCTCGACGACGGTGAGCGCGTCCCCGTCCACGTCGACATCGTTGGCGAGGACGTCGAGGCTGACGGCCGTCCCCTTGGGCGTCGCGGCCTCGTCGTCGATGGCGACGGGCGGGTGGTTCTCGCCGCCCGTGACGACGACCGTGACGACCGCGGTGGCGCACGCGCCGGCGTCGTCACAGACCGTGTAGGTGAAGGTGTCCGTTCCGCCGAAATCGGGCGCGGGCGTGTACACGATCTCGCCCGCGACGATCGCCACCGTGCCGTGGGCCGGCGTGCTCGTGGCGGTGATCGTGAGCGGGTCCCCGTCGGGGTCGACGTCGTTGGCGAGGACGTCGATGGTCGTCGGCACCTCGGGCACGGCCTCCGCGCTGTCGGGCAACGCGACGGGCACGCCGTTGGCGTCGCCGACGTGGATCGTCACGGTCGCTTCGTCGCAGGCGCCGGACGCGTCGCAGGCCGAGTAGACGAACGTGACGTCGCCCTCGAAGTCCGCCGTCGGCGTGTAGGTGATCGTGCCGTTCGCGTCGACGGTGGCCGTCCCCGAGGTCGGCGCCGTCACGATCGCGCCGACCGTCAGGCTGTCGCTGTCGCCGTCGACGTCCGTGTCGTTGGCGAGGACCGGGATGGACACGCCCACGCCCTTGGGCGTCGGCGCGGCGTCGTCGGCGGCGACCGGGGCATCGTTGACCGGCGTGACCGTCACGACGACGCTGGCGCTGCTGCACAGCCCGCTATCGTCACAGGCCGCGTAGCTGAAGACGTCGACGCCGGTCCAGTCGGCCGCGGGCGTGTAGGCGACGACCCCGTTCGCGTCGACCGCGACGGTCCCGTGGTCGGGTTGGCTCTCGAACGCCTCGAACGTGAGCGCCCCGCCGCTGCCGACGCGATCGTTGTGCACGACGTAGATGTAGACGAGGCGGTCCTCCGGGGTCGCGACGACGTCGTCGACCGCGATCGGCGGGACGACGCAGGCCGGGGCGGCGGCGTCGCCGTTGCACGCGCCGTCCGTACACGCGGTGCCGAGCGCGAGCGCCGTGTTCGAGCACGTGTGGGTGGTCGGGCTGCAGACGTCGCCGGTGCACTCGTTCTGGTCGTCGCAGTCCGCGTCGGCGAGGCACCCGACGCACGTGTTCGTCCCCGGGTCGCAGCGGTCGCCGATCGCGCAGTGCGCGTCGACCACACAGGCCACGCAGTCGTTCTTGGTGGTGTCGACGTCGGTCTTGCAGTGCTCGTTCAGGGCGCACTGCAAGTCGGTCACGCACTCGACGCAGTTCGGGTCCGCCACGGCGCCGTCACAGACGCCACCCTCGCAGACGCTCGCGAGCGCCTTCGATGGGTTCGTGCACACGTGATTCGTGCACACATCGGCGGTGCACACGTTGCCGTCGGCGCAGTCGCTGTCCGCGTCGCACTGCACGCAGGTGTTGGTGTCCTCATCGCATACATCAGCCCCCGGGCCCCCCGCGCATTGCCCGTCGTTCAGGCACTCGACGCACGCGTTCAGGGTCGTGTCGACGTTCGTCTTGCAGTGTTCGCCACCCGAGCACTGCGCATCGGCCACACACTCGACGCAGTTGGGGTCGACCGCGGCCCCGTCACAGACGCCGCCGGAACACTCGGTCGCGACGGCCTTCGACGGGTTCGCGCAGACGTGGTTCGTGCAGACATCCGCCGTGCACGCGTTGCCGTCGGCGCAGTCGACATTTGCATCGCACTGCACGCAGGTGTTGGTGTCCTCGTCACAGACCTCGCCCCCCGCGCATTGCCCGTCGTTCAGGCACTCGACGCAGGTGTTCAGCGTCGTGTCGACGTTCGTCTTGCAGTGTTCGCCACCCGAGCACTGCGCGTCCGTCAGGCACTCGACGCAGTTCGGGTCCGCCGCGGCCCCGTCGCACACGCCACCAGCACAGACGGTCGCGGGCGCCTTCGACGGATTCGTGCAGACATGTCCCGCGGTGCAAGTGTCGGCCGTGCAAGCGTTGCCGTCCGCGCAGTCGCCTCCGACGAGACACGCGACGCAGGTGTTGCTGTCCAAGAAGCAGAAGGGGGTCTCACCGGCGCACTGGCCGAGCTCGCCCTGGCACTCGACGACGTGCATCCCGAGCGCCGTGACGGCACAGACGCGCGCGTCGCCCTCCGGCAGCTCCTCGCACACCTGGACGAAGCAGGTGACGTTGCGGCTGACGCCGCCGCCCGCGAGCGTCACCGAGAAGTCCGCGTGAACGGCGCAGCCCGAGCCGTCACCCAGATCGGCCTCGGCCCCGAACGGGCCCGCCGCCGAGGTCCCGACGCGCACGCTCGCGATGCCGTCGCCGTCGCCGTCGCCGGTGTCCTCGCCCGTCACGACCCCATACGACGTGAACACCTCGGCGAACGCGACGATGGTATTGCGTCCCCACGACACCGTGGCCGCCGCCTGGGTCGCGAGCCCCCGATCGACCAGCACCGGCCGATCGTTGAGGATGACCGTGAGCGTCGCCGTGTCGCACTGCGGGGTCTCGGCGTCGCTGCAGACCTGGTAGCCGATCGTGAACGTCCCGGGCACCAGCGGCGCCAACGGCGTGATGAGGAAGCGCTCCGCCTGAGCATCCCAGGTGACGCCGAGCCCGACGTGGCTCTGGAAGGTCACGGCGCCGATGCCGCCCTGGTTCGGGTCGGAGAAGAACGGGCTCGGGTCCCAGCTGATGACCGTCGCCGGCACCGCATCCCAGATCGTGGCGTCGGCCTGCGACACCGGGGCGTCGTTGTCCAGAATGTTGCCGGTGGCTTGGAACGCGCCGATGGCGAGCGTCAGGGTCTCGGCTTGCTCCAAGACGGCATCATCGATGGTCGTGATCGTGACGGTGAAGCTCGCGACGCCGCTCGGCACCGAGAGCGTGCCGTCTTGTTCGACCGTGACGCCGTTCGAGTAGACGAAGGCCTTGGCGTAGTCGTCGATCGCGGTCGAGGTGCCGGTCGACGTGAAGACGTAGACGACCGGGAACGTGGTCGTTGCGCTGAGCGTCACCGTGTACGTGAGGGTCTGTCCTTCGACCGTGCTGCTGGGGGTGATCGATACCGCCGAGGGCTTGGGCAGGCTGTCGAGGTAGCCGTTGAGTTCGTCGAGCAGCCCGGAGGTCGCGGCGTTGCCCGAGCGATTCTCGCCGTCCACGAACACCAGGTTGGCGCTGAGAGCCTGGAGGCCGATCGTCGTGCTCGCATGGGGGGTCGTCCCGGTGACGATGGGGAAGGAGCCGCCCGCGTAGGCGAAGGTGTGGCTCACGGGCGGGATGGGCGCGAGCGGGCCGGTGCCGTCGGGGTCATACGCGACGTCGAAGAAGACGAAGCCGAAGACCTTGACGATGCCGTTCTGGGTCTCGCGCCAATTGAGGTAAACCGGCGCGTCGAAGCGCGCGCCCGAGGTCATGTAGAAGCGCAGAACGCCCGGGATGTCGTTGCCCTGGGGCGCGCCAACGAAGTGGCCGTTGACCCCGTTGGGCTGGACGAAGGCGACGTACTTGATCCCGAGGGTCGCGAGGTTCTTGATGTTGTTCGCTTGGTTCGTGTTGGACCCCTGCGTGCCGAGGTAGCCGCTCGTGAAGGCGAGGCTGACCTCTTCGAGCGCGAAGTCCATGGCGCGAACGGCCGCCGGCGCGAACGCGTCGTCGAGCGTTAGGGCAGCGCCCGCCGTTCCATAGATCGTGGCGCGCGACTGCGTGTCCTTCTGGCCAATCCAGCTCGCCGCGCCGAGGACCTCGGCCCCCGTGAGCGCCTCGAGCAGCGGCACGAACGCGGCGTCGCGCCCGACGTCGCAGCTCCAGAGGGCGATGCGCTCGACACGCCAGGCGGCGAGCGCGTCGGCATGCGCGATGAGGGCGGCCGCGTCGATCCACGTGTCGCCCAGGCGGAACGCGCCCGCGCGGCCGTGGGCCACGACGTGCAGCGTATCGACGGGCCGCCCGGCGGCGCGGCGCGCTTCGAGTGCGGCGGTGATCGCGGCGAACGGGTCGCCCTCGGAGGCGAGGCCGAGGACGGCGTGCCGGGCGTCGGGAAGCAGCGCGCGGATCGCGGCGTCAGCGTCGTCGGCGGCGATGAGCTCGCGGTCGGCTGGGGTGTCGGCGGACGTGTCGACGGCTGGGCCGCGCGCGACGGCGGCCGGGGAGCCGGCGGCGAGGACGGCGATGAGGGAGGCGACGGGAAGCAGCGCACGCGTGAGCAGAGTCACCGGCATTCCTTGGCGAAGGGGGACGGAGAGGGGGCATCTCGTGAGGCGGCCGAGTGCGTGACGCGCAGCGCCGGCCGCCGATCAAATACGGACACGTACGGGCAGGTACGAGCGATCCGGGCTCTGGGCGAATCGGCTCGTAGGTAAACGGTCAGCGGACGACGCGGACCACGTCAACCCGAGGTCAGGAGTCCTCTCACTCCCGTCTGGGTGCCGCCGCCCGCCCCGGGGTCGCCCGACCCCACCCCGCCCAACGCCCGCAATCGCCCCGCAGACCCGCCCGCGATGCGCATCTCGACGACTCCGCGACCCCGTGGCATGCTCCTGGCACAAGGCACGGCGCGCTCAGCGCCCGGACCACTCGTCGCCCAAGGGATCCCATGACGCCTCGCACGACGCTCATCGCCACCCTCGCCTCTTCCGCCCTCGGTCTCGCCGCCTGCGCCGACGACCAACCGCAGCCCGCGAACGAGCTCGAGACCGCCCCGACCGCCAAGGGCGACGCCAGCGTCGAGGCCGTCTTCCTGGAGTTCAACTTCGACGCCCAGCTCCGCACGACGGCGTGCTGGGACAGCAAGAACGCCATCCAGGACCAGCTCCTCTTCACGATCGGCCAGCTCAACGGCGAGCTCTCCGTCGGCCGCCTCGACACCGCCGAGCTGACGAACATCACGCGCACGATGGACGCCGACAGCTCGCACTGCACCATCAAGTACCACGCGCGCCTGCCGGTCACGTGGTCCAAGAGGACCGCGATCCCGACCCGGTACGATTTCAAGCTCCCGGCCGACATGAGCTACGACGTGCTCGAGGCCTTCACGACCAAATACAAGGACGACTGCGTCGACTTCGGCGCGCACGACGTGACCTCGGGCAGCCTCTTCTACTACTGGCGCCCCAACAACTCGGGCTGCAACCTCGCCGCCGCCGACATCGTCAAGGCGCCCGCGACGGTCACCGCCAGCACCGTCGGCACGACCGGCAAGTACCCGGAATATCACAAGGTCTGGGAGGACAACGCCTTCAAGGTGGTCGCGGTCTTCGGCAAATACAAGGACGGCGCGACCGCGGGCGACGCGGGCATCGACGCGTACAACAGCTTCGTCGCGAGCATCAAAGCCGACTTCAAGAACAAGAACCTCGTGACGACGCCGGCCACCGTCCCGACCAATCCCGGGGTGGGGACTCCTGACATCAGCTTCGAGGCCGACCTCGGCGGCGGCAAGACCGTCAGCATCGTCGCGCTGCTCGTCGACAATGTGCGCGAGGGCGGCCCGGCCTTCAACGCACGCTACGAGTCGCTCTCGACCCGCGCCGACCTCATCACCTACAACGGCCACGCCGGCCTTGGCGCGAACGTCCGCTTCCTCGCCCAGCAAGGCGAGTGGGTCGCGGGCCAGTACGTCATCGTGTTCATGAACGGCTGCGACACGCAGGCCTACGTCGACAACGCCCTCTCGGCCGCGCACATGGCGGTCAACACCGACGACACCACCGGCGTGAAATACGTCGACATCGTGACCAATGCGATGCCGTCCTTCTTCGCGAACATGTCGGCGTCGACGCTGGCGCTGGTGCGCGCGCTCACGGCCTGGGAGGCGCCCAAGACCTACGAGCAGATCTTCAAGAGCATCAGCTCGAGCCAGGTCGTCCTGGTGTCCGGCGAGCAGGACAACGTCTACTACCCCGGGATGGGCGGCGGGACGCCGGTCGAGCCGGGCACGACGGGCTGGACCGGCATGAACGAGACGGGGACGGTGGCGACCGACGAGGACAAGGGCTTCTCGACCCCGACCCTGGCGGCCGGCAAGTACCTGTTCGAGATCGCGGGCACGGGCGACGCGGACCTCTACGTTCGGATCGGCAGCGCGCCGACCGGCGAGAACTACGACTGCCGCCCGTACCTGTCGGGCTCGGCCGAGACCTGCGAGGTCACGCTCGACGGGCCGGCGAAGGTGTACGCGATGGTGCGCGGCTACGCGGGGCCGGCGAACTTCACGCTGGTCGGGCAGACCGACGCGGATCGCTGAAGTCACGCGGATCGGGTGAGCAAGACGCCGGGCATGTCCCGGCGTTTTGCGTATAGTGGCGCCGATGGAACGATGGGGATCGGGACGCTCGGGACGATGGTTGCTCGCGCGCTCGCTCGCGGCGTGCGCGGCGTGCGCGGCGCTCGCGGCTCTCGCTGGATGTCCCATGGCGCGCGGGCCGCTCGGCGATGACGATGGCGACGGGCCGTTCGATCCATCGCGTGTGCCCGCCGAGGTGCCGCCCGCCGTGACCACCGAGACGCTCGACAACGGGCTGCGCGTGCTCCTCTCTAAGGATGCGGCGGCGGACGGCGTCGCGCCCGGCGCGGCGCTCCTCGTGCCGTTCGACCCGGCGGCCGAGCCGGTCGGCCTCGAGGGCGCCAGCGCGGTGCTCGTGCGACTGGCGATCGCAGGGACCGATCGGGACACCGAGCATGGGTCGCCGAGCGCGCGCGCGCTTGGGCTCGGGGCGATGCTGACGGCGGTGCACGACGGCGCCGCGCTCGGTTGGAGCGTCGCTGGGACGCCCGCGGTGAGCGGTCCCGAGACGGATCCGAACCTGCTTCTCGCGGCCGTGCTGGATGTCGCCATTCGGCCCGAGCTGCCGGGGACGGCGCTCGCGAGCGACGCCGATCGGTGGCGCGCGCGCCTCGAGTCCGATCCCGATCTGGCGACGCAAGCGGCCTTGCGCTGGGCGGTCGCGCTGGCGCTCGATTTCGGGCGCCCGGTCGGGACCACGCCGACGACGCTCGCGCTCGGGGACATCCACCGCGAGGCGATGATTCGGGTGCATCGCCGGCTCGTGCGTCCCGAGCGGGCCATGGTCGTCGTGACCGGTCCGCTCGCGCCGGCGATGCGCGCGCGGCTAGCGGCCTGGCGCGCCGATTCGATGCAGGGAACGCGGCCCGACCAGCCGTGCCCGGCACCGCGCGTGGCGCCA
>SXGT01786523.1_pt1 | contig 15351 bp, 12 predicted proteins | sample 3176221 | NCBI WGS metagenome assembly SXGT01 (sample SAMN11356862, study PRJNA531348) | freshwater metagenome | isolation source: freshwater sample F1-120 | place: China: Fuxian Lake, Yuxi | collected 2017-12-25
CGTCCGGCGGAGGGCAAGTCGACCTCGGCCTGGGCGCTCGCGCACAGCCTGACCCGTCTCGGCAAGCAGGTGCTGCTGATCGACGCCGACATGCGCCGTCCCAGCATGCACAAGACGATGGGGCTGCCAAACAAGGTAGGCCTGTCCCATGTGCTGGTCGGACAGGCTCGTCCCCGGGAGGCGATTCAGCGCACGCACGACCCCAACTTGTTCGCCCTGACGGCAGGCGAGCCACCGCCAAATCCGTCCGAGCTCCTCTCGTCGGATCGGATGCGTCGTCTGGTAACCAGGCTCGAATCTGGCCCCTTCGACTGGGTCGTCATCGACTCACCGCCGGTGCTCGCGGTCACCGACTCCGTGATCATTGCGCCGCTCGTAGCAGGGGTGGTGTTCGTGGTTGGGGCCGAGATGACACCGACGATTCACGCCGTGCGCGCGCTGGACATGGTGCGATCCGGGGGCAATGCCAAGGTCATCGGCGTGGTGCTGAACCGGGTGGACTTCTCGCGCAATAAGTATTACTACTCTCGCTACTACGGCTACCACTACAAGAGCTACTACAGCGACAAATCTGCCGCGGCCTGACCGGGTCGTTTTTGCTCTCGGACGCCTACTGCTGTGCTTGGCCCTCGCATGGCCGCTCGCCGCGTTCGGCGGCGTGTATCGATGGGCCACGGCGCCCTATCTGGTGGCGGTGGCGCTGCTGGCCCTCACCCAAACGGGCCGGATCCGGCAGCTCTGCACCAGCGACGGGTGGCTGTATGGGACGCTCGCCACGGTCGTGACCCTGGCCTGGCTCCAACTGGTGCCGCTGCCTGCCGCGGCGGTGGCGTGGGCGTCACCCGCCACCCTGACCGTGGTGGACACCATTCGACTGCTCCCACGCGCGACCGGCTGGACCCCCATTTCCGTGTCTCCCCTCGACACGGCGTGGGCCTGCGCTCTCCTCACCGCCAACGCGTTGCTCTTCGTCGCGGCGGGGGCCCTGGTTGCCCGTGGTGGGGTACGCGCGACCATCAGAGTCATCGCGTGGCTGGGCATCGTGTTCGGATTGGTGGCGCTCTCGCAGATGGCCACGGGCACCAACGCGATCTATTGGCGATGGGTGCCATACAGCGAGGGCGCCACGCCGTTCGGCACGTTCGTCAATCGCAATCATTTCGCCAGCTGGGTGATCATGGCAACGCCGGTCTGTTTCGGGTATGTGATCGCACGCCTGCACCGAACAGCCGGCGACGACTCGACCCTGCGGTGGACATCACGACTCGCCACGGGCCTGGACGGCCGCGCGCTCATCCTGCTCTTCGCGGCCGTACTGATGAGCGTGGCGCTCTTCCTCAGCCTCTCGAGGTCTGGCCTCGTCGGCCTCGCCACGGCGGCGGGCTTCATGCTGATCGCGGGCCGACGTCACGTTGACCGAAAGCGGTGGAGGTGGCTCGGCGTGTATGGAGCGATCACCGCCACAGTCGTCGCGATGTTTGCGGACGCCACGGACCTGGTGGGCCGCTTGCTGGAAACGCTCGACGAAGGCAGCGGCAGATTGACCATCTGGCGGGAAACCATGCCGGTCGTTCGAGACTTCTGGGCTGCCGGCACTGGCGCCGGAACCTATCAGACGGCTATGCTCGTCTACCAGGAGTCGAACCGCTTGTTTGTCTTCAACCAGGCGCACAACCAGTTGCTGCAGGTCGCCACGGAGGGAGGGTTGCTCCTGTCCGTCCCCGCGCTGGGGGTGACGGTGCTCTTCGTCACGCGGGCCCGCCGGCGGATCGGGGCCGACCACATGGCATCGAGGTGGATCCGGCTGGGCGCGGCGGGGGGACTCGTCGCGGTCGGCGTGCAAAGCCTGTGGGAAACGGGCCTTCGTATGCCGGCCAACGCCGCGCTGGCCGTCGTGCTCGCCGCGATCGTCATTCACGCACCACGCCAGGATCGCCATGACAACGGGGGTTCGCATGGGATTGCGGCTGGGGTTTGACCTCGACGGCGTGCTCGCCGACTTTCAAACAGCACTGACTACTGCCTGCCTGGAAGACGGCGGGGCAGCCCGCCCGACATCATCATCGGGGGACCCCTCAACGAGTGAGCTCAAGCACGCGTGGAGACGGATCGTCCGTTCGGAGAACTGGTGGACCACGCTGGCGGCGTATGAACCCGACCAGATCGCGCGGCTGTATGCCCTGTCACGGCGACATCGTTGGGAGGTGTTCTTCCTGACCAAGCGTCCCACCACCACTGGCGACACCGTCCAGGTCCAGACGCAATCGTGGATCGAACGCCACGGGTACTACCTGCCTTCCGTCGCGACCGTGCCCAGCTCACGTGGCGAGATCGCCCGCGCGCTCAGACTGGACCTGATCGTCGACGACCAGCTCATCGAATGTACAGACTGCGTGAGCGCCTCGGCGGCGAAAGCGCTGCTGATGGTGCGGGACCCCAACGACGGTGACAGCCGCGGCCAGGCGTTGAGTCAAGGCATCGGTGTCGTGTCGACGTTGGCCGAGTCCCTCGACGTCATCGAGCGACTCGACACGATGGTGCATTCCAAGAGCGGTGCGCTCGCTCGGCTCAAGAACTGGTTCTCGCTGGCCACCGCTGGCGCGCCGGTCCTCCCCATGAACCCCCGAGACACACGTCCGCTCCCGTCGCGTTCCGGAGCAGCGACCAGCGACTCGATTGACGCTGAGCGCGGTCGACGTGGAGGGGGATCAGGCGAAGGGGAGAAGGCGGAGCACTAGCCCCAGAACGAATTCAGGACGACTTTTCGGAATTCCGTGTTGCGGAGCAACGCGAGCGTGGCGTCGCGATGCCAATTGAAGTTGGCGGTACGTTTGAGCGTCGGAACCAGACCGTCAATATTCGCCAGGTCGATGAGCGTCGAGATCGCCTTGTCGTCCAACCGGGCCGCTATGGTCCGAAACGCCAGGCCGGCTCTGATCTCGGGTCCGAGTCGCTCCCGCCACCGCAGCTCATAGGCGCGCAACCGGGTTGCGTCGAGTTGGTCGCGACGCAGCGCGACGTCCAGTGTCTCGGCCGCCCAGCGACCGCTCAGCAAGCCATAGTAGATGCCGCCGCCGGTGGTTGGCTTCACCAATCCGGCCGCATCACCGACCGCCAGCAGCCGGTTGGCGTAGGTGCGTCGCACGGGGCCAAGGGGCAGGATCCGCAGTCGCGGTCGCGGCCACGGCGACGGATCGACCCCGACTCGGGCGGCCACGCGACGGGAAAAGTCATCAAAGACGGCGCCGGCGTGCTCTCCCCCGAGGAGACCGAACTTCACGCGTGACTGGCCGCGATCGCGGAACGGGACTACCCAGGCGAACCCGCCGGGCAACCGCCGATGGTCCAGGTGCACCTCGATGTGTTCCAGCGGCGGGAACGCGACGTCGAGCTGCGCACTCTGCACAAAGAGCTTTGGCAACCCGAGGCCCAGTTGCTGGTTGAATCGGTACTTCGCACCGCAGGCCAAGACACACGCGCGGGCCGTCAGCGTCTCCCCCGTGGCCGTGAACACGCGGACGCGCCCCCGCTCCATCACGAGCTGGGACACCCGGGTCGCCGTCCGTATTTCCGCGCCATCGGCCTCGGCCCGCCGCGCCAGCGTGACATCAAACGATCGTCGATCGACGATCGCGGCGTGCACCTGATCGCTCTCGATGGTGGCTGTGTTGCCTGCCGTGGCGTGGAACCGCGCCGAATGAGCCACCGCCAAGATGACGCGGGTATCCAGATCGAGTTCGTCGAACGCATCACGTCCGAGAATCCCGGTGCAATGTACGGGCGCACCGATCTCGGGATGCTCTTCCATGACCACCGCGTCGTGCCCACACTGGGCCAGCGTGCGGGCCGCCATCAAGCCCGCTGGCCCTCCCCCGATAACGACGACGTCGCGCATGTGGTGTAGCTGCGGATCAGAACTTACGTCCGCGCACCTCCCAGGTGCCCCGCAGCGTGATCCAGAACGATAACAGGATTAGCGCCAGATCGCCCCGGAACGTCTGGGTTCGGGCATACAGTCGGTCGTAGCGGAACTTTGCGCGTCGCGGCAGATCACGGTCCGCGTAGATCTGCGCGATGCCGGTCAAGCCAGGGCGTATCCGGCTCCGAGCCTCAAAACCCGGAATTCGCTCGATGGGCACGACTTCGCCCGGCTGGTCGGCGTCCGTTTCTCCCGGCCTGAGCGCACGTGGTCCCACGAAACTCATGTCTCCGCGAAAAATATTCCAGAGTTGCGGGAGCTCGTCCATCGCGGCCGCGCGCAACACACGCCCGATCGCAGTCACGCGCGGGTCGTCGACGGTTGCTTGCACGGCACCAAGCCCGGCCTCGGCGTCAGGCACCATCGAACGGAACTTCAGCGTGTTGAAGATGCGGCCACCCTCGCCAATCCGGTCCTGGGTGAAGAACACGGCCCCCCCATCGTGCCACTTGATGGCGGCCGCGAACAGCACCCAGAGCGGAGCGGAGAGTATGAGCCCGACCCCCGACAGCGCGACATCCAGGGCGCGTTTCGCGAACGGAAACGGCGGCTGGGATTCAGCGTCGTGCACCATCACCTTACTCCGGTCCCGGTTGAGGGGTAGCAGGTAGAGGCACCAGGCGCTCCCTGCCCAGCACCTCCCGGTAGATGTCGCCGGTCATGCGCGCCATCCGCTCGGGGGTAAACTCGCGGTCGACACGGGCGCGCGCGGAGCGGCCGAGGGCATTCCGCAACGCAGGGTCGCGCAACAGCGTCGCAAGCGCTTCGTGCAGCGCGGTGGCATCGCCCGGGGGTACCACAAGCCCGGTCTGCTCGTGCTGATTGACCCACGGCACGCCAGAAGGGAGACGGGTACTCACGACCGGTACGCCACACGCCATCGCTTCGAGTTGGACGACGCCGAAGGCCTCGGCGCGGGTCACCGACGGCAGGGTGAAGATGTCCGCTGCATGGTAGAGCGACGCCACTTCTTCATCCGGCACCGCGCCCAGAAACCTGACCCGGGACAGCCCGAGCGCGTCCGCCTGCGCTTCGAGGGCCGCGCGCAGGGGCCCATCCCCCACGAGCAACGTCGTGGCGTCCAGACCGTCGAGCGCCCGTAGGAGCACATCCACACCCTTGTACGGCACGAGCCGTCCCACGAACAGGATGAGCGGACCGGGATGCTCGGCGCGAATGCGTTCGGCGCGCGCGAGCACGCGCGCGGTTGGCGCGAATCGCGCCCTGTCGACCCCATACGGCACGACCACGCATTTGTCCTGAAAGTCCTGCAACTCGAGCGCGTGCTGGGCCAGCGCTGGCGAGGACACGACGATGCGCGCGGCGCGGCGCAGGACGGCCCTCAAGAACGGTCGGTACAGGAGGCGATACTTCCAGCGCGGGCGCACCACCTCGCTGTGAAACCAGACGAGTATCGCCGTGTTTGGACGGGCGAGCACCACCGCGACGAGCGCAATCGGGTTCGGCTCGTGCACCACGATCACGTCCGCCGGCAGGCGCCGCAGCCACAGGGGCAGTGTCGGACACAACCCCACCGACCCAATGTACCCAACACGGGCCAGCCGGGTTACCGGCACGCCCTCCACAACCTCTTCGATCGTCGTGTGTCGGGTATTCGACACGAGGGCGCGGCTGTCAATCGCCGGTCGCTCGTTCTCGCAGAGGAGTCTGACTACCTGCTCGATCCCGCCCGGCACGGGTGGATAGTACTTGCCGACGTGAAGGACTCGAATGCCGCTCTCAGCCATCAGACGCGGCGCGCTGTCCAGGGCTGGGGTACGCCGCTGGCGGCGTCCGCCGACCGTGCGACCTGGGCGTAGAGGCCCGCGATCTCCGCCGCGCATGCCTTCCATGAGAACCCAGCGGCGTGGCGCACGCCCAGGCGCTGACGCGCGAGCCACCGCTCCGGGTCCCGCTCGCGCTCATCCAACAACCTCCACACAGTCGCGGCCCACTCGTCGAGGTCGTCCGGCTGACAGTAGCTGATACACGGTCCTCCAATTTCACGCAGCACCGGCAGGTCGGTCGCCACGACGGGGGTTCCGGAGGCCAGCGCCTCCACCACAGGAAGACCAAAGCCCTCTGCGTCTGAGGTCAGCAGGGCAAGCGCCGCCCGACGGTAGACAGCGGACAGCACGCACTGGTTGAGGAATGGCAGGGTCGTAATCCGGCTGTCAAGGCCAAGGCGAGCCGCCGTCGCCGTCTGCGATCGGGTCAACGCGCCGCCGACACGGATGAGACGGGCTTGCGGCACGCGGGCAACCACCCGTGCGAACACCCGCAGCAACCGATCGATCCGCTTGCGTGGAATCGTACTCCCCACATGCAGCAGTTCGGGAGCGTCGGCGGCCGCGGCCCCGAGCAATGCGGTCGCCTCGCTGTCCCCCCCGGAGTCGGGCTCGGGAGACCGACTCGGATGTACCCCGTTCGGGACGACCGTGAGGCGGGCCGCCGGCATCAGCCGGTGCGACAACAACTCGTCCCGAACGGCGTGGCTGTCGCAGACCACGGCGGCGGCCGCTGTCAGTCCTGACAGGCTGTGCGCCCCAAGCAGGCGAAGCACCGGCTGCGGATGTCGGAGCGGATCGAGCACGCCCCGGAACGCGTCGAGGTCGTGACACGTGACCAGTGACCGCTCGGCAGGGAGGTCGTGGACCACATGTGCATAGCTGTGGTCGACCACATGGAAGAGGTCGAACCGACCCGCCACTGCTTCACGCCGCAGCCATCGTGGGTAGTCGATGTAGCGATTGATCAGCCGGTCAGACGTCGGCGGCTGTGCCTCCTGGTTTGTGCGGCCAAGCCGTCCCAGGCGGGACACGAACGGCGGACAGAGACGCGTCACGGAGACGTGGGGTTGGTCGGCCTGCAGATGATGTAACAACCGATCCGCCACCAGTTCCATGCTGGGCCAGCCCTCTTCCGGGAAGTCGCACAACAGGCCGACGCGCAGCGTCCGGTCGATGGCCTGGGGTACGACCGGCAGCTGCGCGCGCGGGCTACTCATCACGAGGCCTGGAACCCGGACGCCGACGAGTCGGCCGCCCCGGCGTGCAATCGCTGAACCGAGTGTCGAACCGAGAAACGGCGCTCATAGAGATCCGCGGCAGCGGACCCCAACGCGCGGCGTCGAGTCTCGTCGCCGAGCAACTCGATAACGCGGTCGGCGAGGCCCGGTGCGTCCCCCGCCGGCGCGAGCACGATCCCGTCCTCCTGGAGCCAGAACGCCTCGGTGAGCGCCCCGACCGTCGTCACCGTTGGTGCGCCGTTCACCAGCGCAGCCATCAACGACCCACGCCGCGTGGTGACGCCGTCGAGGAACGGCTGCACCATGACGTCGCACGCGCGAATCCACGCGGACACTTCTGTGGACGCGAGCCCGCCTGACGCCACCACCCGTCCGCGAAGGGCCGGCACGCGGCTGGCCAGGTCTCGCGCGAACGCCGCGCTATGGCGTCCCAAGCAGGCGACACGCAGGCGCGAATCACGAGCCGCGAGTGCGGCGAGACAGGGCTCCAACACGGACCGCACGTGTGCCCCGTAGGTACCAAAGTGCCCGACCACCCTGACGCCCGGGTTTCCACCCGACAGCTCGTGACGACACCGCTGCACCGCCGCTTCGTCATCGCATCGCGGGACGTTGGCCGGAACAGGGAGCCATTGCAATGGCCGATCGCCGAACCACATGTATGGGCGGAGGCGGCTCACCCACGTTGAGCTTGAAACATAGACCTGGCGACTTGCTCCCAGCAGCGCCACTGCCATCAGCCGCTGGACAACGGCCAGGACGTTGTACAGCGGATGACGCAGACTGAAGTAGAAATACGGCTCATGGAACATCACCCGGACTTCGTCCCGACGCGACCGCATCAACAGCCAGAGGCAGGCAAACAGGTTCATGCCGCGCCATCCGAGGACGTTCGGACTGTATTGCAGCAACAGCACGCGCGGCGCCGACGTCTGGTCGAGCGCTCGAGCCAGCCGGCGAAGCCCCCGCACCGAGAACAGGGCGGGCAATCGGTGGAGCGCCACCCCCGGCAGCTCCGCCGGCAGGTCCCCGGCCGGCACGCCGGAACTCCAAATGTGAATCGGGACGCCAACGTCAGAAAAACCGCTCGCGACCGCCGCGCAGTAGTCACTGACGCCGCCCGTCTGCGGCGGATACGCCCCTGTCAACACATGCAGCACGCCGTCACTCACCCACGGCCACGCACGGCGTCAACGATGTCCGCAGCCATGTCGCCCCAACTGCGGCGACGGAGCTCGTCCGAAAACGTCCGCACCTCAGCATGGATCCTGTCCTGCATCTCGCGCCACGCGCGAAGCCGCGACGCCAGCTCGGCGGGACTGTCGGGGTCCTGCAGCAACAGGTCGACCAGTGCGGGCGGATATCGCTCGGCCACACCCGCGGTGGATGTGACCACCACCGGGAGACCACGGCAGAGGACTTCGTGCGCTCCCAGCCCGTACGCTTCATACCGCGCCGGATGCACGGCTACGTCGCTGGCCGCAATGATCCGTGCGATATCGGTCCGAAACCCAAGAAAGGTCGCGCGCCCACCGAGACCAGCCTCCTGCGTGCGTCGTTGCCACGACGTCAGCTCACCGCCAGTCCCCACCACGACGAGGTGTCCGTCCCACGATGGCTCGCGGCATAGCGTGACCCACGTCTCGAACAACGTGTCAAAGCCCTTCCGACGATCACCCAGCGCGCCGATGAAGAGTACGTTCGGGCGATCCGACGGCCAGCCCAAGGCTTCGCGCGCGGCTGCTGCGGTCTCTCGATCAACGTATCCGAAGCGTTCCGCGTCGATGCCATAGTAGATAACCCGGGTACGGGACACCGGCACGCGCAGTCTGTCCACGAGGTCCCGCTGAGTTCGCCGACTGTTGCAGATGGCCAATCGAACGGTGCGGAGCGTCTCACGTTCCCTCGCCAGGATCCGACCGCGGACCAGCCGGTCCTTCACGCGGCGAATGCTCTGCGTATGGGTTTCTGGCTCATAGGCCGCGTGCACGTAGTGCACCCAGGAGACATCCGACCAGAGGCAGTTGCCCCCATTGACGATCACCCGGCCACCGCGCCGCGTGAGGCGTCGCGCGCACTTGCGACCAGCGCGCGCGAGCAGTGGAGCCCCGGCCACATGCCACCCGCCCGGACGGGGCACGTGGTGGCAGCGGACGGGGTCGGGTCCGAACGTGTCCGTATCAACCTGGTGGGTCACCAGGTGCAGTTCCACATCTGGCTGACCGGCCAAGTGCGCCGCCAAGGCCAGGTTCGCGCGGTCCATACCACCACGCCCAGTGAAGTCGCCCGAGACGAGCAGCCATGGTGTCATGGGTCGTGTGTGGCGTCGGCTTGGCCCTCGTCAACGCCGAACAGCGCGCCGGCCAGGAACCAATACTGCATGCCGATGGCCATGAGAAACGGCGTGAACGTCATGCACAGCAGGGTGGTCCCCACATTCGCCGCGAGCACGACCGCGCCGCTGGCGCGCACCCACTCGTCTGAGGCCCGCCGTGTGACGCGCCACTCGTAGGCGGCAGTCAAGATCAGCGCGACGGCGTAGGTCGTCAAGACGACGAACCCGCCATCGACCAACCAACCGGCGATCTGGATCTCCACCCACACGGACGGCGAGTCGAAGTTCGTCGGGTCGAAGAAGTAATGGGCGATCATGCCCCATCGACCCAACCCGGCTCCGAGGGGCGCGTTGAAGACGTCGTTGAACGCGAACGCGACTTGTCCGCCGCGGCTCGCATAGTAGAGCTCGAACGGATCGGACTCGAACAATGTCGTGACACGGTTCAGCACCGCGTTGCCACCCAGCACGGCCGCCAACGACAGTCCTCCGAGCACGAGCCCAACGAGCAGTGTGCCAAACGCTGTCGCACTGGCCACGCGGCGTTGTTGAATCAAGGCCAGGAGGTACACCAACAGCATCAACACGAGGAGCACGAGCGACGTGCGGACCTGGCTGAGGTAAATGGCCGTGATGCCGCCAAGAGCCAACCCAGCTGCGGCCAGCCGATAGATCACGCGAATTCGACTGGCCGCGAACACCGCACCCAGCAAGCCGGCAAACATCCCAGGTCCGGCAACCGCGCCCGGCGAGTCGAACAGGCCCGGCGGTCGAATGATGCGCTGGCCATCGGCCCCGATATACGACACCGACCCGAGCCCGTAACGGGATTCGGTGACAATGCGCGAGAATTCGGCTGGCATCCAGGTATCGGGATCGTAGACCTGGAGCACGCCCACGACGGCGTTGACGCCATTCATGATGAGGAGCAGGATCACCAGCCGACGAAAGTGCTCCGGCGTGCGCACGACGCTCGGCGCCCACAGCAAGGGGCTCATCACGCACAGATACAGGACGACCTGGGCCAACCCGCCGGTGGGCGAGTTGGTCATCGGATGTCCGATCATCACCGCCAAATAGACCACCGTGGCGATGAGCCAGGGTCGCGCCGGATGCTTCGGCAAGGAGATATTGCGGAGCAGCAACATGTAGCCGAGGATGCCAAGGCTCAAGACGAACGAGGACACCCGGATCGGGAACCGGAGGGCCTGAGTCCCGGGCAGCAGCAACACGGCGGGCAGCAGGGTCTGGCTCACGACGAACCACTCCGCCACGGTCCACTGGCTGATCCGCCAGATCGGCATGGCGGGCGCCGCGCTGACCCACTCGTGAGACTGCGCGTCATCGAACCCGGCGATGTCGTCGCGACCGGTCATCAGAACGTCGCCCTCTGCCGCGAGGTTGTGTCGACTACTCGACGTCACGGTGCTCTCGGTCACGGCGACACGACCTGACGAAGTAGCTCCGATAGTCGGGGGAGTTGCGTGGCAGGATCGCAGAGTTCACGGGCGCGGCGGGGCCCGTGGCGTCCGAGTCGACGGCGACTCGCCGGGTCGCGGATCAAGAGGCAGAGGGCCACTGCCAGCGCGTCGACATCGCCGGGCGGCACCAGCAGCCCGCAGCTGCTGTCAACGACCTCGGGAGGGCCGCCGTCGTCTCCCGCGACCACCGGCAAGCCGGCGACCAGCGCTTCGACAAAGACCATGCCGAAAGCCTCAGGCGCGGTGTTCGGCTGACAGTAGATGTCTGCGGCGGCCATCACGCGGGCCACGTCGCACCGCTCACCGGCGAACCGCACCCGGTGCGCAATGCCCAGGCGCTGCGCGTCGGCTTTGAGCTCATCGACGTAGCTGACCTCGAACGGTCGTTGGGCCCCGCCCACGAACCACAATACCCAGTTTGGCAGCTCGTTGAGCCGCGCCAAGGCTTCGAGATGCACCCGGTGCCCCTTCAGGGACTGCATCCGGCTTGCCTGCAGGACGACGACCGCGTCGTCGGGCGTATGCAGATCGCGTCGCAGCGTGCGGCGTCCATCGTGGTCCGCAACCGGGGGAGTCACATCTACGGGCGGGTACAGCCACTCGACACGGGTATCGGACGTGACCGAGGACTCGGTCGATGCCGTGTACCTTGAGTTGCAGACGACCAGGCGTGGTCGGGTCCTACGGCCCCAGCGGTCCACCCAGGAGTCGGTCCGCGGACTGTGCAGCCATTCTACGAGCGGCGGTGCGCCCTGCCGAAGTGCCGGCCCGAAGACGCCGCTCACCCAGGGACCATGTGAGACCACAACATCGAAACGCTCGGTGTCGACCAGACGACGGAGGGCGCGCCGAGCCCGAAGGATCGTCATCGGCTTCGCCACCCGTACGGTGCCAAGCTGGTGCACGTCGGACCCGGTTGCGGCAAGCTCGTCAGCCAGTCGACCGGTGTAGCAGAGGGCGAATACCGGCTCCATGGTGGGACACAGGCCACGCTTGCGCGCGAGGAGGGCCAGGAGCATCTCGATGCCGCCGAACAGATTGCCGCTGTACAGATGAAGCACGCGCATTACGGCTGGACCCGACCCGCTGCCGCGGCGTACAGAGGAACCAAGGCGTCGGCGAGCCGGTTCCGGTCGAAACGGGTGGCTCGCCGATGACCGGTCTCGCTGAGGCGACGCCGCCGGTCTGGTCTCCGAACCAGCTCGCCCACGGCGTCGGCGAGGGCGCTGGCGTCACCGGGAGGCACGCACAGGCCGTCGACCCCGTCCTCGACAAGCTCCGCCGCCCCCCCGGACCGGGTCACCACAATCGCTCTCGCACACGCCATCGCCTCCGCGATGACGAGGCCGAACGGCTCCGGCTCCGTGCTTGCGTGAACGACGACATCCAACGCGCGCATCGCCTCTTCCGGCGCGCGCACAAAGCCGGTGAATCCGACGCGGTCATCCAGCCCAAGCTGTCGTGCCCGCGTTCGTAGACCGTCGAGCGACGTCTCACTCGCGTCCGTCTCGTAGATCGGACCGCCCACGACATAGCCCCGCACCGGCAGATGTCGCGGCAACGCCGCCATGGCCTCCAAGAACACATCGTGGCCCTTCCAGCAGGCCATGACCGCCACCAGCCCGACCCGCACGACCGGACGGGGGGCGGGCGGTAGTCCGGACAGCTGGTCCAGGTCGAGGCGTGGGCCAGCGGGCGCAAAGCGGGTCAGGTCGATGCCGTTGTACACCGTGGAAACGGGGCACGCATCGCCAAGCGCGCGGCGCATGTCCCGGGCGACGCTCTCGGAGACAGCGACCACGGCATCGCATCGCGGGGCGAGTCTGCGAAGCAACGCCGAACTGAGGGGACGGGGCCTCAGGTATTCATGCATGTGCCAGACCAGCGCGGTCCCGTGCGGCTTCGCGGCGGCACCAAGCAGATGCGCCTTGACCCCGTTCGTGTGAATGACCTCTGCCTGGCGCTCCCGAATCACCGCGCGCAGTGTCCGTACATAGGCTGGCACACCCCAAGCGGCCTTGATGAATCTGACCAGAGCCGGAATCCACGCGCGCGTAGCCCCACGTTCCCCGAACCTGGCAAGCGCGGGCGAGAACGGCACGATCACGGTGTGCACATCTTGGCCACGGACGGCCGCCACGAGAGGGCCGTCCCCGGGCGTCACCAACGTGAGTTCCCAGGTCGGCTGCGCGCGTCGCAGGCTCACGAGGACATCTCGTAAGCTGGCCTCGGAGCCGCCAAGTTGACTTGATGGGCTGAGAAAGATGAGCCTCAAGGGGCCGCCCCATAGCGAGCTGCCGGGCTAAGCAGGCGACGGGTGTCAGAACAAGCGGGGGCGGACATGCACGGTATCGTCCGGTTGAACGACATCGCGTTCCTCTATCCGGACTTCGACCCGCTCGCCGTCGACCATCCGTCGGACCCGGATGCCTCGGCTCGACCCGCGGGCCGTATAGCCGCCCGCCAGTGCGATCGCTTGCTCCACCGTCATCCCCTCGGTCCAGACGTAGAACCCTGGCGACGCGACTTGACCTGTCACGAAAAACACGGCCGCCCTGGGTACATTGACCCGGTCACCATCGCGGAGCATCACGAGGGCCAGACTACCGGTCCGGATCTCGTCAAGGCGGATCGTGATGACCTCGGGTTCCGAGGCCGGGTCGACGGAGGACAAGCCGGTCCCGGGATGCACTAAGGGCCGGACGATCTGGAGTTTCGTCCCGGCCTGGGCCGTGACCCCTCCCGCCTTCGCGAGGAGTTCGATGAGGCTCAAATTCCCCGAGTGCGGGTAGATGCCAGGCATTGCCACCTCGCCCAGCACAACGACGCTCTGCTCCCGATGCTCCTCGATCTCCGCCGTAACCTGAGGATTGATGAGGAATCCGTTCGCCAGCCGCTTCGTGATCTCCTGCTCAATCTCACGCAGCGTCAGCCCCTTGACGGTCACGCGACCGATGAGCCCCACGGTCATCGTGCCGCCAACGTCAACCAAGTGTCGGCCGGACAGTTCGTCTTCGCCGAAGACAGTCACCTTCACGACATCTTCCGGACCTACGACATAGCCCGCGGCCGCGGTCGGTTGCCCCCACGCAGCGCCGACTGCTCCCGCGACCAGCACACTCAGCGCGCCCGCAAGGACCCGGAGCCCACGCCAGCGAGGCCAACGCTTACGGTGTGTATGCAATGGACCCATAGTAGAACATCCGATCGTAGTCGCGATTGGGTCGAGCCACCGATCGCCGTTTCTCGGACTGTGCGTTGAGACTCAGCCGCACGGTTTCGCTCAGGCGGTACCCTACCCCAATTCCTGCAAGCCTCAGACGTTGACTGCCACGAGGACCCTGCGGGTCGCCCGGCAAGTCGCGAAACGCCAACTCATAGATGGCGCCCATGAGCGTGACCTCCACCGGTCCACCAACCCGCTGGAGGACCTGCACACGTCCACCAGTTTGCAGGTAGTACGGGTGCAACTCCTCGAAGGAATACTCGATCCCCCGGCTGCCCTCGATGGCGACTTGGGTGGTTTCTCTCACATTGATGGCCGCGGTCGTGTTGACTTCCACGCCGTTGAACCCCTCGAGCTCGAGGTTGGTTGGGGCGAACGAGCGATAGCCCACTATGACGCTGCCCGACAGGGCAGCGCCAGGCTGGAACACGAGGCTCGGGAGCACAGCCCACGATGCATTGTCGCGCACCGAACCTTCAAGGAAACGAGCGGTGCGCCGTTCACCATCCACGCGAAATGCCGTCAGGGGTGTGACGTCGAACACAAGGCCCGCCCGGTAACTCGTCTCATCCCCGTTGAGCTGGTCGGCCAGAGAGACACCAGCAAAGGTAGCGGTGTCCGCATATTCCGACCGCTGAAATTGGGCCGACGTCGCGATCGACGTGCGACTCCCAAGGACCCAGTCCACGCCGGTCCCGAACGACGGTGTACGACGTGGAGCGCGAGCGTCGATCTCAAATCCCCGGCGCGCCCGTGTTCGCAGCCACCCCGCCGACGCCCAGGGTCGGATGCGGTCGAGATAGGCCTCAAGCCGTGCAGCCACGTTGGTATTGAGCGAACGCTCGGCCGCAAAACTCTGATACCACAGGTAGTCAGCCGTCAGATTGGTGGCCAGCCGGAAGGGACCGGCGAGCGCCGTGGACTGAATTGTCGTGGACGGTGTGGCCGTCCAGGCTCGTTCTTCCGATTCGTCGTTGAAGACGTTGGGGTCGACACCGACATCTCTCAGCTCGAAGGTCGGCGTCACGTAGAACGGGCCAAGCTGGAACGGCGCATCCGGCGGCACATTCTCCGGAATCTGGCTCGGGGAAAGTTGTGCACGCGCGGGCACAGGGCTTGCCCCGACGAACACCAGCCAGGCCGCCAGCCACCACCAGTTCACGAGCGTCGGCCTGTGTCGATACAGCTTCGCCCCCTCACTCACGACTACCGCGCGGCAGATCTGAGCCACAAACGCCCCTGTTGTCCTACAGGACGTGCGCTGAAGTCGCCTCCAGCCACTCTTATTGACGTTTATCGGAC
>SXGT01666165.1_pt1 | contig 15350 bp, 12 predicted proteins | sample 3176221 | NCBI WGS metagenome assembly SXGT01 (sample SAMN11356862, study PRJNA531348) | freshwater metagenome | isolation source: freshwater sample F1-120 | place: China: Fuxian Lake, Yuxi | collected 2017-12-25
AGGCCGACGCGCTCGCCGGCGAGGCCACCGCCGCGGCCGCTGCGGCCAGCCTCGTGCTTGCCGCGGCCGCCGCGCAGGCCCGGACCTTCAACGACGGGCCGCTGCAACGCGCCGCCCGCCTGACCCGGGGCGCCGAGATCGCGTACCGGGAGGGCGATCGTAGCATCGTCGAGCTGCTCGACGCGCTTCGCGCCGAACGAACCACGCGGGCGCGCGCCCTCGAGCTCCTGCGCGAGGCCCGCGACACCGAGCTGGATCTCTGGCTCGCCACCGGGAGGGTGCCATGACGACCACGACCCACGCGTTCTCCGCCCTGCTGATGCTCTCGGTCGCCGCCTGCCACGGCCACGAACGACATGACCACCACGGCGATCATGGCGACGAGCACCCGTCGACGTCCTTCACGCGCTGGAGCGCGACCCACGAGCTCTTCGTCGAGCATCCCCTGTTCGTCGTCGGCGAGGCGGCGCCCATGGCCGCGCACCTCACCTGGCTCGATGGCCATGACGCCGTCACCGACGGGACCATGACCGTGGAGCTCCGGCAAGCCGACGGCTCGGTCATCACCGCGACCGCCGACAAGCCTGCGCGGGCCGGCATCTTCATGCCGGCGCCGACCCCGACCGTCGCCGGCGCGTGCGTCTTGACGGTGCGCCACCGCGGGTTGCACCCCACCGAGCACGTCATCGACGAGTGCACGGTGTACGCGAAGGCCACCGAGCTGCCAGCGGAAGGCGAGGAGCCGGCCGGGCACATCTCTTTCCTGAAGGAGCAGTCGTGGACCACCGACCTGGCGACCGCGCTGGTGAGCGAGCGTCCGATGACGCCGACCCTGCGCACCACCGGCGAGCTGCAGGCGATGGCCGGGCGCGAGGCGCGCATCACCGCGACCGCGCACGGTCGGCTGCAGCTGCCGACCACACCGCTCGTCCTCGGCATGCAGGTCACCAAGGGGCAAGTGCTGGCCACGATCGTCGCCAAGCTCGACGGCGACTCGTCGAGCGTGACGCTGCAGGCTGACGTTCGCGTCATGCGTGCCGAGCTGAGCGCGGCCCAGAGCGAGCTCGCTCGCTCGGAGCGACTGTGGGAGGCGAAGACCATCCCCGAGCGGCAGGTCATCGAGGCGCGCTCGCGGGTCGAGGTCGCCCGCGCCCGTCTGGCCGCGGCGCAGGGGCGGCTGGGTCAGTTCAACGTGGGCGCCTCGGGGCGCGGTGGCGCCGGCGCCTTCCAGATCCGATCCGCGATCGCCGGATCGCTGGTCGCGATCCACGCCGCCTCCGGCCAGAGCGTCGAGGACGGTGAGCTGCTCTTCACCGTCGTCGATCTGAGCCGGGTGTGGCTGCACGCCGACGTCTTCGAGCCCGACATCGCCAAGGCGGCCCAGGCGACCGGCGCCACCTTCAGCGTCGACGGTTACGACGAGGTGTTCGTCATCGCGCCGCCGGATGGACGAGTGGTCACGATCGGCCAGCTCGTCGACCAGAAGACCCGCACCGTGCCCCTGATCTTCGAGCTGGGCAACCCGGACCGCAAGCTGCGCATCGGCAGCTTCGCGACCGTGTTCATCGCGACCGGCCCACCGGTGAACGCGCTCGCGATCCCGGAGTCGGCGATCGTGCGCGACGCCGGCCGACCCGTCGCCTACGTGCAGATCGAAGGCGAGTCCTTCGAGCGCCGGGTCCTCGAGCTCGGCGTCCGCTCGGGCGGCTGGGTCGCGGTGAGATCCGGCCTCGCCGCCGGCGACCGCCTCGTCGTGCGCGGCGCCTACGACGTCAAGCTCGCCGCCGCCGGCGGCGCCGTGCCGGGCCATGGCCATGCCCACTGACCCTGGGACCAGGAGCGCGCCATGAAGCTCATCGACGGCACCCTGCGCTGGTCGATCACCCAGCGCGGTTTCGTGATCATCGCGGCGCTGGCGGTGACGATCTACGGCGTCTTCGTCGCGCAGCGCATGCCCGTCGACGTGTTCCCCGATCTCACGGCGCCGACGGTGACCGTGGTGACCGAGGCGCACGGGATGGCGCCCGAGGAGGTCGAGTCGCTGGTCACGGCGCCGATCGAGACCGCGCTCAACGGCCAGACCGACGTCCGCCGCGTTCGCTCGGTGTCCGGCGTCGGGATCTCGATCGTCTGGGTCGAGTTCGCGTGGGGGACCGACATCCTCCGGGCCCGCCAGCTCGTCACCGAGAAGCTGCAGGTAGCCGTGCCCCAGCTCCCGCCCGGGCTGCCACCACCCCAGCTCGCGCCGGTGTCCTCGGTGATGGGCGAGATCATGTTCGTCGGCCTGCGCAGCGATCGTCACCAGGGGTTCGAGGTGCGCGACGTGGCCGACTGGACCGTGCGCCGGCGCCTGCTGTCGGTGCCCGGCGTGGCCCAGGTCGTGCCGATCGGCGGCGGCGTCCGCCAGTACCAGGTGCGGGTGCACCCGGAGCGGCTGGTCCGCCACGAGGTCTCGCTCGAGGACGTCACCCACGCGCTCTCGACGTCGAACCAGAACACGACCGGCGGCGTCCTGGTGCGCGGCTCTCAGCAGCACCTGATCCGCGGCCTCGGCCGGCTGACCTCGCGCGAGGACGTCGCCGCCGTGGTCATCACCACCCGCGAAGGCAGCCCGATCACGATCGGTCAGGTCGCCGACGTCGAGATCGGCCCCGGCGTCCAGGTGGGTGAAGGTTCGGTCGACGCCACCCGCGCCGTGGTCATGGCCATCTCCAAGCAGCCCGGCGCCAACACGCTCAGGCTGACCGCGGCGATCGACGACGAGCTCGACGCGATCCAGAAGGGCCTGCCCGAGGGCATGGCGCTCGAGCGGCAGCTGTTCCGGCAGGCCGAGTTCATCGACAAGGCGGTCGACAACGTCACCACGGCGCTGCGCGACGGCGCCATCCTGGTGGTGATCATCATCTTCCTGTTCCTGCTCGACGTGCGGGCCACGCTGATCTCGGCCATCGCGCTGCCGATCTCGCTCCTGGTCGCGGTCATCGTCCTCGAGCTCCTCGGCAAGGGCATCGACACGATGACCCTGGGCGGCCTGACCATCGCGATCGGCGCCCTGGTCGACGACGCCATCATCGACGTCGAGAATGTCGTCCGTCGATTACGCCTCGAGGGCGCCAAGCCGGAGGCCGAACGGCGACCGACCACCGAGGTGATCTTCGACGCCTCGCGCGAGGTGCGGGGCTCGATCGTGTTCGCGACCCTGATCGTGATGCTGGTCTTCATCCCGGTCTTCTTCCTGACCGGCGTCGAGGCGCGCCTCCTGGCGCCGCTCGGCTTCGCCTACCTGGTCGCGATCTTCGCGTCCTTGGTGGTCGCGCTGACCGTGACCCCGGCGCTGTGCGCGGTCCTCCTGCCCACGCTCGACACCCAGGCCCATCGCGATCCGCCCCTGCTCCGGTTGCTCAAGCGAGCCTACGCGCCGACGCTGGCGTGGACGATCCGGAACTGGCGGCTCGCGGTGGCGGTGACGCTGCTCCTGGGCGCCGGCTCCGGATACCTCGGGTCCCGGCTCGGCCGCTCGTTCCTCCCCGAGTTCAACGAAGGCGCGCTGACGATCAACGTGGTCACCCTGCCCGGCACCTCGCTGGCGGCCTCCGATGCGATCGGACAGCGGGTCGAGACGCTCCTCCACGCGATCCCGGAGGTCGCCTCGACCGCCCGCCGCCCCGGCCGCGCCGAGCTCGACGAACACGCCCAGGACGTCAACGCCACCGAGATCGAGGCCCGGCTCCAGCCGCGGGCTCGTTCCCGCGAGGCGATGCTGGCCGCGATGCGCGCGTCGCTGGCCCGCATCCCCGGCGCGTCGATCACGATCGGGCAGCCGATCTCGCACCGCATCGATCACATGCTTTCGGGCACCCGGGCCGCGATCGCGGTCAAGCTGTTCGGCGATGACCTCTACACGCTGCGCGTGCACGCCGAGGAGATCCGCCGCGTCATGGCCGCGGTCCCGGGCGCGGTCGACGTCTCGATCGAGCAGCAGATCGACATCCCCCAGGTCGTGGTCGACTTCGATCCCGACCGGGTCGCCCGCGCCGGCACCCACCGCGGCGAGCTGGCCGAGGCCATGGAGCGCGCGCTCGCCGGCGAGACCGTGACCACCGTGCTCGAAGGCCAGCGCGCGTACGACGTCGTCGTTCGCTACGCGCCGGTGGAGCGGACCGACCTCGAGGATCTCGCGCGCACGCCGATCGACGTGCCCGGCCACGGGCTCTTGCCGCTGGGGATGCTGGCCAACATCCACGAGGACGTCGGGCCCAACACGATCAGCCGCGAGTCCGGTCAGCGCAAGATGGTGATCATGGCCAACGTCAGCGGCCGCGATCTCGGATCGGTCGTCGACGAGATCCGCACCGGGGTCGAGCGCGACGTCCCCCTCCCCGAGGGCTACTTCGTGGTCTACGGCGGCCAGTTCGAGAGCCAGGAGAGCGCCAGCCGGACCCTGACCCTGCTCGGCCTGCTGGTGGTGGTGACGATCTTCCTCATCCTCCAGCTCGCGTTCAACTCGACCCGCCGGGCCCTGCTGGTGATGGTGAACCTGCCGCTGGCGCTGATCGGTGGCGTCGTCGCCGTCCACCTCGGCGACCGCGTCCTCTCGGTCGGCTCGCTGATCGGCTTCATCACCCTGTTCGGCATCGCCACCCGCAACGGCATCATGCTGGTCTCGCACTTCGAGCACCTGCGCCGCGAGGAGGGCGCCGACCTCGGCGAGGCGGTGCAGCGCGGATCGCTGGAACGCCTGAGCCCGATCCTGATGACCGCGCTGTGCGCCGGGCTGGCGCTGGTCCCGCTGGTGATCGCCGGCGGCGAGCCCGGCAACGAGATCCAGTCGCCGATGGCGGCGGTCATCCTCGGCGGACTGCTCACCTCGACGGCGCTCAACCTCTTCCTGGTGCCGGCCCTGTACCTGCGGACCGCGAGGGACTGATCGTCACGTCGTGATCGTGCAGGTCGGGTTGGCGGCGCGGATCGCGGCCACCACCGCGGCGGCCTCACCATCGGGCGGGAACGCGCAGCCGGCCACGACCAGCTCGGTCAGCGTGGTGGCCGAGGCCAGCTCCGCCGGCAGGCGACGCAACCACTGGCACCCGCGCAGGTTGAGGGTCCGCAGCGGCAGCGTCGCGATCGTCCCAGGGAGCTCGCGGATCGGCGCGCTCTGCAGTGACAGCGTGTGCAGGTGGGTGAGCTCACCGATGCGCGGCGTGATCCACGAGACCAGCGCGTACGCGGTGTGGATGCTCTCGAGCGCGGGCAGGGTCACGATCGCGTCGGAGAGCTGGCGAACGCCGGTGTTGTACAGGCTGAGGCGGCGCGCCGCCGCGAACCGGGAGAGGTCGGGCGGAAGGCAGCGCAGCTTGTGGTTCGCGCCCTCCTCGAACTGGAGCAGGTCGCCGCCGCCCGCCAGCGTCAGCTTGGCGGCGAACTTCTCGGCCGCGGCGACCGCCTCGGCCGACGGAGCCGCGCCGTGGAACAGGAAGTCGAGGCCGGCCTTCAGCGCCGGCGAGCGCCACGCGACCTTGCCGGGATCGACCACCTTGCGCAGGTCGTCGAGCGAGCGCCGCGGGCCGGCCGGCGTCCGCGCCTCGCCGCCCAGGCCGCTGCCATCGGGCGCGACCAGCGCCCAGCGATCACGCGCGACCGACGCGCCCTTGGCCTTGATCACCCAGCCCGCCTTCTTGTCGGGCACGCACCAGCCCGCCAGCTCGCAGGGCGCGAAGTAGGGTGCGAGCTCGGCGAGGGCCAGTTCACCGAGGGCGCCGCCGAGCGCGACGTCCGGATCGTTCGGGCGCCCGGTCTCGACCAAGCTGATCCAGGCGTGGGCGTCGAATCCTGACAGCTCGAAGGGCTCCGCCATGATCGTCGTCAGAGCGGCTGGTAGAAGCCGCCGCTCTCGGCGGCCAGGCTCTGCAGGAGCAACCCGTCCTGGTCGCGGCCGATGCCGATGGTGTCGATGCGGACGCCGCCGCGGACCGCCTCGCGCGCGTCGCGGAGCAACGCGCTGGCGTTGCCGCCGACGTTGCCGAGGCCGTCGGAGAGCAGGACGATCCGGCGCGCGTTCATGAGGAAGGCCAGGCGCATGGCCGGCGTGAGCGCGGTCCGGCCCGAGGGCGTGGTCTCGTACACGAACCCCACCAGGCCCTCGCGGCCGGCGTCGTCGAGAGAGACCATGGTGGGCGCGAACGCCTCGAGCTCGTCGTTGAAGAAGACCACGTTGAGGCGCGTCCCCGGCGGCAGGCGGCGGAGGGCGTCGGCGAGCTCGGCCAGCGCGACGTCGATCTTGCGCGGCGTGGCCAGCGGCGCGACGACGGGCGCGGCGACCGGTGCCCCGGGCGTGACCGGCGGCGCATCGGGCGGCGGTGGCGTCATCGTCGGATCGGGCGGTGGCGGCGGTGGACGTTGCGAACCGTCGAGCGGGGGTGGCGGTGACGTGGGCGGACCCGGCGGCGACGGCGGCGCGGCGGACGGATCGGGGACGGCGATCTCGGCCAGCCGGCCGGTTGCCGGGTTGCTCATCGAGCCGGAGCGATCGAGGACGAAGACGACGTCCTGCGCGTCCTCGAGCGGGATGCCGAAGAACTCGACGACGGTGGAGCCCTGCAGCTCGACCGGCGCCGTCGCGACCTCGACCACCGCCTGGGCGCGGATCTCGGCGCGGATGGGGATCGTGACCCGCAGGCCTGGCGTGCGCGGCACCCGCACGGTGCAGGCCGCGCACGCGATCACGATCGACACCAGGACCAGTCGACGCATGGATGACATCCCCGACTCGAGAGAGTAGCCTCGAGTGTACTCGTGATCGTTCGTCTCGCGCAGCCTGTTGGGGGCATCGCCGCGGTCGCCGTGCTGAGCGCCGCATGCGTCAGGCAGTTGCCGGCTCTTCCGACTCCCGAGGCCATCGCGCCGCCCGGCACGGTCGCCGCACCACCCGAGGCCACGACCGGCCGGCTGGTGGTCGACGTCGTCGACGGGCCGGCGCCGGTCCACCGCGTCCACATGGCGGCAAAGCCGGTCGCCGGCGACGACGGGCGGGTCCGCTACCGGTTCAACGAAGCGCCCCAGCTCCTGTGCCCGGCGTCGCCGTGTGTCGCCGACCTCCCGCCCGGCAACATCCTGCTTGGCTTCCCGGTGATCGGGAACCGCAAGCTCGAGACCGAGCTCGTGCACGTCGATCCCGGCACCACCGTCTACCGCCGCTCGCTGAGCCTCTACGAGGACAACACCGGCGGGCTGCGGGTGATGGGCATCATCAGCACCTCGGTCGGCGGGGCCGCGGCCATCACCGGCATCGTGCTCCTGCCCATCGGCCTCTCCGACGACAGCGACGGCCTCACCACCGGCGGCGGCATCACGCTGGCGGCCGGGGCCGCGCTCCTGGCATTCGGTATCTGGGCCATCCGGCGCGACGCGCCGACCTACCGACCGGGCTCCGCGAATCACTTCGCGCTGACCGCACCCTGAACGTCACCCGGCTGTGACCGCCAGCGCCGCGAGGAAGGCGACGTAGCCGAGCAGGAGCACGGCGGCCTCGGGACGGGACACTCGCTGGCGCGTCCGGATCACGATGGCGGCCGCCACTGTCATGGCCGCGAGCACGCTCAGGTCGAGGGCCACCGCCGAGAGGTCGGCGTCGAGGCCGCCGGCGAGCGCCGAGGCGCCCAGGATGAGGAGGACGTTGCAGATGTTCGAGCCGACGACGTTGCCGACGGCGATGTCGCTGTGGCCACGGACGGCCGCGATGATCGAGGTGGCCAGCTCGGGCAACGAGGTCCCGATCGCGATGATGGTGAGGCCGATCAGTCGCTCGCTCATGCCGAAGGTGCGGGCGAGGCCGACCGCACCCTCGACGAGGAAATGGCCACCGACGACGAGCAAGGCCAGCCCGACCACCGCGAGCCCGGCGAGGGCCAGCCGTCCACGGGGCATCGCCCCCGGCACCGCCGCGTCGGCGGCAGCGGCGACGACGGCGAGGTCTTCGGCGGCCGTCCCGGGCGCGGTGCGCGCCGCCCGCACCATCACCAGGGTGTAGACGACCGCAAGGGTGACGAGCCCGGCGCCATCCCACCACTGGATCCCACCGCCGAGGAGCGCCAGCGGCACCAGCGCCGTCGAGCCGAGCAGCACCCAGACCTCGCGTCGTGCCAGCGACGGATCGATGCGCGGCGGCACGATCAGCGCGGCCACGGCGAGGATGAGTCCGATGTTGGCGACGTTCGAACCGACGACGTTGCCGAGCGCGATGTCGCCCTGGCCACGAAGCGCGGCGCCGACGCCGACCACCAACTCGGGCGCCGAGGTGCCATAGGCGACCACGGTGAGTCCGACGATGAGCGGCGCCACGCCGAACGACTCGGCCAGCCGCGCGGCTCCGGACACGAGCCACTCGGCACCGAAGTACAGCAGGACGAGACCTCCGACGAGCATGACGACGTCGATCATGGCTTTCTCGATCGACCACGACGTAACGCTGGGTCAGCCGCGCGTTGCCCTGTCAGTACGAAGGATCGGCCTGCCAGCGCCCTGCACGCGGGCGCGGCTCCTTCCGGCGCGGTCACCGTGCGCGCGCTCGCGGTCTCGTCGTCGCTGGCCACCGTCCGGTTCTAGTCCGGATGGGCACCTACGGCACGTAGGCGTCACACCCACGCCTGGACGACGCGTGCGACGTCGCACGCTGAGCAGCACGTGAGCACCTGGTGGAATGGTCGGTGGACAGCGTTCCACGGGACGGTGTGAGTGCCGTCCTGGAGACCTCGATCATGACCGCTCGAACTAGCCTGACCCCCCTGATCCTGTCCCTGTGCCTCGCCGCGGCCGCCGGCTGCGGCGGAGACGATTCCTCCGAGGGCATGCCCGACGCGGGCGGCGACCTCGATGGCCCGACCGGCGGCGTGCTCGGCGACTGGACGATCGCGTCGATCGATCTCGAAGGCACGACCCACACGCGCGGCGCAAGCGCCGGCGTGGCCGGGCGGATATCGATCTCACCCACGCAGCTGCACGTCGAGCTGATCAAGCTGATGGCCGGACTGCCGATCGGCTCGGTCGACGCCATGATGTTCGACCTGGTGATCGACGGCGACGCCCTGCTGGCCTCGGGCGGCGACGCCACCTACGTGTTCCGCGGCGGGCTCGCGGGCGACCGCCTGACCCTCACCTTCGACGCCGACGACCCGCGCACCACCGATCCGGACGCGCCGCCGACCATCGTGCTCGATCGTGCGCCTGCGCTCTCGCCGAGCCTGCCAGGCGGCTACCGCGCCCTCAGCATGCTCACCAACGCTGGCCGCGTCACCACCGGGACCTGCGTGGCCCTGGTCCCGCCGCGGGGCGCCAACGTCGCCGTCCGCTACGATGTCGAGCTCGACGTCTCGCCGCGCCTGATCCTCGAAGTGCGCCAGCGCGGGACCTACTACACCGACGCGGCGTGCGCGACCACCGGCACGTCCATGAGCGATGGCGCGACCGCGCTGATCGAGGTCGACGGGACCGACATCGACCTCTTCCTCGAGCCTCACCAGGGCGAGGTCACCGGTGAGATCGAGGCGTACCGCGTCGCCGACGGCGCCTCGGCGACGATCGTCTGGACCCGGGTCGGGTGTCCCGGCTGCGATGGTCCGCAGGAGCTCGTGCTCCAGCGCCGCTGACCCGCGTCGTCACGAGTCGTCGAACGGCCACGGCTCGTCACGCTGATCGTCGTCGACCTCGAGCCGCCACAGCCACGACGCGATCTCCTCGGTCCCGCGCTGCAGCCAGCGCCGGAAGGTGCTGTACGAGATCCCGAGCGCGTCGGCGGCCAGCTCGTGGGTCTCGGCCGGATCCAGGTACGCGCGGTGCACCGCGCGCATCGACTTCTCGGTGCGCGCGTCAGCCGCGAGCTCGGCGTGGGCGCGGTCGAGCAACGTCGCCAGGTGCCGCGTACGAGCGTCGCCGCCGGCGCGCGCGTCGAGCCCGACCCGCACCAGCCGCGACGAGGCCAGCGGGTTCTCGGCGAGGCGCTCGACGCTGTGCCGATCGCGCAGCGCGGCCCGGGTCGCGGCCAGGAACTCGTGCCGGGACAGGGCCACGGCGACGTCGGTTCGCGCCGGCCGGGCCAGCGCGCCGGCGTGGGTCACGGCCAGCACCTGGTTGCCGACCCAGTCGAGCCAGCTCGTCACCGGCTCGCCACGCCAGTCGTGACCGAACACGCCGAACCGGCGGCCGCCGACCTCGAAGTCCACCGCGGTGAGGCGCTCGAAACGCATGTAGAGGAAGGCGGGGGTCCAGAACACCGCGTCGGCGAAGGTCGCGTACGCGTACGCCAGCCCCGGCGTGACCGCGTAGCGCCGCACCATGTGCAGGAACATCTGACTGCCGACATCGGTCACCGCCTGGTAGCGCTCCAGATCGAGCCAGAATCGCGTGAGGAGCGCGCACTCCTCGTCGCGCAGGCCGACCGCCGCGTCGACGTGCGCCCACGCCGCCGCGACCGCGGGATCATCGAGGCCCGCCGCTCGGCCCGCCAGATCGAGCCGGAGCGCGAGGTGGAACCCGACGGGCCGGCCGTCGGCGCCGCGGAACACGCTCGCGGCGTCGGCCTGGGCTACAGCCCAGTGCCGCGCCCAGCGGATCGCGTCCTCGCTCTCGTGTCGACGCAACGCGGCCTCGATCGCAGGCCAGTCGCTGTCGCGCACCCGATCCTCGTAGTGCGCGAAGTCCTGGTCGAACGCGAACAGGTGCCGCACCACCGGGTTGGTGCGATGGAGATACGTCATGTCGTAGAGCAGCGCGAGCTGGGCGGCGCGCTCGGTGCGTTCGAGGCCGAGCACGCGCCCGCGATAGAAGTCGCGGGCCCGGCCGAGGAGCTGGCGGTGACCGTCGGGATCGCGCCAGCACAGCTCGGCGGCGACCGTGTCGCGCACCAGGTCGTGGAGCACCAGCCCTTGCGGCGCCGCCTCCACGAACGACAGCCCGCGGAGCCACGCGAACAGCTCGGCGGCGTCGTCGGCGCCCAGCACGCCACGAAGGGCGGGCTCGGTCGTGACCCGCAGGATCGCCGCGACCTCGAGAGCGCGCTGGTGGCGAGGCGTGGGCGCCTCGGAGCGAAACCGCTCCAGCAGACCGCGTAGCGCCGCGTCCATCGCGCCGGCCGGCGCGTCGGCGCCGGCGCGGAGGGGCTCGGCGACCAGCGAGAGCGCGAGCGGGTGCCCCAGCGTCACCCGCAGCGCCTCCTCGTGGGCGGCGTCGGGCACGCCGCGGCGGCGCAGGTACTCTCGAGCATCTCCATCATCGAGGTGGCGCAGCGACACCACGCGCAGTCGATCGATCCACCCCAGATCCGTGCGCCATTCGTCGGTCGGTGGGTAGCGACCCGCGATCACGACCCGGGTCGACGCCGGCAGGGACGGCAGGAACTCGTCGCGCAGCCAGGCCTCCAGGGCACGGAGTCGCTCGAAGGTGTCGATCACCAGCATGCCCGGGGGCCCGCCGCCAACCGCAGCCGCCAGCGCCGCCCCGACCTCGTGCGCGTCCACGCCGAGATGGCGCGCGTCCAGACGGGCTACCCGGAGGCCCCTCGCCTCGGCCCGGCGCGCGATCTCCAGCAACAACGTGGTCTTGCCGACCCCGCCTGGGCCGTGCACGTGGAGCACGTCGAACGCGCCGGTCACCAGATCTTCGGCCAGCGCGAGCTCCCGGGCCCGGCCGACGAAGAGCTGCGCGCGCTGCGCGGCGAGGCGGTCGCCAAGCGACGTTCCCCGAGGTTCCCCCACATCGGAAAGATACCGCACCCGGGCCTGACGCAGGCCTTACACGGCTCCGCCGCCGTGGTGCGTTGGGAACCTTCGCCCCACCGGCACAAGGAGCCGTCCCAATGTCTAACACCGTCCGTTCCACCCTGGGTCGTTGGTTGCGTCGCCACAGCCTGACGCTGGTCGCAACCCTCGGCGGCGCCGCCGGCGTGGCCATCGCGGTGGGCAAGTACGGCCCCTCGGCCTCCCCGCCCGCGGCCGTCGCCAGCGCCACGATCGCGGCGCCGGCCGAGATGCCGCGCGACACGGTGGTCGACACCGTGCAGATCGCGCTGGTGCTCGACACCTCGAGCAGCATGGACGGCCTCATCAACCAGGCCCGCTCGCACCTGTGGAAGATGGTCGACGACATGGGCAAGATCACCCGCGTCGTCGACGGCAAGACCCGCGGCGTGAAGATCGAGCTGGCGCTCTTCGAGTACGGCAACGACACCCTGTCGCAGCAGAGCGGGTACATCCGCCAGGTGATGCCGTTCTCGACCGATCTCGATCAGGTGTCCGAGAAGCTCGAGGCCCTGTTCACCAACGGCGGCAGCGAGTTCGCGGGTCAGGCGATCCAGACCGCGGTCACCTCCCTGGCGTGGTCGAACGATCCAGCAGCCCTGCGCTTCGTGTTCATCGCCGGCAACGAGTCATTCGACCAGGGCCCGATCGCGGCCTCGGCCGCGATGGAGCTGGCGGCCGGCAAGGACATCGCGGTCCAGCTCATCCACTGCGGCAGCGACGATCAGTCGTGGACGGCGGCGGCAGTGCTCGCGAAGTCGGACCTCACCAACATCGACCAGAACAAGGTCGCGCAGCACATCCCGGCGCCGCAGGACGCCGAGATCCTGCAGCTCGGCAGCGAGCTCAACCGCACCTACGTCGCCTACGGCGCCCAGGGCCAGGCCTCGGTGGCGCGGCAGGCCGCGGCCGACATGTCCTCGGCCAAGATGAGCGCCAAGGTGGCGATCGAGCGCAGCCAGATGAAGGCCAAGCGGGCCTACAAGAACGAGAACTGGGACATCGTCGACGCCGTCGACAAGGACGCGCGCTGGCTCGAGAAGGCCAAGGACACCGACCTGCCCGCCGACATGCAGGGCAAGTCGCTCGAGGAGAAGCAGGCGTTCGTCGCCCAGAAGGCCGCCGAGCGCGCGGCGCTCAAGGCCAAGATCGCCAAGCTCGAGGCCGAGCGTCAGGCCTTCATCGACGCCGAGAAGGCCAAGCTCGGCACCGCCGACGCGCCCTCGCTCGAGAGCGAGATGATGAAGAGCACCAAGAAGGCCGCCGCCAAGAAGGGATACAAGTTCTGATGTACCGCGACGACGATGCCGCCCGCGGCGCGCGCGCCGACGCGCTGATCAACGAGATCTCCGACCTCGAGCGCCAGAAGGTCGCGCGCGCCGAGCAGGATCACCGGCTCCAGGCGGCGCGCCTCGAGCTGGCCTCGATCCAGGCGCCGGCTCCGGCCGACGCCCCCCGCCCGCCCGGCCTGTTCGTGCACGTGTTCGTGTTCAGCCTGGCCGCCTGCGCGACGTTCGTGGGTTACACGCTGCTGTTCTGATCCGTTATCGTGGAGGGATGCCGTCGGACTCGGACGACGATCACTACACCCGGCTCGGGGTCCGCGAGGATACCGGCGAGGCCGAGCTGCGGCGGGTGTGGCGCGAGCTGGTTCGGAAGTGGCACCCCGACCGCGCCGGCCAGGCGGCGACCGGGATGTTCCAGAAGCTTTCGGCGGCCTACGCGGTGCTGTCCGATCCGGTCCAGCGCGCCGCCTACGATCGAGCCCGACGGGCGCCGGCGTTCGCGTCACCAACCGTGCGGCCGCGGCCCGCGCCGACCGCGATCCTCCGCCGGCTGAGCGTCAACCTCAACGTCCTCTTGGCGCACGGCCTCGCCCGCCAGGCCGCCGACGGTGCGATCGAGCTGATCCTCGACGCTCACGAGGCGGCCAGCGGAGGGCACATCACCATCCCCATGCGCGTCCAGGTCCGCTGTGTTCAGTGCGCCGGCGACGAGACCAAGTTCTGCCCGCGTTGTGGGCGCAAACGCGCCGTCGACGAGCTCCTCAACGTGTGGCTCGACGTGCCGCCCGGGAGCACCGACGGGGCCACCGTCAAGCCGCGAACCGCGCTGCCAGGGCTGGTGCGCCCTTTGGTGTTCCGGGTGCGGATCGCCGGACCGCGCTGACCGGTCACTCGCCGGTGTCGTCGGCCAGGGCGCGCTCGCCGAGGTCGAAGCGCGCAACCCACGAGCCGCGGGGCCGAGCCCGGGTAGCGGTCGAGGTGACCTCGACGGTGCCGGTGGCGCTCAGGCCGTTGCCGGCCGAGGCGGTGACGACGATGGTGCCGAGGCCGGTGGCGCGGACCTCGAGGCACGAGCGGTGATCCTGCTCGAACGGCGCCAGCGCCACGCCGGGGCCGGTGACCACGAAGTTGAAGGGCACGCCGAAGACACGGATCGAGCCGTCGTAGGCGGCGAAGCAGACCTCGGCGCGGTCGTTGACCCCTCGCTGCTGGTTGCCGCCGCCGGTGAGCTGGGTCAGCCGGTCGGTCACGCTCACCTGCACGGTCTCGTTGCGATCGCCGGCGCCGACCAGGAGGTCGACGGTGCTGCCCGTGCCCGGGAGCGGGTGGATCTCGGCGGCGTCCCACGTGGTGCGACGGACCAGCGCGCTCGACGCGATCTCCATGCTGTCGTCGACCAGCCAGCCGCCATCGGCGTCGTAGAGGGCGATGGCGACGTCGACGGTCGAGTCGGCGTAAGCGGCCCACGAGTCGGTGCCGAAGCCGGGCCACGACTCGGTGAGCGACGGCCGCGCCTGCATGCGCGCGATGGCGCGGCTCTCGACCAAGAGGCGATCGAAGAGGTAGCCGTCAGCGACGCGGGTGATTCGGAGGTGACCCGAGCCGGCCGACAGCGCTGACAGCGACACCGACGACGAATCGGCGACCGCCGCCGCGTGTGCCGAGCTGGTGACCTTGGGCGTGAACGGCCAGGTCATCGGCTGGTTGTCGACCCGGTCGATGATCGCGATGGTCTGAACACCACCGACCGCCGTGTTGGCGACGCCGTTGCCGATGAACCAGCTCACCTGCGCGCCCTCGAAGGCGAGGCCCTCGGGCGTCTCGTTGGCGCACTGCTCGCCGGCCGGACAGCGCCCGCCGGTGCTGCGGTCGCCCTCGGTGGTGGAGGCGGCCAGGGCCAGCGCCGCCACACCCACACCACCGACACGAGATGCGATCCCGAGGAGTCTCGTCATAGCGTGACCGTTTGCACTGGTCGTGCCATCTGGCCGGGGTAGTGAGACCGCGGACTTGCCGGCCACCGGTTGGTCGCAGCGTGCGGCTCCGCGACGCCGATGTCAGGACCGCCGCCGCTTCATGCGGCCGAAGTATTCCCGCGCCACCGCGGTGCGGGGCGCGTCGACGACCTGGGACGGCGGGCCGTCCTCGGCGATGGTGCCACCGTCGATCACCCAGACCCGAGTGGCGATGTCGGTCGCGAACTGCATCTCGTGGGTCACGACCAGCATGGTCTTGACGCCGGTGGCGAGGTCCTTGATCACGCCCATCACCTCGTCGC
>SXGT01067818.1_pt1 | contig 15349 bp, 16 predicted proteins | sample 3176221 | NCBI WGS metagenome assembly SXGT01 (sample SAMN11356862, study PRJNA531348) | freshwater metagenome | isolation source: freshwater sample F1-120 | place: China: Fuxian Lake, Yuxi | collected 2017-12-25
GAAGGCGGTTTCGATAGTAGCCGCAATGCCCTGGAAGTTTACTGGCAGGGCGGTCATACGCATCTGGCCATGACCGATAAATCCTTACTGGCTCGGCAATTGCTGAGTCTAATCACTGAGAGATGGCATGAAAAAAATTCAGCTCAAAATTCTTGATCCACGCCTTGGCGAGCAAATCGCTTTACCTGCCTATGCCACGCAAGGTTCGGCTGGCCTGGATTTACGGGCCTGTCTGGATCAGGCTTTGATTTTGCAACCTGGCGAATCGACGCTGATTCCAACGGGTCTGGCGATTCATATTGCTGATCCGCATTTGGCTGCGGTATTACTGCCGCGTTCCGGTTTAGGGCATAAACATGGGATTGTGTTGGGTAATCTGGTCGGATTGATCGATTCGGATTATCAGGGGCAAGTCATGGTTTCCTGCTGGAATCGCGGTAGCAGCGCTTTTACCATCGAAATTGGCGAGCGTATAGCGCAAATGGTGTTTGTCCCGGTCGTGCAGGCCGAATTCGAATGCGTTGCCGAGTTTGACGAAACTCAGCGCGGCAGCGGTGGTTTTGGGCATAGTGGCCGTCATTAACAGCCGTTGAGATTTTTGGACAATGTATATCCGTCGATACTTTTGAACCTGAGCTAGGTAAGTTGAAGCCATGACACGAATTTTGGGCATCATCGCAGCGATTTCTGCGCTAATGATTTTACTGGCAGGTAGCGGTGCTTACTGGTTCTCCGCCTCCAGCGCCAAGGAAGCCAAAACAGCCGCAGCAGCTGCCGTTGCCAATAGTTTAGCGACCAGCTTGTCACAACAACTGGATACCTTGCAAAACAGCGTCGACGGGGTGGCGAAATCGCCGGATGTAGTAGCTGCTTTGAGCAGCGGTGATCGGGCCTTGATCGATACGACCACTGCCAAACTGCAGAGCGTGGTGCCGTTTAATCTCAAGCTGCGATTATTATTGCCAGGGGTGAATGATACCGATCAGTCGCAAATGCCGCATATGGGGTTTGGTGATCTGGATATGGTGCGCACTACTTTAACCGGTAAACCCAAGCCAGTCATTCAAGGCGAAGCCGAACAACGACATTTGGCTATCACCAGTGCCGTCATGAATGGCTCGCAAGTGGTGGGTGTGGTTTTGGCCAGTTTAAAAGCGGATTTACCGCAGCAAATGCTGGCAAAGACCAGTTTTCAGAATGGATTGATAGAACTCAAGCAAGACCAGTTGTTGTTGGGATCGGTCGGCGAATTGGCTGACAAAACCGATGATTCGGACAGCATGGATGTAAAAAACACGCGTTGGAAAATCGAAACCTGGACCGACTTTGCCCTCAGTTTGAGTGACTTGAGCATCTTGGTGGGGTTGATCACGATCCCCATTTTATTAGCTTGTTTGGCGTTTTTTGTGGGCTATCGCAAGCTCAGCGAGTTTTTTCATCAGGATCAACTGGCGATTTTAAAAGCCGCTAAAGATATGTTTCAAGGTAAGAACATTGGTAGTTATCCGATGCAACTCGATGAAATGCAGGCAATTATTATTGCCATGTCGCAATTCAAGCGAGTCATGGATCAGGGTGGAAAACCAGTTCAGGATGTGGCGGAAGCTCATGAGCATGATTTTTTCGATGAGTCATTCGATATTGATTTTCTGGAAGAAACCGCACCGGTGGCTCTCGATCAATTTCAGAGCGTGCCGATCAGCGCCTCCTCTATGGCTGTGAGTATGCCGACTACGAAGCAGGAAGAGCGTTCGCCTGAACCTGTTTCACTGCCGACTTCCAGTACCGATCTGATGGGGGAGTCTGACATGCTTGAGGGATATGCTGTTTCCATTGAGCCTTTTGAAAAGCTTGAACCCACAGCGGCGATGGAAAGTTGGGAAATGAGTTTCGATAGCCAGTCGTTCGCTGAGCCGCAAATTTTAAATACCACAGCCGATTTCCACGAAACCAACCCGGTTGCCAGTCCGTTTCGTCTGTATGACGTCAGTGGTGTGATTGGGCAAAATTTGACCGAAGCCTTGTTCACGGATATTGGCAAAGCATTTGCCAGCGAAGCCAGTCTGGCTGGGGTAAAAACTATTGTGGTCGGTCGAGATGCGCGATCATCAAGTCCAGCTTGTGCGGATGCTTTAATTACAGGCATCATCTCAACCGGTTGTGATGTGCTGGATATTGGTCTGGTACCCACCCCGGTGTTATATTTTGTGACCCATCATAGCGAAGGCCGTAGCGGTATCATGGTCAGTGGCGGACGCCAGCCAGCCGAATACAATGGATTGAAACTATTGTTAAACAATGCTTTGCTGTCGACCGAACAAATTCAAACTCTCAAGGCTCGCGTGGATAGTCAGGATTTTGTGCAGGGTCTAACCGGATCCGTCGAGCAAAATACCCTATTCAGTAATGAATACATTGGCATTGCGACTGAAGAAACGCATTTAGTCAGGCCGATGACGGTGGTTGTGGATTGTGGTAATGGCGCTACCAGTCAGTTTGCGCCTTTATTACTGAAAACCATGGGTTGCGATGTCATTGAGTTAAATTGCGATATGCAGAGTCCATTTGCGCATCCCTGGCCTGATCCTATTAATCCGGCCAATCTGGAAGCGTTGAGCAAAGCCGTGAAATTGAATAGTGCCGATCTCGGGGTGGCTTTTGATGGTGACGGCGAATGTATGGGCTTGGTGGACTCCAAAGGTCGGGTGATCTGGGCTGATAAGCAGATGATGCTGTTTGCCCGGGATGTATTGGCAGTCAAACCAGCTAGTGAAGTGATTTACGATACGGCTTGTTCCACAAATTTGCCTGAACAAATCAAAAAACGCGGCGGTCATGCGGTGCTTGGCCGGAGCGGTTCGTGGGCGTTGCAGTCACGTCTGCGCGAAACCGGCGCGACGCTGGCGGGTGATATTCAGGGGCATTTTTTGTTCAACGATCGCTGGTTTGGCTTTACCGATGGCTTATACGCTGCCATGCGCATGATCGAGATTTTATCGGCCGATATGCGCGCCAGTGGCGAAATGTTTGACGATTTGCCGGATAGCCTGGTTACTCCACCCTGGGAAGTGCTGGTGCCGTCCGATGATCCTATGCGCTTTATCGAAAAAATGTACAGCCTGGCTGATTTTCCCGAAGGTGAGATCATCAATGTTGATGGCTTGCGCGTGGAGTTTGCGGATGGCTGGGGCTTGGTCAGGGCTGTAAATGATGTTCCGGCCCTAAGTCTGCGTTTCGAGGCTGTCAGCCAGGAGGTCATGCGCCGGATACAATTGCAATTCAAGACCTTAATGCTGCAAGTCAAACCCGATATTTCTTTACCTTTTTAATTTTTTGTCATGAAAGAAAAAACCGCTCACCAGATTGCTCATGTTTTAATTGAAGCCTTGCCCTATATTCAAAAATTCAAGGGCAAAACGGTTGTCATCAAGTACGGCGGTAATGCCATGATCGACGATCAGTTAAAACACAGCTTTGCCCGCGATATCGTGATGATGAAACTGGTGGGCATCAATCCCATCGTTGTACACGGCGGCGGGCCGCAAATTGGCGATTTACTGAAACGCTTGGGCAAAACCTCTGAATTCATCGATGGCATGCGTGTTACCGACAGTGAAACCATGGATGTGGTGGAAATGGTGTTAGGCGGTTTGGTGAATAAGGAAATCGTCAATATGATCAATATGCAGGGCGGCAAAGCGGTAGGATTGACGGGTAAGGATGGTAATTTCATTCACGCCCGTAAAATTGGTATTACCAAAGCCAAAGCCAATCTGGAGGATGCACCTGAAATTATTGACTTGGGGCATGTGGGGGAAGTCAGCAGTATCGATCCGGCGGTGGTGGAAATGTTGGGCAATAGCGATTTTATTCCGGTGATTGCGCCTATTGGAGTCGGTAAAGACGGGCATTCCTACAACATCAATGCGGATTTGGTGGCTGGCAAGGTAGCGGAAGTGTTAAAGGCCGAGAAACTGATGCTATTAACCAACATCCCCGGCATCCTGGATAAACAAGGTCAATTATTGACGGGTTTGACCTTGACCAAAATTGATGAGCTGATTGCCGACGGCACCATATCGGGCGGTATGATTCCCAAAACCCGTTGCGCGACCGATGCCTTGAAAGGCGGGGTCAATAGCGTGCACATCATTGATGGCCGCATCGAACATTCGGTACTGCTGGAGCTTTTCACAGATCAAGGCATCGGCACCTTATTATTGAGACGTTAGTTTTAACTGGATGAAAGCTGAAAAGCCTTGACGTATGGTTCGGGCTTTTTCACTCGAGCATAATTCCTGGCCGATCGTGGAAGCTTTGCAACGAATGTCCAGAAATATCTGTTGAACATTTGCCTCGTTCAGCTTGGAAACGGACAAGCTCAAATCCTCATCCTCAACCGGGGGAGCGCTCATGATTAATCGATCGGTTTCAACATCACGACCGGTCGTAGCGTACTGGTACACAAAGTCACCGGCAATTTTCCAGGCCTTTGCGCATTGTTCGCTGTCCTGGCAAACAAATAGCCCCAAATCACTATCATTGAATGCATTTTGACTGTTTTGTTGGGATTTGGCATCACCGGCTGCTTGATTCAGAAATTCAAAGCGGGCGATATCAGCGTTGAAAGTTTGTTCTACGATCTGGTGTTTTTGCTCGTGTCGATCCAATTCCTGAACGGCAAAATCGATCTGTTGACGGGTTGAAGCGATGTCCTTTAAAAGTTTTTCCGGAATCTTTTGGGCATTGCGCTCGTGATTGGCGGCTTGTTGTTGTTGTTGCTGTAATTGTTGTTCCAAGCGTTGTTTATTGACTTCCATGACTTTTTTTTCGCCATTCATCAATGTCAGCTTGTTATCCATCGCGCGTTTGATGTCTTCGGTGCTGCGATAAGTGGCCATCAGCACCTTGTCATTCGAAGCTTGTTTGGCAATGATTTTGGCTTGTTCTTTTCGCAAAGCTTCAAGGCGTTTTTGTAAGGTTAACTCATCAGCGGTTTTGGCTTTTTCCACCCGATTTAAAACCCGGGTTTTTTCGTTCAAGGTTTCTCGTTGATGTTGGACTTGATCGGGTGGCACTTGATCGGAAAAATAAACGCGACCATTTTCATCGATCCAGCGGTACATTTTTTTGGCGTGGCTTGGTGAGCTGCTGATTAACAGCAGCAAAAACAAGCTGAATGCTCCGCAGTGAGATTTATTCATCATCTGCCAATCGATTAGCTTAATAGCGTCGCCAACTCATGCAAGGGCGGCAAAATCATCATTTTAGCCAGTTGCAATAAGACTAATGCGACCAGTGGCGACAAGTCGATGCCGCCCAGATCGGGTACCACGCGGCGGCATATGTTCAGCAACGGTTCGGTCAAGCTGTATAGCAGAGAAGCTGCGCCGCTATAACTGCCTGGGGCAAACCAGCTGAGGATGGCGCCGGCAAAAATGGCGTATACGAAAATATCCAGTAACATTTTTACCAGATCAGCGAAAGACAGCATGGCCAACCCGACGATATTGATGCTGTATCCCTTGATGGCCAGAATGGCCAGATTGGCCAGAATTTGTAACAGTAATGCCAATACCAGCGATGAGGTATCGATACGGCCCACCGAAGGTACAAAGCGACGTAAAAGTCGTAGCGGTGGGTGGGTGATTTTGACCAGTAATTGAGAGATTGGGTTATAAAAATCAGCCTGCATCCATTGCAGTAAAAAACGCAGCATCACTGCCAGGATATATAAGGAAAACAGCGTGTCGATCAAGAATACTACCGGATCGGTCATATAGTTTGAACCCATTATATGGCTCCCAATTGTTTGGACATTTCGATAGAACGCTCTTTTGCGGCCTGCAAGGCCTTGCCCACCAGCTCTGTAAAGCCGTTTTCCTGAAAGGTTTCGATGGCTTTTTGGGTGGTGCCGCCGGGAGATGTCACGCGTTCGCGGAGCTGTGTGGGCGATTCGGCGGATTCCAAGGCGATTTTGGCTGCTCCCAGCGCGGTTTGTTGAATGAGTAATCTCGCTGTATGCTCATCCAGCCCCATTTCCAGCGCTACTTTTTCCATGGCTTCCATCATTAAAAAGAAATAAGCCGGGCCGCTACCTGAAACGGCCGTGACGGCATCCAGTTGAGTTTCGTCTGCAACCCACAAACAAACACCTACCGCACGCAGGATATTCTCAGCCAGATCTTTTTGTTCTTCATCGACATTCGCATTGGCATGCAATGCCGTTGCACCGGTCAGAACCAGCGCAGGCGTGTTGGGCATGCAGCGGACTATTGCTACATCACTACCCAGCCAAAGCGCCAAGCTGGTTTGGGAAATACCTGCCGCAATGGATACGACCAGCGATTTTTTTTGCTGTATCGCAGGGGCGATTTGCAGTGCCACGTCGCGGAGAATTTGCGGTTTGACCGCTAATACTACGACGTCGGATTCCTGAACGATTTTGTTGTTATCTGCAGAAACGTTGACATTCAACTGATCACGGTGAGATTGCAGTGTGGCGGCTGCTGTATCCGAGACCCAAAGTTGTTGCGGCGAATGGCCGCTGGCGATTAAACCGCTCATCAGGCTGGTGGCCATGTTGCCGCCGCCAATAAAACCGATTGTTCTTGTTTTCATAGCTTGCTATTAAAATGGTATCCAATGTTCAAAAAACGATATTAAAGCATTCTACATGACTATGGTGAAGCTTTAGAAAATCTCAAGAGCGGATGTGGGCGTCAGTTAAATGATATTGATGTATGTCCAATGTGACCAAACTGAAGACTTACACCATGAGGTCCCAGATCCGGATGCAAGTTGTGTTTCGAGATTTCCCTGTGTTGTCCCAGCGAAGTTTGAGCAGGCACTGTAAAAATTCTGACATCGAAACGGTAGCAGTCGATTTACAAAGTTGCTTGGGCAAGAGAATCTCTAGCATAAATGAGTTTAACTTGAATTAAGGGTTGACAATCTTACTGCTCAAATCGATAATGGATCGTTTCCAATTAACTCGAATGAACTGATACTTTATGGCGAATTCACCACAAGCTAAAAAAAGAGCGCGTCAGGCTGAGAAAAGCCGTATTCGCAATGCCGGACAGCGCAGCAATCTGCGTACTTTTATCAAAAAAGTCATCGCAGCGGTTAGAGCAGGCGATAAAGAACAAGCTCAAGCTGCGTTCAAATCGGCGATGCCGATTATTGATTCTGCAGTGACTAAAGGTTTGATACACAAAAACAAAGCCGCTCGTAGCAAAAGCAGATTAAACGATAAATTACGCGCAATGGCTTAATCGCTTTTGTCTCGCGCTAGATTTACTAAAGCCGATGCCGTTTAGCATCGGCTTTTTTGTGTTCTCAATAAACTGTTTTTGACGTCGTCCGGATGCGTTCTGAAAAATCTGCAGCGTGGTCGGCTTGATGAGCCAAATTATTGATATGAGCCAACTCCTGGAGTTCAGGGAAAGGCAAATCTTGATGCATGCGGCCTTGTTCGTAGAGATATTCAGGCACGTAGCCGCTCAATAAAATTTTCCAGGAAAATGGTACTCTGTCAGGATTGACACTCGCATGCATCCAGATCGTGGTGGTGCAATTTTCTATCAAGGTATTATAAAAAGCCGGTTTTTGATTGAGCTGGTTTATGTCTTTGAAATATTCTAAAAACAACCGTTTTGCTCCTTCCGGAGAGCCCTTGAGAGGGTATAGGTAGACTTCTTCCACAGGGGTTTTTCGATAGTTGGTGCGTAAGCGGATAATGTCTCTTTCGTCGGCCACAATGTAAATCAGTTCAAATTGGCGGAAAAAACCCTTGATGGTTGAATAGCCTTCATTTTGCTCTTTGCGGGCTTCAATCGAAATGGCGAGATGGTTTCCGGGCCCAAAATTAAAGCTTAACATCGTGTGTGCAATCGCAGGCCCCATCCAATACACCGCAAAAAGATCCACGCCTTCCAGTTTGTTTAAATCATAGGTCTTGTCGTAATAAGCGGGCTGGTAATCGAATTCGCTGTTGTAATCGAAATTTCGTATGTTATGAACGGTGACCAGATTATCTTGAAAGCTTGCATACGATGATTTTTGCACATCCGCTTGCCATTGCCGATCATTGGAAGGTTCAATATTCAGCCACCAAATCAAAATCACCAGAAACAAGCTGCTGTGCCAGGCCATGAACCGATATCGCCATACAGAGCTGGCTAATGAGATGATCGTTATAACGCCGAATACGCTAAAACCAATGGCAAGATAGGTCTGGATGTTATCTGTATGGGAGTCGCCAAAATAAATGGCGGCGGCGCCCCAAGCCGTTGTAAAAATAAGAGTCAATAACGCACACGTTGAACCAATTATTTTTTTCATGGTTTCGAAAATTGATTTTGAAGTTGTGGAAATGGCTGTTTGGTTTGGTAAAGCCAATCAGCCTTTTGATCTGTTTAAGCCTGTTAATTGGTTAGAATAGCCGTTTCCAGTATTCGATGTATTTAAAATTAACCTTACAGGATGACTCAAATGGCAACCATTACTTTTCAGGGCAAACCCATCAACACAGTCGGAGAACTGCCAGCCGTTGGCAGCAAGGCGCCTGATTTCAAGTTAACCAACCGAAAAATGCAGGATGTTGGTCTGGCCGAATTTGCCGGTAAGCGCAAAGTCATGAATATCGTGCCGAGTCTGGATACCCCCACTTGCGCAACTTCAACCCGTAAATTCAATGAAAAGGCAGCCCATCTTCACAACGCGGTCGTGCTGACTATCTCTGCTGACTTACCCTTCGCGCAAGCCCGATTTTGTGAAATTGAGGGGCTTAAACATGTGATTGCCTTATCCAACTTTCGTTCCAGCTTTGCACATGATTATGGCGTGCAATTATTGGATAGCATTCTGGCAGGTTTGACAGCTCGAGCCATTATCATCATTGATGAATTTGACACGATTGTGTATACACAATTAGTCAGTGAAATTGCCGATGAACCTGATTACGCCAGTGCTTTGGCAGCATTATCGACGCAGCATGATTGATTTCGACGAATAACCCCGCCTTTCTTTAACCATGGGGATGCGACTTAACCTCAAAGTTGTTGTCTCCATGGTGATTCTCGGTTTTTCCATACCTTTCTATTGAGCAGAATTTTAGCTGCTACATCTTTGTGTCTCGGGCTTGGTCTTCACTGTCAGGCGCGGCTGTCAGTATTGGGTTTCGGGCTGTCACGGTTGTCAGGCGATGCCTTGGTGTGACGAGTGAATTACACTTTAAGTTATTGAAAATAATGTTTTTATAAAATATGGCATTTGAATTGCTTAATTGACTTGGTCAGCTAATGACAAATCCGGTTTTTGTCATTTTGTTTTTTTGGTCAATCAACTTTAGGAAATTAAGCATGAGTGCTGTAACTAAAAAATTCAATAGATCAATATTGCTATTTACGGGGCTGTTATTGGCTCAGACCGGTCATGCAGCGGTCATGATTGATGACTTTTTAGCATATCAACGGGTCGAAAATGCTTCAACTTTACCCGCGCCGGTGACTACAGGTACGCAGTTAAGCAACCTGACCCGAATTTTAACTGCATCTCAGTCGGCAGATTCAGGAGCTAGCACTAAAGTTATAGTTGACGATTATTACGGTCAATTAAGCATTGCAAATAATGCAAGTTCAAAAGGTTCGGCGAGTATTTTTTACAGCTTTAACAGCATAGATTTGACTGCTGTTGCTGACGCGTTGGTCTTTGATCTTGATTTTGTGGATCTCATCGGGCATCAAATTCAAGTTATTGCCAACACTAATTCTGTATACGGTTTTGCCGCCATGAATGTTGCGGGCTTGCATTCAATACTGTTTTCTGAATTCACAGATCCTTTGGTATTCCAGCATTTGACTAGCTTGCAAATCAATTTTCGAGGCGAAAGAAACTGGGATGCTTTGTATGGATCAATTTCGACCAGCACTAAAGTGTCGGAGCCATCGATTTTTGCTTTACTCAGTATTGGATTGATGCTGATGAGTAGAGTGTCACGCAAAGCCTACGCTTAATTAATGTTAAATAACTCATAGTAAGGATAATCGACTTATGAAAACGCAATCTACAACAGTGATTTTTTCCACATTAGTGTTTTTAGTTGGCAACGCATTTTGCGGTAGTGGCTATGCCAGTAGTTTGACAATTGATGATTTTAGTCATTCGCAATACCTTGCCGATCAAGGGGATAGTGCTGGCGCGGCGTCAAACAGTGAAAGTGGGTTAACTGGAACTCAATTGCAAAATGTAACGCGTACTTTCAATGCTGAAGCGACTGTTGGAGGGGCTAGTTCAGAAATTGAAATTGCTTCGGGTGTTTATTCACCGGAAGCTGGGGGGTATTTATTAAACATTAGCAATAGTCCTCATTCATCAGGTACTGCCTCGATAGTCTGGAGCTTTAAACCCATCAATTTTATGGCATATGGTAGCTCTATTTTATTGGATGTTTTTCACATTGATTTGGATGTCAGCGTCGAGATGATTGCCAATGAAATTGCCAGCTCAGGCATCAAAACCTTTAGTAATTCAGATGATTTTCTAGTAGCGTTCAATGATTTTTCAAATAGTGAGGTATTTTCCAACGTCAGTAGCTTTCGTCTGAACTTCACAGGTCCTCAAGCCTGGGATGGGCAGTTCAAGTTATTGACCACGGGGGCGCCGGTTGCAACGGTACCTGTTCCGCCTAGTTTGTTTTTGATGGGTGCGGGTTTATTGGGTTTGGTGGGTATTACCCGCAAAAAACCATCGGCTTAGCGAAATGTTCGGCTAAAGCTGAAACTCAGTCCGACCTATGGTTGGACTAGTCTTTTTGGCCTTCATGTTGGCTCAAAAATGATAAGCAAAACCTATCAAGCTTTTATCACTCGTTGCTGTGTTGTTTTTTAAGCGTATTGCCAGCTGGCTTGAAGGTATGCAAGTCGGCTTCCGTTTCCACGTTTTGTCCGGCGCATCCCCAATTCAATTGTTGATCCTGGGTAAAACGTTTGCCCAATTGCCAGGCGATTTGCGCGCGGGCCAGTTCCACGCCCAAGTAAAAAGCATGGCCGCCATCGCTTTCCACGCCCAGCTTGGGATACAAATCAAAAGGATCGAGTGCGGTATGAAAACCATCCCGATTAAACACATGCAAGCCTTCGCTGCTGGTTTGAATCCTATAACTAGGGTCGCGGATTTCGGCGGCGATAGCTTCGATTTCGTCACGCCGATACGGAAATGGCGCATTGTCATGCACGGTTAACAAATCAGCCGAGATATGTTTGGGCAGGCTGTCGTGCTGCTTGGCCGCGTACATGATGCGGCGGGCGCAATCGGCTTCCTTGATGGCGCGGCAGGCGTGTTTGCTGACTTCGGTGGCCAGGATGTGGTTGATGTTCAACTCGGAACAAATGCCTAGCAACAAGGCGTTCATGCCGGAAGTGTCGGCATGGGTCAGTTCGGTGATGTTGCCGACACCCAGCATCATTTCCACTTCCGGATAGCGTTGCCGGAATTGGTGATTGCGGACGATGGATTCGGTAAAGCCGAAATGAATCGGGTCTAAAATCGGATCAACAATGAAAGCCCGATTTTTGCGCTGCAAGGTTTCGATCACGGCGTCCAGGCTGCTCAAATCGCCATGCTCTTGCGGAATGATAATCGGCGTGGCCGCGACTTCATCCGCGATCCACAGACTTTTGGCGGTCAAGCTGAGCATATAATCGGCTCCGGCTTTGGCGCCGGTCAAAAGATCACTGTCTTCCAATGAATCGATACTGACCGTAAAACCTTCTTGTTTTAAGGTGCGGATGCAATCAACCAAATGTGGAAACGGTGTGCCCGGCAGGCAGCCGATGTCGATCACATCAGCGCCCTGAGTTTTGTAGTAATACGCTCTCTGGATAACTTCATCGACACTGATATTGGGCGCATCGACAATTTCGGCAAAAATTTTGGTTTGGTATTGGCTGAGATCGTAATGATGGGCGTCCTTACCGAAATATTGCGGCAGGTCTTTGACTTCTTCCGGGCCGCGCTCAACCGGCACACCCAGTTGTTGCGACAGGGCTTCTATATCACCACGACAACGGCCGGGAATCACAATCCGGGTCGCGCCATCCGTATCTTGTAAACGGCGACCTATCATCTCGGTGGTCATCAAGGCGGCGACTTTGACGCCCATTTCTTTGACTTTGTAAAAAAAGTCCGGATCCATCGCGGCCAAAATCTGCCGTAATTGTTTTTCCGCCAGTTTGCCGGTCAGAAATAATATGCGTTCTTCGCTCATGACAAGGTTGCCAAACGCTGCAACACAGCGATTTTTAAATCATCGACGCTTTCCACCACCTGCGTGTAAGGAAAAGTTTTGATTTTGGCAGTGGCTTCCAGATCGATCGGACGCGGATAGACCATGACTTTTTTATGACCCGGCGCGGTGGTTTCCATCTCCGGGGCGATGTCGCATGGATAGACGATGCTGGGCACCCGGCATTTGCCGGCCTGCGAATACAGATTGGTCACCAGCGAATCGGCAATCCCTAATACACATTTGGCAATGGTGTTGGAGGTGGTCGGCGCCATCACGAAGCTGTGGTAATAGTTTTTGTAAAACAATCCCACTGGCGGCGCCGAAGCCGCTTTGTCGCGGTAGACCGGAAGCTTGTCTTTGATATTGTTAAGGCTGATGCCATACATCTTTAATACCTCTTCACCCGCCTGGCTCAGGTACAAATCGACGTTATCCAGGCTGAGCATGAATTCGAGACATTCTTCGATATAATGCCCGGAGCCGGTAATGGCCCAGGCAAGACGCGGTGGTTTCATGGTTTTAAGAGCTGAGCAAAGGGTAGGGCATTATAACCGACCCGGTTCAACAGTCGATGTGGAGGAAGCAATGGCTTTGCAACAATACAAACAAAACCGGATCAGCCCGGAGGACTATTTGGCCGGGGAATTGGTCAGCGGTATCAAACACGAATATATCGATGGCGAAGTGTATGCCATGACGGGGACCAGTATTAACCATAACCGTATTATTGGCAGCCTTTTTGCTGGATTACATTTGCATTTAGCTAATACTCCCTGTGACGTATTTACGACAGATATCAAAGTCAAAGCTCAAAACAATTTTTTCTACCCGGATCTGATCGTCGATTGCCAGAATCTCAATGGTGATGCTTATTTCACCGAAGCGCCGCTGATCATCGTCGAAGTGTTATCCAAATCCACTCGCAAACTGGATCAAACCTTGAAACGTCTGGCTTACCAAAGTTTGTCCAGTTTGCAGGAGTATGTATTGATCGAGCAGGATTTTGTCGACATAGAAATTTGCCGTCGCAGTAATCATTGGCAATCCGAACATTTTTATCTGGGCGATCAGCTGTATTTTTCAGCGATAGACTTAGCTTTGCCTGTCGAACATATTTATGCCAGAGTCGATAATGAAGATATGCAGGCTTTTATGTTGGCCCAGTCGCAACAAAACGCTTCGCTCTAGTCTGAGTCAAAATCACCTCAAACAACTCCCATGATTGAAAATCTGAATTTTGACCAGCCTGCTTTTGTGTCTGATTATCATCGCTCGCATGTGGTGGTGTTTGCCAGTGGCAAGAGTGGTGTGGGCAAAACCACTATCACGACTAACGTAGCAACAGCTATGGCGCAACGCGGCGCACGGGTGTGCATTTTCGACGCCGATCCCGGATTAGCTAATGCCAATAGCCTGCTGGGGTTGAACTCTGAACATACCTTGGAACAGGTGTTGAATGGCGAAAAAACCATTCAGGAGATTGTGCTCAAGACTAAGGCCAATGTGGCCGTGGTGCCGGAAGCCTCTGCGGTGGCGGAATGTGCTCATCTGTCCTGCGAGCAGGTTAAAAGATTGTCCGAGGCGCTGACGGAACTGGAAACTGAGTATGACTATTTTTTGATTGATACAGCAGCAGGTGGGCCCGAAACCGTTGTGCAATTCATCGAATCAGCGCCTTATACCTTTATTGTCATTACGCCTGATCCGACCTCATTAACGGATGCCTTTACGTTGTTAAAGCGCTTGAATGATCGCGATTACTCCGGGCGTTTGCGGGTTATTGTCAATATGGCGGTGGACTATCCCAGCGCTACCGAAACCTATCGACGTTTTGTCAGTGTGGTGGATAAGTATTTGAGTCTGAAAGTCGAATATGGCGGATTCGTTGCCAATGACGAAAATATGTTTAAATCCGTTGCGCAGCAAACCCCTGTTATTGATCTGGCTGGTAACACCCCTGCCAGTCGCTGTCTGTTTGCGTTGGCAGACAATTTGCTCAAATACATCGGTGCGGATAATCACGAAACCGGTCTGTCAGAATATTGGACAAACTTTCTGCAGGACAATAGCGGTCAACATCATCATGGGCCTGATGGTAATGGTATCAGCGAGGTTGCGGAATCTAGCGTTGAATCCTATGAATTATCACCAGCTGACACTGAATTATCGATTGATGAATTAATGACGCGTTTACTGTCTGCAGTCAACTCTGAAACGGCTGATCAGTCGGAGTTGGAAAACTTTATCAGTGCGTTCGTGGCCGCTTTTCGAACGCAATTCGAGCGTTTTCCTGATGCATTTAAACCTTTGTTGTTCCGCTGGCTGGAAGCGGAAAATTATGCGGCGCCACGTCTGCTGGAACTGATGGGGACTTTGGAGGCGCTGTATCTGACCAAGCACCAACAACCCATATATAGCCTCGAAGACTGTGTTGCGCGGTTGGTCGCGCAATGCCAAGGCTCACAAACCCATCTGGCCGGTTTGATCAAACAATTACGCGCAGCCTATCTGCAATCGTTTCAGGTGGATGTGTTTGACGCCAAACAGGAGATGTTGGACAGTATTCGCCGATACGATTATAGCGAAGCCCAATACCAATCGCTGCTAGACGCTTTGGGGCTAGCCTATGTAGCCCGATTCAAGCGACCCTATCAACACCCCAGCGAAACCCTGCTGGAATCCGTTGCTGCCAGTTTAGCGAACCTTGCCGCCGAAGAGCAAAACCTGCAAGCCCAAATGACCGCACTCAACAGCAGCTTTCAGGAAATCAGCTTGCGACGACAAGTGTTGCAGGACGAGATTGCGAATGCTTGCCTGGATAAAAAGCCGTTCGACAGGATTTGCTCGGCATAAATGGTGATTTTTGGGCTATGCGAATGGGGGTTGGCGACCCAAAACGGTCATACAACAGTTAAATCCATTAATATCTCTACTCAGCCTAATGGGTTTGGAGCTTTGCCTATTTGTACTCTTTCCACCAAGAAATCCTTATGCTTTTGCTCAGTAGGTTTTTATTGAGTTTCTATTCTTTTATCCCGCTAAACCAATCGTAAGGTA
>SXGT01381080.1_pt1 | contig 15347 bp, 15 predicted proteins | sample 3176221 | NCBI WGS metagenome assembly SXGT01 (sample SAMN11356862, study PRJNA531348) | freshwater metagenome | isolation source: freshwater sample F1-120 | place: China: Fuxian Lake, Yuxi | collected 2017-12-25
GCATCGCGGTCTGCGGCATCAATCCACATGCGGGCGAGGACGGGCTGTTCGGCGACGACGACGAGCGGATCACCAAGCCGGCGGTTGCGCGGCTGCGGACCCTCGGGATCGAAGTCAGTGGACCGGCCGGCGCGGACCTGATGATCTCTGAGCGTCGCCACGACGCCTACGTCGTGATGTTCCACGACCAGGGCCACATCCCGATCAAGCTGCTGTCGCCACGGCGTGCCTCGGCGCTGGCGATCGGCACGCCGGTGCTGTTCTCGAGTGTCGGCCACGGCTGTGCCTACGACATCGCCGGCAAGGGCGTGGCGGAGCACACCTCGGTGATGGAGACGCTGGGGCTGCTGGCGTCGATGGAAGCGTGATGCGCCTTGCTGCTAGCGCACGTCGCGCCGCGATCCTCGTGAATAATGAAGGAGAATGCCGATGCGTCGTCTCCTCCCGGCTCTGCTGCCACTCGCAGCGCTGCTCGCAGCAGCCCCGGCCGGTGCGCAGGAGAGCTACCCGTCCCGGCCGATCAGGCTCGTCATCCCGTTTCCACCGGGCGGGGTCGTCGACATCCTCGCGCGGATGGTGGCGCCACGTTTCGGGGAGGGGCTCAAGCAGAGCGTCGTGATCGACAATCGCGGCGGCGCCAACGGCAACATCGCGGTGGAGTTGGTCGCGAAATCGCTACCCGACGGCTACACGCTGCTGTTCGGGCAGGTATCCAACCTCGCCGTGAACCCGGCGATCTATCCGAGCGTGCCGTTCGATCCCGTCAAGGATTTGGCACCGATCGGCATGATCGCGGCAACGCCGCAACTGCTGGTCGTCTCGTCGGCCTCCAGGCTCGCGACGGTCGCGGATATGATCGCGGCGGCCAAAGCGAGCCCAGGAGGGCTGTCCTTCGCATCATCGGGCCAAGGCAGCCTCGGCCACATGGCGTTCGAGATGATGCAGCTGTCGGCCGGCATCAAGCTCCTGCACAGTCCCTACCAGGGCGCGGGGCCTGCACTGATCGACGTGATGGGCGGGCGGGCGGAGCTGTTCGTGGCGGCAGCGCCGGCTCTGCTACCGCACATTCGCAGCGGGAAGCTGCGAGCGCTCGCGATCATGACAGCCAATCGAAAGCATGACCTGCCGAGCATTCCGACGCTGTCGGAGCAGGGCTTCCCGGGTTACGAATCCAGCAACTGGTTCGGCCTGCTGGCGCGGGCCGGCACACCGCCAGCGATCATCGAGCGCCTCAATGCGGAGCTGAAGGCAACACTCGAAACGCCCGATGTCAGGGCCAAGCTCGAGGCGGAGGGCGCGGTCGTGCTTGGCGGAACACCCGCACAACTGGCAAGCCAGCTCGCCGTGGATCTCGAAAAGTGGAAGCGCGTCGTGAAGGAGGCCGGGATCAAGATCGAGTAGTCGCCACCACTAATGCCGCTGCGCCACCATGCGAACTACCCCGCACCGGCCGTAGTGGGCATGGCCGGCGAAGTCGGCCTCGGTCTCCTCCAGCACCGGGAAGTCCGCGCCGGCAAAGTCCTCGCGCAACATCTCGCAGGTGAACAGCCGCTCGATCTCCTTGGGGCCTCCGGCGGCGCCGTGCTTGCGCATCTCGATCTGGCGCGGCGAGAACGTCTCGAGGATGACGATGCCGCCGGGACGCAGCGTCTCCAATGCCCGGGCATGCGCGGCGCGGCGCAGATCGGCCGGCAAGTGGATGAAGAACAGGCCGACCACATCGAACGCCACCGGCTGCCAGCTCCAGCTCTCGACGCCGGCGCAATGAGCATCGATGACTACGCCGCGCTCCCGGGCAAGCCGCTGCGCCTTCTCGACGCCGAACGGGGAGGGATCGAACGTCGTGACCGCGAGGCCCTGCTCGGCGCGCCAGACGCCGTTGCGGCCTTCGCCGTCGCCGGGCAGCAGCGCCTTCATTCCTCGGGCAAGGCGCGGCCGCTGCGAGACGAGGAAGGCGTTCGGCTCGGTGCCGTAGTGATAGTCCGGCTCGCGGTAGCGGTCGTCGAAGCTGTCGCGGGTGAAGCCGTAGATGACCTTGGCCAAGCGAGCCTCCAGGAAGTGCAATTGAGAGCAGTGGGCTCGCAATAGAATAGGCTTAACGCGGCGCGGGTCCAGCGCCGACTGCCATGCCCCTCACACATGGCCCCGGCCGCTGCCATGCAAGGACCAGCGCCGGTTCCGGGTTGATGTGGCGCGCCGGCCACCCTACACCCGGGCGTGGGCGAGGAGACAGCGCTTGGCAATCGATACGAAGCTGAAGTCGGCAGCAGCAGCAGCGCTCAAGGGTGGCGAGCGCCCGGCGCCCGACCTCGTCAAGGCCGTCGCCTGGACGATGGTGTCGGTGCTGGCCTTCACCTTGACCGCGTGGTCGGGCCGGGAAGCCGGCAAGCACATGACACCGATGAACATGGTGTTCTGGCGCAACCTGATCTCGCTGCTGATCCTGCTCGCCGCCTTCCGCTGGCTCGACATCTCGCTGGCGAGCCTCAAGCCGAGCCGGCCGTGGCTGCAATGGGGGCGCGCACTGCTGCATTTCTGCGGTCAGTGGAGCTGGATGACCGCACTGCTGCTCATCCCCCTGATCGAGCTGATGGCGCTCGAGTTCACGTTCCCGCTGTGGGTGGCGCTGCTCGCGCCGCTGTTGCTGGGGGAGAAGCTCACCCAACCGCGGGTCCTGGCGGCCGCGATGGGTTTTGCCGGCGTGCTGGTGATCATACTGGGGCCCACCTTGGTGAGCGGCGGCAAGGTCGGGCCGAGCTTCAACAAGGGCACACTGATGGCATTGGCCTGCGCGGTGTTCTTCTGCTTCAACATCATCGGCTCGCGCTATCTGCTGCGGTTCGACGGGCCGCTGACGCTGCTGATGTTCATGGTCGTGAACCACACGGTGCTGGCATTCGTGCTCGGTTTTCCAACGCTCAGGCTGCCGCGCGGCAACCTGGTGTGGTGGGTGATGCTGCTCGGCATCAGCAGTCTCATCGCGCACTTCGCTTTGGCTCGCGCACTCGCCTACGCGGACTCGACCATCGTGGCGACGCTCGACTTCATGCGCATTCCGCTGATGGTGCTGCTCGGCGCGATTGCCTATCACGAGCCGTTGCACGCGATCACGCTCATCGGCGCAGCGCTCGTGCTGACCGGCAATGGCGTCAACATCTGGGCCGAGCACAAGCGCAGGGCGAGCGGTTAGTGTTCTGGCTCATACATAAGATTCCCGTCATCCCGTGCGAAGTGACGCCGGCCACTGGGCCGGTGGAACGAGACACGGGACCCAGCATAGAATCGTGCGAAGCACGCGATGTCGGACGCGTTCCGCGCACTCCTTGCGCTGGGTCCCGTGTCTCGTTCGCTACGCTCACTTCGCACGGGATGACGGGTACCTTTTGATTGAGCTGCAACACTAGGTCTCGGCCGAGCCGTACGGCGATTTCACCTTCCGGCAGGGGGCTTGGGCAGCTCCATGTCGGCCATCACCTTGTCGACCAATGCGCGCCGCTCACCCCACGGCGCCCAGGTGAAATTGTACATGTCGTTGAGGAACGGCGGGCCGCCGTAGAAGCGCTCGTACTGCGTGTGGCGGCCGGCGAAGTCCGAGCCCAAGAGATCCCACGCCATCTTGACGAACTTGAAGCGCTCCGTCGCGCCGGCGCCGAATGCCGACCAATTCTCGTCGTAAGTGCGGGCAAGCTCGGCGTCCTCGAACACCGAGGCATCGGCCGGAATCAGGAACGGACCTGCACTCAGCAGCTCGCGCACCCTCTCGGCGATGTCGGCCCAGTTGTTCGAGGTCCAGTGCAGTGCCGCATAGAGATAGCGGCGGTTCACATGGGCATAGCCGTTGGACAGGAACTCCGGGCTCTCCACCTGGCCCGCGATCATGCCGAGCAACCCCGCCTCCGCCGCCATCAGACGCCCCAGCGTCTGCTGCATGGGCAAGAGATGCATGGTGCCCGACAGCTCAACCGCCTTGTGTGCGATCGCGGTCACGAGCTTGAGCTTCTCGGAGAAGCGCATCATCGACTGGTGATTGCCCATCACATGCGACGGCGACTTGAAATAGATGTCGCGCGAGAGCTGCGCGTTGTCCTTCACGAACACCCGCTCCCACGGCACGAACACGCGATCCATCACGAGAACGGCGTCGGTCTCGTCGAACTGCGATGAGAAGTAGTTGTCGACACGGCTGACTGCGCCCAGCTCGTAGCTCTTGCGCACCCAGATCTGCGTGCCGGGCGCATTCATCGGCACCGCGCAAGTGATCGACAGCGCCTTCTGCTCGGGTGCAAGCGGCAGGATATTGCCGATCCAGGCTTCATCGGAAAACACGGCCGAGGTGCCGAGCATCTTGACGCCCGACAGATAGACGCCCCGGTCGTCGTCGGCGACGACCTGCAGCGCAGTATTGCGGCTCACCGCACGCTTGTAGATCTCCGGATCGCGCGCACCTTGCGGCGTGATGATCAGGTAGCAGGCGAAGATATCCTTGTCCCGCATGTGCTCGTAGTAGCGCACGAGGTTGTCGCCGAAGCCTTTGTGCCCCTCCTCGAACAGCTCCGGCATCATACGCATGCCCGACACGAACGTCGCCACGTGGTCCGGGCTGCGGCCGAGCAGGCCGAAGCTCCACTCCGCCACACGCCTATGCGCCTCCGAGCGCTTGCGCAGCTCTTCTTTCGTGCGCGGGAGCAGGTACCAGGCGGAATGACGCTCGCCGTTCTCCTCGAACGACATCGCCTCGATGTGCTCGGGCGAGCGCTTGAGATCGTAGATGCGGGCGAACGAGCGAGCCGTCGAACGACACGCGGGGTGCGTGGTGACGTCGCTCACTCGCTCCTTGCCGATCAAGACCTGGCGACCGTCGCGCAGGCTCTCGAGGTAGTCAGCCCCCGTGCGCAGCATCGTGCTTCTCCCGGCTTGTCGTGTCGCGATGCGCAATACGGTTGTGCCGTGCCGCGCATTCCGCCATAATGCATAAGTTTCTTATCTATTCAATCGGGTGGGGACGCGGGGATGGCAGCGCGCAAGCACGGTGAAGCGAAGGCGCGTGGCAATGGCGATGGCGATGATGCGGCCGAGCTGACGGTGGGTGTCGAGGCACTGCTGGTGGCGGGCAACGATGCCGCGTTCCGCGATTTCGTCGCGGACCTGTTCGCCGCGGCCTCGGGCATGCAGGCCGTGCGGCGCGCGCTCGGCAAGGCGACCGGGCTCACCGGATCAGAGATTGCGATGCTGCTGGCGATCCGCCGGCTGTCGGTGGCCGGCAGCGTCGGTGTGCGCGCGCTGGCAGAGCATCTGCACGTTGCCGGACCTCACGTCACGGCCGAGACGGCGAAACTCGTGGAGGCCGGCCTCGTCGAGAAACGGGCCGATCCGAGCGACAACCGCGCCGTCGACATCCGCCTGACCCAGGAAGGAAGACGCGCCTTGCGCCGCCTCACGCCGCTGGTGCGTGCCGCCAACGACGTGCTGTTCGCGGGCATGGGAAATACCGAGATGGCGCACGTCCACCGCTTCCTGCGGCGGATCGTGGCGACATCCTCCGCAGCAACGAGCGCGGTGGACAAGGCATAAGCGCGGCAGCCGGTGGCACCTGCTACCGCGCGAATGCGTAGACCCAGCTCAATCCTGCGGCTGGATGCCGGCGGCCTTGATGATCGGGCCCCACTTGTCGACTTCGGCGGCAAGCTTCGCCGCGGTCTTGGCCGCGCCGTCATGCAGCGGGACGGACGCGACCTTCTCCAACGCGGCCTCGATGTCGGGCATCTTGGTGATCTGGTTGAAGTAGCCTTCGAGCTTGGCGACGACCGCCGCGGGCGTGCCGGCCGGCACGTAGGTCGCCCACCACGGCGCGAACTCGAAGTCCTTGTAGCCGCTCTCCTGGAACGTCGGGACGCTGGGCATCCCCTTGATGCGCCATGCCGAGGTGACTGCCAGCGGCTTCAGCTTGCCCTGCCGGATCTGGCCTTGGGCAAACGTGCCGTCCATGATCATGAAATCGAGCGTGCCGTTGGTGACGTCCGGCAGCGCATCCGGCGCCGTGCGGTAGGCGACGTTGGTCGCCTGGAAGCCGGCAAGCTGGCGATAGTACTCGGTCGAGACGATCGCGGTCTGATTGGTGGTGCCGTACTTGTTCTGAGGGCGCGTCTTCAGGAACTTGGTGAGGTCGTCGAGCGTGTTGTGCTTGCTGTCGGCGGCGACCACCACGACGAAGCCGAGCTGGGCCCAGGACGCGACCGCGGTAAAGTCCTTGATCGTGTCGAACGGCAGCGATTTGAACAGCCACTTGTTCATCGCCATGTTTGAATTGGCGACGAACAGCATCGTGTAGCCGTCGGGCTTGGAATTCTTGACGGTGCCGATCGCGATATTGGAGTTGGCGCCGGGCCGGTTCTCGACCACCACCGGCTGTCCGGAGATCTCTTGCAGCTTGTGGGTGAAGTTGCGGCCGAGGATGTCGGCGCCCGAGCCGGCCGGGAAACCGATCACGACACGCATTGGCCGGGAGGGGAAGTCCTGGGCCTGCGCGATACCAGCCGTCAACGGCAGGGCCGCCGCGATTGCTGCCGTCGCCAGCGTCATGCGCCGCGTGATCGAGCCTACGCGGCCCATGTTGGGAAATTCCATACTCTTCCTCCCGTCCGTCACGAAGTTTCGTGGCCGGATGTAGGGCATATGGCAGGCCGGTTCAAGGCGGCGCAGGTTGCCGGAAGGTCTATGGGACGGGCGCAGCAGCGGCAGCGCGGCCGCTCGCGATGCAATCAAGCATTCTCACTGCCGGAGAGGGTAATCGAGAACCGCTCGAGATCGAGCCGGCGTCGCCATCCCCGATTGACCCAGTACCTTTTCGCGCTTGCATTGGTCGCGAGAACATCGAGATGCACCTTGGTGATGCCGTCCCGCGCCAGTGCAACTAGGCATTGCTCGACGAGCGCGGCACCGATCCCGCGAGCCCTATGCTCTGGCACGACGCAAACATGTTTCAGGTATCCCCGCCGACCATCGTGGCCGGACATCGCGCACCCCACGATCAGGCTGCCCACGTCGGCCACGAAACTGCAACCAGGATTGCGCTGAAGGTACCGCCGCATCCCGTCGGGCGAGTCCGCATCGCGGAGCACCACGCCCGACGTCTGGACCAGCAAAGTCGCGACATCGGGCTGATCCTCCAGCGTCATCGGGCGGATCGCAAACATGGATGCCGCGATCTCGCCTCACGCCCATTGCAGCTTCTGCAGAATCGAGCGGCCGAGCACCCAGTCCTTGTCGTCCTCGGACATGAACTTCAGCTCCTCGGTGAAATGCACAAGCCGCTGTTTCCAGTCGGATCTGCCGAGGCCGTTGGTGACGTCGGTGCCCCAATGGCAACGCCGTGGACCGAACGCGTCGTACACGCGCTTGATATGGTCGTGCAGGTCCTTGAACGGATAGGGCTCCAGCGATGCGTTGGGCAGGTTCGATAGTTTGACGCTGACGTTGGGATACTTCGCCAGCGCGACCAGCTGTCCGATGGACTCCGCCATCTTGCCGTCCTTCGCAATCGCCGCGTTGACGCCCATGTGGTCGACGATCAGCATCAGTCCAGGATGCTTCTCGGCGATCGGACCGAAATGATTGAGCCGGCCGGCCGCAAAGAACATGATCGGCAATTTGGCCTTTTCCGCCTCGGACCAAAGCCAACTGATACCACCGTCGGTCAGCAAGGCAGCGTGCTTGGGCGACACGAATGTCACCCGCACGCCCAGCATATGAGGCTGATCCTTCCACTTCGGCAAAAGGTCGGCGGATTTCGGATTCTCGATCGGTATGCGACCCATTACCTTGAAGCGGGTCGGGTGCCTGGCAGCTGCTTCCAGGGCGTAGGTGTTGATGTCGCTGAAGGTGGCCGGAACGATCACGGCACGATCGATGCCGGCGGCGTCCATCAACGGCAAGGCCCGCTCGTAGGTGAACGGCTCGGGCAGCTGCGGCTTGGTGCCTTCCGGCCAGGGATAGTCGGGCGAGCTCGCCTTCCACAGATGCACCTGGGCATCGACGATCATCCGTTTGCGCGGGGTTTGGCTCCACACCGGCTGCACTCCGGTCGTCAGCGCCGCGCCGGCCGCGATGCTGCTGCCGAGCATCTTGCGTCGTGTGATCATGGCGTACTCCCTCAGGTGACGATACTCAGTGATCGCATTGACATTGCAGGTCGGCTACCGCAGCGGACAAGCGATGCTGCTTCAGGATCGCGCAATCCACCGCGTTTCGCGCAAGGTTCGTCTCAATCCACCTTCGGGATCTTCTTCTTGAGCGGCAGCTTCCTGCCGAAGAAGCGCTCGGCGTTGGCGCCGAGGATGTTGCGCTTGCCGGTCTCGTCGAGGAAGGGCAGGTCGTAGATCACGCTCGGCAAGTCGAAATCCCAGTGCGGGTAGTCCGAGCACCAGCACAGCTGCGTCTTGGCGTTGATCATCTTGAATGTCGCCTCGAGGATCGACTTGTCCTCCGGCATCTCCATCGGCTGGGTCGAGTAGTACATCTCCTGCATGTACTCCGACGGCAGCCGCTTCAGGCCCGGCGCCTCCGACGTGCGCATCTTGTAGGAGTGGTCGAGACGCTGGGCGAGGCACGAGGCCCAGGTGAGGCCGCTCTCGATCCACATCGTGCGCAGCTTCGGGAACCGCTCCGGCATCGCATTGACGAGCCAGTTGGTCATGTGGACCATGTTGAACCACATGAAGCCCAGCGCGTGCACGCCGAGGAAGCGGTTCTGCAATTGCAGCGACTGCTCGTTCCAGCAGTATGCGGCGTGGAACGACAGCGACTGGCCCATCTCCTCGAGCAGCGCATAGGTCTTGATGAATGCGTTGTCGTGCACCGGCTTGTAGCGCGGGGCGGTGACCATGAAGCCGACCACGCCCTTCTTGTCGCCGAACTCCTTGACCGTGCGATAGGCCGCGTCGGGATCATTCATCGGCAGGTAGAGCATCGAGATGATGCGGTCCTCGTGCGCAAGGATGCGCTCGCACAGCCAGCGATTGTAGGCCTGCGCCATCGCTGCCTCGATCTCGGCCTGCGGATGGGTGCCGAGGAACAGCATCGGCGTCGGGAACAGGCAGCAGTAGTCGACGCCCATCGCGTCCATCCAGCGCGTCGTCTTGACGATGTCGCGATGGCCCTTGTGCTCCTCGACCTGCTCCTTCTTCGACAGCCAATGCCGGGTCATGCGACCGCCGGTGTCCTGGTAGCCGACCTGGCCGCCGAGGAACGATGCGCGCCCGCCGCGATGCACCGACTCGGTCGCAATCTTCTTGATTACCGGGCTTTCGATGTAGCTGAACACCTCGGCATAGGATTCGTTCTCGTAGTGGTGCGCGTCCACGTCGACGATCAGGAAGTCCTTGTACTTGCGCTGGTGCGCCTGCCGCGCCGCGTTGGCGAGGTGCTCGTGCGAATGGTACTTGTCGAAGCGGAGGTCGCGGACCTCGTTCTTGGCCGGCATGTCCATGGGGGGCTCCTACGAATTCACACCTTCAGAAAAATGTCGTCGCCCTTGCGCACGACCTCGAACTTCTTGAGCTTCAGGCGCTGATCGCCCCAGCATTGCCCCGTCTTGAGGTCGTACTCGTAGCCGTGCCACGGGCAAACGAAATGACGGTCGTCGGAGAATTTCTGGCCCTGATAAGTGCGGTCTGCGGCGATGATATCGACCACCTTGTTCATCATCACGCCCTCGCAGGCTGGACCGCCTTGATGCGGGCAGACGTTCGAGTAGGCGTAAAAGGTGCCGCCTTCGAAGAACATGCCGACCTCGCCCTTGGCGGTCTTCACGATCTTGCGGTCGCCTTCCTTGAATTCGGCGGCCTTGCTGACGAAAACCTCGGCCATGCGCGCTCCTTTCGCAGATCGTGTCCGGTTGGTGTCGGCCCCTCTGGGTTCGACACCTTGCATTGAGCCTGCCCCAGTATTCGTCACTTTGGGATGCGAGGGCAATGAAATGCTGTTTTATTTTTGCGCGGCCTCGGTGTCAGGCCCAGAGGGGCTGACACCACTCACTGCGTCCATTCGAGCAATTTCGCCGTCCGCGCAAGCACAGCCTTCGGCGCGCCGGCGGCCTTGCGCACGAGCGCCTCGAGATCGGCGCCGGATTGCGGCTTGACCAGCATCTTCGATCGATCAGCGTCGGCGAGCAGCTGGGGATCGCGCGCGGCAGCGTCGAACGCCTTGCGCAGCAACTCGATGCGCTCATTCGGCACCTCGGGTGCAAGCCAGTAGGCATAGCCGAGCACGGTCGGCACGGTGATCACCTCGACTGCCAACTTGTCCTCCGGCGGCGACACGAGGTCGATCAGCAGCGGCACCTTGGCGAGCGGCGGCGCATCCGGCTCCGGCCGCAACCCGATCTGGATGAGGAAGTTCAGCTTGCCCTGCTCGACCCAATGCGGGCTCGACGCCATTAATCCAGCGTAGCTGTTGCCGCCGCGGCCTTCGACCTCGCCGCGTTCGAGAGCTATGTTGATCTCGCGCGTGCCGCCGGAATAGCCGTTGATCACCCTGAAGCGCGTGCCCAGCACGTTGTTGATGAAGGTCGGGAAGATGTGGCTGTCGGAATTGGTGCCGGTTCCGCCCAGCAATGTCTCGCGCTTCCTGGCATCCTCGAAAGTCTTGGTCGGGCTCGTATGCCATGTATAGGTCAGCCCGTTGGAACCTATCAGGCTGCCGATCCAGCGCAGCTTCGCCGCATCGAACTGCGCCGCCTTGCCGCCGAGCATCTGGTACATCGGCATGTTCTGGTTGACGGCAGCGATCACCGTGCCGTCCTTGGCGGCGTTGACATAGACGTGGTTGGAGGCACGCACGGTGCCCGCGCCTTCCATGTTCTGCACGACGACGCTGGGATTGCCGGGAATGAACCGGCCGAGGTGCCGGCCGAGCAGTCGGGCATAGGCATCGTAGCCGCCGCCGGGCGCGAAGCCGCAGATGATGCTGATCTGGCGGCCCTTGTAGAAATCGTCGGCCAGGGCCGGGGCGATCCCGGCGAAGGCCGCAGCGGCGGTTGTGAACGCCCAGAGCAATTGCGACTTTGCCGGCATCTCGGCCTCCCGTTTCAAGCGATGTTATCCGCTTCGGCCTCGATTGCAATGTGCGCCGGCCCCTCGATCAACGGCCGCCAAATTCTGCATCGTCCAGACCGCGATGAACGCTGGCCAAAAGCTTGGTTCAGCAAGAGTTCAAGCACAGCCGGTTAGGCTGCCCGCCATACATCGACACAAGCGGGCGCTGCCGACACGCCGCCCCGCACAGGAGTGCTCCCATGACCGCCAGGATACCCATCGCCATCGGTTCGATCGCCCTGTTGATTGCTACCACCGCCACCGCCGAAGCCCGCGACCGCTACGACCAGGACCGAGCCTACGGCAGCATCGCCGCCGAGCGTGAGCGCCAGCGCACGCTGGTCGAGCAGGGCCGCAATGACGGCTCGCTGACCTGGTACGAGAAGTATACGATCGGCCGCGAGCAGGCCCGCATCGACGCGCTCGAGCGCGACGCGTTGGCCGACGGCCGCCTCAGCCGGGACGAGTATCGCTCCATCCGGCAGGCCCAGGACGACGCGGCACGTAGCATCCACGCCGAGCGACACGACGGCCAGGTCCGCGGCTGGTGGTGGAGGCTGTGGCGCTAATCGGACATCGCGAGCCCGTGGTCGGCGCCGAAGTGGAGAAGTGCGCGCTCGGCCAGAGCCGTGATCGTAAGCAGCGGGTTCACACCGAGCGAGCGCGGAATGATCGAGCCGTCGATCACGTAGAGGCCGCGGTGCACATCCGCGGCCCCCGCGCCGGGCTCGGCCGAAAACACCCGCGACTTGTGGTCGACCACGCCGCCACTGCGATCGAGCGCCATCGCGCAGCCACCAAGCGGATGCGCCGTGGCGGGTTGATGGCCCATCACCGTGCCGGCGAGCGGGTTCTTCACATATGAGCCGCCAACCCCGGCGACGAGCTTTCCCAGCACCTCGTCGAGCCGCCGGTAAACCGGCTCGTCCTTGGCGCCGGGCCAGGCGAGGCGAACGCCGCGCTCGTCCAGCACGAGCCGGCCGGCGGCACTGTCATGCGAGACGGCGAAGAACGTCTGCAAATGCGCGAATGGCCCCTTGTAGACGCCCGCGACAAGGCTCTGCAGCGCGCCGAGCAACCGCCCGTTCGGCACGAACATCACCGGCAGCACCGGCGCCAGTGCCGAGGGCAGGACGCCCTCCTCGACGTTGACGTCGAGATCGGGATCATCAGGCGAGCGGATCTCGAGATGGCCCGACACGGCCGCGCCGACCGGCTCCATGGCCGCCTTCGCTGGATGACCGACACCGATCGCGTTGACCGGCACATTGGCACCATAGCCGAAGGCGATGATGTCGCCGTTGGCCGAGAACCGCTGCCCGAGGCGATCCGACAGGGCAAGGCCGCGCGCGGCCGAGCGCAGCAGAACCTCGGTAGAGCCGAGGGTGCCGGCGGCGAGGATCACCACCTCGGCCTCGACAGTGCGCTCGCGCCGCCCGTCACCTGGTGCATCGAGCCGGCTGAAGTGCACCCGCCAGCCGCCATCGCGCCGCTTCTCGACGTGCCCGATACGGGCGTGCGTGAACAGCTCCGCGCCGTGACGCACAGCCTCCGGAAGATAGGTGAGGGCGACCGTGTTCTTCGCACCCACGTTGCAGCCCGCGCAGCAGTCGCCGCAGCGCGTGCATGCCGGCTGGACGATGCCCGCCGGGTTCTCGCCCTGTTCGAAGCTGACCACGATGCTCGAATCGACGGGCACCTCACCGATCGCCCGGCCCGCCTGCTCGAGGGCACGGTACTTGGTCATGCGGCGGGCATCGGGATCGACCGCCGGCCGCAGCCAGCGGCGCGCCCTGCGCCAGCCCTCCTCGATCAGGCCGTCCTGATGCAGCTGCCCCGGCCATACCGGATCGGCGAGCACGCGAGGGGCAGGCTGCAGGGCAACGCCGCCATTGACCAGCGAGCCGCCGCCGAGCCCGTTACCGACCACGATGTGCATGTCCTGTCCGAGCCGGATGTCGAACAGCGCCGTCTCGGGCCCCGTATCGACGAGACCGCCGGTAATGCGGAACTCCCGGCGCATCTCAGGAAATCTGCCGGGAAACTCGCCGGTGCGGACCTCGCGGCCGCGTTCCAGCACCGCGACCCGCTTGCCCGCGCGCGCCAGTCGCGCCGCAGCAACGCCACCGCCATAGCCCGAGCCGATCACCACCACGTCGTAGCGCGCGCGGAGTTGATCGAGGGAGCGAGAAAGTGGCGGCAGCGATGTAGGGGTCATCGGGCTCGGCTACTTGAAAGTGAAGACCTGATCATAGGTCAGTCTATTGCGGACAAGCTCAGGCGGCGGCGGGGGCAGGCGCAGGGCTCTCAACGCCGCGACCGCCAGATCGTCGAGCGGCCGCACGTTGCTCGAGGTCGCGACGCGCACATCGGCGATGCTGCCGTCCGGCTTCACCACGAACTCGAGCTTCACGACACCCGACCTTCCGGTGGCATTGCGCGGCGGATTGGCCATGATCGCGCGCACGATCGCCTCCTTGTAGGTGTCGCGCTGACCTGCCCGCGCGGCTGCCATGCTCGTGTCGAGCGTCGCCATCTGCTCATGGCCGCGTGCGGCAGCGCCGCCACGAAATTGCGCGAGCACCTCGGAGGCCGAGCGTGAATCGATGGCCGAGCTCGGCTCGTCGGTCTGGCTCGGCCGCAGTTGCTCTGGCGTTTCCGGTGCTGCGCCGTCCGACTTCGTGCGCGCGATGATCGGCTCTGTCGCTGGAGCATCTGCCGGGCGCGGCTGCTCGATCCAATCGCGGACGACGAGATCGGCGGGTGGCGACGCCGCGTCGCTTGGCACTGGCTTCTCGTCGCGGCGGCTGTCGCGCGTCGCGGCCTGCTCGGCCAACGGCTCGCTGTCGCCGTCTTGCTCGGAAACCTGCGCATCGGCGCTGGCGGCACCACGTCCGCGCGCTGTGGAACGCGCCTGCAATGCCGGCGCAACCGTGACGATCTCGATCCCCAAGGCCTCCAATTCGACGCCGCCGATGCCGAATCGGCGATCCGGCGCCAGGAAGGCCGCGAGGATGCCGGCATGCAGAAACGCGGCAAGCACGATGCTGATCGCATCGGCACGCGTGAACGCTGGTGCTGTCGGCGGCAGCACCACATCGATCACCTCGAGCAGCGGGGTCTCCCCCGATGGCTCGATCTGTTGCGAGGCACTGTCCATCCGCGGTTGTCCGTCCGCCATCTGTCGCTATTTGGAGCCAATTCCGGCGCGATACAATGCGGCGCGGCGGGACAGCTCCGTTCTGCCCCCAGGAACGAAGGCCGAGAAGGCTCCAACCGGTGGATATGCAAATCTCCAGTTGAGCATTTCCTGTGGCTTCGTGTCGAAATGCTCCCTGGGCGCCGCGATTTGCACTAAGCTGGCAGCATTACCCGCGTGAACAGGAGGCTGCCTCAATGGCGTACACAGCGGCGCGCGACCGCCTGATCGTCGCGCTCGACATGCCGACGCTCGAAGCCGCGCGCAAGCTCGTGCATTCGCTCGATGAGACGGTGAGCTTCTACAAAGTCGGTCTCGAGCTGCTGTTCGTGGGCGGGCTGCAGTTCGCCCAGGAGCTCAAGCACATGCGCAAGCGTGTGTTTCTCGACATGAAGCTGCTCGACATCGGCAATACGGTCGAACGCGCGGTGTCGAACGCGGCGGAGCTCGGCGTCAACTTCCTGACCGTGCACGGCACGGACATGAAGACCTTGCGCGCTGCTGCCACCGGACGCGGCGACAAGCCGATGAAGCTGCTGGCGGTCACGGTGCTGACCAATCTCACGAGCGACGACCTGCGCCAGCAAGGCTCGACCATGACGCCCGCAGGGCTCGTCCTGCACCGCGCGCGACTGGCATTCGATGCGGGCTTCAACGGCGTGATCGCCTCGGGCCAGGAGGCGGAGGCGATCCGCGCGGCGACGAGCCCGGATTTCCTGATCGTCACGCCGGGCATTCGGCTTGCCGGCGGCGGGGCCGACGACCAGTCCCGCATCATGACGCCCGACCGCGCGATCTCCGCCGGTGCCGACTACCTGGTGGTCGGCCGCCCCATCACAGAGGCGAGCGAGCCGAAGGTGATGGCCGACACATTCATCCGCCACATCAAGGAGGCACGGCACAACATGTCCGGGTGAGCCCGACCGTCGTCATCGCGGCCTGGCGAGCTGCCATTCGAGATGCGCCCGGACCGCAGGCCATTCCGGCGCGATGATGCTGTAGACGCAGGTGTCACGCAGCGTGCCGTTGGGCATGCGCTGATGGGCGCGCAGGATGCC
>SXGT01828749.1_pt1 | contig 15343 bp, 13 predicted proteins | sample 3176221 | NCBI WGS metagenome assembly SXGT01 (sample SAMN11356862, study PRJNA531348) | freshwater metagenome | isolation source: freshwater sample F1-120 | place: China: Fuxian Lake, Yuxi | collected 2017-12-25
ACGCTCACGCCGAGCGCCCGGGCGTAGTTCACGTCGAGCGCGTGCTCCGCGTCGATGAAGGCGGCCCCGCCGCCCTTCTTCTGTGTTTCCGCGATGAGATGGAGGGTCATCGTCGTCTTGCCGCTCGACTCGGGGCCGTAGATCTCGATCACGCGACCGCGGGGCAAGCCGCCGATGCCGAGCGCGATGTCGAGCCCGATGGAACCGGTGGAGATCGTGCCCACCTGGACGTGCTCGGAGGCACCCATCCGCATGATGGATCCCTTGCCGTACTGGCGTTCGATGGCGGCAACGGCGGCGTCGAGGGCTTTGGCGCGGTCAGGATCGATGGGCATTGGGAAGGCTCCGTGTTGACGGGTCAAAGCTAGCACGTACCTGTACGGGCGCAAGGGGATGCGCACCAAAAAATGGTTTCAGGCTGATTGCGTGTTCAGTAAGCGTTGTCGCAAGAGATCGAGGGCGAGCGCGACCGTCGCCCCTAGATTGCGAGGACGGTCGTAGGGAAGCCGCACTTTCTCGTGGGTGGTCCCGTCGGGTCCCGACACGGCGAGGTGCACGGTGCCCACGGGCTTCTCGGCGCTGCCCCCGCCGGGGCCGGCGATGCCGGTAACGGCGAGCCCCCAGTCGGCCCCGGTTGCCCTCGCGATGCCCTCGGCCAGCGCGCGCGCGACCGCCTCGCTCACCGCGCCCTGCTCGGCGATAAGCTGGGCGGGAACGCCACACTGTCGCACCTTCTCCGCGTTGGCGTAGACCACCCCGCCGCCGACGAAGTAGTCGGATGAACCGGCAATGGCGGTGAGATCGGCCGCGATGCGCCCCGCCGTGCAGCTCTCGGCGGTGGCCAGGCGCTGGCCCCGCGCCCGCAGGAGCCCACCCACCACCTCGGCGAGGGGCCCGGTGTTCACCCCGAAGACGTGCCGGGAACCGAGCCGCTCGACCGCCTCCCTGGCCAGGGCGTCGGCATCGAGCCCCTCGGCCACGTGCACCTTCACCTGGACCTCGGGGAAAGAGGCGCGGTAGCCCACCGTCACGCCCTCGCGCTCGAACCCGGACATGCGCTGTCCGGCGACGCTCTCCGCCAGGTTGACGCAGCGCAACATCATCGTGCGACGGGGCGCCAGCGCGAAACGGCGCCGGGCGACGGGAAGCACGTACTGCTCCACCATCGGGTACATCTCGAAGGGCACGCCCGGGAAGAAGAAACACAGGCTTCGTCCCGCATCGATCGCGAAGCCCGGCGCGGTGCCGAGGTGGTTCTCCAGGAGGGTGGCTCCTCTGGGCAAGAGCGCCTGCACCCGGTTGGTGGGGGGCATCGCCCGGTTGCGCGAACGGTAGCGCGCCTCGATCTGGGCGAGCGCGTCGGCGTTCTCGTCGAGCTCGAGCCCGAAGGCCTGGGCGGCGGCCTCGCGGGTAAGGTCGTCGGAGGTGGGGCCGAGCCCGCCCGTGCACACCACCAGCGGTGAGCGAGCGGCGCTCTCGGCGATCACCTCGCGAATGTCGACGAGGTCGTCGCCCACGACGGTGACGCGCCCCGGCAAGAGCCCCAGCCCCTGCAGCGTGCTCGAGATCCAAGGTGCGTTGGTGTCGACGCCTTGCCCCGCGAGCAACTCCTCGCCCTGGCTGATGATGTCGAAGCGAGCCGCCATGGGGAGTGCTAATCCGCGCGGGATGCCTCTACCCGGCGTGATCGTCGCCCTCGATGTGGGTACCGCGAAGATTGGCGTGGCGGCCAGCGACGCCGGGCGTACGCTCGTTTTTCCGGTGACGACGGTGATGCGTCGCTCCGTGGCCAAGGACGCTGAGGTTCTGGCCCAGATCTGCAAAGCGCGCGAGGCGCGGCTGTTGGTGGTGGGCCTCCCCGACCAGAACGAGCGCATGGTGAAACTCGCGCGACAAGTTGGTGATGCTGTCGCGACACGGGCGGGGCTGCCAGTGCACTACCACGACGAGGGATTCAGCTCGGCGGAGGCCCGCGCGCGCATCGAAGAACTCCAGCTTTTGCGGTCGCGTGTCGACGAGGTGGCCGCCACGGTGATCCTCGAGTCGTGGCTCGCGGGCCAGCCGCGATAGATCCTGCGGATGCCGCACGCGCACGAGGCCGACGGGCCGCTCCGCATCCACGTTGTCACCGTGTCCACCTCGCGTGGGGCTGCGGAGGACCGGTCGGGGCCCCTGATCCGGGAGCTCGCCATCGCGAAAGGGCACAACATCGCGGGTCACGCGATTGTCCCCGACGACCCCGGCGAGATCGGCGTGGAGCTCGATCGCGCACTCGACTCGCCGAGCATCGACGTGGTGATCCTCACCGGTGGCACCGGCATCTCGGCGCGGGACTGCACCCCGGCCGTGGTCCGCGAGCGACTGGACCGTGAACTGCCGGGCTTCGGCGAGTTCTTTCGTACCCTATCCTTCGACGAGATCGGCCCGGCGGCGATGTTGTCCAACGCCCTGGCCGGGCTGGCCCACAACCGACCGGTCTTCGCTATTCCCGGAAGCACTGCGGCCTGTCGCCTAGCGATGACGGAGTTGATCCTACCGCTTTTGCCGCACATCGCTGGGGAGCTGCGCAAGGAATCGCCATTGCCCCGCAAACACGCCGAGTCGGTGAAGCCTGTGGTGCGCGCCCGGGTGTCCGAAGATCGCCTTCCCGAGGCCCTTTCCGGCCCACCGCGCCGCGCGCTCGCGCCCTCGCCCACGCCGGCGATCCCGGTGTCGAAGCCCGCCTGGGGCGAACCGTTGTCACCCGCCGCCGCGCTCGAGCCGCCGCGCAAGGGTATCGACGTCACCACGCTGCCCGACGTCGAGCGCCCCGCATACGACGACGTGGCGACCGGCTGGATGGCGTTTTCGCGCGAGGTCGACGGGCGGGTCCTCCCCTTCGGCAACGCCGAGATCCCCGATGCGCTGGCCCGGATCCCCGCCGTGATGGATGTGCTCGGCTCTGGGGCGAGCCGCGCTCGTCTCCGGGCTCGAGACGGTCGTGAGTGGCTCCTATTTGGCTTCCCCGACCTCACTCGCCCGGGCGCCAAGGTCATCGCCGTGCGCGAGGCGCTCCCCGTGGCGGAGATCGTCGCGCTGCATCGCTGGCCGCAGCGGGTGGGCGTGTGCGCCGAGGTCGACGATGGTCCCTTGCCCAAGGCCGGTACGGCCCCGGAGGCGGAGTCGAATGAGCGCACCGGCCGGGCTTACGAGGGCGAAGGCACACTTTTCGCGGTGGACGCGTCGATCGTGTACGTGCAGGAACGCCGGTGGGTGCGCCGGTGGGACGGCAAGAAGCTCGGCCCGGAAGACAACGTGGGCAGCGCCCTCGGCACGTTGATCCTCGGCTGGTCGCAGCGCTAGTCCGTGGCCGGGTGATATGCCCCAGCGACCATGCTCCGAAATATCCTCGCCACCCTCGGGGGCTTCGTCGTCGGCAGCGCCATGAACATGGCAGTCATCATGTTCAACACGGGCGTCCTCTACCCGATGCCGCCCGGCACGGACTTCGGCAACCCCGAGGCCTTCGCGGCCTACATCGCCACGCTCCCGGTGCCCGCGTTCCTGGTCGTACTCGTGGCGCACTCGGTGCAGGCCGGCGGTGGCGCCTGGGTCGCATCGCGATTTGCGAACACTCGGGGCCCGGTCCCCGCCATCATCATCGGCGGGCTCACCGCCCTTGGCTCGACCATGGGCATGTTCCAGGTCCCTGCGCCCGCGTGGATGTGGCTGGATGTCCCGCTGAACTTGCTGTGTGCCTACACCGCCTGGCAGCTGGCACTGAAGAGTCGGTGACCCTGCTCGCTCGTCAACCCGTCCGGGAGTGACTAGCCCACGCAGATGGACCCCCTGACCCTGCTCGAGCCTGCCGCCACCCGTGTTCGCGACCCCCTCTCCGGGCGCAGCGCCTGGCTGGCCGGGATGGTTGCCGACGCGCGCGTCGATGGCGACGTGCTTCGTTTCACTCTCGTCGTCAAGAAAGACCACTCGCCGGACGACCGCCAGCGCATCCGCGAGGCCATCGTTCGCAACCTCGCCGAGCGCGGCTGGGACGGCGAGGTGGCGTGCACCATTCGTGTTGACGGCCTCGCCGAGGCCCCGCGTCGCGAAGGCGGCCACGATCACGGGCACGGTCACGATCACGGCGGCGGTCAAGCGGGCGGTCGCGACCCCATCAAGGGCATGAGCGGCCCGGGCATGCAGCCCCACGGCGGGCCCATCCAGAAGCAGAAGCCCGATGGCGTGAAGCACGTGATTGCGGTCACCTCCGGCAAGGGCGGCGTGGGAAAGAGCACCGTGGCCACGAACCTCGCGGTCGCGCTGGCCCGCATGGGCAAGAAGGTGGGGCTCCTCGACGCCGACATCTACGGGCCTTCGTTGCCGATGATGATGCACGTCAGCGGCAAGCCCGTGGCCAGCGACGCCAAGAAGATCATGCCGCTGCCGGCCCACGGCGTGAAGTGCATGAGCATCGGCTTTCTGGTCGACGAGAAGGAACCCGTGATCTGGCGCGGCCCGATGGTGATGGGCGTGATCAACCAGTTCTTCAAGGACGTGGACTGGAGCGACACCGATTACCTGGTGGTCGACCTGCCCCCCGGCACCGGTGACGCGCAGCTCACGATGATCCAGGGCGTGCCCATCGCCGGCGGCGTGGTGGTGACGACGCCGCAGCCCGTGGCGCTGCTCGACGCGGTGCGCGGAGTGGAGATGTTCAAGAAGCTCGACGTGCCCGTGCTCGGCGTGGTCGAGAACATGGCGTGGTACGAGCTCCCGGGCGGCAGCAGGGCCTACCCGTTCGGCGAGGGCGGCGGCGCCCGGCTCGCGGCCGAGTACGGCGTGCCGCTTCTCGGGCAGGTGCCCCTGCGCGACAGCATCCGCCAGGGTGGCGACGACGGTCGACCCGCCGTGCTCGACGGCGTGGAGGCCTTCGCCCAGATCGCGGCCAAGGTCGCGGCGGTCTTGCCCACGTGAGCACGGGCCGCCCACCCGCGATGCTCGACCGCTGGGGGCGGCTGCACACCTACCTTCGCGTGAGCGTGACCGACCGCTGCAACGTCCGGTGCACCGACTGCCTGCCCGAGGAGGGCGTGCAGTATATGCCGAGGAAGGAACTGCTGAGTTACGAGGAGATCGCGCGCATCGTGCGCGTGATGGCCACGATGGGGCTGAGGCGGGTGCGCCTCACCGGCGGCGAACCCACGGTTCGTCGCGACATCGAAGACCTCGTGCGTGCGCTCGGTCGAATCGACGGCATCGAGGACATCAGCATCACGACGAACGCGCACCGCTTCGCATCGCAGGCTCAGGCGCTCGCGACGGCCGGTTTGCGCCGAGTGAACGTGAGCCTCGACACGCTCGACGCCGAGCGCTTCGCGAAAATCACCCGAGGCGGCGACCTCGCAGCCGTCTTGAAAGGCATCGAGGCCTCGCGGGCGGCGCGGCTCTTCCCCATCAAGCTCAACATGGTGGTCATGCGGGGGGTCAACGACGATGAGATCGTATCAATGGCTCGCCACTTTTTGCCCCACGCCGAGCACACCGTGCTCCGCTACATCGAGTACATGCCCTTCGAGAATCGATGGCACGAGAACGTCCCCGCGCGAGAGATGCGTGCGCGGCTCGAGGGGGAGTTCGGTGCGCTCACCCCGGTCGAGGAGTCACTCGGCGGCGGTCCCGCCCGCTACTGGCGTGCCGGCCCGCTCACCGTCGGCTTCATCGCGCCGCTCTCCGAGCACTTTTGCGCCACGTGCAACCGGCTGCGCCTGCTCGCCGACGGTCACCTTCGCACCTGCCTCGCGCACGAAGACACGCCTTCGCTTCGCGACGTGATCCGGAGTGGCGCCGACGATGCACGCCTGGGCCAGACCATTCGCGACATCGTTCGCGGCAAGCCGGCGGGACACGAGGCCGCCGTGGAGGGCGGCCGGCATTTCGAGGGCGTGATGACCGGCATCGGGGGATGAGGCGTCCGGGGTGACTTTGGTGTTACTCGCCGGCCCCGAGGCGGTGACCGGGTGCGCTCAGCGGCCAAACGTGGGTTCTTGCGCGTGCTCGGCGCCCTGGATCACCTGCACCCCACCGTGCGGGAGGCCTGGCAGTACGGCGTTGGGTCGCTGATCCCCTTGCTCATCCTCACCGGCGAGCGCCTCTGGGTGATCAGCCGGATGGAGGCCAAGCCCGAACCCTGGGACCGCCTCTGGGTGCAGCTTGGGGAGCTCGAGTTCTGGCCGCTGTGGTTCTTCGGCTGGATGCTCGCGGCTCGTTTACCGATCCCCTACTGGCGTCTCCTGGTCCGGGTGCTCTTCCACCTGGCCATCGTCGTGGTGCTCGCGTTCAGCGCCGCCGAGATCGCCTTCTTCGAGGTGACCGGCGGCCGTGGCGACCTCGACACCCTCATTTTCGGTCTCGAGGACTTCGCCCGCGTGTGGCCGGTGGTCGCGAGCGAGCTGACGGTTGGTCACTACGTGGGGGTGGCGGCCGTCGTCGCGGTCACGCTCGTGCCATTTCTCTGGCGACCCCTCTCCGGGCGGCGCAGCTGGATGAGTCGCCTGCTCATTCTCACGTTGTTGCCGGCGCTCTGGGTCGAAACTCAGGGCCGCGCTCGCCCATCGAAGGCCTTCCGGCCCATGCAGAAGACGTTCATCGAGAGCCTCGCCTGGGAGGCCCTGGAGCGAGTGGGCGACCAGACCTTCCCGCCCGAGCCGGCGTGGCTGCAGCCGGTAGTCATCACGCCGCCCAGCCGACCCTACAACGTCGTCCTGATCTTGCTCGAGAGCGTCGGTTCGCACCGCACCACGGTGTACAAGCCCGATTTGCCCACGACCCCGGCGCTCGCCGAGCTGGCGGCGAAGGGCGTTTTCGCCGAGAGCATGTACGCGGTGGTGCCCCATACGAGCAAGGCGCTGGTCACGACCATGTGCGGCGACTGGCCCAACCTGACCGGCGACGCGCGCGAGGCGAAGCCCGGTGGCTTGCCCCCCACTTGCCTGCCGCGTCTCCTGCGAAACGTCGGCTACCGAACGGCGTTTTTCCAGACGGCGCGCGAGGACTTCGAGGACCGCGTGGACCTCGTCCACCAGATGGGCTTCGAGGAGTTCCGCAGTCGCGACACGCTCAGCGGCCCCCACTGGGAGAAGAACAACTACTTCGGCATCGATGATCGGGCGATGCTCTACCCGGGACTCGAGTGGTCCAAGGCGGATAGTTCTGCCCCGTTCTTCGCTGCCTATCTCACGCTCGCGTCGCACCACGACTACAAGTTGCCGAGGCACTGGCAACTGCTGGACTTCCCTCGCGCCGCCGGTCGGCTGGAGCAGTATTTCAACGCGGTTCGTTACGTCGACGACTTCGTCGACCGCCTCTACCGGGGCTACACGGAGGCTGGCCTCGCCGACGACACCCTTTTCGTGATCCTCGGCGACCACGGCGAGGGCTTTGGCGAGCACGGTCGCTACCAGCACGACCTCACGATCTACGAGGAGGGCCTGCAGATCCCCTTCGTGATGGTGGGCGAGAAGGCGCTCGAGGGTCGAACCGGCAAGATCGACGGGCGTCGCCAGCAGATCGACGTGCTCCCCACGATCCTCGACGTGATCGGCGCCGAGGTGGCCTCGGGTCCGGTGCGCGGCACGAGTTTGCTCGACGACGTGAGCGGTCGCCAGCTCAACCACAGCTGCTGGCGAGCGCATCGGTGCCTGGCCTCGCGTCGCGACAACGAGATCTTCCTGTACCACTTCGCCGACGCCGCGCCTCAGCTGTTCAACACCGCCAAGGACTGGGCACAGAAGAAGGACCTCGCGCCGAAGCTCCGGGGCGAGGACAAGGCCACGCGGGAAGAGGAGCTGCGCCGCTGGTGGGGCGAGGTGAGGGGGCTCTACGAAGCGCGGAAAGAGCGCTGGGTGGAGACGATCCAGCGTCCTGATAACAGCGAGGCCTTTGCGACCTGGGGCGACGGCGCCCTGGCGCTCATCGGCTGCCGGGCGGAAGACGAGCGCACGCTCGTGCCGGCCGAGCAGGCGTGGGTCACCTGCCGCTGGCGTGCCGACAAGCCGCTTCGCGAGGCCTGGACGCTCAACGTCCTGGTGAAGGCCGGCTCGCGCACGGGAAAGCAGAAGTGGAGCCCGCACATGGGCAACACGAAGATGTGGAACTGGCGCACCGGCTGGTCGATCGACGACAGTTTCCGGGTCGAGGTGCCCAGCTACTCGCGCGAGGGCACCGCGGTGGTGAGCATCGGGTGGGAGCGCATCGGCGGTATCGTGGTGGAGACCGACCAGGGCAAAGAGCGCATCGACGTGGCGACGATCACGGTTGGAAAGCGGGTGCAAACCACCCCCGATGGTCGCGATGGGATCAAGCTGCAGCCGCGCGAGCCTTGGCCTGAGTCCTTCCTCTTGCCCGCACTCGATGCCAAGGCCGAGGAGGCAGCTCCGGCCGAGGGCGACGACGAGCCACCCGTCGAAGACGACCGCGGCCAGGCCGCGCCCGACGCGGAATAGGCACTGCGGCGCAAGGCGCGTTAGACGCGCGAGCTTCCCGGACGCTCCATGCTCCTCCTCGCGTTGTCCGCCCCCGCGCTCGCCCTCGACGCGGAGACCTTCGACCCGGCGGGATCCACGCTCGATGGCCTCGGTGGCCTGCAGGTCGAGTCGCCGATGGTCGGGATCCCCGGCGACTGGTACGGAGGCTTGATCCTCGGCTATGCGGTCAACCCCGTGGTGAGCATCAAAGACGGCGTCGAGTCGCCCTACGTGGCCGGGCAGTTCATGACCCGGCTCGGTGGCGGCTACACCCTCGGGCAGGTGGCACGCCTCGACCTCGACGTGCCGCTGTACCCCTCCGTCGATGCCCCCGGCGCCGACTTCTCCGGTTTCGCGATGGGCGACATCCGCCTCGGCGGTTTGCTCCCGGTGGTGCGTCCCGGGAAAGACTCCGCGCTGGCCATCGCCTTCAAGCCCTTCGTCAACCTGCCCACTGGCTCGGCCGAGGCGATGGTGGCGCCCGGTGGTTTCTCAGCCGGCCTCAACGCGCTCGCCGGCACCACGCTCGGCGAGAAGATCGCCCTGTCAGGCAGCCTCGGCACCCGGCTCGCGCCCTCCACGACGGTGGGTGAGTACGACTACGGCTCAGGCCTGGACTTCGGTCTCGGGGCCGGCTACATCTTGAGCGAACAACTTCGCGTGGGCGCGGAGCTCGACGGCACCGTGGGCCTCGCCGGCGGAGTGGGCGCCTACAACAAGAACCCCGTCGAGCTGCACGGCTACGGCACCTACGAGCACGACTCCGGGCTCACCGCCACGCTGGGCCTCGGCTCGGGCGTCGTGGCGGGCGTCGGCTCGCCCGAGTTCCGCTTCGTCGCCGCGGTCGGCTGGCACCACGGCGCGCCGCCCGACAAGGACAAGGACGGCATCACCGACAAGGAAGACAAGTGTGTCGACAAGGCAGAGGACGTCGACAACTACAAGGACGCCGACGGCTGCCCCGACCCCGACAACGACGGTGACGGTCTCGTCGACGAGCGCGACAAGTGCCGCGACCAGGCGGAGGACACCGACGGCCACGCCGACAGCGACGGCTGCCCCGACCCCGACAACGACGGCGACGGCTTGACTGACGGCGAAGACGATTGCCCCTTCGACGGTGGCCCCGAGGCCACGGGCGGTTGCCCCGATCGCGACGGCGACAAGGTGGCCGACCGCGACGACGCCTGCCCTGCTGAAGCGGGCACGGTGAAGGCCAAGGGTTGCCCGGACAAGGACAACGACCTCGTGATCGACAAGCGGGACCTCTGCCCCACCGAGCCGAAAGACCCGCGGGAAGACCCGGCCACCTCCGACGGCTGCCCGAAGCGGGTGGTGGTGACCGCGCAGAAGATCGAGATCAACGATGTGATCTACTTCGACACGAGCAAGACCTCGATCAAGTCGGTCAGCTTCAGCCTCCTCGACGAGGTGGCGAAGGTCATCGCGGCCAACCCGAAGATCAAGAAGATCGAGGTGGGCGGTCACACCGATGGCGATGGCGACGACAAGGCCAACCTCAAGCTCTCGCAGGGTCGCGCCCAGGCCGTGGTGGACTACCTGGTGAAGAAGGGCAAGGTGGAGGCCGGGCGTCTCGTGGCGGTGGGCTACGGCGAGACAAAGCCGATCGACACCAACCAGACCGCCGAGGGCAAGGCCAACAACCGCCGCGTCGAGTTCGTGATCAAGGAATAGCTGCCCCTCTTGGCGGCGGGCCGGGATTCCGACCCTTACCCGTGGAGTTCCCCATGATGTCCCGTCTCTCCCCCCTGGCCTTCCTGGTCGGCCTGCTGGCCGCTGCCGCGTTCCCCTCGATCGCCGGGGCTGGGAGCCTCGACAAGACCTGCGCCGACAAGCAGGGCGAGAAGACCCTCAGCTGTCTCGAGAAGCACTTCCCCACCCAGTACGGGGTGGTCGAGGCGGCCTGCTCGGTACTCGCCGAGAAGGGCAGCGAGCGCTGGCAATGTCGCGACGACGGCTACGAGAAGCTGGGCATCAAGATCACCATCAAGTCCGAGAGCGACGACAAGGACAAGTCGAAGGACAAGGACAAGGACGACGACAAGGCCGACGACGACAAGGACACCGAAGAGTCGACAGCGAGCGAGTCATCATCGAGCAGCTCGGGCTCCAGCAGCTCGGGCGGCGGCAAGTCGGGTTCCAGCAGCTCGGGCTCGAGCAGCGCCTCGGGCGGCGGCAAGACCGGCGACGGCAAGACCGGCAGCACGGCGCCCTCTGGCAGCGGCGACGGCAAGACCGGCAGCTCGACCCCTTCGAGCGACGGCAAGTCCGGCTCCGCGCCCTCGGGCGACGGAAAGACCGGCACCACGCCCCCGCCCTCCGGCGAAGGCGAGGGGGAAGGCGAGGTCCCACCGCCCGCCTCCGGCGGCAAGTCCGGCAAGAAGTAGGGGCTACTCCTCCCGCGGAAACACGGGCGCGGTCCCGAAGGGGCGGTAGAGCGGGTCGCCCACCCACACCATCATCCAGCCACCCACGACGGTGCTGTTGTAGGCGGCCTCCGCGAAGTTGGCGCCCTGGAGCAGGTAGTAGAAGAACTGGTCGTACTCGGGCATCCCGGCGACGTAGGGCTCGTTGACGGCCCCGAAGGTCGCGGTGATGCCGTCGAGCAGGGCGCTGCCGCTCCAGGTGCCGGCCTGCCGGATGTCGCAGGCCGAGCAGGAGTCGAGGTGCCCGCCGATCGCGCCCGTCGCCCACGAGAAACAGTCGTTGTAATTGTAGTAGCTGTACCAGCCGGCGTAGTAGAGGGCGTCGGGGCACTCAGTGGGCGCGGGGGCCGTCCCGAACTCGGCCTCGTTGCCGTCCCACACCACCGGGTAGAGGGCCGCGCTCTCGAAAACTCGCCTCGTCCCCCACATGTTCCACTCGCCCCACTCGTAGCTGCCAAACTCGGCGGCGGGGTCGGGCTCGCTGTCGCCGTAGCGTCCGTCCACGTACACGGTGCCCTGGAGGCCGCCGGCGGCGAGCAGGGCCTCGGCGGCGGCGGTGCGCTCCACGAGGGCGATGGCGTCGGCGGGGGAGGCGCCGTCGATGCGCACCACGTGGAAGACGTCGTTGCGCTCGCGCGACGTTGTGGCGTCCTTGTAGTCCTTGAACGCGAGCGTGGTGCTGTCGCCATCGCGGTAGATCGGGTTGTAGTCGGCGGCGGCCATGTTCACCGAGTCGGGGCCGAAGAACAAGAGCGCGTCGAGCGACACCGTGGCCACGCCGTTGCCGCCGATGTCGGCGATACGCTCGCTCACCTTGTAGGGCACGCCGTACACGGGCACGAGGTACACGGTCGACGCGTCGGTACAAGCGAAGACGGCGTCGACGAAGGCGGGGTAGTCGGTACCAGCCAGGGTGTCCCCGGTGGTGCTCTCGACGGCGCAGAGTCGCGACACGCCCCGGAAGTTCGCGTAGGCCTCCGCCACGTCGAGGCTACCCTCGGCGGCCGGGTTGTAGAGGATGACGACGCTGTCGGCCTCGCTCGGCGCCGGCTCGGCGGTGTCGGCGGTGTCGCCCGTCTCGGCGCTGTCGACCGGCGACGAACTATCGCTGGGCGCAACGCTGTCGCGACCGGAGGCGCTATCTCCCGCCGGGACGCAGGCGAGGAGCAGGAGCACTAGCCGCCCCCTCTAGCCACCAAGGTAGGCCTCGCGGATCGAGGGGTCGTCGAGCAGCTCGCGTGCGGGCGCGGTCCGGGCGATGGTGCCCGTCTCGAGGACGTAGGCGGTGTGCGCGATCTTGAGCGCCAGGTGGGCGTTCTGCTCGACGAGGAGCACGGTGGTGCCCTCGGCGTTGATCGTCTTGATGGTGTCGAAGATGCCGGCCACGATCACCGGTGCGAGGCCCAGCGAGGGCTCGTCGAGCAGCAAGACCTTCGGTCGAGCCATCATCGCGCGGGCCATCGCGAGCATTTGTTGCTCGCCGCCCGAGAGGGTGCCCGCTCGCTGCGACAGTCGCTCCCGCAGCCGGGGCCAGAGGTCGAGCACGTGCTCGTAGTCGCGCGCGATGCCGGGCCTGTCGCTCCGGCTGTAGGCGCCCAGCTCCAGGTTCTCGCGCACCGAGAGGTTCGGGAACACCTGCCGTCCCTCGGGGGACTGAGAGATGCCGGCCCGCACGATGTCGTGCACTTCGCTGCCAGCGAGATCCACCCCATCGAGCACCACTTGTCCCCGCCGCGGCGCGAGCAGCCCGGAGATCGTCCGCAGGAGCGTGGTCTTACCTGCGCCGTTGGCCCCGAGCAACGTCGTGATCTCGCCCTTCTTCACCTCCACGCTCACGTCGCGGAGCGCGTGGATCTGGCCGTAGTACACGTCGAGGTTGCGAATCGAGAGTGAGGCGCTCACGCGTGCACCGCCTCGGCGCCGAGGTAGGCCTCGATCACCGTAGGGTCACGACGAATCTGCTCCGGCGTGCCCTCGGCGATGCGCGCGCCGTGGTCGAGCACGGTGATGCGCTCGCAGATCCCCATCACCACGGGCATGTGGTGCTCAATCAAGAGGACGGTGACGCCGAAGGTGTCGCGCGTCCACCGGATGAGGTGCATGAGATCGTCGCTCTCGGAGGGATTCATCCCCGCGGCGGGCTCATCCAGCAAGAGCAGCTTGGGACGCGTCGCCAGCGCGCGCGCGATCTCGAGGCGGCGTCGCAGGCCGTAGGGCAGCTCCTCCGCGCCGAGCTCGGCCACGGCGGCCAGACCGAAGGCGTCGAGAAGGCGTGCGGCCTCGTCGGAGACCTTGCGATCGTCGGACCAGTACCGGGGCGCACGGAAGACCGACTCGATCAGGCTGCCGTGCAGGTGACGATTCATGGCAACCTTCACGTTCTCCACGACACTCAGCCCGCCAAACAGCCGAATATTCTGGAAAGTACGCCCAATGCCGCTCGCGGCGACCCGAGCGGGGCCCAGCCCCACCAGCGAGCGCCCCTCGAGACAGATGTCGCCCTCGGTGGGGCTGTAGATCCCGGTCACCAGGTTGAACACCGTCGTCTTGCCGGCGCCGTGGGGCCCGATGAGCCCATAGAGCCCGCCCGGCGGGATGGCGAGGTCGAGATCGGCCACGGCTCGGAGGCCGCCAAAGCGGATCCCCGCCTGCTTCAGTTCGAGGAGCATCCCGCGCCGCCTAACCGCTCGATATGCGCCCGCTGTGCGTCGCTGGCGCTGGCTCCTGCTTCTCACCGTGTCGCTGGTGGCCCTGGGCGCCGGTGCCGCGGCGTACCGTACCGCCTACCGGGAGGGCGACGCCGGTCCGCTGCCTGGGATTCGCGACGGGGTGGTGCTGATCGTGACCGATAACGTGCGCCAGGACCACACCTCGCTCTGTGGCTACGCGCGGCCCACCACGCCGCAGCTGGAGGACTTCGCTCGCGCGCCCGGCGCCGTCCACACCTGCCGGGCCTACGCCCCGGGGAGCTGGACCTTGCCCTCGCACGCGAGCTTCTTCACCGGCACGGGGCCCTTGGACCACGGGGCGCACGAGTACCGGGGCGACGTGAAGAACCATCGTGGCAGCGGCATCACCACGCACAAGCTCAAGCCCGATGTGGAGACGCTCGCGGAACAGATGCGACTGCGGGGCTACCAGACGGTGCTGCTCGCGGGGAACCCGGTGGTGTCGGGGGCCACGGGTCTCGCGCAAGGTTTCACGCACGTTCGGGCCGCCAAGGAGTTCGGCGACCTCGACTGGCCCATCCTGGTCGACACGCTCCGCGAGCTCATCCGCAGCGAGCTCGAACCACTCGGTGGCCCCCTCTTCCTGGTGGTCAACCTCGCCGAGGCGCATCGCCCGTGGAAGGGGGTGCCCCGGGAGCACGCCTACTTGCCCAAGCGGGGTCGCCTCCAGTTCGACAACACCAAGCTCGACAGCCCCTGGCGCGAGCTGTTGGAAGGGCGCATCGCCGAGGATGATCGGCGGAAGTTCCTCGGCCACATCACGGACGTCTACGACTACGGCATCGAGCGCGCCGACACGGGCGTGGCCGAGGTGGTGCGCGCAGTCCGCGAGACGGGCTGGTGTGGGGCGAAGTGTCGCGTGGTCGTGACCAGCGACCACGGCGAGTTCATGGGCGAGCACGAGCTCGTCGACCACGGTTTCTACGCCTGGGAGGCCAACGCCCGGGTGTACGTGGCGGCCCAGGGCCTCGACATCGCCACGCTTCCCGAGCCCTTCCCCGCGTCGGCCGTGTACAACCTGCTTCGCGATGGTTCGCTCCCCGAGCCCCTCCCCCTCGTGGAAATGCCGGCCTGGCCCCACGTGCGCCGCCACATCCACAGCATGGAGCGCGCCTTTGGCTCGGTCAGCCTCGCTCGGTGGAGTGGCTGGTCCAAACTGATGTGGATGGACGGAGAATTTTTCCAGTTCGACCTCCGCGCCGACCCCGGCGAGGAAACTCGCCTGCCCCTGGTGCCCGACGAGGCCTTCGCCGCCCTCGCCAAGCGGGTCGAGGCCGCCCAGTTCAAGGACAAGTCGGCCCCCGCCGACGACGACGCCGACATGATGGAGATGCTCGAGGCCGCCGGCTACATGCAGTAGGCGGGAGGAATCGCTTGACAGTGCCCGGAGGCTCCTGTATCTCCCGCCCGATCCGGAGCGTTCATGTCTCGCTACGTCGTATCTGCGATTTTGCTCGCCGGTTGTTCCCAGACCTACAGCGGCGCTGACGACGACCCCAAGGGTCAATCGGAAGATAGCGCGGTGGAAACCGACGCGGACACCGACAGCGACAGTGACACCGACACCGATACGGACACCGACACCGACACCGACACGGATGCCGACGGCGACATCGACGCCGACGGGGATGGCGATCTCGACACCGACACCGACACCGACACCGAC
>SXGT01257992.1_pt1 | contig 15338 bp, 17 predicted proteins | sample 3176221 | NCBI WGS metagenome assembly SXGT01 (sample SAMN11356862, study PRJNA531348) | freshwater metagenome | isolation source: freshwater sample F1-120 | place: China: Fuxian Lake, Yuxi | collected 2017-12-25
ATAAAGGAACGATTTACTAATATCCAAAGAGTGCAGTAAAATTCATAAATGACAAACGAGGAGGGTAATCTATAGATGAAACTTTTTAATTTAAATTCAAATGATAAAACTATTTTTCTTATTAACCTTAATACCTAACATTGTTTTCGCAAATACATTTATTGAAAACAATCGATTAAAAATCAAAACAAGTTCAAAACACGGTGGTGCAATAACTTCAATTTTGTTTCGTGGAGAAGAAATAATCGATTCATCAGATAACGGTCGTTTATTTCAATCAGCTGTAAGTTATAATAATTTGGGAGAAGACTGTAATCCAACACAAGGTGGAGATATAACCAATAAAAAAACATCAAAACTTTTGATGGAAAAAAATATCAAAAAACGTCGAATAATGACATTAACTGATATGGCCTATTGGCATTCTGCCCCTGAAGATATTAAGTGTGAACGAAAAGAGAATCTTCTTTCAACTGAAACTTTTCTTATTTCGCCATATACAATCTTAACAACAGTAACATATCATATTCCTAATAATTATGACCATGCTACTTTTGAAGCACTTACAGGTTATATGGTTGGAGAATTATCAGAATCTATTTTCTATGATTCTAAAAATATGGTATCAATTCCAACAAAAGACTTTATTGGTGAGCAACGTTTCCCTGTTATTCATTATAGTGTTGTTAGCAATAAAGCAGTAGGGATTTTTTCTCCAGCTTTACCACAAAATTGGTTTGGTGATTATGTTGGGTATGGAAGATTTTTCTATACATTTACACCAGTGACTAAATTCAATTGTGTATTTCGAGAAAATAATTTAAGAAAAGATGAAAGCCGAACTTTTCAGTGTATGACAGTAATCGGAACTCTCGATGAAGTTAAAAAAGAAATTGATAGATTAACTCAATTTTATACAAAATAGGAAACACATACAATGACATATGTTTTAAAAGATTATGATGAAGCATTACTTGACATTTATGCTAATGGATGGGAAATGCCAGTTGAAAGAACAGGTAAGGGGTGTCGAGTTAAGTTAGGTATTACTACTCGATACGATATTAGCAAACAGTTTCCGGTTCTATCTTTTAGAAAGATGGCCTGGAAGTCTTTCGTGAAAGAAGTCTTATGGTACATTTCCGGAAGTGATAACATTCATGACCTTGAAAAGATGGGATGTAATGTTTGGACCCCTTGGATAAATGATACATTTACTGAAAATGCTGGATTGAAACAAGGTTCAATCGGTTTTGGTTATGGTCCAAACTTAATTCATTATGGTGCAGAGTTTAGCAGCATTCATCCAATTCGTGGCGGGTTCAATCAACTTGACTATGTCATCAATACGTTGAAAGAAAATCCTGGTTCAAGGCAAGCAATGTTTGTCTTATGGAGACCAGATAGGTTCAATCAAGTCTTATTACCTGCATGTCATTTTGCATATCATTTCATGGTATCTCCAAATGAAGCGGGTGAAATGAAAGTATTGAATTGTGAAATCTTTCAACGTTCAGCTGATTATCCTATTGGTGTTCCTGCTAACATCTTTATGGGTGCAGTCTTTACTTATTTGATTGCCCAACAATTGGATATGGTTCCAGGTGAGCTCATTCATTCTGCTTCTCATGCTCATATCTATCATAATGCTCTAAACGAAACAAAAGAATATCTTGATAGAGTACAAATGTTAGTTGCTCATGAGTCCCCTGTCATGGTGATAAATAAACGTGATAGCATCTATGATTATACTATAGATGACTTCACTTTAGAAGGATACGAATCATATGACAAAATCAACTTCCCAATTGCAGTATAATGAATAAGACACAAACACACCTCACAAATGCCATCATCAATTCAATGGTTCGCAAAATTGATTATTGGCTCAATCAACTTAATAGCAATGCAGATGACCCTTTAAGTTTTTACGAAGGTGAAAACTTTATATGGGATATCACTGACCCGTTGACAGTAGCAGGATTGACTATTAATCATCCTAAACAAATCGTCAAAATTTGGTGGTCTCATGATGACGATACTACTGAAGCTGAGTTCTTCACTAACTTGGACTTCTCTGCTGAAGAAAATCTTCCTTTCTACATTGAGCTTGAACAGCTTATCCTCAACGATGTTCGAGAACTTGAAAAACAATTAGAACACGAAATTCGTTTTTCTTTCAATCAATAATTTCTTCATTGTGCGGACATTAATGTCCGCACAATTCTTATACTTATTTTACAAATTATCATAAATAGTTGTTATATGTGTAACACCTAAATATAAATTTACTATTCATATTCTAAAATAAAATGAGTATTACCTTTAAAGATTATCTTTTAATAGAAACGCAGCTTGATACATCTGAGCTTATCGAAAAGACTGCCAGGTCTGGAGATTATGACGGGAGTTGGAGAACTTACATTCTTAAACAACTCATTAAAAATAATAAACCTCTAGAACTAAAAAACGGTGATAAGATTACTATTGATAAGAATAGTGCAATAGTAAAACACATATTATCTTTAATTCCGGATGAAGATGAAAAAATAATAGGAGATTCATCAGATGAATTAAAGGCATTTTTTAAAAAAGAAAAACCTTTCATAGATAAAGATACAGGTGAAGCTTACAAGTTATCTGATATCAAAAAGACATCTGAGTTTGGTGGTGGTTCAAAAGGTAGTGGTGGTGGTTCGGTCGATACTGAAAAGAATGAAAGCTTACAGTGTGTTGCATTAGCACTACGATCAAAAAAGAATAAAGATATAAATGAAGATGATTTTAACGAAGAAGATATTAAAAAAGTTGAATCTAAATTTGATATTTCATTTACATATGCCAATCAACATGAGTTAGTCAATGAATTAATTTCTAATGAAACTTGGTCAAAAGTTTATATAAGTACAGCTAATGCATTGGCTGATTTTGGAATTAAACATAAACCTAACTTTTATAGAGGAAATGGATGGGTTAAATCATTATATGATTTAGCAAAAAAGCTGGATAAAGAAAATCCAGATGGTGCAGTGTTTAAAAATTACAATAAGTGGAACCCAGCTGATATTTGGATTGTAAAAGACAATGTTGATATTCCTTCACATCTTTCATCATTACTTGAATTAAATAATTGGTTAATTGAAAAATTTAAAGATAGAGATGTCATAGGAGTTTCTTTAAAGAAAACGACTGATGCAACATGTAAAGAAATTAACTTAGATAATACTATCAATGAACTTGCAAAAATTGATGCGGTTAAGTTTATGATTGAATCTAAAAATAATATTTTTAGAGGGAAAGATGCGTATATTCAATTTGACGATGATAAAATGCAACTTAGAACTGATCAAAAAGATAAAATAGTTAATATTCAAGGGGAAATTAAAGGAACTGATGCGTCTCATGGTAAAATTGGTTTCGGTGGAATTCAAAAAATATTAAAAAATCTTGATCTTCCACAATTACATACTGCAATAGAACTCAAAGCATTAATAGACAATTCTTCATTAGATAAGAAGGTTCGCTATGCTAAAGTTATTCCCAAAATGATACAATATGTTAAGTCAGTTTCAAGTCATTATTCTGCCGAACAAATTGAACATCAATTTTTAATAAGTGATAACACATCAAGTGATGGGTGGGTTATGTCAAAATTACAAGCAGTTCAACTTGTAAGTATTTTAACAAAAGAAACGAAATCTAAACAGATTGATTTTGTTTTAGCTGCTATGACTACTGCTGCAAGTAAATCCGATTTATCCTCAGTATATGTTAAAGTAAGTTAAGGAAAACAACTCATGCCAAATAGTGTAGTCAAATCATTCGCAAAACGTTCTGGTAAATCAGAATCTGAAGTTGAAAAACTTTGGAAAGAAACTGAAGAAGAAACTAAAGATAAGTTCAAATTCAAAACCTCAGCATTTTGGGCTTATGTAAATAAAACAGTTCAACATAAGTTAGGTTTAGCTAAAGAATCGCTTTCGTTCAAAGATTATTGTTCTATCACATTGAATGAAGATAAGAAAGAACCATTTGAAATTGGACAAGTTGTAAAACTATGTAAAGCAATAAAAGATATTCCTGATGCAACTATTGGAGAAACTTTTTCAATAATCGATATTGATGAAAAGACTGGAGATATTAAAATATCGAATGCATTTGGACCAGCATATCAAGATACATATTTCAAAAAAGATTATTTTACTACAATTGAGGCAAAAGATAAATAATGAAAAAGGAAACACCTACTGATTTCGTATCAAAGTCAATTCGTAAAGACTTTTCCACGAAAAAGAAAGGGAATAAAGATTCCACTGTTTTTGAAGATAGACGTCCAGGTTCGGAACCTTACAAAAAACCAAAGACGCATTTCAAACATTATCTTGAAGAACATTTAGATGACGATGATGAATTTCTAGATTACTTATAAGTCACAAATAAAGGAGAAAGCTTGATATGTTAGTCGTTCCAATAAAGGGAGATATCATAACGACAGAAGATGACAACGAATTTACTGTTGCAGGATTTACTAACTTTAAAAATAAAGGTCCTGCAATTTATGTTAAGAGTAATCCGGATTCTGACTCGCAAACAACATTACCTATCTACTTTTTTGATATCAAAAATTTGAATGGTATTAAGGTTGAGTTCAATAACACATCTAAAGTATTGAACGCTCTTGGGATGTTCAAACGAAAGCATCACTTACCACAAAAAGACGATTACATCTTCATTGACATAGATGAAGAAGATGATGATACAGAAGAAGATAAGGATGCTACTTCTAAAAAAGTCAAAGTAAAAGACCTCAAACTTCACAATAAGAACATCGGTTTATCCAGAGGGTTGGTAGTTCTTGGAGATGACGGTGTTGTCTATTCTCTCCAAAGTATAAATAGGATAAAGCGTTCTCATGGCGATAGCTTTTTTGACAAAAGTCAATTCCTAAAACTTTACAAAGACTATCTTGGATACAATGGCAAACATAAATAATGACGATTTCTTTGCTCAACTTTTAGAAACTTCTAAAAAGGTTCGCTACCAAGAGTTCATAGCAGAACTTGGTATTGAAAAAGTAAAAGTTCTAATCCCAGTTGTTTCTGCTAAAAACTTTGAAGCTGAAGCTTTAGATGTTCAACCATCTTTTCTTAAAGAACTAAAAGCTATTGTCAAAAAGTATGATGGCATTATAAGTGAAGAGGCAATCTAAATAATGAGTCAATTATACACTAATAATGCAATATCATTATTAGAGAATCCTCTTTCAAGTTCAAGTCTTGAAATTCAGGTTATACCTGGTGATGGAGCTTTGTTTCCACAACCAGCTAATCCTGGTGATTTCTTTCTTGTTACATTAGAAGATTCTCATAATGCTGGTACTACTGAGATTATAAAGATTGTCCAACGAGTTGGAGATACTCTTTACATCGACCCATTATCAGGAAGAGCTTTTGATGATACTATTGCACGAGCATGGCCAACTGATACATTAGTTGATCATCGTATTACTGCTTATACTCTACGAAAGATTGAACAAGTTAAGGGTTCAGTTTCTAATCCCGACGATCCTAATATAGTATTACCGGGAAATTCATTAGTTAGTGATACTTATGAAGTTCAATTTCCAAATCAACTTTCATGTAAATGGATTGTAACAGTTTTGCATGAAGCTACTGGAAGAATTTCAATCGCAGAAGTTTTAGCTGCTTATAGACCGGCTCCATTGAATCCATCTTATGTTGTTTACGCAAAGACTGGAGATAACTTAAAGTATTCAATAAGTGTTATTTCTAATGCATCAGAAATGAGATTGAATGTAAATAATACAGATTTAGTTGATTTTAGAATCAACTGTATTCGATTAAATTATTAATTAAAAACTATATTACAAGGAGTAATAACAATGAGCGAAAGTTTCTTTCAAATTTATAGAGGTCTTGAAATTGACGAGACCGTTCAATATCTCCAAGGGGCTGGTGCTCCAGGTGCAGGCGACAGTGGGAATGCACTTGTTGGTTCTGTTTATACTGACAACCTAAATGGCGATATCTGGACAAAAATTACAGCTGGTATTGGTGTTCAACATTGGTCAAAAATGGCTTCAGAAACTTGGGTCAATAACAATATTTCTGGTACTATTTCTTGGAGAGAACCAGCTGTTGTTATCGATACAACTTCTACAACTTTACCTTCAGGTCCTGCTTCTGCAGTTGTTGATGGTGTAACACTTGTTGATGGTGATAGAGTTCTTTTCTCTGGATTGTCTGGCGTTCCTAATGTTTACATTTACGATACTACAACTGAATCATTTACTCAAGATAGTAATTCATTATCTCAAGGCGATACTATCTATATTGATAGTGGAACCAATGGTGGTACTCGTTGGACTTACAATGGTACAGCTTGGGTACGTTTTGATAGCGCATCATTAGATGAACTTGCTTATATCCGTGCTTATGATGGCAAACCAGCAGCTGGAAACTTAGCTCCTGTTTATACCTCTACTTCTATTATTACTCAAGGTTCAAATCTTACCGCAGCAATTAGCGCATTAGATTTAGAACTTGGTGCTGGTGTTTCAACCGGTAACTTCATTTCTGCTGCTGATAGCTTGAATGTTAATGTTCAATCTATTGATACTGAATTAGGTGCCAATGTTACTAATGGTAATTATATCTTAGCTGTCAACAAAATGAATGGCAACATTCAAGCTCTTGATACAGCTTTTGGTGCTCCAACAGGTACTGGTAATTGGGTTACTAATGCTCAACATGTTAATGGCAATTTACTTGCTCTTGATACTGAAATTGGTGCTAATGTTTCTAATGGTAATCACGTTCTTGCTATCAATACCATTAACGAAAATATCCAAGAACTTGATACAAGCTTAGGTGCTACCGTTACTTCTGGTAACTACATCATTAATAGCAATAGCACAAATACTAATGTTCAAGCATTAGATACTGCTCTTGGCGTAAATGTTACTAATGGTAATTTCATATTAGCATCTAACAAAATCAATAACAATATCCAAGCATTGGATACTGAAATTGGTGCTCAAGTTACTTCTGGTACTTATATCCTTAATACCAACAGCATCAATACGAATATCCAAAATATTGATACTGCATTAACAGAAATTAGCAAAGAAAGTACAGTTGCTAACGTTACTACTTCTACTGCAGTTGATACTATTTCTGCAACTGTTGCAAAATGGATTGTTAAAGTAACTGATGCTGCTAATTCAGCGAATGTAACTGCATATGAAGTATTTGGCGCAACTAACGGCTTAACTGCTGACTTTACTAAATTTGCTACATTGAAACTTGGTGCTACAATTCCAGGACTTCAATTAACAGTTACTCTTTCTGGTGCTAACTTACAATTATCAGTTGCTTCTACTGCAGCTGTTAATGTAACAGCTCGTAGAGTAAGTTCAATCTAATTTCTAATTAGAACTCATAATAAGGAGGATAGCAATAAAATGCATCCTCCTTATTAGTATCTAAACCATAAATAGTAGCATATACATTTCCTTCTTCAAATGGATTGATACTATTCAAATGACTATCATTGACAATTCTTTTTCTGTTTCAGACATATCTCTTGATGACAAACTTTTAATATTTGGTGGCGATCAAGACCCTTCAGTTACTCAAGAAGAAGCTCCAAAAGGTTCTTTATTCTTACGTACTACTGGTAACATATTTCTAAAAACAGGTCCAAATAATAGTGATTGGACTCCATTATCTATCATTGATAGATTATCTGCAGTTACAACATCTGATAGTACTCCAAGTTATCTTTTAGATAAAATTATTACTACTTCTAATCTTTCGACTGCATTAGTCAATGCTGGTGGTAATGAACAACTTCAAATTGATTTATCAAATACAGGTATTACACCCGGTGCTTATACTCGATTAGTCATTGATGCTAAAGGTCGAGCAACAGCTGGTAATAATCCAACAACACTTAGTGGATATGGCATTGTTGATGCTCAACCTTTAAATGCGCGATTGACTTCAATTTCAAATAATGGTGTTTATGGAATTCTTACTCTTATTCCTGGAAATCAAATCGTAAGTAGAATTCTTTGGTCAAATACTCTTTCTGTTACAAATAATAATGGAGAATCTGGAAATTATATCATTGATCTCCCCTACATCGGTACGTTAATTTCAAATGCGTTTAGAAGAATTACAACAGATGAATATGGAAGAGTTATAAGCTCATCAGCTGTATTAAGTTCAGATATCACAAGTGCTCTTGGATATACTCCACTAAATACTGCTGGTGATACAATGTCTGGTCCATTAATTCTTTCGGCAAATCCAACTGCAGCATTAGGTGCAGTAACTAAACAATATGTCGATAACTTAGTGACAGGTTTAGATTTCAAGAATTCAGTAAAAGTTGCAACAACCGCAAACATTACTTTATCAGGTACTCAAACAATTGACGGGATTGCTGTAATTGCAGGTGATCGCGTTCTTGTAAAAGATCAAACAACTGCTTCTCAAAATGGTATCTATGTAGTTGCTGCTGGTGCATGGACTCGTGCGCCAGATGCTGATAATTCAGGTATAGCATCAGAAGTAACTGCTGGAATGTATTGCTATGTTGAGTCAGGAACCACTAATGCTTCTTCAGGTTGGACACTAACAACGACTGGTACAATTACACTTGGAACAACTGCTCTTACCTTTGCTCAATTTACCGGTTTAGGACAAATCAATGCTGGTAATGGATTGATAAAAACTGGTAATACTCTTGATGTAGGTACTGCTTCAGTTTCTCGTATTGTTATCAATGCCAATGACATAGACCTTGCTACTTCTGGAGTTACTTCTGGTACCTACAATAATGTTACAGTTGATGTCTATGGTCGTGTAACTTCTGGTTCTAATACAGCATATCTTACTGACAATCAGAGCATCACCATAACTGGTGATGCTACCGGTTCAGGTACTACTTCAATAGCATTAACACTTGCAAATGTTGTAACTGCTGGTACTTCTCCAAAAGTAACATTTAATTCAAAGGGATTGATTACAGGAACTTCAACTCTTACTGCATCAGATATTCCATCATTAGATTGGTCAAAAATTACAACAGGAAAACCAACAACAGTTGCAGGTTATGGCATTACTAATGCTGTTACTACTTCATCTGGTAATATGACAATCAATCACGGTACTTTAGCTGGATTAGGAACTGCTTCTCAAGTTGGAAGATTATATTATGCTGCTGATACTGGAGAATTATATTTTGATGGGGGTTCTCAATGGTCATTGATGTTACCAGCTTTTACTGGTGATGTGACTAAACCACTTTATAGCAAAGTATTAACTCTTTCGAATACCGGTGTCATTGCTGGTACATACAACACAGTCACAGTTGATACTAAAGGTCGAGTAACTTCCGCTTCTAATACTGCATATCTTACTAGCAATCAAAGCATTACAATTACGGGTGATGGTAATGGTTCAGGAACTACTTCAATTCCATTTACCCTAAATTCTGTCAATTCTAATATTGGTTCTTTTGGAAGTTCAACAAATGTTGCTCAAATTACCATTAATGCTAAAGGCTTAACAACTGCAGTTACATCAGTTCCTATTGCTTTCCCCGTGACTTCAGTTGCTGGACAAACTGGCGCAGTGACACTTACTTCTGCAAATGTAGGTCTTGGTAATGTTCAAAATTCATTACAGGTTATTAATGCTGGAGGAGCTACTTCTCTTGCATCTGGAACTTTAGCTTCAAGACCTTCAGCCGGAACAATAAATCGCTTTTATGTTACAACTGATACTCTTGGTTTATATCGCGATAATGGTTCATCATGGGATTTAGTATTGCCTGCACTTTCTGGAGATGCAAATTCTGCAGCTGGGAATACAAATCTAACATTAGCAACAATCGGAACTCCGGTTTCAAATAGCTTTGTTAAAATTACTACTGATACAAAAGGTCGTGTATCTGCTACATCAAATGTCGGTTCTTCTGATATTACTACTGCGTTAGGATATACACCAGTCAATAAAGCTGGGGATAATATGACTGGTGCATTGACTTTATCAGGTGCTCCAACATCTGCATTACATGCTGCAACTAAACAATATGTTGATGATGCAATCACCGGTCTTGATTTTAAGAATTCAGTTCGAATAGCTTCTACTGGAAACTTAACTTTATCAGGTCTTCAAACTATTGATGGAATTGTATCAGTTATTGGAGATAGAATACTTGTCAAAGATCAAACTACGACTTCTCAAAATGGCATCTATGTTATTGCGTCAGGTGCTTGGAGTAGAGCAGTTGATGCTGATATCAATGCTGAAGTAACATCAGGTCTTTATACATATGTTGAACAAGGAACTACAAATGCTGGTTCTGGTTGGGTATTATCAACTGCTAATCCAATTACAGTTGGAACGTCTGCTCTTTCATTTACACAATTCAATGGACTTGCTCAATTGATTGCTGGTAACGGATTGACAAAATCTGGTAATACTATTAATGTAGTTCCAGCTGGTGGAAGTCCAATACAGGTCAATGCAGATAATATTGACATTAGTCCATCTGGAATTATAGCAGGAACTTATAATAATTTATCTGTTGATGCTCGAGGAATGGCGTATGCTGGTTCTAATGTTGCGTATCTTACAAGTAATCAAACTATTACTCTATCTGGCGATATTTCAGGTTCAGGCACAACATCAATTACAACTACTCTTGCTAATTCAGGAGTAGTTGCTGGAACATATAATGGGATTACTGTTAATGCTAAAGGTATTGTAACTAATGCTGTTAATCAAAATTATTTGACTGCTAATCAAACTATTACTATATCTGGAGATGCTACTGGTTCTGGAACAACTTCTATTCCATTGACATTGAATACAGTTCCTATTTCAAAAGGCGGTACTGGTCAAACTTCAGCGCTTGCTGCATTTAATGCTTTATCGCCATTAACAACTAAAGGTGATATCCTTGCTCATACCGGTGCTAATAATGTTAGACAACCTGTAGGTATAGATGGATATTTCTTAATGGCTGATAATACTTCTGCTACTGGTCTTTCGTATCAACCGGTTATTACTACAGATAGACATGTTAAAGTTACTGCAAACGATACTACTTCTGGATATTTAGCTACGAAACTTATAGCTGGAGCAGGTATTACATTTACTACTAATAATGCTGGCGGAAATGAAACTCTTACTATCACAAATTCAATAGTAACATCAGATCAAGCAGTATTACAAGTTGCTAATAGTGCTACCAGCTCAATAACAACAACACTTGCTAACATTAGTTGGTCAGTACAACACATTCAAAATGAGCCAACTGTCATTTCATGGACGTCTGGAGCTCCAGTGATTGTTGGAGAAACTGGCTTATATCAAATAAGTTTTGCTTTACCAATTGCTTCAAGAAATGCTACAAGAACAATTACTGCTCAAGTTGTGAAGAATGGAACTACAGTTGTAGATGGTTCAGGACAAACATTTACTTTTGGATCTAATACCACTGGAACACTTACTAAAACGTTTGATGTTCATTTAGTATCTGGAGATTTTGTTACAGTTCAAATAAGAACATCAACAGGAACTGATACTCTTTCAATAGGAGCAGTACTATCAGTTGTTAGATTAGCTGGAGCTATAGGTCCGGTTGGTCCTCAGGGGTTACAGGGAATTCAAGGCGAAATCGGACCTCAAGGACTCCAAGGAATATCAGGACCTCCTGGCCCTGCAGGTTCAGGTAGTTCAATCAATTTACAGGATGAAGGAATTATTGTAAGTGGGGGACCATTTACTCAACTTAACTTTACTGGTGGAATTGTAAGTGCATCGAATGCTGGTTCTGGGGTTGCTACTATCAATGTTGCTGGAAATGTTGATGCTCTTTCAGATGTAACAATTACTTCGCCTCAACATGGTCAATTACTTGTTTATAATTCAGTCAATTCTCAATGGGAAAATGCTTTCTTAACAGTTCTTTCTCCAGTTGGAAAAACATTTACATTGGATTTTGGTTCTCAGTCAGGAGCAGGTACTAATATTTGGATGGGATGTGACGACGTTATTGTTCCATCAAATGCAACACCACATATTATGCCTTGGGATTGTCAATTAGCAGGTCTTACATTTTCTAATACTATAGCATCAGCAGGTTGTGATATTGAAATACGAAAAGTTGCATGGAATGCAGGTTCTCAAACATCAACATTGCTATTGACAGTCCCTCTTAGAAATGCTCGAGCGGCAAGAAAGACTACATTTGCTTCTCCAGTAACATTTGCTGCTGGTGATCACGTTGGTATCTATTTGAGATCAGTAGCAGGACAAACTAATCCATCGGCTTGTTTTGCAGTATTACATTTTATGATTACTTCAGATACTCAAGAAGATGTAACCGAAACTTGGACTGGTAATATGAGTTCATAAATAGAGATTGATAAACTAAAGGAATAAAATGGCTAATCAAATTATCAAACTAAAAAACAATACACAACGAATATTATCTTTTGCTGGTAAAGATTTACAAGTAGGAGAAGAATTAGATGTTAGTTCATCTATGCAATCTGTCTATAAAGAAAGCTCAGAATTATTTGACTTGATAGGATGCGGTGAAGTTATAGTCAATAACGGTATCAAAGATTTATCTTCTACTGAAGGTTGGAAATGGCTGATAGGAAATGGTGGTTTTCCTATTTCAGAAGTAGGTAGCAAGGTATGGGTTCATTCTTCTGCTAAACCTGTTATAGATGGGAAGATGTTTTATATTCAATGGATTGGGTCTGGAGATGATGAAGATTTAGGATTACTTGGGCAAGGACCTATTGCAGCAATTCAAAATAGTCCCGGAACACCTCGTTCATATGTTGATCTAAAGTTCTCTGACGAATTCGGCGATACTTACATTCACGAAGGATATGCAATGTGGGAAAATGCTAAACTTGGTGATTATGTCAATGCACTTATTTGTGCTGAGGGATGTCATCTTCAACAAGTCCAGGATTTGGATTTAGTTATAGACGAAGATGGGTATATCTTATATTCTCAAGGTGGTCCAGGTACAGGTACTCACGGTTTTGCATCACCTCCATATCTATTACCTCGTACTTATAGTCATGACGGAGATTGGGATTATGACGAAACGAATGGATTACGACCAAACTTTACTAAAACAGGTGGGTATAAGATGTCAATCAACGAATCAACAATCCATCGTTTTATAAGTAGATTACCTGTATTAGGAACTAATGGACATCCGGTTCGAATGGCATCTGAAGATACTTTCAAATTGCCGCATGGCTATTTCTTACGATTAGAATGTGTGAATGTATCTGACTCTACTTGGGCAGCTGCATTCTTTATCACTGCTTACCGCGAAAGAACTTTCAAACCATAAACAATAAATGTCAATCAACTCTTGTTCTATCAATGCTTTTACACTCAATGGTCTGGCTTGCAGAAGACGTTTTGGTGGCCCAATACCGCCTCAACCAACTACATCGGGTGGTGGAAATGTTCAACATTATAGATATCAAAACTGGTATGGAAGACCTAATAATGATGAAGAGGATGTAGATTATTCAAAACTTGAAGGGTTCAACATTGCAGTAACAGTTACAATGAATGGACAATCTTTCAGTCAAACGATTGAAAACAATCCAACTCTTGATGTTGTACCAATGATAGCTATCAACAATTTGCAAGTAGAACCTGTGACACCTAACATTAGAATACAAAATCTCAAACTAAGAAGGGAACCTAAACAATGAACTTTACTGGAAATGTAGAACTAAATGAAGACTTCAAAGTTTCGTTCGGTTTGAATATTGCTGGAACATCTGCTAACCCAAGTGAAGTAAGAGTGTTCTTATCATGTTGCGAGACAATACGATTATGCAGTCTTGCTACATTGAACAGTGCAACAAATGAATATGAAACATCTATTCCTATTTTAGCAAGCTTGTTTAGTGGGAAGACTGAAGCCAAGCTTTCAATCGAAGTTGTCTTGAACGGAAAAGTCATTACTCCGTATTCTCAATCTATCAATTTGCAATCGCCTTCAGTAGAAGTTATTCCTGATACGATAAGACCAATTTCTCAAGATGCATTGAGACAAGCTGCTAAAAGATATGAACCTGGTCAAGTTGATGAACCGTTTAGTCGTGCAGCAGAAACATTGACAAAAGCCGCAACTAAAGTATTCTCATTTGAAGACTTGATTGATAAAGAAGAAATTAAGAAACCTATTGTTGCTGATGAAGTAGTAGAAGAACCTTCGTCAAAGAAACAAATCCAATTCAAACGTCCAGTGATTGAACGTAAGAAAGAAAAAGCTGAAACTGTTCAATTAGACTTGGGGTCTTTAGTTGAAGAGGCGGAAGTCAAATTGAAAGTTTCTAAACCAAAAGCTAAACCAAGTGTTATAATAGATCAACCTGTCAAAATAGTGAAAGAACAATCCTCTTCACTATTCAGACTTTCTAAAACAAAAATAGTAGAGAGATAATAATCATATGAGATCTTATAGTGATAATGCAGTATCTAAAGAACAATTTGAAGCCCTTGAAAAAATAGCACTTTCTGCGTACGGTAATCAAGATTATGTCAAGCATAAAGCGAAGCAAGCTTGGATTATGTCGCTACTTGCATTATGTGCAAGTGCAGTTACGTTAGGATTGGTTGTTTCTTTGATTATAAGTCAATAATGCATATGTCAAGTCAATCAGATTTTTTACAACGTTCGTTTTCATCAGAAGAACTTGAAAAGCTAAAACAAATTATGTCATATCGAACATATGAGTTTGGTAAAGAAGTAGTTGAAGGTTCATCTCTCAACCGTCGTCAAGAGCAACGTCGCCAAGCTTATGATGATTTTAGACAACGTCTTAACGAGATGTGCGACAAATAGTCAAATCTGATAACTAGTTATCACTTTCAGCCATTTACATCTGAAGTGGATGTTGTATAATAGACCCATATTCTGAAAAACTAAAAGAGGAACTTTCGATGAACGCACAAGAACTTTTGGAATTCCTACTCGCTGCTTCTAATGCAGGTGTTAATCTTCGCGAATTTGACGTCCTAACTCGTTCAACAACTTTTGATGGACTTGGACAAGGTGAAGATCACGAAAACTATCCAGAGCATGTTCAACTTGATGATGCTTATCTCGTTCTTGGATAATGATTATCTGCAATTTACGTTCAATGTACGAAGCAACTAAAGTCACAAATGAAAAGACCGGTGATAGCGTTATTGTCGAAAAAACATATTCACGGTCTTTTCATAAACAAAAAGAATTAGCAATCAAAA
>SXGT01843662.1_pt1 | contig 15338 bp, 13 predicted proteins | sample 3176221 | NCBI WGS metagenome assembly SXGT01 (sample SAMN11356862, study PRJNA531348) | freshwater metagenome | isolation source: freshwater sample F1-120 | place: China: Fuxian Lake, Yuxi | collected 2017-12-25
GCACCGGAAAGGAGCGCGTCGCCCGCGCGCTGCACCAGGCGAGCGACCGTGCGAGCGGCGCCTTCTGCGTCATCAACTGCGGAGCGTTGCCCGAGGCTCTCATGGAGAGCGAGCTCTTCGGCCACGAGAGAGGCGCGTTCACCGGCGCCTCGAGCGCCACTATCGGACTCTTTCGCCGAGCCGCCGGCGGCACGTTGTTGCTGGACGAGGTCGTCGAGCTGCCGCTGCCGCTGCAGGTCAAGCTCCTGCGCGTGCTCCAGGAGCGCACCGTGCGACCCGTCGGCGGCACGACCGAGGTGCCGATCGACGTCCGTTTGCTTGCGGCGACCAACCGCGACGTGGAGCTCGACGTCGCCGCCGGCACGTTCCGGAAGGACCTCTATTATCGGCTCAACGTGATTCGCATCGAGCTCCCGCCGCTGCGTGAGCGAGCGGGTGAGGCTCGGCGCCTCGCGCAGCAGATGCTGGTGCGCTTTGCTGCCGAGCTGAACAAGGACGTCCGCTCGATCACCGCGCCGGCGCTGCGCGCGCTCGACTGCCACGATTTTCCGGGGAACGTCCGCGAGCTCGAGAACATCATGGAGCGCGCCGTGGCGCTCGCCGCGGGCCCCACGATCGACCTCGACCTCTTGCCCGACGACCTGGTCGATCGCTACACGCCCGCGGTCCCAGCTTCGCTCGTGCTGCCCGCGGAGGGCTGCCAGCTCGACCAGGTCATCGAGCGCACCGAGAGGCACCTCATCGGGCAGGCGCTCGAGCGCGCCGGGGGCGTGCGCACGGCCGCGGCGAAGCTCCTCGGGGTCACGTTCCGCTCGCTCCGCTACCGGCTCGCGAAGCTCGGGATGGACAACGACGACGCCCAAGGCGAGCTGGAGACGGAGATCGAGGTGCCGGACGACGACGGCGCCAGCTGACGGCCCGAACGCCGCCGGTCGAGTAAGCGTTCGCCTGTTCTTTGCATGCGTCGGGCGGTATCTTGTCGCTCGCCCCCCGAACGAGGTGCTTCGCCGTGCTGCCTCATCGCCTCGCACCGCTGCCAACTTGGCGTCGTCCCGGCTCCACGCGCGTGCGCGCTTCCCAGCGCGGCTTCACGCTCGTCGAGCTGCTCGCCGTAATCGCCATCGTCGGCGTGCTCGCGGCGCTCGCCGTGGCCGGCTACCAGCGGATCATCGACCGTAGCAAGGACGAGGACACGAAGCAGTCCCTGCTCGGCGTCGCGACGGCGGTGAACGCCTATTACGCGCGCACACAGGGGTACCTGAACTGTTCGAAGGCAAACGACTCCTACTACCCGTTGAAGCCGAACGACCGGAAGCACATCTTCCGAAACGCCGGCCATTCCGAGCACGAGTGCTGGGCGTACTACGGCGTCGACATCGGTCCGACGTACATGTCGTTCACGGTCCGGGCGGGCACCGCGAGCGAGACGCCGCCGCAGCCCTTCGTCGACAAGACGCTGACGTGGCCGACGCCGACCGGCCCATGGTTCGTGCTCGTCGGCTCCACGGATCACGACAAGGACGGCAAGCTCGGCCTCCACATGGTCTCGTCGTTCGCGCCCGGCGAGGTCATGGTCGAAAACATGGGAGAGTGAGCGTCCGCCGGCTCCTGGCTGCCGCAAATGGGCAGCCAGGCGGCGCCCGAAGTGACGAAAGTTGTCAGTCTCCAAGTGCCTCCGCCCGCATGCGACGAGCCCGGCGAGTCTCCGCACGGCAGAAACCCGCCCCGAACCCCCTGCTCAATGGGCCAGCGTGCGGCCCTCAGCCACGGACGGACCGGCTGGGAAATCATGGCACGTTCTTGGCAGTAGCGCCGCGGACCCCATATCGTAGCCGTCACTCGGGCGGAGCGCCGGCCGACCGTCCGCGGTGGAACACCGCCGACGGTCACCGGCGAAAACGCACTCACCTCACCAGATGCAAGGGACCGGGAAAGCACCATGACCAAACAGTTTCGCGGCCGCGCCCGCGGCTTCACGCTCGTAGAGCTGATGATCGTCGTCGCCATCATCGGCGTGCTCGCCGCGTTGGCAATCTACGGTGTGCGACGCTACCTCGCGAGCGCCAAGACCTCCGAGGCAAAGAACACGATCGGCGCCATCTCGCGCAACGCGAACGCCGCCTACGAGCGGGAGAACGCCCCGTCCGAGACGCTCAGTGAAGGCGCCGTGTCCGCGCAGGCCGCCCACGCGCTCTGCACCTCGGCAACAACCGTCCCGGCAACCGTTCCGAAGGGCACCAAATACCAACCCAAGACGGCCGAGGGCACGGACTACGACGCGGCCTCCCAAACCGCGGGCTGGAAGTGCCTGAAGTTCGTCATGAGCCAGCCGCACTATTACCAATACTCGTATACCAAGGATGGCGCCGTGGCCAGCAGCAATCCGGCCGTGTGCAAGACGGGCTGCTACGAGGCCGCGGCGAAGGGCGACCTCGACGCCGACGGCGCGACCTACGGCGTGTTTGCGGTCACCGGCGAGATCAGCGCGACCGGCTCGCTCAAGAAGTCCTCGCAGGTGTACATCGAGAACGAATACGAGTGACCGCTAGCGCGCGCTGAACGCTGATTGCCGCCCCTGACTCGCCTCCCACCCGAGCGCCATGTGCCGTTCTCGCCGTGACCGCGGCTTCACGCTCGTCGAGCTGCTCGCCGTCGTGGCGATCATCGGCGTGCTCGCGGTCTTGGCGGTGGCCGGCTTTCGCAAGTACATGAACTCGGCACGGACCGGCGATGCCAAGTCCATCATCGCCGGGATCCGCGTCGCCGAAGAGTCCTACCGCGCCGAGACCCTTTCCTATTTGAGCTGTTCGACGACGCTCGAACAGTATTACCCTGCAACGAAGCCCGACGGAAAGAAGCGCCACTGGGTGCAGAAGACGCACGCTAGATTCGACGACTGGATGACGCTCAATGTCGTCACGGATTCGCCGACCGCGTTCGTCTTCGCGGTGAACGCGGGTGGCCCCGGAACGGCGCCGCCCGCTCCGAGCACGAGCTCCAAACCGACTTGGCCAAGCCCCACAACCGAGCCGTGGTACGTAATCCAAGCGGCGGGGGACAGTGACCAGGACGGCAAGACCTTTGCCCTTCTCGTTTCCTCGTCGTTCAATGGAGAAATCTACGTCGAAAACGACGCCGAATGACCTCGAGAGAGGTCGGCACACGCATCGTTCTTCGCGTCGTGTGTGGTGAACGGCTAGTACGACACCAACAAGCATGGCCGTCATCCGTACCGCTTCAAGACCGTACGGGCCCGGCAGAACAACCCAAAAGACCCAAACCCTGCAAACATCAATCGCCGTCGGGCTCGCCCTCGCAGGCCACCGGCATCGCGGAGCGACTCAAATGAAACTCACTAGCAAACAACGCGGCTTCACCCTGGTGGAGCTAATGATCGTCGTGGCCATTATCGGTGTCCTCGCGGCGCTCGCCATCTACGGCGTGCGACGCTACCTCGCGAGCGCCAAGACCTCCGAGGCAAAGAACACCATCGGCGCCATCTCGCGCAACGCGAACGCGGCCTACGAGCGCGAAAACGCGCCGTCAGAGGTCCTGGCCGAAGGCGCCGTGTCCGCGCAGGCCGCCCACTCGCTCTGCACGTCGGGCTCGGCCATTCCGGCAGCCGTCCCGAAGGGCACCAAATACCAGCCCACGACCGCAGAGGGCACGGACTACGACGCGACCTCCCAAACCGCGGGCTGGAAGTGCCTGAAGTTCAGCCTCTCGGAGCCGCACTATTACCAATACTCCTATACCAAGGAGGGGGCCGACGCCAGCAGCAATCCTGACGTGTGCACGACGGGCTGCTACGAGGCGGCGGCGAAGGGAGATCTCGACGCCGACGGCGCGACTTACGGCATCTTTGCGGTCACCGGCGAGGTCAGCACCACGGGCTCGCTCAAGAAGGCATCGCAGGTCTACATCGAGAACGAGTACGAGTGAGCCGCTGAGGCACTCGCACGGCTGCGGCCCGCCCCCGAGAGGAGTGCGGGCCGTTCGCTTTTTGTGGGGCAACGAGGCACCATTTGCGGCGAAACCAACGGCCGGCAACGCTAAGCTCGCGTGGCCTTGGCTCGCAAATGGAGCGCCGGAGACGTAGCCGCGGCCGTCCTGATTGGCGGCAGCCTATTCACGATTGCGGTGCCGACCTTCGTCCGCAACCTGAGCTTCTCGAAGCTGAGTGAGCCGCTCGACGGGCTCGATCACCTCGTGACGAGCTCGCTCGCTTACGCCGAGGCGCGGCCGCACGAGCTCTCGTTTCCGCCGTCTGCGCCGCTCACGCCCGCCGCGGTCCCTCGCGGCGTCACGGAGAGCGACCCCGAAGGGGCGTGGGAGCATCTCACCTGGCGGTCGCTCGGGTTTCGCTTCGAGACGCCGCACGCGTTTGCATTTCGGTACGACAGCGGAGTCGATGCCGAGAGCGGCGCGGCGCGCTTCGTCGCCTCGGCGCACGGCGATCTCGACGGCGACGACGTGCTCTCGAAATTCGAGGTGCGCGGTGAGCGCCGCGCGAACGGAGCCGCGCGGGTCGTGCCGGGGATGTTCGTGGATCGGGAGGTCGAGTGAAGCGGCCGATCGTGCGCCAGGGCGCAGGCGTCGTCGCGCTCATCGCGGTCGCGTCGCTCCTCGTCGGCGCGGTCCGCGCCGAGCTCTGCCGCGTGCACCACTCCGTGAGCGAGAAGAGCGACGCCTACCTCCTTCCGCCTCCGAGCGTGATGAACGTCCTGTCGCTCGGCTACCGGTCAGCGACGGCGGACGTGCTCTGGGCCCACGTGCTCGTCGCACAGGGGTTGCATCTCGTCGAGCGGCGCCGCTTCGACAATTTGTCGCGCCTCTACGACACCATCACCGAGCTCGATCCGACGTGGCGCACGCCGTATCTCCTCGTCGACGCGCTCATGACGCTCCAGTCCGTGGCAGTCACCATCGACGAGGTCAAGAAGACCCGCGAAGTGCTCGAGCGCGGCGTTAAACACCGCCCCTTCGACGTCGAGATCTGGATGAACCTCGGGCAGTTCGTGGGCTTCGTCGCGCCGAGCAGCTACTTCGACGATCTACCGGAGCTCATTCCAGCTTGGCGGCGCGAGGGCGCGGCGTACCTCGCCAAGGCCGGCGAGATCGGCGGCGACGAGGAGAACGCCGGCTGGCAGGCGCTTGGCGGCGCGTCGCTACTTGCCAATGCGGGCGAACGGGATGCTGCGATTCGTTTTCTCGAGCGCAGCTATGCCGTGACCGAAAATCCCGACCTGAAGAAGGACATCGAGGGGCGACTGCGGAAGCTCGCCGGCGAGAAAGCCGCTGCCCGCTCGCTGGCCCGCGCCGCGACGTTCGACAAGCTGCGCGCCGAGGAGCTGCCGTGGGCCACGGACACGACGATGCTGCTGCTCGGGCCGAGGCCGCAGCCACGGCGCTGCGCTGGCCCGGGGCGTGACGAGGTCGACTGCGCCACGAGCTGGCGCGACTTCGCCGCGCGCGCTTCGAAAGGCGACGAGGGCATCGAGTAGCCGCTCACGAGCAGCGCTCTCGCATCCGGCCCGAGCGACCGCGCTACGCGAGCAACCCGGTCAGTCGTCGTCCTTCTTCTTCTTTTTCTTTTTCTTCTCGCCGTCGTCCGACGCCGCGCCCTTCTCGGTGTCGAACTTGACGGTTACGGTGGCGGTCTTTCCGGCCGCCACGCTCGCGCTGCGGGTCTGCACGCCGAAATCCTTGTGCTTGAAGACGACGGTGTGCGAGCCGGCCGAGACCTTGACGCCAGAGATCGGTGTCGAGCCCTGTGGCTTTCCGTCGATGAGCACGTTCGAGGGCGGACGCGAGTTCGCGTTAATGAAACCGAAGGCGGCCCCGCCCGCATCCGGCGGCGGTGCGGCGGTTCCGGTGTCCGCCGTCGTCGGCGCCGCGGCCACCTCGACAGCGCCCTTCTCCAGCTCGATGCGCACGCTCTGCTTCGCGACGCCCCCATCGAATTTGACCGGGAGCTCGAACGGCTTGTGGTCCTTCAACGTCGCGACGACCTTGAAAGATTTCGTCGTGTCGAGCTTGCGGATGAGCTTGTCGCCGAAGAACGTGAGCGACTCGGTCGAGCCGCCCTCTTGCACGAGCTTCACGGTCGCGCCACGCGAAGCGAGCTCGAACGTGACCTCCACGGTCTTGAGCGGAAGCTTCACGTCGTCGAGGGTGAGGGTCTTTCCGGCCTCGAGCTGCACCGTCTTGTCGAGCTTGCCGTAGCCGTCGCCGGTGGTCTCGAAGCGGAGCTTCAGCTCGCCCGGAGCGAGCTCCTTGAGCTCGAGCGGCAGCGTGCCCTTGTCGACGCCTCCGACGAACACCTTGACCGTTTCGGTCATGCTCGTGCGCAGCGACAATGAGGCCATCGCGGCGACGGGCGCGCCCGAGGGCGTGGTGGTCGGCGCCGTGGGCGTGGGCGCGGTGTCGGGGCTCGTGCCGAGGCTGATGACGACCTCGCTGTCGGAACCGCCCTTGACCTCGAGCTTCGAGAGCCCAGCGAGCAGCGCCGCCGCGACGCGTACTTCCCGCGCGCCTGGCTCGAGCTCGAGCCGGCACGGGGTGAACTCGCACTTCTTCTGACCGTCGACGAAGATGTCTGCCTTTTCGACGGGTGCGCCGTTGTGCGTGACGCGGATCGTCACCGTGCCCGTCGCGCTCGCGCGGAGGTAGAGGAAGCCGGCTGCACCCACAACCATGACGAGCACCGCCGCGAGGATCGCGATGACCCGGCTCGCGCCGTTCGCCTTGGGCGCTGGCACGCTCGGCGCGTAGGCCGGTGCCGCCGACTGGATCGGCAGCGAAGCGTAACCTGCCGCGGGCGAGAGATCGCGGGGGACGGGCGCGGGCGCCGGGATCTTCGGCATGCCGGCCATCGGGTCGTAGTACGGGCCGATCTGCGGCGCATAACCGCTTGCGGGAGCCGGCTGCTGCCAGCTCTCCATCGGCGGGGGCGCCGCCGGGTAGCCGTGAGCCACGGCGGGCGGCGGCACGGACGCACTGCGCCCGGAGCCGGCGAGCAGCGCCGCGGCCATCCCGACGCTGCGCTTCGCTGTGTCGTCGGCGCCAGCAGAATGGTCACCGCCCCCGAGCCCGGCGAAGAGATCATCCGCGATCTCTTTGCCAAACACGCTCGTCGACTCTTCGTGGTCGTCCCAGTCGAGGTCGGCGCTCGGCGCACCGGGGAGATAGGACTCCGGCGGCGCCGGCTCTGCGGCCGCCGGAGCCAGCTCGCTCGGGAGCGCGGGGGGCGCTGGCACGAAGCCGCTCTCGAGGGCAAGCGTGCCCTCTTCGGGCTCGTCGAGTGTCGGGTGCGACGCCGCGGCAGGTACGTCGAAGGCGACCGCGGCAGCATTCGCCGGCACGTCCACCTCGGGCGGCTCGGACGGGCTCGACGGCGGAGCGGAGCGCGGCGGCGGCAGCTTCGGCTTCGGCAGCGACGGCGCGGGAAGCGGCGGCGAGCTCGGTGACGCGGCCACTTCCACGGACGCCGCGGGAGCCCGCTTGCTCGGGGGCGGGGGCGGCATGAGGCGCACGGAGGGCGGACTTCCCGCGGGCACGTTCAAGCCGCCTCGCAACGTGCCGAGCGCCGCCGGAGCCGCGGGAAGCGGCAACGACGACGGCGCCGGAGGCTCGGGCGGCGGGGCCAGGACGCTCTTCTTTTTGTTGGTCAGGCCCTCGAAGACGTCGAGGTCGCTTCCCTGATCGTCGGACATGGTGCTCGCAGACTCCTGAACTGGCAGAACGATGGCTCGCCGCTTCGGTCGATCCCGTGGGGTACTTCGGGTCCGGTGGACCCAGATGGGTCGCCCGTCACGATAACGACACTTTCACCCGAAGAATAGGACAATGGCGCGGCGCGTCGGCGTCGTCAGGAGCCGGCGCACCGAACCGTGCGGTGCCGCTCACGGATCGGCGTCCTTCGCCTTCTTGAAATAGCGGATCCGCCGCGACTGCAGCGGGTACCAGATCTCGAACGGCACGACCGGGGTCGCCTCGAACATGCGGGCGCCGCCCGCCCCGGGCTTCCGAAAAAACGTGACCGCATCGCCCGCCGCCGGCAGGCGACGCGCCGCCAAGGTGAGGCTCGTGTCGCCCCCGAGCGCGAGCTCGAGCGGCTCCGCGAACGCGATCGAGGAGCCCACGCCGACGCTCGCGAGCACGCGGGCGAGCTCTGCTGCGGGCACGGCGGCTGCTGGGTCCGCGAGCTCGACGTACACCAGCATGCCCGACTCGTCCTCGACGCCCGAGGCCGCGCGCACCCGCTCGTCCGCCGTGCCCGTCGCGAGCCGCAGCGCCCCCTCGACCGGAGCGTCGGGGCCGACGAAGAAGGCGCCCGTCGAGTACCAGAGCGAGGTGCCGCCGGCAGCGCTGGGCGCGACGTTCATCGCGAGCACCACGGGGTCGTTCGAGCGTGGCTGGGCCGCGGCCGCCTCGCTCGGCGCGGCAGTCGTCACCGCGGTCGCGGGCGGGACCGGCGCCGGAGCGCGCAGCGCGAGCATGCGCGGATCGACCCGCAACACGCGCAGCCTCTGCCCCTTTTCGAGCGGGAGCTCCGTGAGCGCGAGCGCATACGGGAAGCCGTGCTGCGGCAGCCCCTTCACCTGCCAGGTGCCGTCGCCTTCGCGCGCGCCGGCCGCACCGCGCACGGGGATCGGACTCCCGGGCAGCACGTGCCTCACCGTGAGGTAGAAGAAGTCGCGTCCCTCGCGCCGGATGTAGCGCGGAAAATTCATGAGCCCCATGCCGCGAATGAGGCGCCGCGCGCGGAACTTCCAGCCGTCCATGTCGTTCACGTCGCCCTCCCGCTCGGCGTCGGGATCGAGCGGCCGCCCGAGCTCCGGCAGCTCGCTCTCCGGTGCGACGCGATAGAACTCGAGCCCGCTGTGCCCGGCGTTCATGTCGAGCGCGATACCGTAGCTGCAGCGCGTTTGCAGCATGGCTTGCGCCAGGGCCTCGGGCGAGAGATCCGCGCCGTAGAAGTAGGCCACGAACGACTCCTTCGTGAGGCAAATCCCGGTGCGAACGGTGTGGGTCTTGTCTTCCCAGTCGGACGGGGTGCCGCCCCACCACGTGCGGCGGTACGGATTGAAGCGCCCGTCGAGGACGAGCGGCGTCATGTTCTGGCGGTACGAGACGATGTCGGGCGATACCCGCGGATCTTCGGGCCAGGTGCCGAAGTGCGTGGAGCCGTCCGTCGTCTGGACGACCGTAGCGCCGTACGGCTTCGGCGGCAGGTAGAGCACGCCGTCGCCCATCATGCCGAACTCCCCGTGGAGCGCCTGAAATCCCGCGTTCATCGCCGCGGCCACGCGCCGCATGACGCTCGGCTCGCGCGGGATGAGGCCCGGACCGGTGGCGCCGGTCGCGCTCTTCGGCTCGGCGACGCCCGCCATCATGTTGAGCTGCACGAGCCGCGGATCCCACAAGACGGCGTAGACGCGCGTCGCCTTGCGCGTCCGATCGGCGCGGATGAAGGTCGTGACGAACGTGGGCGGGAGACCGGGCAAGCTCGCGATGAACGGGTCGTCGCTCTTGGCCTGCCACGCTCCCTCTCCCGGCAGCGGCGGCGTGACCCACGGCTCGAGCGGCGGCGGTGGAAAGCCGATGTCCGGATCCACGGGGACCGCACGCTCGCCGGCCTCGAGCGACTGCGTGCCGAGCTCCTCGGCGATCCCCTCGGCGCCGGTGTCCCCGGTGAGCTCCTCCTTGCGGCGCAGGACGACATCGAGCAGCGAGAAGGCGACTGCCTTGACGTATTGCATCGCCTCGTCGCCGATTTCTGCGCGAACGCGATCGACGCCCCAGGTGGTGAGGTTGCCCGGCGCGGGCTCGGGCTGTGATTCGACGGCGAGCCACGGCGGGCACTCGAGCGGTCGGTCGAGCGCGATCTCGGCGGTGCGGCCGTCCGCGAGGATGCGAAGGACGCCGGCACTCATCGCGACGCTCAAGTCGGCGGGGACCGACGCGATGCGATACGTCGCGCGCCGCAATCCATCGAGCCTTCCCGTGTCTTGCAACCGCGTCAGCGCCGCCTGCAGGCGCGCGCGCCGCGACCACCCCGCGCGCCCGCTCGCAGGCTCGCCCGCCAAGTCGACGAGACGCACGGCCGAGCCGAGCCCCTCGGTTTGTTCGGCGTAGGCGAACGCCCCACCGTTGCCGACGGGCCGCAGCTCGTCGACGGCGCTCGTCTCCGTCACGTTGTAGGTGCGACCGACCGCGAGCAGCGCACCCTCGGGAGAGAGGCGTGCCGCGCCGAGGTAAATGTCGAACGGCTCCTCTCTCGCCGGTCGCGCGCGAACGACGAAGGGCACGCTGCGACCGAGCGAGCGCCACACGGAGAAGGGCGGAGTGTCGAGCCAGAGGATACCGCCGGGATCGGCCTCGAGCCCACGGTCGGCGAGCGCGCGCACCACGCCCACGTCACGATCGGCTCCGCGCGAGGCTGTCCCGCGACGGGCCACCGCTGCCCACGCGATCGCTGCGGCGACCACGACGACGGCGAGCCGTGACGCACGCGCCGCGGTCACTTCAGGATCGTCTCGCAGCCGAGCACGATCGTGATCGTGTTGCCCTCTTGCGCCTTGTAGAGCTCGCACGCGGGACCGTAGAGCTTGATCTGCGATTGCGCGCCGTCCGAATAGTCCCAGCCGTCGACGTGGGACGGATCCTTGAAGACTTGCTTCGGGCCGTCGCCGGTCTCGATGGTGACGTTCACGAGGTTCGGATCGATGTCCTCGCCTTCGGGCATGTCGAAGATGCAGTCGGAGACGACGCCCGCGATCTGCGACAAGACGTCCGCGAGCTCCTTCTCGAAGTCGGCGGTGCCGATCTGGTAGTGGCAGTTGCCCGCGGCGGGCGAGCACGCGGGATCTTTCGCCGTGCCGCCGTTCTGCGCGACGCGCGAGAGAAAGTCTTTGCCACCTTCGCTGCCGGGCGAGCCGATGACGAACGTCGCGACCGACGGCGTGCCGTTGAAGGCGTCGAGCGCGGTCTTCTCGATGTCGGCCTCGCTGCCGCAGAGCGTCGACATCGCGGGGAACGGAAACATCGCCGGCGTCGCCACGTTCGGCTCGCCGTCGGTGACGAGCAGGACGAACCGCTGCCCCTTCGCGGGGTAGTCGCGGACGATGTCGTAGCCGTGCTTGAGCGCGAACAGCGTCGGCGTGCCGCCGTTCGGGCTGTTCTGGTCCAGCCAAGACACGAGCGCCGGCGCGTTCTGCTGGAGGGGAGCGATCGGCACGTCGGGCGTCGTCGAGACGTCGCTGCACCCCGCGTCGGCGAGGAGCTCCGGGCAGCCGGGCGCGGCGGCGTTGAGCAAGCACAGCGCGAGCTTCGAGGAATCGAACTTGCCGGCCGGAAACGGCAAGAGGCCGATCTCCAGCGCCGGATCCGCGGCGTTGACCATCGCCTTCATCGCGAGCACCGAGCTGTGCCACTTCGAGGTGCCGCCCATGCTCGGCGGATCCTCCATGCTGCCCGATTGGTCGAACACGACGAGCAGCGCGCCCGGCACCTGGTTGCCGAAGGTCGTCTTGCCGCACTCTTCGCCGAAGCCGCTCGACGTGGTGCCGCCGACGCCGAGCGAAGCGGTCGACGACGTCGTGCCGTTCGCGCCCTGCCCCGAGCCCGAGCCCTCTTCGAGCTCGCTCTTCGAGGTCGCCGAACACGCCGCGGCCAAGCCGACGGCCAAGAAGCCGAGCCCAAGGATTCGATGAACGGTCATGAGTGCACCTTGGCCGCGCAAGATACCAGGTTCTGCGCCCGCCCGGGTCGTTCCGCGCAGGGCGCCGGCCGTGCTAGATCCGCGCGCGTATGACCGGGCGACGCATCGAGAAGGACGAGGTCTTGCGCATCGCGAAGCTCGCCCGCATCGAAGTCGACGACGCCGAGCTCGAGCGACTGGCGACAGACCTCGGCCGCATCGTCGCGTACGTCGACCAGCTCGCGGAGCTCGACGTCGGCCGGGTCTCGCCGACCGCGCACGCGAATCGCGCGGGCCTCCCGACGCGCGCCGACGAGCCTCTCCCGTCGCTCGATCGCGATGTCGTCATGGCACAAGCCCCGGCCACCGCCGACGGCGCCTTCGCGGTCCCGGCCTTCGTCGACGAGGGTTGACGATGCACGAGCTCTTGACGCGTCCCGTCCCCGAGCTCGCGAGCCTCGTCGCCCGCGGCGAAGTCTCGGCGCTCGAGCTGACCGACGCGGCGCTCGCACGGATCGACGCCTTGGACGAGAATTTCGGCGCTTTCTTGAGCGTCGCTCACGACACGGCGCGCGCTGCAGCGCGGTGCGTCGACGACATGCGCCGCCGCGGCGAGCCGCTCGGGAAGCTCTGCGGCGTGCCGCTCGCGATCAAGGACGCGCTGACGACGCGCGACCAGCCGACGACCGCGGGTTCGCGCATCCTCTGCCGCAAGCCGCAGCGCGGTGGCCGCCCGCACGATGCCTGGCAGCCGCCGTACGATGCGCACGTCGTCGACCGGCTGCGAGGTGCCGGCGCCGTGCTCGTCGGCAAGACGAACATGGACGAGCTGGCGATGGGCTCGTCGAACGAAAACAGCGGTTTTTTCCCCGCGCGCAACCCCTGGGACACCTCACGCGCGCCCGGCGGCTCGTCGGGCGGGAGCGCCGATGCCATAGCCGCCGGCATGGTCCCGGGAGCGCTCGGCAGCGACACCGGCGGCTCGGTGCGCCACCCCTGTAGCTTCACGGGCACGGTCGGCGTGACGCCGACCTACGGCCGCGCCTCGCGCTACGGGCTCATCGCTTTCGCCTCGAGCCTCGATCAGGTCGGGCCGATGGCGAACGACGTGCGCGGCGCGGCGCTGTTGCTCGAGTGCATCGCTGGGTACGACGAACGCGACTCGACGAGCGCCGCTCGCGAGGTTCCGGACTACGTCGCGGCGTGCGAGCGCGAGGTGCGCGGGCTCCGCATCGGCGTGCCCGAGGAGTATTTCGCGGCGGGGCTCGCGAGCGAGGTCGAGGCCGCGGTGCGCGACGCCGTGGCCGCGCTCGAGCGGGCAGGTGCCAGCGTCGAGCCCGTCACGCTGCCTCACACTCGCTACGCCGTCGCGACCTACTACATCGTCGCGACCGCCGAGTGTTCGTCGAACCTCGCGCGCTTCGACGGCGTTCGCTTCGGACTTCGCTCGGAGTCGACCGCGGCGCACAGCGAGCTCGCGTCCCTCTATCGAGACACGCGGCGCGCCGGCTTCGGCAGCGAGGTCAAGCGCCGCATCTTGCTCGGGACCTACGTGCTGTCGGCGGGGTACTTCGACGCATATTACCTGCGCGCGCAGCGGGCGCGCACCCTCATCGCGGCGGACTTCGCTGCCGCGTTCGCGCGCGTCGACGCCATCGCGACTCCGGTGTCGCCGACGGTGGCGTTCAAGCTCGGCGAGCGAGTCGACGACCCGCTCGCGATGTACCTCGCGGACGTCTACACGCTGCCCGCGAGCCTCGCCGGCGTGCCCGCGCTGAGCGTGCCGTGCGGCCTCGGGAGCGAGAGCGGAATGCCGGTCGGCTTGCAGCTCATCGGCCCGGCGTTCTCCGAGGCCGCGCTGTTTTCGCTCGCGAGCGCGGTCGAGCGAGCCGCACCGAGCCGTGGTGTTCGACCGCCAGAGCCGAGCGCGTCGCACGCCCGCACCCGAGGTAGCGCTCCGTGAGCGTGCGCGTCGAGCCCGCCACACGGGAGCACGCGGCGCCCCTCGCGGCGCTGTTCGAGCGCGAAGGCTGCCCTTGTTACTGCCACTTCTGGCACTTCGAAGGCGACGACAACGCGTGGGAGCTGCGCTGCGCCACGGAGCGCGAAAAGAACCGCGAGGCGCTCGCTGCCGCGTTCGTCGAGGGCGGCGCCCAAGCGAGCGGCATCGTCGCGCTCGACCCTCGCGGCGACGTCGTCGGCTGGCTCAAGCTCAGCGCTGCCGGCGACGTTCCCAAGGTGAAACAGCGGCGCCTCTATCGGTCACTGCCTTATTTCAAGGAGCCGCGCGCGGGCGTGCTCGTCATCGGTTGCCTCCTCGTCCTGGCGGCGAGCCGCAAGCAGGGCGTCGCCGGAGCGCTCGTGGACGGCGCGATCCTCGAGGGCCGGCGGCGCGGAGCACGCGCGATCGAAGCCATGCCGCGCCACACGAGCGAGCCGGTCGGCGATGATGCGCTCTGGCTCGGCCCCATCGGCGTGTACCTCGAGCGCGGCTTCGTCCGCGTCGACGGGCCCGACACGTACCCCGTGCTGCGGCTCGAGCTCGAGGTCGAGGTCGAGCGTGGCGCATCAGCGCGCTGAGGCTCGGCCCGCGATGGACGGCGTCCTCGTCATCGACAAGCCGAAGGGCCTCACGAGCCACGACGTGGTCGGGCGGCTGCGCCGCATCCTCAACGAGCGGCGGGTCGGGCACGCCGGGACGCTCGATCCGATGGCCACCGGCGTGCTCGTCGCGATGCTCGGCGAGGCGACCAAGCTCTCGGGGTACCTGACGCTCGACGACAAGAGCTACGTCGCGCGCGTGAAGCTCGGCGTCGCGACGAACACGCTCGACGCCGACGGCGAGGTCACGCAGACGGCCCCGCTGGCGCCTTCGTGGCACGACGAGCACGGTCGCGCACACCTCGAGCGAGCCTTGGCCGCCGAGCGCGCGCGCAAGGAGCAGGTGCCGCCCGCCTTCGCTGCCATCAAGGTCGACGGGCAGCGCGCCTACGAGCGGGCGCGCAAGGGAGAGCCCCTCGAGCTGCCGCCCCGCAGCATCCGCGTCATGCGTCTCGAGTTGACGGGACTCGACGTCGACGACGCGAGCCTCGAGCTCGAGCTCACCGTCAGCAAGGGCTATTACGTCCGGGCGCTCGCGCGCGATCTCGGCCTCGCGCTCGGCCTCCCGGCGCACCTCACGGCGCTTCGGCGCACGGCGAGCGGACCATTCACCCTAGCGAGGGCGGTGCGGCTCGAGGACGTGCATCGCGGCTCGCCCATGGTTGCGGTCGGCGAGGCGGCGCGCCTCGTGCTGCCGAGCGTCGCGGTCACGCCCGACGGGGCCACGCGCGCGCTGCACGGCAAGCCCCTCTCGCCGAGCTCGTTCGTGAGCGAGCCGCCCGCCGCGTGCCCGTGCGCCTGGTTCGACGCCGAGGCTCGGCTCATCGCGATCGGACAGCGAGACGGCGACACGAGCGCCGTTTTGCGCGGGTTTCGCGTGGCGTGATGCCGCACGGCCGCCCATGCGCCCGACCCCGTGGGCCCGACGGGGCGCCCCCCCCGACAGGGCGCCCCCGACAGTGCGCCCCCGACAGTGCGCCCCCGACAGTGCGCCCCCGACAGTGCGCCCCCGACAGTGCGCCCCCGACAGTGC
>SXGT01852168.1_pt1 | contig 15338 bp, 15 predicted proteins | sample 3176221 | NCBI WGS metagenome assembly SXGT01 (sample SAMN11356862, study PRJNA531348) | freshwater metagenome | isolation source: freshwater sample F1-120 | place: China: Fuxian Lake, Yuxi | collected 2017-12-25
AAGACATAACAAACAGGAGTGAAATTTATTGTGCGACCTTCTTCAGCTAAGATCATATCTGAAGCTACACTAAGCACCCTCATTTCTTTCTCAGGTATAAAAACAATTCCGAAATAAGCTTGGGCAGAAGCCTTATGAGCTGCGGCTCGCTGGTTTTCAGCGTTTTTTTCCACCCGCCGATCCCATGCCTTGGATATCTTTTGCATCGAAGCTAAGTTACCCAGATCATCCGCAGCCGGAGGGGCCGACGAGAACGAGGAACTCTCCGTCGCCCACGTGCAGGTCGAGAGCGTCGACCGCGGGAACAGTGGAGCCCGGGTAGAGGCGGGTGGCTTTGTCGAACGTGACAGTGGCCATAGTGATCTTCTCCTTCACCGGCAGGTACGTGCCGGACGATCCGTAGTGAATGGATATGCCGAAAGGCAGAATGCGCGTCGTCGAGCATCCGGTGTCAGTATGCCACCCCGCGGCGCCGACCGCCGAACTGCGCATCGGACGGAGACCGCTCAGTGGCGCCGTGGACTCGGCTCAAAGCAGGTCCGGGTAAGATTCTGCGGGGCGCTTCGGGCGCCCGCAATCGTGTCGGGCCGCAACTGCACCCGTCTGAATGGGGTTTCATGAGCGACAACTGGTCGGCGAGCGCACGCCCGTCGAAGAACGAGCGGCGCGCGGAAGCCCGCGAGAAAGCGCGTCAGCTGCGCCAGGAGCAGCAGAAGAAAGAGCGGCGTACGCGCCTGCTGCTGCAGGGCGGCGTCGCCCTCGCCGCAGTCGCCATCATCGCCGTGATCGCACTCGTGCTCGTCAACTCGGTGCGCCCCGATGGCCCCGGCCCGCGCAACATGGCGAGCGACGGCATTCGCATCGGCCAGGGTCTCGTCGCTGTGCCGACTCCCGCGCTCGCACCCGACGATCGGCCCGTGACCTCCGAGGCCAACCCTCCCGGCGTCGTCGACATCCAGATCTTCATCGACTACCTCTGCCCGATCTGCGGCGAGTTCGAGGCCGAGAACGGCGAGCTGATCCGCACGCTCGTCGAGTCGGGGGCGGCGACCGTCGAGTACCGGCCCATCGCGATCCTCACCAACATGTCGGCCGGCACGCAGTACTCGCTGCGCGCCGCCAACGCGGCCGCGTGCGTCGCCAACTACGACCCCGACTCGTTCTTCGACGTCAACGAGGCGCTCTTCGCCGCGCAGCCCGAAGAGGGCTCGCCCGGTCTCGACGACGCGCAGCTGCTCGAGGTCATCGAGTCGGCCGGGGCGACCTCGTCGCGGCTCGAGCAGTGCATCGCCGATCGCACCTTCCGGTCGTGGGTGCAGGCCGCGACGGATCGCGCGGTGACCGGCCCCCTCGCGATTCGCGATGCCGAGGTCGAGGCGATTCCCGGCACGCCGACCGTGCTCGTCAACGGCCAGGTCTTCGAGTACCGCTACCCGTTCGAGCAGAGCGAGTTCTCGCAGTTCGTGCTGCAGGCAGCTGGCGACGACTTCTCGACCAACCCGACCCCCTCGCCGACTCCGACCCCGAGCCCGTAGCGGCGGTACGCTGGCACGGGGCGTGCAGCCCCGGAGCCCCCAGCGGGCTCGGCCGGCTTGGCGCAACTGGTAGCGCACCCGACTTGTAATCGGGCGGTTGCGGGTTCGAGTCCCGCAGTCGGCACTGTTCGCGACGCGATGCGTCGCGGAGTTCGAGTCTCCCAGTCGGCACTTCGCACTCTTCGATCTCTACCCTTCAGTCTCCGGGTAGGTGCGAGCTGCTCCCAGGGTCACGACGCACTGCGTCGTGACCCCCCTTACGGGGGGAAAAAGGCCTGGTCGCACCCCCCTTTCGAGTCACAATCGTTCGCTTTTCGAGCACCCTCTGTTGGTGGACTCGACCCCTCGGGCATACCGTGAAACCAGCGGCTGGGGGGCCGCAAGTTCGCCGACCATGGGGGGAGGGCAGACGTGACGCACTCGAAGCATCGAGAGCGCGAGAGCGAGGTCATCGACCTCGGCAGCGCGGTCACTGTGATGACCCTCGCGTCGGCGATTCTGCTCGTCGTGGTCGTCGCGCTCGGCGCCGTCACGGTCGCGCCGGCCGACGGGCAATCGGCGGGCGCCAACCAGGCTGTGGCACCGAGCTCGACGAGCGAACCCGCACCGACGGGGCTCTCCGAGCAGCCAGGATCCAGCGCTGAGCCGGTCGACGGTGAGGTACGCCCCGACCCCTCGGCAACGGGCCGAGAAGATGACGGTGCAGCCGCACCCGTCTCACCCGGTGTCGCCGGTGTGCCCTCGATCGCGCGCCCTCAGCCGAGCACCCCGGTGGCGCCGTTCGCCGCGCAGCCGGCTCCCTTCGGCACGCCCACCGCGACCCCGAGCCCGACGAACCCGTCGTGCCCCGCCGCGATCACCGGCCAGACCGCGGGAGCGCCCAGCGTGATCTCGCCCCTCGGCGTCGGCGGCACCACGAGCGACGACCTGCAGTCGTTCGCCGAGGGCTACAACGCCATCCGGGTGGCGAACTGCCTGGCGCCCGTGCCGTTCGCGAACATCCGCTACGACAGCTGCATGGAGCAGCGACTGTTCTGGATGGCCGAAGACCCGAGCACCGACCCGATGAGCGCGTGGGGCCACATCGGCTCGCAGCGCTCCGACGGGCTGCCGAGCGTCGGCTGCGATGGCAACCTGGCCGGCGGCAGCAACAACACCGGCGCGAGCGTCGCGCAGAAGTGGTGGGACTCGACGGGGCACCGCACGTCGCTGTACAAGCCGACCTACACGGGCAGCACCGCCAACGTCTGCATCCTTTTTGCCACCACTCACGGTGGTGTTCCGAATGAACCGTATTCCTTCATGCGAGCGGCCGCTCGTTGGACGACTTGTTGACTCACTAGTACGGCGCTCCGGGGGGAGCGATGAGACCGGGGGGCCTCACGATGCGCACGACCACTACTCTGACGACGCTTGCCGCCGCGCTGCTCGTCGCCGCGACAGTGTCGACCGGCGCTCTCGCGTCGGGCGGCGGAGTCGACCCGGCTGCCTCGACGAGCGCTCTCGCGCACGAGGCCCCGTCGGCTTCGGCCCCGTTGGCGCCGCAGCAGACGAGCGACACCATCGACGGGCCGACGCCGCAGGCCACGCACCTCGAGTCGACCGCGACGACGGAGACCGACGTCTCGGAGACCGAGCGTCCGGCGACCTCCGCTGCAGCGACCGAGGCCTCGACGACCGGCACGGTCTCTCGGCCGCAGCCGTCGACCCCCGCGGCACCGCTCGCCGCGCAGCCGGCGCCGTTCGGCTCGGCGAGCCCGACGCCGAGCGCTCCGGCCTGCGCGACCGCGATCACGGGCACGACTCCGGGCGCCCCGAGCCGCACATCGCCGTTGGGGGTGGCCGGCACCACCAGTGCAGACCTGCAGCTCTTCGCGGTCACCTACAACGCGATCCGAGTGGCGAACTGCCTGGCGCCCCTGCCGTTCGCGAACTTCCGCTACGACAGCTGCATGGAAGACCGCCTGTTCTGGATGGCTGAAGACCCGAGCACCGACCCGATGAGCGCGTGGGGCCACATCGGCTCGCAGCGCTCTGACGGGGTGCCGAGCGTCGGTTGCGATGGCAACCTCGCCGGCGGCCTCAGCAACGACGGCGCGATCGTGGCGCAGAAGTGGTGGGACTCGACGGGTCACCGCACCTCGCTCTACAAGCCGACGTTCGCCGGCAACACCGCCCGCGTCTGCATCATGTTCGCGATGACGCATGGCGGCGTGCCCGACGAGCCCTACTCGTTCACGCGCAGCGCCGCACGCTGGGTCGACTGCTGACCCGCGCTGGCTAGGCTGGCCCGAGCGGGCGCCAGGTCGGCGGCCGCAGAGAGGCCGACCGTGGAGTCGACACTGCGCTGGGGAATCCTGGCGACCGGGCACATCGCGCGCACCTTCGCCGGAGACCTGCGCGATGCGGGCATCACCATGACCGCGGTCGGGTCGCGCGCGCCCGGAGCGGCCGAGGCGTTCGCGGCCGAGTTCGGCATCCCCACCGCGCACGGCAGCTACGAGCAGCTCGTCGCCGACCCCGACGTCGACGTCATCTACGTTGCGACCCCGCACCCGATGCATCTGTCGAGCGCTCTGCTCGCGATCGATGCCGGCAAGCACGTGCTCGTCGAGAAGCCCTTCACGATCTCTCAGCCTCAGGCGCGCGCCATCGCCGACCGGGCCGCGGCGCAGGGCGTCGTGGCGATGGAGGCGATGTGGACGCGCTACCTGCCGCACATGGTGCGTCTGCGGGAACTGCTCGCCGAGGGCGCGATCGGGGATGTTCGCACGGTGATCGCCGACCACACCCAGTCACTGCCCACCGACCCCACCCATCGGCTGCAGAACCCGGCGCTCGGCGGGGGCGCGCTGCTCGACCTCGGCATCTACCCGGTCTCGTTCGCGATCGACCTGCTCGGCGTGCCGACGGAGATTCAGGCGCACGCGACCATGACCGCCACCGGTGTCGACCGGCAGACGGCCATGGTCTTCGTGCACGAGGGCGGCCGGCAATCGGTGCTGCACTGCGCACTCGACACCGCCGGGTCGAACCGTGCTGTGGTGCTCGGCACGACCGGGGCGATCGAGATCGACCGCGTCTGGTACACGCCCACCTCGTTCACGCGATACGACCGCGACTGGAACCCGGTCGAGCGGTTCGACGAGCCCGTCGCGACGCGCGGCATGCACTTTCAGGCGCTCGAGCTCGAGCGGCGCGTGCGCGGAGACGAGCCGTCGAGCCTGCCGATCGACGAGACGGTCGCGATCATGGGCGTGCTCGACGAGGTGCGACGACTCATCGGCCTGGAGTATCCGGAGCAGTAGCGCCCGGGTGCGTCTCGGTCTGTGCTCGGTATCATGTGCGAATGACTGAGCCCGAGCAGCCCCTCAGCCGTCGCGCCGCGCGCGAAGCCGAGGCGGCGTCGCGTCGGCGGGGCAGCAAGAGCGAGCGATCGGCGTCCTCGCCGGCCGAGCCGCCGGCCGAGACGGCGGCCGAGCCGCAGACTGAGGCGCTCTCTGCCGGCCTCGCGCCGACCGAGCTTCTCAGCGCGTCCGCCGCGCCGACCGTGGCGCTGGGTGCTGGTGCGCCGACCGTGGCGCTCGGCGCCCCCGCTGCGCCCACCGAGGTGCTGAGCGCGGCTGACGCTGTCGGTGAGCAGTCCGACGACCCGGCGCCCGCCACCGGCATCGGCGCGTTCGTGCGCAAGCACCCCCGTGCCGTGCTGACGACCGCGCTCTCCGTTGCCTTCCTGCTGCTGGGTTCTGGTGCCGTCTTCGCTGGCATCGCTGTGGGGTCGGCGCAGGCCGCGCCCGTGCCGGTGCCGACCGTCACCGAGACTCCCGAGCCCGACCCTCGGCCTCTGCCGGGCACGATCGCCGACCCGAGCCGTCTGCGCACGTGCTCGATCGCCTCGCTCGCTCGCGATGAGCGCTTGAACGAGTTCTTCGGCTCGGTCGTCAACGCCACGACGGGCGAGGTGCTCTTCGACCGTCAGGCCGATCGCGCCGTGCGCACGGGCAGCGTGCTCAAGGTCATCACGGCGGCGGCGGCGCTCGCCGCACTGGGCCCCGATCACCGCATGACGACGCGCGTCGTGACGGGCTCGACCCCCGGCACCGTCGTGCTCGTCGGCGGCGGCGACGCCACCCTGAGCCGGCTGCCCGCGGGGCAGGAGAGCATCTACCGCGGTGCCCCCAAGCTCTCCGACCTCGCCGCGCAGACGGTCGCGGCCTATGCGGCGGCGAATCCCGATGCCCCCGGCATCACGTCGCTCGTACTCGACTCGACGTTCTGGAACCCGGCCGACAACTGGCACGAGACCTGGAACCGCGACCGCATCGCAGCGGGCTTCCAGGCCCCGGCGACCGCGCTCATGGTCGACGGCGACCGCAACGATCCGCGGGCCCAGACGAGCGCCCGCTCGACCGACCCGATCGCGCGCGCCGGCCAGTGGTTCGCTCAGGCGCTGGCCGACGCGGGCAATCCAGCGGGAGTCCCGACGATCAGCACGGGCGCCGCCGTCGGCGGAACCCTGCTCGGCCAGGTGCAGTCGCAACCGGTCAGCACGCTCATCGGCCAGCTTCTGCCCAACAGCGACAACACGCTTGGCGAGATGCTCGCCCGCGCCGTGTCGAAAGAGATCGGGCTCGACGGCTCGACCGCGTCGCTCACGCAGGCCATCACGGGCGCCCTGAACACCTACGGCGTTCCGACTGACGGCCTCATCATCAAAGACGGCTCGGGGCTCGCGACCGACAACGCGGTGCCGGCTCGGTACATGGCCCAGCTGTTCGCGGTCATCAACGCGCGCGGCAACAATCTGGGCATCATCATGGATGCTCTTCCGGTCGCCGGGCAGAGCGGCACGCTCGCCAGCCGCTTCACCGGCTCGAATGCGATCGCCCGCGGCAACGTGACGGCGAAGACCGGCTGGCTGCGGTCGGCCTACTCGCTCTCCGGGGTGATCCGCGCCGCAGACGGCACTCCGCTCACGTTCGCGTTCTACTCGATCCGCACCGGAATACCCGAGTCGGCCAAGGCTGCTCACGACACGCTCGCCGCGGCGATCTTCACCTGCGGCGACAACCTCTCGAACAACTGACCCAGCTCGGCAACGGAGGCGGTATGGCTCGCGCTCTCTTCATCATCGACGTGCAGAACGACTTCACCGAAGGCGGCGCGCTCGGCGTCGATGGTGGTGCCGCCGTGGCCTCGGCGATCACCGAGCACGTGCGCGAGCATCCCGATGACTACGACGTCGTGATCGCGTCACGCGACTGGCACGACCCCGACAACGACAACGGCGGGCACTTCGCCCTCGAGGGCGAGCCGGACTTCGTGGTGACCTGGCCGCAGCACTGCATGGCGGGCACCGACGGAGCCGAGTACCACCCCTCGATCGACACGGGCCTCATCGACATTCACGTGCGCAAAGGCCAGGGGGTTCCGGCCTACTCGATCTTCGAGGGCACGACCGACGACGGCCGCGGCATCGTCACCGCGCTCGACGAGCTCGGCGTGACCGACGTCGATGTCGTCGGCATCGCGACCGACTACTGCGTGCGCGCCTCGGCCCTCGATGCACTCGCAGCCGGCCGTCGTGTGCGAGTGCTGAGCGACCTGGTGGCGGGCGTCGCACCCGAGTCGAGCGAGGCGGCGCTGCGCGAGGTCGCCGCGGCGGGCGCGACCGTCGAGCCGGCCTCGCCCTGACCCGTCGGCGTCAGACCAGCAGCTGGTGCTTCGCGAGGTCGCGGTAGAGCGGCACGTCGCGCACGAGCTCGCTGTGCGTGCCGACTCCGACGACCTGACCGTGGTCGAGCACGACGATCTGATCGCTGTCGACCACCGTCGAGAGCCGGTGCGCGATGACGATGAGCGTGCGGTCTTCGGCGACGGCGTCGATCGCCTCGCGCATGCGCTGCTCGTTGACGCCGTCGAGCGATGACGTCGATTCGTCGAGCAGCAGGATGGGCGGTGCCGCGAGCAGGGCGCGCGCAATGGCGAGGCGCTGACGTTCGCCGCCCGAGAGCATCACGCCGTCTTCGCCGACCTGCGCATCCAGCCCCCGCTCGTCGCGGTCGAGCACCTCGCCGAGGTTGACGCTGCGCAGCACCGCGACGCACTGCTCGTCGGTCGCACCGGGCGTGCCGAGCAGCAGGTTGTCGCGCAGCGTCCCGGCGAGCACGGGCGCATCCTGCTCGACGTAGCCGATCTGGCCGCGCAACGCGTCGCGCTCGAGCGCCCTGATGTCCGTGCCGCCCATGCGGATGACGCCCTCGGTCGGGTCGTAGAACCGCTCGATGAGCGAGAGCACCGTGCTCTTGCCGGCGCCGCTCGGCCCCACGAGGGCGGTGCGCGAGCCGACCGGCACGCTGAACGTGACGCCGCGAAGAACAGTCTTGTCACGCACCTCGTCGCCGACGACCTCCGCAACGAGCTTCTCGGCCTCGGTGCGGTGCGCCGACTCGGGGTAGCTGAAGTGCACGTTCTCGAACGTGACCGCGGCGGAGTCGACTGTGGCGGTCGCGGGCACGACGGCGTCGTCGCCTTCGGTCTCGCTCGGCAGCGCGATGATCTCTTGAATGCGGCCGAGCGCGCCGAGCGCGGCATTGACGCTCGTGATGGCGCCGAACGCCTGCCCGAGCGGGCCGATGAGCAGGAACAGGAACAGGATGAACGCCACGAGGTCGGCGACGCCGATGGCGCCCGACGCGACCCGGAAGCCGCCCACCCCGAGCACGACCAGGAACGACACCTGCAGCGCGATCGACGAGATCGGCACCACGAGGGCCGAGATCTTCGCGACCTTGATGCCCTGCTCCCAGGCGCCGACGGCGTTCTGCTCGACGATGGCGATCTCGCGCTCGGTCGCGGTGGCCGCGCGCACGGTGCGCACCGACGAGATCGAGCGCTCGACCGCCGCGGCGAGGTCGCCGACCTTCTCCTGCGCCTTGCGGCTGGCGATGCGGATGCGCTGCGACAGCACCACGACCGTGACGACCGACACGGCGATCACGAGCACCGTGAGACCGAGCAGGGTCGGGTCGATGATGATCATGGCGATGAGCGCACCGATGAAGGTGAGGCTGCCGCCGATGGCCTCGACGAGGCCCTGCGTGAGCACGGCCCGCAGCAGCGTGGTGTCGCTGCCGACGCGACTGACGAGGTCGCCCGTGCGGCGCTGGTCGAACTCGCTGATGGGCAGGTGCAGCATGCGCCGCACGAGTGCACGGCGACTGGAGAGCACGACGCCCTCGCCCGTGCGCTGCAGCAGGTAGTGGCCGAAGCCGCTCAGCAGGGCCCCGACGACGACGAGCGCGACGAGCACCGCGACGAGCGGCCCGAGGTCGCCGTCGTTCTCGACCACCGTGATGACCTGGCTGACGAGCAGGGGCTGCGCGAGCGAGGCGGCGGCCCCCAGCACGCTAATGACGATGACCCAGCCGAGCACCACGCGATGCTCAAGGAGGTAGGGCAGCAGCTGGCCGAATGTGGCGCGCGGCCCGTCATCGACGGGGCGGCCGAAGCGGCGGCGGGGCGGGTCGGTGGTCGTGCTCATGCGTCGTGGGTTCCCCTCGTGCGCGCGGTGGCGCTCGACCAGTCTGCCCGAGGGCGCTGCGGCGCATCCGCGTGTTCGCTGAGGGATGATCGTTCGCGACCGAACAGCGGGTCTAGGCTTTTCTCTCGTGCCCCAGCCCGTCATCACCGCCAGCCAGCTCACCAAGACCTACGGCGACTTCACCGCCGTCGACGCGATCGACTTCGAGGTCGCTCCGGGGGAGTCGTTCGGCCTGCTCGGCCCCACCGGCGCGGGCAAGTCGACGACCATGCGCATGGTCGGGGCGGTCTCGACGCGCACGAGCGGCGACTTGAGCATCCTCGGTCTCGACCCGAACGCGCACGGCCCCGACATCCGCTCGCAGCTCGGAGTCGTGCCGCAGCAGGACAACCTCGATCAAGAGCTGCGCGTGCGCGACAACCTGCTCGTCTACGGCCGCTACTTCGGCCTGCCGCGCTCGGTCGTCGCCGAGCGGGCGGATGCCCTCCTCGAGTTCGCGCAACTGGCCGACCGCCGCAAGTCGAAGGTCGACGACCTCTCCGGCGGAATGAAGCGCCGCCTGACGATCGCGCGCGCCCTCATCAACGAGCCGCGCATCCTGCTTCTCGACGAGCCGACCACGGGGCTGGACCCGCAAGCCCGGCACATCCTCTGGGACCGCCTCTTCCGCCTCAAGGAGCAGGGCACGACGCTCGTGCTCACGACGCACTACATGGACGAGGCCGAGCAGCTGTGCGACCGGCTCGTCGTCGTCGACAAGGGCCGCATCATGGCCGAGGGCTCGCCCGCGTCGCTCATTCGCGAGTACTCGAGCAAAGAGGTGCTCGAGGTGCGGTTCGGCAGCGACAAGAACGCCGAGATCGCCGAGAGCATTCGCGACATCGGCGAGCGCCACGAGGTGCTGCCCGACCGCATCCTCATCTACACGGGCAACGGCGAGGCCGAGCTCGAGCAGATCACGCAACGGGGACTGCAGCCGATCACCTCGCTCGTGCGCCGCTCGAGCCTCGAAGACGTCTTCTTGCGCCTTACGGGCCGGAGCCTCATCGAATGACGGTCCAGACGATTCGAGAAGATTCGGCGCGCGCCATCGCCGGGGGCGTCGCGCCGCGCCGCTGGGGCTCGTGGTACATCGCCGAGCACCGCATCCGCGCCATGAAGGGCTATGCGGGCGACGCGATCTTCCAGAGCTTCGGCAACCCGCTCATCTACCTCTTCGCGCTCGGGGTCGGGCTCGCGAGCCTCGTGCCGCAGGGTGTCGGGGGCGTCACCTATCTGCAGTTCGTCGCACCCGCGCTCATGGCGACCGCCGCCATGACGGTGGCCGCCAACGAGACGAGCTACCCCGTGCTCATGGGCTTCAAGTGGAACCCCATCTTCTTCGGCATGAACGCCTCGCCCATCACGGGGGCGCAGATCGTCAACGGCATGATGATCCAGATCGCGCTGCGGGCCGTCGTCACCGTGGCGATCTACTTCGGAGTCATCGTGCTGTTCGGCGGAGTGCCCTCGGCCACCGGCTGGCTCGCCATCGGTGCGGCCACGCTGACCGGCATGGCCATCGGGGTGGTGATCTCGAGCTACACCTCGACCATCACCGAAGACCGCGGCCAGATGGCGATGCTGCAGCGATTCGGCATCACCCCGCTCTTCTTGTTCTCGGGCACCTTCTTTCCGCTCGAGCAGCTGCCGATCTACCTGCAGCCCATCGGCTGGATCTCGCCGCTCTGGCACGGCACCGAGCTCGGGCGTGTCGCCACCTACGGCCTCGAGGAGCCGATCTGGCTCACGGTCACCCACGTGGGCTACCTCACGACGCTCTTCCTCGTCGGGCTCTGGGCGACCCGCAAGCACTTCACGCGGAGGCTGAACAAGTGAGCGCGGCGACGATCTCAGACCAGGGCGCCCTGCAGCCGCGCCGCAGTGCGCTGTACGCCGGCAACACCGGGGCGGTCATCCATCGAGGCCTGCTGGCGACCCGCAGCACCAACTACCTCGTCGTGCTCAGCGGGTTCTTCGAGCCGGTGTTCTACCTGCTCTCGCTCGGCATCGGCTTCGGAGCGCTCGTCGGCAGCGTTCAGACGTCGACGGGCCAAGAGGTCTCGTACGCGGCGTTCATCGCCCCGGCCCTGCTCGCCGTGTCGGCCATGAACGGGGCGGTCTACGACTCCACCTGGAACGTCTTCTTCAAGCTCAATTACTCGAAGCTCTATCAGGGCATGCTCACGACCTCGCTCGGCCCGCTCGATGTGGCCCTCGGAGAGATCTTCCTCGCCCTGCTGCGCGGCGCGATGTACGCGGTCGGCTTCATGGTCATCATGCAGGCCTTCGGGCTCAACCTGGCCTGGACGGCGCTGCTGGCCCTGCCCGCCGTGCTGCTGATCGCCTTCGGCTTCGCGAGCCTGGGCATGGCGATCACGAGCTACATGAAGACGTTCCAGCAGATCGAGTGGGTCACGTTCATCATGCTGCCGATGTTCTTGTTCTCGGCGACCTTCTACCCGATCACGGTCTACCCCGAGGCGATTCAGTGGGTCATTCAGGCACTGCCGCTGTGGCACGCCGTCGAGCTCGTGCGCGGGCTCACCACGGGAGCACTCTCGGCGATGATGTTCGTGCACATCGGCTACTACCTCGTGATGATCGCGATCGGCATCGTCTTCACGACGAGCAGGTTGCGCGCCCTCTTCTTGAAGTAGCTAGCCGCGAATGACCTGCAGCACGCGGGCCGTCGCGAGCGCGGCCTCGGCCGCCTCGGCGCCCTTGTCTTCGTGCGACCCCGGTAGCCCGGCGCGGTCGAGGCCCTGGGCCTCATCGTCGAGCGTGAGCACGCCGAATCCGACCGGCTTGCCGGTGTCGAGCGCGACCCGCGTCAGTCCGTCGGTGGCGGAGGCGCTCACGTATTCGAAGTGGGGAGTGCCGCCCCGGATGATCACGCCGAGCGCGACCACAGCATCCGCCCCCGCCTCGAGTGCGGCCTTGCTCACCACGGGCAGTTCGAACGACCCCGGCACGGCGTACTCGACGACAGTGGCGCCGGCGGCCTCGAGCACTCGGCGGGCGCCCGCCTTGAGGCCCTCGCTGATCTCGGTGTGCCATTGGCCGGCGACGATGGCAATGGTGAGGCCCGCGCCATCGATGTCGAGGGTGGGGGATCCGGCGCCGCTCATGCAGACTTTCCTTCCAGCGTGGTGAACACGGGTGCGCTCGTGATGCTATCGGGCAACCGGTGGCCCATGCGGTCGCGCTTGGCGCTGAGGTAGCCCTCGTTGTCGCTGCCGACGCCGACGACGAGCGGCACGAGCGAGGTGACGACCATGCCGTACTCGACGAGCTGGCGCTGCTTCTCGGGGTTGTTGCTGAGCAGGCGCACGCGGCTCACGCCGAGGTCGCGCAGCATGTCGACGGCGGCCTCGTAGTCACGAGCGTCGGCTGGCAGGCCGAGCGCGAGGTTGGCATCGAGGGTGTCGTAGCCGTCTTCCTGCAGCCGGTAGGCCTTGAGCTTGTTGATGAGGCCGATGCCGCGGCCCTCGTGGCCGCGCATGTAGAGCACGGCGCCACCCTGGCGCTGAATGACGTCGAGCGCGGCGTCGAGCTGCGGGCCGCACTCGCACTTGAGCGAGCCGAACGCCTCGCCCGTGAGGCACTCGGAGTGCACGCGCACGAGCATGTCGTCGTGCGGCATGCCGCTGACGATCGCCACGTGGTCGGCGCCGGTCTTGCGGTCGCGGTAGGCGCGCATCGAGAACGGGCCGTGCGAGGTCGGCACTGTGGTCTCGACCTCGAAGCTCACGCTGCTCGGCCTCGACGGCGGGGCGATGGCTTCTGTGGTCGGGCTGTTCTCGAACGAGCCGGGCGAGCCCGCTTCCAGGTAGGCGATGAGGTCGACGATCGTGATGACGACGAGCCCCTCGCTCTGCCCGAATCGGATCAGCTCGGGCAGGCGCATCATGTCGCCGGTCTCGTCGATCACCTCGCCGATCGCGGCGACGGGCCGCAGGCCCGCCAGGCGCATGAGCTCGACGGCGGCCTCGGTGTGACCCGCACGCTCGCGAACGCCCCCGGGCTTGGCGCGCAGCGGCACGACGTGCCCGGGCCGGCGCAGGCTCGCGGGAGTCGAGGCGGCATCGCCGAGCACGCGCAGGGTGCGGGCACGGTCGCCCGCGCTGATGCCCGTCGTGAGCCCCTCGGCCGCGTCGACGGTCACGGTGTAGGCGGTGCCTCGCGGGTCTTCGTTGTGCATGACCATGAGCGGCAGCTCGAGCCCATCGGCGATCTCGTCGGTCATCGGCGCGCACAAGAAGCCGCTCGTGTGGCGGATCGACCAGGCGACCCACTCCGGCGTCGCGAGCTGTGCCGAGATGATGACATCGCCCTCGTTCTCGCGGCTCTCGTCGTCGGCGACGAGCACCGGCCGTCCGGCGCGCAGGGCCTCGAGGGCCTCAGGAATCGTTCCGATGCTCATGAGAGCGTCCTTTCCTCTGCGTCGGCGCCAGCGCCGAATCGCACCAGCCGCGCCACGTGGCGGGCAAGAATGTCGGTCTCGATGTTTGCCGTGCTGCCGACAACCTTGTCGCCGAGCGTCGTCGCGGCGAGTGTCTCGGGAATCAGCGAGACTTCGAACCAGTCGTCGCCCGCGGCGCTCACCGTGAGGCTCACGCCGTCGACGGCGATCGAGCCCTTGTCGACGACGAGGGGAGCGTGCGCCGCGTCGAGCGAGAACCGCAGCACCCGCCAGTCGCCGTGCTCGCGGCGGTCGAGCACCGTCGTCGTGCCGTCGATGTGACCCTGCACGATGTGACCGCCGAGCCGGTCGCCGACCGAGGCGGCCCGCTCGAGGTTGACCGCGTCGCCGAGGGACCACTGCGAGATCGTCGACATCGCGAGGGTCTGACCCATGACGTCGGCCGTGAACCAGTCGTCGCCCTGATCGGCGACCGTGAGGCACACGCCGTTGACGCTGATCGAGTCGCCGTGCGCGGCGTCGCTGACGGCGAGCGGCCCGTGCACGGTCAGCCGGCCGGCGTCGCCGTTCGGCTCCCACCGCACGATGCGGCCCTGTTCTTCGATGAGTCCGGTGAACATGATCAGGCTCCTTCTGCAGGCTGGTGCGGGCGGGCGACGACGAGCAGGTCGTCGCCGAGCGTCTCGATACGGTGGATGCGCAACCGGTGCGCCTCGCCGATCGTGGTGACTCCGAGCTCGTCGAGCGCGACGCGCGGCCCGCCGATGAGCATCGGTGCGAGGTAGATCAGCACTTCGTCGACGAGGCCCGCGCGCACGAAGGCACTCGCGAGCGTCGGGCCGCCCTCGACGAACAACCGGCGGATTCCCCGTGCGTCGAGGTCGCGCAGCCCGGCCTCGAGGTCACGGTGCCCGAGCTCGATGAGGCCCGCGGGGTGCTGCCGCAGCTGGGCGTCGGCCGGCACGGGTGACGCGCCGAACACGACCGGCACCGGCTGGTGGGCGAGCAGCTCGCCCCCGTCGCCGCGCGCGGTGAGGCTGGGGTCGTCGGCGAGCACCGTCCCGGTGCCGACGGCGATGGCGTCGTGGGCGGCGCGCTGCTCGTGCACGCGCTGGCGCGAGGCCGTGCCGGTGATCCACTGGCTGGTGCCGTCGGCCGCGGCCGCGCGGCCGTCGAGACTCGTCGCCCACTTGACGGTCACCCACGGGCGCCCGGTGCGCACACTCGTCAGCCACGGCAGCAGCATCTCTGTCGCCTCGTCGGCGAGCAGTCCGCCGATGACCTCGACGCCCGCAGCCCGAAGCCGGTCGGCGCCGCCGCCCGCCACGGGGTTGGGGTCGTCGAGCGCGGAGACGACTCGGGTGACCCCAGCGTCGATGAGCGCCTGGGCGCAAGGGCCGGTGCGGCCCGTGTGATTGCACGGCTCGAGCGTGACGACGGCCGTGAGGCCTCGAGCGTCGGGAATGTGCGAGAGGGCATCCACCTCAGCGTGTGCGGTGCCCGCCCCGCGATGCCAGCCCTGCGCGACCATGGTGCCCGCCTCGTCGAGCAGCACGCAGCCGACCTGGGGGTTCGCGCCGACCGCGGGGCCGTGCGTCGCCAGGCTGAGGGCGCGGCGCATGGCCGACTCGAACCGATCGTCAGCGCGCGCGGCGGCACGGCTCGTGCCGTGCGGGGCGCTGTCGCTGGTCATCCGGAGTCCTCGTTCGATTCGGGACGTTTCCGGGGTCGCTGCGCTCGCGGCAGGCTGCCGCCAGCGTGCTCCTCCCATCCGGACTCTCACCGTCGGTCCCGG
>SXGT01397875.1_pt1 | contig 15336 bp, 14 predicted proteins | sample 3176221 | NCBI WGS metagenome assembly SXGT01 (sample SAMN11356862, study PRJNA531348) | freshwater metagenome | isolation source: freshwater sample F1-120 | place: China: Fuxian Lake, Yuxi | collected 2017-12-25
CGGCGAAACGAAACACTATTTCAACTGCTCCACCGGGAGAAGACCGCGACCTCTGAGGCCAACCGCGCTCGCCGCGCGGACGCCTCGCAGAAGGTCGCGGCGGCCGCCGCCCCGCAGGCCGCTGTCGAGCCCGAGGCCGCCGAAGGCCCGACGGCCGACGAGGCCACCGAGGAGACCACCGCAGCTCCGGCCGAAGAGGCCGTCGCCGAGGAGGCCACCGAGGCTGTGGCCGAGGACAAGGCCGACGACGCCAAGTAGCACGCCAATGAACGAGCCCGCCATCGAATCCGGTGGCGGGCTTGCTCATTTTCCCGTCGCCACGCTCGCCCCGGTTCGCTTACGGCTGGATGTCGCCTACGACGGCACCGACTTCGCGGGCTGGGCCACCCAGGAAGGGCAGCGCACCGTCGCCGGTGTCCTGGAGAATGCCCTGTCGACGGTGTTCCGCACCCCGGTGATCCTGCGGGCGGCCGGACGCACCGATGCCGGTGTGCACGCCAGCGGCCAGGTGGTGCATGTCGATGTGCCCGAAGATGCGCTCGGACACGCATACCCGCGCAGCCCCCGGCCGGCGGGCGAGCCCGAATTCCTGCCGCTGACACGGCGTCTGGCACGGTTCGTGCCCGAGGACGTCCGGGTGCTCGGCATCGTGCGCGCGCCGGAGGGTTTCGATGCGCGGTTCTCCGCACTGCGCAGACATTACGAATACCGGCTCGCCACAGCGCCGTACGGCGCCACCCCACAGCAGGCCCGGTTCGTCACGCCGTGGCCACGCCCGCTCGACGTGACCGCCATGACGGACGCGTCGCGCCACCTGATCGGCCTGCACGACTTCGCCGCTTTCTGTAAGCACCGCGACGGTGCCACCACGATCCGCGAGATGCAACGCCTGGACTGGACGCGGGACGGAGACCTGATCACCGCCCATGTCAGCGCCGACGCGTTCTGCTGGTCGATGGTGCGGTCACTGGTGGGTGCGCTGCTGGCCGTGGGGGAGGGCCGCCGGGAGCCGGGGTGGTGTGCGTCGCTGCTCGACGCGACGAAGCGCTCCAGCGATTTCGCCGCGGCTCCGGCCCGGGGGCTGACGCTGGTGGGGGTGGACTATCCGGCCGATGATCAGCTGGCGGCGCGCATCGCCGTGACCCGCGATCTCCGCACCCTCTGAGGCGGCCTCAGAGCCGCGGTGCGACGAAATCGGCGGCCTGGTTCACCATGCCCGCCTTGATGTAGGCCGGGGCCAGGTGGTCGGCCCAATAGGATTCCCAGTTCTCCGGATCGGTCGGATTGCAGATCGGGTCGTCGCCATGGCACAGCTCGATGGTGCGTTCCTGGTAGACCGGGCTGAAGTTCGAGAGCGGGCCCACCCAGGCGATCCCGTTGCCGAACAGCGCCACCGCGGCGACCTTCTGGTCGATGCCGGGCGGAAGCGGATTCTTGAAGCCGAAGGCCGCGAAGGGGACCGCGAGCACCACATCGGTCACCGCCGCACCGAGTGAGTAGCCACCCAGGACGAGCCGGGTGTCCGGGCAATTGGCCGACATGTACTGCGCCCGGGCGCTCATATCGTTGGCGCCGATGTCGATCTGGGTGTCCGCGGGGTACTTCACCGCGTACATCGCCACGTTTTTGCCGGTCTTGGAGCGCAGGGCGCTCACGAGGGCGTTGCCGATCTGGCCGGCGCCGGGAGACTCCATCCGGCCGCGCGCGAAGATCAGCTCGGCGTCGGGGCAGGACACCGCCCCGGCGGACGGCAGCAGGGCGGGCGCAGTGAGCGCGGGCGCGGTCAGTGCGGCGAGTACGACGAGCACTGCAGACGCCAGCACGGTGACGCGTCGGACCGGACCTCTCGACGTCAAGATCACCGCACCGAGTGTAGCGGCCGGAATTGACGTGTGTGTTGCGAAGTGAGCCGCCTACCGCACCCGGGCGGCGGCGAAGTCGGCGGCCTGGTCGATCAGCCCGGAACCGATGTAGCCGTCCTGCAGGTGGTCACCCCAGACCCGCTGCAGATCGTTGAGGTCGTTCGGCAGACCGCCCGAACAGACCGGGTCTTCGGCGTTGCAGACGTCGATGGTCCGGTCGAGGTACTGTCCGGCGATCTGGTGGCCGGGGAGCTGCTTGGAGAAGTTGCCGACCAGCACGACAGCGGCCACGTGGCTGTCCATCCCAGGCGGCAGGGGGCGGTTGAAGCCCATGCCCGGCTGGGTGGCCGACAGGGCCAGGACCGCCGATGCGGCGCCCAGCGAGTAGCCGCCCACGATCAGCCGGGTGTCCGGGCAGGCGCCCGCCATGTACTGGATGCGGTTGCTGATGTCGTTGGCGCCCTGCGGTATCTCGGTGTTGGCCGGATAGTTCACCCCGTACACGCCGACCGGCTGGGGCAGCCGGGCATTCAGGGCGGCCACCAGCGCATTGCCGAGCCTGCCGACCCCGGGGGCCTCGTTGCGCCCACGCGCGAAGATCAGCTCCACCGGTGCGCACGGCTCGGCCGACGCACGGGGAACCTGAGCGGCCGGGCCGGCCGTCGTCGTGGCCATGAACCCGCCGGCGATGGCCGCTACCGCGGCGACGGTGGCGGCGAACTTACGCGCACGGCGCTTTGCTGGGAGCGTTCGGAAGGACACTTGATGCAGTGTACCGGGGTGCGCTCAGAGCAGACCGGCGGCGAAGCTCGCGGCCTGGTCCGCCGGTCCGCCGTCGTAGGCGCGGTGGGCGGCGACGTCGTCGCCTGGTCCGCAGACGGGGTCACCGAAGTTGCACAGATCGATGGACCGGGCACCCCAGACCGGGCTCACCGTCAGCGGCAGTCCCACCTTTGCCGACGGGTTGCCGAACACCGCGAGCGCCGCGACGTGCTCGGGGGTGTTCGGGGGCAACGGGGCGTTGAAGCCGATACCGGGCACCGGCACCGCGGCGATGACGTCGATGACGGCCGCACCCTGTGAGTAGCCGCCCAGCACCATTCGCGTGTTCGGGCAGTTGTTGATCATCCATTGGATGTGGCCGCTGGCGTCGTTGGAGCCCCCGGCGGCGGCCAGGAAATCGAAGCTTGCCGGGTAGTTCACCGCGTAGGTGCCCACCGAGCGTCCGCCCACCTTGTTGCGCAGCGAGTTCACGAAGGCAGTCCCGATCCGGCCGAGGCCCGGATCCTCATTGGTGCCGCGGGCGAACACGACCTCGATGTCGGGGCATCCCTCGGCCTGTGCCGGTGACGCCGGCGTCAGGATCAGCGCGCCGGCTGCGGTGGCAGCGGCGGCGACGAACACGGAACAACGGCGAACAAGATCAATGGCCACGCCAAAGCATAACGCGGAGGCGGGCTAAACAAGTCCCGGATCAGACGCGACCGGCGATGAACCCGGCGGCCTGCGGGATGAATCCCGATGATTCGTAGTGGGTGTGTGCGAAGGGGTTGCGCCCGCGCGAGCAGATCGGATCACCGTCGGCGCACAGGTCGATACCGCGGCCGCTGAACGGTGGTGGGGCCACCGACACCGGGTTGCTGAACTTGGCGCCGGGGTTGCCGAAGACCGCCATCGCGGCGACATTTCCGGCCAGGTTGCCGGGCAGTGGCGGCGCCGAACCGAATTCGCCGATCTTTTCGCCGACCGGCGGCAGTCCGACGAGCATCGACACGATGGCCGCGCCCTGCGAATACCCGCCGAGCACGACCTGGGTTCCCGGGCAGTTCTGCGCCAGGTAGGAGATGCGGCCGGTCGCGTCATAGGCGCCGTCGGCGGCGGTGAAGAAGTCGTAGGTGGCGGGATAGTTGATCCCGTAGGTGCTCAGCGTGCGGCCACCGAGTTGCGGACGCAGCGAATCCGCGAGCGCCTGTCCGACGCGGCCGATGCCGGGGGGCTCGCTGGTGCCGCGGGCGAAGATCAGTTCGACATCGGAGCAGGGCTCGGCGGACGCGAGCGGTGCGGGACCGGCCAGAACGGCCATTGCGGATACCAGTGCGGATCCCAGTGCGGCCGACCGGGCAGCCATCGTGCGCAGCTTCACGATCAACATCTTCACATTCAAAGGTTAGCTACGGCTAATCGGTTGTCCGGCCGACGGTTGCACGGGCGGGACGTCGGGCCAATTGGCCTGTGCCACCTGGTCGGTGCGGTCGCCCTGACGGGCCAGTGCCAGGCCGAGCAGGACCACCGCGCCGCCGATGGTCTGGGTGACGGTGATCGCCTCACCGAGCAGCGCCCAGGCGGCGAGCACCGCGAACAACACCTCGGAAAGGCCCACCAGGGAGGCGAACCGCGGTCGCAGCCGGGCCACACCCATGATGCCCAGCGTGTAGGCGATGGCGGTCGGGATGACGGCCAGCGCGATGACGGGGACGAACCAGGGCAGGGTCAGGCCGGCCACCGCGGCGTTCGCGGTGCTGAAGCGCATCGGCATCACACCGGAGACGCCGAGTGCGGCGACGGCGACGGCGCCGACGATCAGACCCGCCGCGGCCAGCGTGATCGGACTCAGTCCCGTGCCGTCGGAACTGGCCTTCTCCGACATCATGAAGTAGCAGGCCGCGCAGACCGCGGCGGCGAGTCCCCACAGCACTCCGGTCGAGTTGATGTGCGCGCCGGAGAACACGTCGAGCACCAGCGTGATGCCGGTGATCGCGATGGCGACGCCGGCCAGGGTGAGGTTGCCCGGCCGACGCCGGGTCCGTGCCCACAGCCAGCCCACCACCAGGATCGGGGCGGTGTATTCGAGCAGCAGTGCCACGCCCACCGAGAGATGGGAGACGGCGTTGTAGTAGCAGAATTGGGCGCCCGCGACGGGGACCACGCCGTACGCGACGATCGTGCGGCGATGCTCCAGTGCCTCACGGACCCACCCCGGCCTGGCGAGACTGGCGAACACGGCCATGGCCAGCGCCCCGCCCGCCAGTCGTGCGGTCACCGCGGCGGTCGGGGTCCAGCCCGCCTCCATGAGCGATTTCGCCAACGGGCCGGAGAGGCCGAACGCGAAGGCGGACGTGAGGGCGAACATCAGGCCGAGCCGAAACCGGTTCGTGGTCCGCGCGTCGGTCACCGTCATGAGGCGCTCCAAGGTGTAATGAGTAAAATGAATGTTGCTCGTGACAATATCGGTGACGGGAGTCATGCGTCAAATGATTTTCACTTATGACACGGAGCTCACACTGCGGGCCGCGTGCGTGCTGATCAACAGCGACCGAGGTTCATCGGACGCCAACGTCGACACGATCGGCGATATCGCCGGACTGGACGACTACCTGGCCGAGTTCGGCTGGACCGGGCGTCGTGACCGGGACGCCGCCGAACTCGCCGACGTGCACCGGTTGCGGGAGCGCATCGGCCGGCTCTGGGCGGCCGCCGACGACGAGGAACGCGCGGTCGGTCAGGTGAACGCGCTGCTCTCCGATACCAAGGCCTCGCCCTGGCTGACCCGGCACGCCGAGATGCCGGAATGGCATCTGCATCTGGCCTCGATCCACGACCCGCTGGCGCGCAGGATGGGCGCCGAGATGGCGATGGCGCTGGCCGACCTCATCCGCGGCGGTGAACTGCGCCGGCTCAAAACGTGCGCCGCCCCGGATTGTGACGCTGTGCTCTTCGATGTGTCCCGCAACCGCTCGAAGATCTTCTGCGACACCGGAAACTGCGGTAACCGGCAACACGTGGCGGCCTACCGGCAACGGCGCGGCAAGGAGTAGCAGCGCTGCCGAAAGTGGTGCGTGGCACCGTGCGGCAAGCCGGTTAGGGTCGAAGCCGGGGGGCATATGGTTCGGCGTTCGGTGACACGGCTTCAGGTCAGCGGTTACCGCTTCCTGACGCGCAGAATGGAATACGCGTTGGTGTACCGGGATATCCGGATGCTCGACGACCCGATCCGCAGCCAATCGATGGCGCTGGCCGCCGGCATGGTGCTGGCCGCGATCGTGGTGGCGGTATGTGCGGTGCTGGCGCTGCTGCGGCCGCACGGAAGTCTGGGAACCGATCCCATCGTCATGGTGCGGGAGTCCGGTGCGATGTACGTGCGGGTCGGTGACGTCATGCACCCGGTGCCCAACCTGGCGTCCGCTCGGCTGATCGCCGGAACCCCGGCGGTGCCTCGGCTGGTGAGCGCGGCCATGATCGCAGCCGCCGAACGCGGTCCGCTGATGGGCATCCCGGGCGCGCCGGGCGATCTCGCGCCGGCACTCGCGGACGAACAGCAGGCCTGGACGGTGTGCGAGGACAGCGACGACTCGACCACGACGATGATCATCGGCCCACCCGCGCAGTATCCGATCGCTCCGCCGGTTCTGGTCACCGCGGTGCAGGAACGCGCGCGAGGCACCTTCGTCCTCTACGCCGGGCGGCGCGCCGCAGTGGACCTGCGTGACCGGGCAGCGATACGGGCGCTGCGTCTCGACGATATTGTCCCGCTGAGGGTTTCGGCCGCACTGCTGGATCCTCTCCCGGAGGCGACGCCGATCGCCGCGCCCCGGGTGCCCGGTGCCGGAGGTCCCGGACCTGCCGGGCTCGCCGATTTCCGGGTCGGCGAGGTGCTGCGAGTGCCGCGGGCCGGTGATGCCGCCGACCACTATGTGGTGCTCGCCGGCGGAGTGCAGCGGGTGGGGCGGGTGGCGGCCGACCTGATCCGGTTCACGGACTCACACGGTGCCGGCGACATACCCGACGTGCCGGCCGACCGGATCACCGCGATGCCGGTGCTGGACACCTTGGCGGTGACCGATCTGGCCGATCCGGTGCTCGCCGGTGCGGAGCACGGTGGCGTGCTGTGCACACGTTGGCAGTGGCGGCGGTCCGCACCGACGGTGGACACCGCCGTGTTGGCGCCGGGCACCCGGCCGGAGCCGGAACAGGCGCACGAACTGGTCCAGGCCGACGGCGCCGGCCCGGGTATCGACGCCGTCGCGGTCCCGGCCGGTCACAGTATCTACACCCGGGCGGCGGGTGTCACCGGGGAAGGCCTGTCGAGCGGCCCGCGATACCTGGTCACCGGGTCTGGCGTGGCATTCGGTGTCGGTGACACCGAGGCGGCCGAAGCCCTCGGACTGCCGCCGACACCGGGCGCCGCGCCGTGGCCGTTGCTCGCGCTGTTACCGCGCGGACCCGAACTCGGTGTCGCCCGTGCCACCGTCGTGCGGGACAGTGTCGGCGCCCCGTCGTGACCTCAGCGCCGCCGACGCCACCGCAAGCACCGCGCACACCGCGGCACCGATCAGGGCGAACCGTCGCGGCTCGGCCTCGCTGACCATGGCGGGCGGCCGCGTGAGGGGGCGCGCCGGTATCGCCGGTGCCGGACCGGCGATACCGTGCATCGCGGCCAGCACATCCACCACGCCGTGGCCCACCAACGGATTCCAGCCCGACGCGGGACGCCGCGCCGTGCTCTCGATGCGGTGCATCACCTGCCGGGCGGTCAGGTTCGGAGCCACCGCGCGGAGCAGCGCGGCAACTCCCGATACCACCGGAGCCGCATAGCTGGTTCCCGAAATCGGCTGCTGTTCAGTGTATCCCGGCATGGTGTCCACCAGACCCTCCCCGGTCGGGTTCAGCGATATCACGGCCTCGGCCGGGGCTGCGACGTCGACCCACGGGCCGGCCAGGGTGAAGTCGGACGGTGCCCCATCGGCATCCACCGACCCGACCGTCAGGACGTAGTCGTCATACCAACTGGGGCTGGCCACCACCTCGACGCGATCCCAGTCCGGCCCGCCGGCAGCAGCGGGCAGTGGATTCTGTGTCGGGCACGTGCCCTGTCCGCCGACATTCCCTGCCGCGGCAACGACCACCACGTTGCGGGTGTCCACCGCGTACGCCAGGGCCGCACCCAACGCGCGGTCATCGAGTGCGTCGGCGACCGCGAGGCAGGCCACCGACGAGATGTTGATGACCGTTGCGCCCTGGTCGGCGGCCGCCCGCACCGCCGCCGCGAGCGATTCGACATCGCCGACACCGTCCGTACCACCGGCAGGCTCGGAGGCGCGGAACTTCATGCTGGACTGCCGGATTGCCAGCACGGCGGCATCCGGGGCGATCCCGCTGAACCCGCCGGCCGGGTCGGGAGCCGCGCCGATGATCCCGGCGACGATGGTGCCGTGGCCGTCACAGTCTGCGGTGCCGTCACCGTCGGCGACATAATCCCCACCCGGCACCAGATGCGGTAGCAGCCGGTGCCGCGCCACGCCGGTGTCGATGACCGCCACCAGCTGCCCGGCGCCGCGGCTGCGCACCCACGCGGTGCGCAGTTCGGGCCTGTCCCGTTGCGGGCCGGCCACCGCCACCGGTGCGGTGGCGCAGGCCGCGAATTGTTCTGTGGGATAACGCGAAGCGGCCGGTCCGGCAGGCGGCAACAAGCGGTCCTCGATCGGCGGCGGACCGACAGCGGCGGCAGGGACCGCAGTGAGGACCGGCGCGACCGTCAGCAGCACGGTCGCGAGCATCGGCGCTGTCCGGCCGGTCATCCGACACTCATCGATCGCACCAACCCGTACACATCGGCGACCCAACATGCCAGCGGCACCACCCCGGCAAGCAGGATGTACTCGGCCACATCGCCGCCGCGCGCCCATGACGACGCGCGCTTGCCCCCGCCTGCCCGGCACCAGCCCGCGAGCGCCACGGTCAGCACCACCGCCGGACCCGCGTACCGCGGCGCCGATACCGTCGCCAGTGCGACCGCTGTCGTGGCGCAGATGAGGCCGCACCAACCCAGGGCGGTGCGACACCGCGGGTCGGCGTAGCACCGGGTTCGCAACAGCAGCAGGGCCGCCAGCACCGCGGCCAGCGCGAATCCGGGAAGCCACGAGGCGGCGCCCAGGCAGCCGGTGGCGATCGCGCCGGCGGCCAGTGCGGTGGCCGCGGCGCCTCCGGTGACCAGCCCGGCGAAGACTGCGCGGCCACCGACCGCGGCCGCACCGGGCACCGGTGCGGCGCCGATACCGTCGCCGGGAAAAGGAGGACGAAGACCGTTGAGCGCCAGCGCGATCCGGCCGGCGACGCTGAGTACTCCCAGGGCCAGCGTGCCGAGTACGGCACCCGATGCCGCCAGATCCACGGGCACCACGAGCGAGAACGCTGCCACCACCGCCACGGCTGCGAACGCGGTGGCCGCAGCGGTGAGCAACCAGACATCGACGCGCGCCGTGCGCAGCAACCACAGCGAGGCGACGCAGCCGGCGGCCGCGCCGAGTGTCACCCCCGGTGCGCCGCCACCAGCGGGTACCGCCAGAAATGCTGCAACGCAGACGAAACCCACCGACAGACCGTGCAGGGTCGAGCGCATGGCGTCCCGTCGCCAGGCGGCGATCAGGCACACCGCCGCGCTGATCGAGGCGGTCCCCGCGGCCGCCATCGGCGCGCCACCGTGGATGCCCGAGTAGCCGAGCGCGATCACCGCGGCCAGACCGGCGCACGTCCAGAACCCGGCGCGGATCGCGGGGTGGGATTCGGGACCGGGCTCGGCCCCGGCCACGGTGCGGAAGGCATCTTCGGGTAGCGGGCCGGGCGCCGGGGCTCCGACGACGGAGAGCACCATGACGTCGCCGTCGGATATTCCGCTCTCGTGCAGGGTCATCGACTCATCACAGTGACCGCCGCGCAGACGGTCCAGTCGCCAACCCTGCGGCGCGGCATCCGCCACCTCGTCGCTGGCGACGAGGTCGACGATATCGGGCAGCAGCAGGCCCAGTTCGGCATGCCGTGGGAGCACGAGGTCGACCACGTGCGGCCGCCCGGCATCCTGAATCGACACCCGGCACAACGGATCATCCATCGTCCATCCCCCCGAACACTCCCCGATGTCACGGTAGCCGGGTGCCGAGCATCCACCGCGCACCAAAATTCGGGGGAACCGGCGGGGCGCGCGCTGCGTCGAAACAGGAATGGAGTTCCTCAGGGAGAAGCGTCTGCCCGCTCCGCCCGTGCCGGACGCGGAGGTGCCGCTGCGGCGCCCACCGGAGGTACCCGCCGCGGAGCCCGCGAGTCCGTTGACGCGCCTGTTGCCGGTGCTGATGCTCGTCGCGGTCGGCGGCATGGTGGTGCTGTATCTGAATGCATCGAGCGGGCCGGGGGCGGCGGCCCCGCGCAACCCGATGTACCTGATCTTCCCGGTCATGATGGTGCTTTCGGTGCTCGGCACACTGGCGCATACCGCGCGCGGGCGGACAGCCGAATTGAACGCCGGGCGGCGGGACTACCTGCGCTACCTGGACACGGTGGCGGCGGTGACCCGAGAAACCGCACGCCGACAGCATGTTTCGGCGCACTGGAGACATCCCGACCCCGCGCTGCTGTGGACGCTGGCCGGCGGCCGGCGAATGTGGGAGCGCAGGCCCGCCGACCCGGACTTCTGCCGGATCCGGGTCGGTCTGGGCACCGGACCGCTGGTGACGCCGCTGATCGCCGGCCCGGCCGACCCGGTCGCCGAACCGGACCCGGTGACCACGGCCGCGCTGGAGGAGCTCCTCGCCGGCCGATCCGTGGTGGCGGACCTGCCCGTCACGCTCGACGTCACCGGGCACATCGGTTTCGACGGTGAGCCGGCCGCGGCTCGAGCCTTGGTGCGCGCCATCATCTGCCAACTTGCGGTATTGCACAGCCCGGAGGATGTCTGGGTGACGGGACCCGTTGGTCGGCAGTGGGACTGGCTGAAATGGCTGCCACACCACCGGCCGCGGACGAGCGTGGGCGGGCCTGCCCGCGCGGTGGCGATCCTGGACGGGGACCTGCCGACCCAGACCGGCCCCGATGTCACGGTGCTCGATGTCAACGGAGGCGGTGACACCGTCATCGACCTCGCCGGCCTCGACCACGTGGACGGTCTGTCGCCGGCGCAGGCGGAAATGTGCGCGCGCCGGCTGGCCCGGTGGCGCACCGGACCGGATGCCGGAGCGGCCCGGACGGCATGGACGAGCCTGATCGGCGTCGCTGCTGCAGCGGATCTGGATCCGGCAGTGCTGTGGCGCCCCCGTTCGGATCCGGACCGGCTGCGGGTGCCCATCGGTATGGGTGATGGCGTACATGGTCGGGGCGAACCGGTGCTCCTGGACATCAAGGAGGCCGCCGAGGGTGGGATGGGCCCGCACGGGCTGTGCATCGGGGCCACCGGATCGGGAAAGTCCGAGTTTCTGCGCACACTGATCCTCGGTCTGGTGGCAACACATTCGCCCGACGATCTCAATCTCGCCCTCATCGATTTCAAGGGCGGCGCGACGTTTCTCGGCTTCGAGAAGCTCGCCCACGTGTCGGCGGTCATCACCAATCTGGACGACGAGGCATACCTGGTCAGCAGGATGCACGATGCGCTTTCCGGCGAGATGAATCGCCGGCAGCAGGTGCTGCGATCGGCAGGCAATCTGGCAAACATCGCCGAGTATCGGAGGGCGCGGTCGTCCGGCTCCGATCTGCCCGCGTTGCCCGCGCTGTTCATCGTCATCGACGAGTTCTCCGAGTTGCTCAGCCAGCGCCCCGAGCTCGCCGAGCTGTTCGTGGCGATCGGTCGGCTGGGTAGGTCACTGGGGATGCATCTGTTGCTGGCCAGCCAGCGCCTCGATGAGGGCAGACTGCGCGGCCTGGAGACCCACCTGTCCTACCGGGTGTGTCTGAAGACGTTCTCGGCCGCCGAATCCCGGGCAGTTCTGGGGGTGCCCGACGCCTACGAGCTGCCGGCTGCGCCGGGTGCGGCCTATCTGAAGACGACCGACGGCCGGTTGGTGCGGCTGCGGACGGCGTATGTATCCGGCCGGGATGATTCCCGGGCCGCACCGGACCTGCGTCCACGCCGTTTCACCGCAGCGTCGGATGACTCTGCCGGCCACGCTGCGGTGCCTCTCGGCGCCGGCGCAACGGTGCTGGAGACCGCGCTGCACCGGCTGACCGGCCGGGGCAGTCCGGCACACACGCTGTGGCTGCCCGCGGTGGCGGCCTGTCCGATGGTGGAAGAACTGCTCACCCGGTACGACGGCACCCGCCTGACCGCGCCGATCGGCCTGGTGGACAACGCCTTCGCGCAGCGACGCGACCTGCTCACCGCGGATCTGAACGGGGCCGGAGGGCACGTCGCGGTGGTGGGTGCGACGCGATCCGGTAAGTCCACCTCGTTGTGCACGCTGCTGCTGGCGCTGGCTGCCACGCACAGCCCCGCCGATGTCCAGTTCTACTGCCTGGATTTCGGTGGCGGCACATTGGCTGCGCTACAGAACCTTCCGCACACCGGCGTCGTCGCAGGACCTGGCGACGGCGAGTTGGTGCGGCGGACCGTGGCCCAGCTGCAGGCGCTGATCCGGCGCCGGGCGGACACCGGTCGTGCCGCGGCACCCGATGGTTACGGCGAGGTGTTCCTGGTGGTGGACGGGTGGGGTGCACTCCGCGAGAGCGACGACGCCCTGGTGGAGGCCATCACCGCCATGGCCGCCCAGGGTCTCGCCCACCGAATCCACGTCGTCATCACGGCCTCCCGCTGGGCGGAGCTGCGGCCCGCACTCAAGGACCAACTCGGCACCCGGATCGAACTGCGCCTGGGGGAGCCCGCGGAATCCGAGATGGACCGCAAGGCGGCCCGCCATCTCATCGCCAGTCCGCCGGGCACCGGGATCACCCGAGAGGGCCGGGTCTGCGTCATCGCGCAGTCTCGACCGGACACCATCGAGGCCATCGGCCAGGAGCTGCGCATGCGTCACACCGGCCGCTCGGCGGTCCCGGTCCGGCTGTTGCCCGCCCTGGTGGAGCGCCAATCGGTACCCGCCCGCAACGCGGGTCCGACCAACGTGATCATCGGCATCGGAGAATCCGAATTGAGACCCATGGCAGTCGATTTCGCCGAGACCGCTCATCTGATCGTGCTGGGCGACAGCGGGTGCGGCAAGACCGCGGCGCTGCGGACGGTGTGCACTCAACTGACCCGTACCTGCACGCCGGAACAGGTGCAGATCCATCTCGTCGATGTGCGCAGGACGCAGCTCGGTGTGGTGGACACCGGGTACCTGGCCGGTTATCTGATGTCCACCGGGATGCTGCAGACACACCTCGCCGGGCTGACCGATGAGCTGCGTGGGCGGCTGCCCGGCGCCTCGGCCACCCCGCAGCAACTGCGCGACCGGTCGTGGTGGTCGGGTCCGGAGTTGTATGTGATCGTCGACGACTACGAATTGATCACGGGCGCCGGCACGGACCCACTGGCACCGCTGCTGGAATTCCTCCCGCACGCCCGCGACATCGGACTGCACGTGGTCATCGCGCGCCGCGCCGGCGGTGCGGCGCGGGCGATGTTCAACCCGGTGCCCGCCACCATGCGTGAGCTCGGCTGCGCTGGGCTGCTGATGAGCGCGGGCGCGGACGAGGGCGCCCTGCTCGGCCTCGCGCGGCCCACACCGCTGCCCCCGGGGCGGGCCCTGCTCACTCGCAGGGGGCACGCCGAGGAACGGGTGCAGATCGCGTGGACTCCCGAACCGTGAGCGCCACGGTACTGGTCATCGGACCCGGCACGGTCAGCGGGCCGAACCCGGTGCCGACCGACATCGTCTCTGCGGCAATCGATGCCATCGACGACGAGTATGTGCTCGTCGATGAACGGCCGGTCGCGCTCGACGAGCTGTGGGCGCGGCTCATCGCCGTGGCAGCCGGAGAACCGGCCGACGGACTGCTGCTCGTGTGTCCCGGCTGGTGGAGCGAGGCCCGGATGAATCGCATCCGGCGCGCCGCGGGTGAGCACTGCGAGGAGTCGGTCATCCTGCGCCGGCACGACACGCTGCGATCACCGGCCGCGAGTGTCGTCGAGATCGCACCGGAGTTCGTGATCTGCCGTGGCCCGGCCCTGCCCATCGCGGTGACACCACGCCTGGGTGCCCCGGACCGGGTCGCCGAGACCGTCGCGCACGGCGTCCTAGGAGCAGGACCGGTGGTGATCGACGCGCCGGTGGGCGTGGCCGGCGCGGCCGAGATCGCGGCCGCTCTCGCCGAGATGCTGCACGGCCACGATGTACAGATCGTCGACGACGCCACGGTGGTCGCCGCGTTCGGGGAACACCCACTGTGCGGGCCGGAGCCGCGCCGGCGCATGTCGGGGTGGGCGGTGTCGGCGGGCCTGCTGCTGGCCCTCGGCATGCTGCTCGGTCTGCTCAGGACGGGCGAGCCCGCCGCGCGGCCCATGACGCTGCTCACCGAGGGCCGCGTCACGGTCAAGATCCCTGCCGGATGGGTGGTCCGCCGGATCACCGACGGCGCGGGCTCGCCCCGCGTACAAGCATTTTCGCCGACCGAGGAAGCCGCCGCCATCCTGCTCACGCAGTCGGTGGCCGGACCGGATCCGGCCCGCACCACCGAGGTCCTGGAGGCTGCGCTGGCACTGCAGCCGCCGGGGGTGTTCACCGGATTGCGCGTCGACGACCACCGGGGTGGGCGTGCCGTGCTCAGCTATGTCGAGACGCGCACGGACCGCGAGATCGCCTGGGCGATCTTCCTCGACGGACACGTGCGGATCGCGATCGGATGCCAACAGCCGTCCTCCGGGACCGAGATCCGGCAGTACTGCGATGAGGCCATCCGGTCGGCGTACGCGACACCGTGACACGAATTCGGAACACACGGAACCGAATCGGGCGCCGCTGCGTCCTATTCACAACAGCATTTCCGCAAGGGAAGTCATTCACCGGGGGAGGACCACCATGCCCGCACTCAATACCGACCTGGAGCTGATGCACTCGGTCTCCGGTCAGATCGATGCCCGCAATCAGGAGATCCGGGCCATGCTCGGCACCTTCATCGGACGCATGTGCAGTGTGCCGGCATCGGTGTGGGGTGGCGCGGCGGCTGTCCGTTTCCGGGAGGTCGTGGACCGTTGGAATGCCGAGTCGATGGCGCTGCACCACGCGCTGGAGCGCATCGCGGAGACCATTCGGCTCAACGAACGCACGCTGCGCGAGGCCGCCGACGGCCACTCGCACCGTATCGGCGCCGTCAGCAATCAGCTGTAGGGACGGGAGTCAGGCACATGGACATGATGTTGACGTACAACTTCGACGAGATCGAGTACACGGTGCGCCAGGAGATCCACAGCACCTCGGCCCGGTTCAATGCGGCGCTGGAGGAGTTGCGGGCCCAGATCGCGCCGCTGCAACAGACCTGGACCGCCGAGGCCGCCGAGGCCTACCGCACCGAACAGCTGCGCTGGAACCAGTCCGCCGCCGCGCTCAACGACATCCTGTTCCGGCTGGGCAACGCGGTACGCGACGGGGCCGACGATGTCTCGGCGACCGACCGCCGCGCCGCCGGCGCCTGGGGTCGCTGACCGGCGCCGGGTGCCCATGACCCTGTGCGGTCCCGCTTCGGGGGGAGAGACCGGCGGGACCGCACAGTCATGGCGTAG
>SXGT01150342.1_pt1 | contig 15334 bp, 15 predicted proteins | sample 3176221 | NCBI WGS metagenome assembly SXGT01 (sample SAMN11356862, study PRJNA531348) | freshwater metagenome | isolation source: freshwater sample F1-120 | place: China: Fuxian Lake, Yuxi | collected 2017-12-25
AGAACGGGACATTCGCTTCGCCTGCGAGGGCCTTGGCAAGCAGCGTCTTGCCGCAGCCTGGAGGGCCTGAAAGCAGCACTCCGCGCGGGATTCGCCCGCCGAGGCGTGCGAATCGCTTGGGATTCTTCAGGAATTCGACAATCTCGGATACTTCCTCTTTCGCCTCGTCAACACCCGCCACATCCGCGAAGGTGATGTTGATGCGTTCCTTACTCTGGAGTTGCGCGCGAGACTTTCCGAAGTTGCCGAGCATGCCACCGGGGCCGCCGCTGACGCCGCGCATCGATCGCGAGATCAGAAACCAGATGAGGCCGATGATGATGACAACCGGAATGAGCTGTAGAAAGAGACTCTTCCACACGGACTCTGCCACAACATCGTACGCAAGCTTTCGCTCTTCGAGTTGCTTGACATAGTGGTCGATGAGTTGCGGCCTGCTCTTGACGATGATCGTCTTGGTCGCGGCACCAGTGGGTGAATCTGCGCCCGGTTCGAGTTGCGCGGTGATTCGTGTGTCTTCCACTTGCACGGAGTCAGCTTTGAGTCGCTTGGCTTCCGCGAACGCGAGGAACTCGCTCCAGTTCACTTGCTGCCCGCTCGAAATGCCGCCAGTCAGTGCGTAGAGCATGAGCAGGCCAAGGATCAAAAAAGTCGCGAAGGTCGCGTACTGTCGGCGCGGACTCTGCGGCGCTTCAGGAGGAAGTCGCTTCTGCGGTCCGTCAGAATCCGAATTGTGCTTCGGCGAGTTGGATTGATTGGATTCGTTCATCTCTAGATCGGGGTAAGCGTCGAGGCGGTGGACAGATGTGTGAAGGTATCGCTCAATTCCAAGGCGGGGAGGGTAGGCGGGAGGGCTTCTCTCTATCGTCCATTCCCAGGAATACGCCGTCGATTACCACTCGGTTTGCATCGCAGCCACGATATCCCGTGCCATATCTTCTGCGACAGCAAACTGGGCGAGCTCAATCGGTTCGCGGGCGGGGGCGCTCGGGACGAAAAGTGCGGATGCCTTGATCCCGTTCTGCGCGACGATTTTCTTCCCAGTACGCATATCGATCCACTCAAAGTTCGCTGTGACTTCGAACATCATTTCATTCGCAAGGCCAGTGGTGGGATCCTTGGACAGTTCGAGCATGCGCGCGTCGGTAATCGTGCCTTGCAACACCGTATCAGCGGAGACTTCACTCGCGAGCGAGTAGGGGGTCGCGCTCTCCAGTTCCTTCGTGAGCGCCTCCATCAGATTCTTCTCGATACCGCGAATGTAGGACCGATTGCGGAAGATGGTGGCGGAGACCGTGTGAAACTGCTTTGGGTAGAGGTTGGTCGCCGCGTATCCGGCGCGCGGATTGCTCGTGCACCCCGAGGTGAGCGCAACGAGTCCAAGGTATCCGCAGAGGAAGGCGCTGGCTGTTCGATTCACGGCTTCACCTCTTCCTTTGGGGGCGGCGGAAGTGTCGTGCCCACTTCTAACTCGCGCAGGTCGGCAGGACTCTTCAGTTCGATCGCCTCCCACGGGATGCCGAGGAGTTTTTCTCGGAGTGATTTGTAGTCTGGCGCGCTCGTGAGAATGCTCTTGGGAAGGAGCGGCAGGATGCCCGGCACGATGCGGAGTGCTTCGAGTGTTGCGAGCGAGGTCGGATGGCGCAAGACCAGTCGCCGAATGAAGAGTTCGGCGGAGATGGGATCGTCGATTTCGAGATACCAATTCGCGGTGGAGAGAATCTTCGCCGCTTCCGATTCTTCGATGCGAATCAGAATGCCATCGACGCCAACTTGATCCGCGAGTGATGGCTCGATGGCTTGGAGGGTGCGAAGTCGTCCGCGCGCTTCGAGTAGGCCACTCGCGTCGTACTGCGGGCCTTTGAATCCCGAGAGATATGCGTAGATGAGGCGAAGCCGTGCCTTGGGAATCTGCGGTGAACGCGGGTAATTCTCGAGGAAGAGCTTGTATGCCTCCGCAGCAAGTTGGAGATCGCGCTCGCGGAAGTAGAAGTCGGCGAGCTCCATGCCTGCTTGCTCCGCGAGCTGGCTGCCCGGCAATCGTTCCTGAACGCGGATGAGAAGTTCTTCTGCGTCGTCGTGCGAACTGAGAAAGCGAATGGTTCCGAAGAATCGCTTCTTCAGTCCGTGCGCATACGCCTTCGCGATCTCGAACTCGCGCTCGAGCGCTGGAATGAATGTTTCCGTCGCCGAGTAGCGACGGCAAATCTCTTCGAAGTCGAAGAGCCCTTTGTATTCGTCGCCGAGCGCGACCTCAGCGTCGCCTCGCACGAGGAGCGCATCGGCACGCCATCGGGAGAGTGGGTATCGCTCGATGAACGCGTTGGCGAGATTTTTCGCGCGAGATGCCTCGCCAAGCGCGAGCGTACGGCGCGCGTTGAGGAGTTGTGCTTCCTCGCTCGCCGGGTCCGCCTCCGCGGTCTTCTCCCATCGATCAAGTTGATCGAGCACATACTGTTCCGACTGTGCGAAGGCAGCGCTTCCTTGGAGGAATGCAAACGCCCCGAGAGTCCAAAGAACTCCTCGAATCACTCGCAGTGTCTCAGCGGAAAGCATGCCCGCGATGGTACGGCGTGCGGCTGCAGCGCACAAACGGAAGGCAGTCGGACTTGGAGGGGCTATTCTGCGCTCCGCGTTTTCCGTCAGCGCAGGTCATGACTATCCGATGAGCGTCGCGATTCTCTTCAACCCAGTGAGTGGAGGTGGCCGTGCGCTCGAGCACGCGCAGAAAATCAAGTCTGGCTTAGAACTCGACGGTGTGCGGTCGTTCCTGATTGCCACGCAGGCGCGCGACGCGTCCCATTGGCTTGATCCGATGCTTTGGGAGAAGCGCAAATCGCTCACGGTCATCGTCGTCTGCGGCGGAGACGGCGCGGTTCGCCTTGTCGCGCCGAGTGCGATTCGCGCGAATCTGCCGATGTGGATTGTCCCTTGCGGAACGGAGAATCTGTTCGCTCGTGGATTAGGAATGCGGCGTGACTCGATGCAGTTTCGGCATGCCTTGCGTCGCATGCAGACTCGAAAGTTCGACCTTGGTAGGGCGAATGGCTCGCCCTTCGTCCTCATGGGATCCCTCGGGCTCGACGCACGCGTCGTGCATGAACTCGCCGCGAATCGCCGTGGACCCATCTCGCATCTGTCGTATGTGCGACCGGTGATGCAGTGCCTCGTCGACTGGCGCGCACCGCACCTTGCGTGGGAGCTCGCGGGCGAACGCGAGGAACTCGGGAGGGGGATCGTGATTGTGTCCAACTGTCGCGAGTACGGCGCGCGGCTCAATCCGAGCGTCGCCGCAGATCCGCTCGACGGCCTGCTGGACGCGTCGTTCATCCCGATCCGACATGGACTTGATGCGCTGCAGTGGCTCCCGATGCTGCGATGGGGGATGCAGAAGTACTCTCCGAACCTTCGGGAACGGCGCGCTGCGTCTATCCGCGTCTTTTCGAGTGAGCCAGAAATGCTCCAGTTAGACGGGGAGGCGGCGGGGTCCTCGCGCGGTGAAACAACCATCGAGTTTGGGGTGGAGCGGAGCGCTTTGTCGGTTCTGCTGCCGGGCTGAATTCCTCGTTTTTCGCGATACCAGGGGGGATCTCGCCCCAAAGCCAAGCCAGAATCGAAGGGGAATCGGATCCCGTCCTCAAGTAGGCGGCCGGTTGGGTCGATCCCTCGATGAAGCGATTCCTCGCGGTGGAATTTGTTGGAGGTTTTATGGCAGATAAAGCAGACAAATCAGGATCGAAGGATGCCAAGGGCGGCGACGCGAAGGCGGCAGCCGAAGCTCCAGCCAAGAAGGGCGGGATGAAGTTCATGGCGATCACCGCCGGGCTCCTCGTTCTCGAGGGCGCGGCGATCGTCGGATTTTTTTCCATGACTGGTCCTAAGCATGTCGAGGCAGAAGTGCCAGTCGCGGTTGCAAACCCAGAGGAATCGAAGCCCATCGAATTGCTCTTACTCGACGATCGACTTGTCAACGATCGCACCGGTCTGGCCTATCTCTATGAGGTCGAGGTCTATGTCAAGGTGCGCAAGAAGGACGAGACTTGGGTGAAAGAGGAAATCGAACGATCGCGCAATGAACTGCGCGCAGAGATCGGTGGACTCTGGCGAACCGCGGAGCCGCATCACTTCCAAGAACCAACCTTTGAGACCCTCACGAGGCGGATCGAAGGAACGCTGCGTGAGCGGTTCGATCACCGATCGACTGATGGGAAACCGACCGTCGATCGCTGCGTGCTTGTGGTCGGGACCGGTATCCGAATCAACCGATAAGCGCGCTGACGCTACGGAAAGCACTCAACGCGGGTCAGTTTGACTCGCGTTTTTTCTTTCTTGGCGGTTCGGACCTCTGAGAAATCTGAGGTTGGGGTGAGCAGAAACTGCACAGAGGTGGATTCTCAAGGCGCAAGCTCTGCGTCTCCGACAAACGGTAGGCGCAGCTCTTGCGCTCGCTCTCAGGCAGGACGCCCATTGAGCGCATGTGTCTCTCCTCAGAAGGAATCTCGTGGAGCAACCGATGGCCGCAGCCGACCCTACTACCAATCCCGCGACCCCGGCCACTGCTGGCGCGTCTGTTCCGCTCCCTGACTTCGGTCGCGCGCGCTCGTCGGAGTCTGCATCCGCCATTGGCATGCTCTCGGATGTGAACCTGAGTGTTCGCATCGAGCTTGGACGCACCAAGATGCTCGTCGAGGATGTCCTACGGTTGAACACTGACAGCGTTGTCGAACTCGACAAAGCAGCGGGTGATCCAGTGGACATCTATGTGAATGGTCGACGCGTCGCTCGAGGAGAAGTGCTCGTGCTCAACGAGAACTTCTGCGTGCGCGTGAGTGAGATTCTCGAACCCTTCGAAAGTTGAAGTCTGCGGCGCCCTTGCGCCATCGCATGCGAGAGCAGAGCGGAGCTCTGCGTCGGATGTTGAGTACATAGAAAAACGCCCAATACGCCAGGAAGGCAAACAAGCGTGCATCTCAAACTGAAGTCGTTTCGCAGTCTTGCGCCCAGCCTCGCCTCGTTCCTCGCGATTGGAATCACCTTCGGGGCGTTCGCGGGCGGACCGGTCGATGATTCCACGCCGAAGGCTGCTGCGGCCCAGGCCGCAAGCGCGACCGCGAGCCCAGCGGCAAGCATCTCGGCTGCATCGCCCGGTCGACCACTTGGTGCAGCGCCCCTCGCGAATGCAAGCGCGGCCGCAACCAAAGATGCCACTCGCACGATTCCCGCAGATGAGAACGGTCTCTTCGCAACCGTTCTGCCAACCGCTGGCGCACTCGCGGCAGTGCTCGTTGCCATTCTTGGCGCGAAATGGGGTGCGCAAAGACTTGGATTGCGCTTGACGAACGGAAGGCGCCCAAGTGGCGTCATCGAGATTCTCGCGAAGTACCCGATTACGAAGGGTCAGCAAGTCATGCTTCTGAAAGTTGCGCGGCGCGTTCTCGTCGTGCATCAATCGGGCGCCGGGATGCGAACGCTTTCGGAGCTTTCGAGTGCGGAAGAAGTCGCCGAACTCATGGCGCGCATCGAGGCGGGGGACCGAACGAGCAAAGACCCACGATTCGAAGCTTCTTTGCAATCCGCGCTCAAGGGCGACTTGCGCTCGACGAGCCGCGCGGCGCGAGCCATGCAGAATGAAGACACGGACGCGGTCGAAACAATTGACCTCACGCGCCGCACGCGTCGGGCAGCCACTGATGCAGTGATTCCGAATACTGCTGCGATTCGCCGTGGACTGTTCGGAGGACGCCTCGCTTGAGTCTTGCGGCGTCCATCCTCTCGACGAGCGCTGTGTTCGCGCAGGCCGCGAACGCGCCTCTGGATTCGATGAACCCCATCGGCGTGCTTGAGGATGCGGCGAAGGTTGTGCCAGGCAGCGACGGATCGCTCAGCAGTGCGATGAACATTCTCTTGCTGCTGACGGTGCTGACAGTCGCGCCGTCCATTCTCATTCTCTGCACGAGTTTTACGCGGATTGTGGTCGTGCTTGGTTTGCTTCGACAGGCGATTGGTACGCAGACGCTTCCTCCGTCGCAAGTGATCGTCGGTCTCTCATTCCTCTTGATGCTCGTCACGATGTCGCCCACGCTGACAGCGATGTGGGACAAGGGGCTTGGCCCATACGCCAGAGGCGAGCAAAAGGATCAGTGGGTTGCATGGGAGCGCACGAAGGAGCCGCTCCGTGAATTCATGATCACGCAGATTGAGGCGACGGGGAACACGAATTGCGTGACGATGATCCTCGAACATCGTGGCGTCGATGTCGCTGATCCGTCGACGCTGACTTGGGAGAAGGATGTGGATCTGCTCACGCTGATTCCAGCGTTCGTCCTGAGTGAATTGAAGACAGCATTCCTCATCGGATTCCGCGTGTATCTGCCGTTTCTCGTGATCGACATGGTCATCGCGAGCGTGCTTGTTTCGATGGGCCTGATGAGGCTGCCGCCCGTGCTTGTGTCGCTGCCGTTCAAGTTGCTCCTCTTCGTTCTCGTGGACGGCTGGACACTGATCGCGGGCAGTTTGATTGGTGGCGTCTTGCGACCCATGTTGGAGTTGAGTGGCGGTGGCTGATCTGAGCGAGAGGTAGTTTTCTATGGACACTGACGCGCTCGACATCGTTCGCCAAGCCTTCTGGCTCGTCCTCATCCTCTCTGCGCCTGTGCTGATTGTCGGACTGGTTGTCGGTCTCGTCGTCAGCGTTTTGCAAGCGGTCACACAACTACAGGAACAGACGCTCGTGTTCATTCCAAAGATCACGGCGATGGTTGCTGTTTCGATCTTCGCACTCTCGTGGCTGACCGCGCAGCTCATGGAGTTCGCCACTGAACTCTTCACTTGGCAGCCCGGCACCTAACACACGCTCATGGGTTCACTTGAGCAACTTTCCCAGCATCTGCTTCCCGCGGTCCTCGTGATCTCGAGAATTGGGGGGCTTTGTCTCCACGGACCGGTGCTCTCAAGTCCTGCGATTCCGATGCAGATCAAGGCTTTCTTGGTCATCGCGCTTGGGCTGAGTTGCTACCCCGCGATTGCGGCTGGCACGACATTTCCGCCTGATGGCGGGCTCTTGCTCGCAACCGCGTTCATCGCGGGCGAACTCCTGATGGGTGCTGTGATTGGATTTCTCGCCGGCGCGCCGATCATGGCGATGCAGTTCGGCGGTGTGTTCATGGGTCAGCAAATGGGACTCGGATTCGCGCGCTTTTACAACCCAGCGATCGATGAGGAGAGCGATGCGGTCGAGCAAATCCTGTTCTTCCTCGCGCTCGCGGTCTTCATTTCGATTGGTGGGCTCGAAGCGATGTTCGGTGCGTTGCTCAGTAGTTTCGCGACGGTTCCTCCTGGGAGTGTGTTTGCGCTGTTGATGCCTGGCGACGGTGGTTCGCTTCCCGAACTCGCGATTGGCACGCTGAGTATCGCGCTTGAACTTGGTCTGCGTGTGAGCGCACCGCTCTTCGCCATCGTCTTCTTGGAGACCGTCGCGATGGGATTCTTGTCGCGAAGCGTGCCGCAGCTCAATGTGATGAGCGTTGGTTTCCCGGTCCGTCTCGCCATTGGATGCCTTGCGATTCTCGGCGGACTTGTGTCGATTCACGAGGCACTCTTGTCTGGCAGCGACGCGGCGCTTGCGCGACTCTTCGCCGTGGGAGGCGCGCATGGCTGAAGATCTCGGTGAACGCACGGAAGACGCGACGCCGCGCAAGTTGCGAGAGGCGCGCGAAGAAGGTCGAATCGCCAAGAGTGCCGATGCGACGAGCGCGATCATTCTGCTTGGCGCGACGGTCATCCTTGGCGCTGGACTGCAGCCGATGCTCGTCTCGCTCGCGGCCGTCGTTGAGCGTGCGCTTGAGGGATCCGCGCTCGTCAGCGATGGTTCGATCGATTCGCTCCACGACTCGATGTACCCCGGGCTCACGCAGAGTTTGCTCGCGGTGCTTCCGCTCTTGGCCGCGGCGTTTGCTGTCTCGATCCTCGCGGTGCTCTGGCAGACCGGCTTCATCGTGACGACCAAGTCGCTCATGCCCAAACTCGAGCGACTCAATCTTGCGCAGGGGTTTGGCAGGCTCTTCAGTGTCCGAACGCTCATCAAGACGGGGTTTGACATCATCAAACTCGCGCTCGTGACGACCATGGTCTGGTTCGCAGCGGTGGATCTTCTCCCGCAGATTGCCACGCTTCCCGCGCTCGATGCGATGGCATGTGCGCAGGCGATTGGCGCCATGACTTATTCGCTCGCGATTCGCGTCGCGGTTGCGCTGCTCGTGGTCGGTGTGCTTGATTACGCCGTGCAATGGTGGAAGCACAGCCAAGAAATGCGGATGTCGAAGCAACAGGTGAAGGAAGAGTTCAAAGAGTCTGATGGCGATCCCGATGTCAAACGACGCCGTATGCAGATCGCGCGCCAGATGGCGATGCAGCGATTGAATTCGAGTGTGCCGCGCGCGGATGTCATCGTGACGAATCCCGAGCACTTGTCGGTCGCGATTCAGTATGACGCGATGACGATGTCTGCGCCGCGCATCGTGGCGATGGGCGCGGATCAAGTCGCGTTCCGCATTCGACAGATCGCGCTCAAGCACGACATTCCGATCATGGAGCGCAAGCCGCTCGCGCGAGCGCTGTTCGCGTCCTGCAAGGTCGGGCAAGAAGTTCCCGCGGAGCACTACAAGGCGCTCGCGGAGGTGCTCGCGTTCGTCTATCGACTCAAGAATCGAGCTGTGCCAGTCGCGAGTTGAGGTCTCGTCTGATTGAGGTTACGCCATATGCCTGACGGAATTCCTCCCATCTTCCACACGATCGCGCGCTACACGCACCTCATCGTGCCCGTGGGCTTCCTGCTCCTCGTTGGCGTGTTGGTTGTCCCGCTTCCACCCATCATCATGGACCTCTTGCTGTGCGCGAACATCGCCATCGCTGCGGTGGTGTTGATGACGACGATGTACATGCGTCGACCGCTCGATTTCAGCGTGTTTCCTGCGCTCCTGTTAGGGACGACGCTCTTTCGCTTGGTGCTCAATGTTGCAAGCACGCGCCTCATTCTTTCGGTGGAAACGAAGGACCCCGTAGAAGCCGCGAGCGCCGCTGGTCATGTGATCGAGGCGTTCGCCAACTTCGTGGCAGGGGAGAACCCGATCGTCGGCGGCATCCTGTTTGTGATCTTGGTCGTGGTGCAGTTCGTCGTCATCACCAAGGGCGCGACGCGCATGAGCGAGGTCGCCGCGCGCTTCGCACTTGATGCAATGCCTGGCAAGCAGAGGGCGATCGACGCAGACCTCAGTGCCGGTGTCGTCGACGACAAGGAAGCCAAGCGGCGGCGCGAAGAGGTTTCGCGCGAAGCGGACTTCTATGGCGCGATGGACGGCGCGTCCAAGTTTGTTCGAGGCGACGCCATTGCGGGCATCATCATTACAGTCGTCAACATCGTTGGAGGATTCGCGATCGCGAAATTCCAACTAGGTTGGAGCGTTAGCGATGCGCTGAAGACCTTTACGCTGCTTTCGATCGGGGACGGTCTCGCCGCGCAGATTCCAGCGTTCCTCGTGGCCATCTCTGCAGGCCTCATCGTCGCTCGCGCGGGCGGTGGCAAGACGGTCGGCGAAGAGATTCCGAATCAACTCGCTGCGCAGCCCACTGCGCTTTACCTCATCAGCCTTTTCCTCCTCGCCCTCGCATTTACGCCGCTTCCAACCTTCCCGATGATCGCGGGCAGCGCCTTGCTTGCCACGATTGCGTATTCGATGCAGTGGATGTCGAAGCAGAAGTCGGCTCAGGAGGCCACGCGGCTTCGTGAAGAGGCGCGCAACACGCCGCCGGAAGAGCCGAAGCCTGAAGCGCTGATCGCCGTGGATGTGCTCGAACTTGAACTCGGTTACGCGCTGGTCGCACTGGTGGATCAGTCCCGTGGCGGGGACCTCCTGCAGCGGATTTCGCGCATTCGTCGTGACCTCGCGGTCGAACTCGGACTCGTCATGCCTGCGGTTCGGGTGCGCGACAACATGGAACAGCCGCCCAATGCCTATCGCGTGAAGATTCGCGGGGCGACTGTCGCTTCCGGGACGGTCTATCCCGATCGCCTCATGGCTATGGACTCGGGGCTCGCGAGTGGAACGCTCGAGGGAGTTTCGACGAAGGAACCAGCGTTTGGTCTCGATGCGATTTGGATCGAGCCGGCGCTCAGGCAGAAAGCAGAGGTCGCAAATTGGACCGTCGTTGATCCTTCAAGCGTGCTCGCCACGCATCTGGCGGATGTGGTTCGTTCCCATGCCGATGAGTTGTTGACTCGTGAGGAGGTGAACAACCTCCTGACCCAGCTCAAGATCAAGTCGCCTCGGACGGTTGAGGATCTTGTGCCGAGCGTCATCAAGGCTCCTGATCTGCAGAAGGTCATGCAAGCGCTGCTCCGAGAGCGCGTTGCGATTCGCGACATTGAGGCGATTCTGGAGTCGATGGCGGAGTGGATGCCACACACGAAAGACCCTGAGATTCTCGTTGAATACGTGCGCAACAGCCTTCGCCGCACGATCTGCCAGCAGTACGCGGATACAGGCGAGGACGGAAAGCCCAAGCTTGTCTGCGTCACGCTCGACCCGGCCCTTGAGGATGTCGTCAGCGGCTACATCGATCGATCGCCGAGCGGAACGACATTCAGTATCCCCCCTCAGGTCGCGAATCGAATCGCTCGTGCGGTCGCGCAGACTGCCGAGCCACTTGCGTCGCAGGGGAAACCCATCGTCGTGATCACTTCGCCTTCGGTTCGGTCTCAGGTTCGCCAACTCCTCGAGCCGCACATTCCGGGTGTCGCTGTCTTGGGTTACAACGAAATCGTGAAGGGCATCGATGTCGAGAGCGTTGGGTTGGTTCAACTCAATCCGGCGACTCAAGCGAGTTCTCCTCCGTCAGCCGCTCGGGTCGGAGCGGCCGTCTGACGCACTCGACACAATCTGAAAATGTGCATCGCGCTCGCGCCTTCTCTCGGTTAGTCTTCTCGCAGTCGATGCGCATGCCAGACGGAGTCTGGCGCAAGCTCTCACTTGACGCATCGCAATCCTCAGTATTGCCATGGAGGGCACTACAGTGACGGAACGAAAATCTTCGCGTAACGAATCGTCCATCGCGCCTCGGCAGAATCCCTCGCAAGCGCGGGCTCGCGTGTATCGCGCGTGGACGATGGCCGATGCACTCGCGGCGGTTCGCCAAGACCTCGGCGCTGACGCCATGATTCTGCATGCCCGCGCGATTTCGCGCCGCGGATTTCTCGGCTTTGGTCGCAAAGACTTCGTCGAAGTCGCGGCCGCTCCAGCGCTGCCTGACGCATCTATGCCCAAGTATCCGCGTCGCGATCGCGTACCGCAACGCGACGCAGCGGCGCTGCCGCAGCGCAGTGACGAGAGGAGTGAAGGGGGACTCGCGCACGCGCAGCGCGCTCGAGGACTTGCGGCGTACGCTGACGGAGCCACCGGAACTGCGCCAGCGGCGCCAGCTCGCGAAGTCGAGTTTGATCTCGCCACTGAGCAGGCGAAGACGCGCCGCCTTGCGAGGGACATGCTTGTGCAACTCGAGCGGGAGAGTGCTGAGCGCAAGGCTGCGTCACTGAATGAGATTGCGACCGCGAGTGAAGCAAACGCGGTTCGACGCGATGTTGTGCCAGCGCCGAAGTACACGAGCGTTCCTCCAACGCGAGAAGCGCCGCGCGAAGTTGCGCGAGTTTCAGCAGCGCAACGGTTTGTGCTCAAGACGCCGACAGGCGCGCCAAACGCTTCGACCACGCGCGCTGAAGTGTGCATCGAACTGCCTGCAATCAAAGTGGCAACACCGATTCCAGCGCCGACTCCAGTGTTGATCGAGCCAAACCTCGTGAACGCCGCGCCTGTGACACCGATGAGCGAGCTCGATGCGATCGGAAGCATCGTTGACGCGGTGCTTGATCCAGCGACTCGCGTTGCTCCTTCGGCCGCAAGAAGCCTCGCGACAAAGGTTGTCGCGCCCAAACCAGGTGCTGCGCCCATTCGAAACACGCTGCCGACCGAAGCGCTTGAGGCGGCGTATCGCGCGTTGATTGAGCAAGAAGTCGCCGAGCAACTCGCCGACACCATCTTGGCACGCGTCTCGCAGCAACTTTCGCCAAGCGATTGTGACGAACCGGCGAAAGTGCGCTGTGCGGTCGTGCAGTCGATTGCATCGATGCTGCCTGCGACGGACGGCGACAGCGACTCGCTCGCGCAACGAGTTCTCGCGAAGCGTGTGACGAGCGGCGTGCGAACGACATTTCGTGTGGCGTTCATCGGTCCAACTGGGGTCGGCAAAACGACCTCCATCGCCAAGATTGCAGCGATGCTTCGACTCCGTCACGGTCTCCAGGTCGGACTAGTGACAGCCGACACCTATCGAATCGCGGCGGTTGAACAACTGCGGACATACGCGCAGATTCTCGCGCTTCCACTTGAAGTCGCCATGCAGCCTGAGGATCTCACCGCTGCGTGCGAGCGCCTTTCCAACTGTGATGTCGTGCTGATTGACACCGCGGGACGAAGCCAGAATGACAAGTCTCGACTGGCAGAACTCGGACAGTTCCTGCAAGCGGGTGCTGCGGATGAAGTGCATCTCGTTATGAGTGCGACTTCAAGCGAACGAACCCTCCTGCGCGAAGCTGCCGCGTTTGGTGCGCTCGGCGTCGATCGCATCGTGCTGACGAAACTCGACGAAGCTGCGGGCTTTGGAACGCTTTTGTCGGTCACGCGCAAGCTTGGCATGCGCATCAGTTTCGTCACGACTGGGCAGGAAGTACCGAAGGATCTTGAGCCTGCGTGCGCGCATCGCCTCGCGGAGTTTCTTCTCCGCGGGTCGATGGCAAGCGAAGGGTCGTTGAGCGCAAGCGTTGGAGCGAGGTCGTAGCGGAGCGAGCAGGGGTCCATGGCAGACTTTGATCTTGAACACGGCTTCTTTGCGACGACGCACCTTGGAGTGCAGGCGTCGCGCTCTGCCGAAACCCGAACGGCGCCGCGCGTAGAGGAGGCGCGGACTTCGCCGCGCGGGGACGAGGCGCGGACTTCGCCGCGCGGGGATGAGGCGCGGACTTCGCCGCGCGGGGACGAATCACGCTCTTCACCGCGGATGGACCAAGCGGAAGAACTGCGACGACTCGCGCAGAGTTCCGTTGAGGCGCCCCGGCAATCCCTCGCCGCGACTCCAGCCTTCAGGACCGAACCGCGCCCTCCCATCAGCATTGCCGCGCCCGCGAGCGTGCCGCAGCCGATGTTCACGCCGGGTTCGGAGTTGCCTCGGAGCGCGTTGAAACTCGCCCGCGCGATCGCAGTTTCGAGCGGAAAGGGCGGGGTAGGCAAGAGCAACCTCGCCGTCAATCTCGCTGTCGCATTTGCTGCGCGCGGGCTTCGTGTTGCACTGCTCGATGCGGATCTTGGCCTCGCGAATGCCGACCTCTTGTGCGGCGTCACACCGAAACTCACCCTCGAAGATGTTGTGCGCGCTGGTCGGACGATCGAAGAGGTTGCCGTTCCAGCACCAGGTGGTTTCTTTCTGATCCCAGGCGCGTCGGGCGTCTCGCTCTTGGCAGATCTCACGCCGACCTTGCGTCGACATGTTGTTGCGCAACTCGCGACGCTTGAGCGATCGGTGGATATCTTGTTGATAGATACTGGCGCAGGCATCGGTGCGAACTCGATGGCGTTCGCCGCAGCGGCGCACACGATTCTTGTGACAACGACTCCAGAGCCGACTTCGATCGCCGATGCGTATGGCGCGATCAAGACGCTCGTCGCACGGGGCGCAGGTGATGGGATTCGACTTGTAGTCAATATGGCGCGGAGCGATCTCGAGGTGCGCGCGGTGCATGAACGGATCGATCGAGTCTCGCGCGCGTTCTTACAAACTCCAATTCGACTTGTCGGCGGCGTCTCATATGACCCTGCGGTACCGGCTGCGGTGCGACGGCGCGAACCATTCCTCGTGGCCTCGCCGCGGGCACGCGCTTCGCAGGAGTTGCATGAGATCGCCGCTGTGTTGAGTGGCGAACCCTCGTCCCGTTCCGCAAGCGAGTCCGCCTCAACACGGTCTGCATCTCCAAAATCGCGAGCGCGCGAGAGCTTCCTCGGCCGATTGGCGGAGTGGTTCGCACGCGGTCGGTAAGAATGGCCTGAAACTGCGTAAAACTCAGCGTTTTATGCCCTTTCGCGCACATCGGTCGCAGCGATGATTCGCGCGTGTCGATGCTCCCTTCAGCAGCGTCAAAGAACAGGATCGCGTCGTGCAGAAATCGACCCGTAAACATCCCTCCACTGAAGCGCAGGCTGAGATTGCTGTTGCGCCGAAGGTGCCGATAGCCGCACTTGTTGCCGGAGCACTCGGTGCATCCGGATTCTCTTTATCCATCGTGGGCGGGCTTCTCTCGCACAATCCAGTGTCGGATATTTTCTATCGTGCGACGGTTGCGCTCGCGACCTGCGCGATGGCGGGTTATGCGGTTGGACTGGTCTTTGAGTGGCTTGTCCGCATGGAGTCCGCGCGGATCGAAAAGGCCGCGACTGAAATCATTCTTGCGGAATCTCCTCAGATTGGATTGGCACTCTCCGAAGTTGAATCGGAGAATGTGCAAGCGAGTGCGCAGCAGCGGGACATCGTTGTCGATCGAGCTGCGCCGACGATCTCGAAAAAATCTGGAAGGTGAACCCGAAACGGGATTGACACCTTCGGATTTTCGTTATACTGACCTTCGTTCCAAGCCAAGGATTGGCGCGGAATGACTTCGGATTGCGAGCGCACGGAAGCTCAAAAGAAGCTTGCGCAAACAAAACGAAGGCTTGGATGCGGCGTATCGTTCTACGCAGCATCGCGGATACAGCAGGGGAGCCCTGCTGTAGATGCAAATGAGTTCGACGCAGCGCGAATGGTTTCGCAACGCATCGCACTCAACACATCACAGGTCCAACGCACGCCGTCGTTCGTGTCGCTGGATTGCTAGGACGCAAGGTCAAGGAGCCGACCAGATGTCCCGCTCGAGTCGTACACCTGTTTCTCATCGTTCTGACGCCGGAGCAACCTCCGGACGCACGCCAATCGAAATCGATACCGGAGGAGGAGAGATCGCCGTCGCCTCGGTACAACCGAATGGTGCTTCCTCGCGTCGTCGCACACAGAATCCTGTTGCCCGCGCAAACGCGACGGGCAAGAAGACTGTGATTGCAGTGCAGGAAGAAGCGCGCGCGAATGCCGCTACTTCGCCACTCGCGCCAAAGCCAGTCGCCAAGCGCATGGGTGGAAAGTCCAAGGCTGCGCCGAAGATCGTGCCGCTCGCTGAGCGTCCGATGGAGGAGATCTGGGCGGAGTA
>SXGT01187388.1_pt1 | contig 15334 bp, 16 predicted proteins | sample 3176221 | NCBI WGS metagenome assembly SXGT01 (sample SAMN11356862, study PRJNA531348) | freshwater metagenome | isolation source: freshwater sample F1-120 | place: China: Fuxian Lake, Yuxi | collected 2017-12-25
GGTCAGCAGGGCGATCGCGGGCGCCGAACCGGGTCCGGAGGGCAATGTGACCAAACTGCTGGTGGCCGAGCAGTCGCAGCGACTGACCGAACTGGGCATGGCGCTGGCCGGGGTGTCGGCAGTCACCGGCGGCAACGACGCACTGGCCCGGACGTACCTGGGCAACCGCGCCATGACGATCGCCGGCGGAACCTCGGAGATCACCCGCAACACCATCGCGGAGCGAATCCTCGGGCTGCCGCGCGATCCGCTGCTCAAATAGCGCCGAGGAGAACAACATTCGGTGAACAATCGGCGGCGACCCGAGCGGGGACGGCGCCGCCGTGCCTATACCTGACGTCATGTCCGAGCACACCGATCTGGCCGATATCCTGCTCTCGCTGCGCGGCGTATGGGACGAGGTCGCGGTCGACGAACTCGACCATGCGCTGCAGTCAGCCGCCCGCGCGATGGATGACGGGGCCGACGACGAGCTGGTGCTGGCCGCCGCACTGCACGACATCGCGCACAGCCCGCTGTTGCCCGCGGGGGCGGCGCATGACCTGCTGGCGCGGGAATGGCTGACACCCCGGTACGGGGCACGGGTGGGCTGGCTGGCCGGCGCCCATGTGGCGGCGAAACGCTATCTGGCGGCGACCGTGCCCGGCTACCAGCTCAGCGACACATCCGAACAGTCGCTGCTGCATCAGGGCGGTGCGGCCGTCGATCCCGCCTTCGTCGGTCATCCGTGGTGGCCGGATGCGGTGCGGTTGAGGCACTACGACGACGCCGCCAAGGATCCCGGTGCCGCAGGCGCCACCGTCGAACAGATACTGGAGATCGCGCGACGGGTGGCCATCACGCGAGATACCGATCCCGACGGCGCACGGTAAGCAATCACGGTAAGCAATACTGTCGAGGTGTCGACAACCGCCGCCTTCCACCGGGACCTCGCCCGCTTCGCCCGCTTCCTGCCACGCAAGATCGTCACTCCGACGAATCTTGCTCTGCTGCAGCGAATGACCGTGCTAACCGACCGTCGCGTCCCGCACGGTGTCGAGGCGCTCACCCTGACCTCGGGTGTCGGAGTACGGCTGTACCGGCCGACCGGGGTGAGTTCTCCCGGTCCGGCGTTGCTGTGGATTCACGGCGGTGGATATGTGATCGGCAGCGCCTCGCAGGACGACGTGCTGTGCCGCCGCTTCGCGTCCACGCTCGGCGTGACGGTGGCCTCGGTGGAATACCGGCTGGCTCCCCAGCATCCGTATCCGGCCGGCCTGGAGGACTGCTATACGGCCCTGACCTGGCTGGCCGGGTTGCCCGCCGTCGATGCGGGGCGGGTCGCGATCGGGGGCGCCAGCGCCGGTGGCGGTCTGGCCGCCGCACTCGCGCTGCTGGCCCGTGACCGGGGCGAGGTGCCGCTGGCGGCGCAGCTGCTGGTCTACCCGATGCTCGACGACCGGTCGGTGGGCCCGCAGTTCGACAACCCGGGGCATCGGTTGTGGACGCAGGAAAGCAATCGTTTTGGTTGGTCGGCCTATCTGGGTGGTGCCGACCCCGAGGTCGCGGTACCCGCCCGTCGCGACGATCTGAGCGGGTTGCCCCCGGCCTGGGTCGGTGTGGGCACCCTGGATCTCTTCCACGACGAGGATCTCGCCTACGCCCAGCGGTTGCGCGCGGCGGGTGTGCCGTGTGATGTCGAGATCGTCCAGGGGGCCTTTCACGGATTCGACGGCGTCGCGCCGAAAACCGCGGTGTCGCGCGCCTTCTTCGACAGCCAGTGCGCCGCGCTGCGGCGGGCGTTGCGCGGCGAACCGGTCCCGTCACCCGCGTAGGCGAATGACGGGAGCCGGTTTCTGCTAGCCGGCCATGAATTCCGAGTAGGCCGAAGCCAGTTCGGGCGACAGCAACGCGACGTTGCACTCCCGCTGGGTATCCCCGATCGGCGCCAGGATCCCGCGCAGCTCGTAGTACTCCTGCGAGTTCGCGGTGAAATACGCCCGGATATTGGCCGATGCCTCGGCACGCGGCTGCGTGCGCGCCGCCTGGACCACCTGATTGGCGCCCGGGTGGGCGTTCAGGTAGGCGCTGGCGGCGCCGGTCACCGAGCTGACGGTGCCCGCCACGGCGTCAGGATTGCAGTTCGGAGCCGCCGAAGCCGTCGGCGCAGCTATCAGTGCGGCAGCGGCCGCACCCAGCAGGCAGCTCGCGGAGACCCGGCGCATGCTTGTGTTCTTCAGCTTCATGATTGATTGGTGTCCTTCGTGTTCTGACTTCTGTATGCCTCGCTCTAGACATCTCAGGCTTACGGTCCCAGACCCGAAAACAACGGTACGCGTGTCTTGTTGGTGCCCGGTAGGGCCGAATGCCAAACGTCGGCCGTGTGTGCCGGTGTTACACCATACGTACGTGAGTTCGGTCGCATTCGCACCGGAATCGGACCTGCCTTCGCAGGATTTCCGGCGTTCTCTTATGTCAACCGGCAAACACTTAATTGATCGTGATCTCCCACTGTGACCGGATTGTTATCCGGCTGCGGTGCCGACCCCGCCCTTCGCCGAAGTTTTCGGCGCGTTGCCGGTGGGTAGCCAGCCCACGCAGCCGTCACCACGTCAGAAAGGGAGCCGATGCCTCGCGGTAAAGGTATGTACGACGACGATTCCGGTGACGACTCCCGGCCCAAGGTGGACGAGTCCGATGTCGACGAGCAGACACCGGATGTGGACATGCCCGAACCCGGCGTGGAAACGCCGGACTGACCTCACCTGCGGTAGGTGAGGTCACCGCCGATCACGGTGGCCACCACGGCGCCGCCGTCCAGGTCCTCGAGAAGCTCCGCCGGCGGCACGCCGAGCACGCACAGATCGCCCGGCTGCCCGGTCGCCACGCTGCGCGGGGCCGTCGGCGCGGCCGCGGTGCCCTGGAACAGCTCGAGCGCGGTGCGTGCACCGATCCGTTCGTCCTCGCCCAGCACCGCCCCGCTCGGCGTGCGGCGATGGACCGCGGCCCGCATGGCGGCCCAGGGATCGCCGTCACCGAACGGCATATCCGTCGACAGCGCCACCCGACTACCGGCATGCAGCAGTGACGCGAGACGCCACAGCTGATGGTGCTCGTCGGCCGGGACGTCCGTCAGGTACTGGTCACCGCGCTCGGCCACGAAGTTGGGCTGGGTCACCACCGTGACGCCCAGATCCGCGAGGTCGCCGAGACAGTCGTCGGGCACCACCGCGGCATGCTCGATGCGGTCATCGGGGTGGCCGCCCGCGGCGCGCAACGCGGCCATGGTGATGACGAGCTGGGCCGCGGTCACACAGTGCACGGCGACCGGCGCCCCGTCGCGGTGGCGCCGGGCCACCCAGTCGGTGAGCTCGTCGAGGTTCAGACTGTCGTCGTGCAGGATTCGCTTGCCGGGTGCCAGATGGTGCAGCCGCTGACGCATTCCTCCGTGGCGATGCACCTCGTCCAGCTTGACGATGTCACCGATGTCGAGATCCGGTGTGGCATCGGTGATTCCCGTGATTCCGTAGGCGGACAGCCGATTGCTCAGCTCATCGATCGCGGTATCGCGGCGCTGCAATGCATCCGACCAGGTGCGGTCGGCGCTGCGCAGCCTGCCATCGGGGTGATCGGCCAGGCCCACCGCGGCCAGGCCCTTCGAGTTCAAGGTCCACAGGATGCCGCTGCGATGCTGGATCCGCACCGGGACCGGCGGGGCGAGCGTATCGAGCCTGTCCCGGTCCAGCGGACCGGCCACCGCCTCGTGGTAGCCGACAGCGCGAATCCAGCCGTCCTCGCCGGGTTCGGCGTCGGCCAGTACCCGGGCCAGGTCGTCGCGATCGCTCACCTCCGCGGTACCGACCCGGACCGAATCCGACGCCGCCGCAGCCGAATGCACGTGCACATGGTGATCGTGCAACCCGGGGATGACCGCGCCACCGGCGGCGTCGAGCACCCGGTCGTCGGGGTGCGGGGTGAGGCGCGGGGCCATCTCGGTGATCTGCGCGCCGACCCGGATGTCGACCACCCGCCCGTCGAGCAGCGCTGCCCGTTGGATCAACATGACACGGAATGCCTTTCGTCCAGCAGTGCGTGCACCGCAGCGTTGTCGGACCCCAGTGCGGATGCCGACGCGCCCGTTTCCGGTTCGGTGGGTTCCCGGACGGGTCCGCCGACAAACCCCGCGTAGCCCGCGGAGGTCGCCGACATCGAGATCTCGATCAGCTCACCCCCACCACACGCCAGCGACTCGGCCACGGCGGCCGCGGCATGCAGACCGGTCAGCGGATCCGCGATCGCGTCGCCGACGAACACCGGCCCGTCCGGACCAGACCGGACCAACCCGCCGGCGACCGCCGCGTCGTCGCCGAACGCGACCCGGGTGCCGGCGTCACCCTCGCAGCCGTACCCGCTGATACGCAACCAGATCCGCCCGGCGCGCGGTGCGATATCGGCAGGGCCCAGACCGCGGCGGTTCAGCGCCGCGGGCCGCGATCCCTCGATCACGACATCGGCCGCTTCCAGCAGCCGTCGCATGGCCGGTTGATCGTCGAATTCGACCGCATAGGAGAGTTTCCCGCGATTCATCCAGTCGTAGAAGGCGACGGACCCCGCTCTGGTGCCGTCGGGACGGCGCGGGCTTTCCACCTTGATCACGGTGGCACCCGCGCCACCGAGCAGCCGCCCGCACAGCGGGCCCGCCCACATCGAGGACATGTCGACGACCAGCAGCCGCGCCGGGCGCTCGCCTCTGGGTCCGTGTGCCCGGGTCACCGGCGGGCCGGGTGCGGTCTCACCGAGCACGGCCGCCGGTAGGTCCAGCAGCCGGGCCCGCGCCACGGCGGCCGTCGCAGATCGGGTGCTCACCCAGCGTTGCAGGGGCGCCCACGGGTCGGCGCCGACGTCGTCGGTCTCGATCAGCGTGGGCACCACCGCGATGTCATCGGGGCGGGAGAGCGTGACCGCGCACCAGGTGTCCGCGCCGCGCAGGATGCGGGTGGCGCCGCCCGCCGAGATCTGGCCGTTGGTGGTCAAACCCAGCAGCGCCGCCCTGCCGGTGAGCAACGCGGCGGCGTCGACCCGGACGCCGGTGTGCGTGGTGAACGCGTCGGCCACCCCTTGGGCGCGCACACTCAGCGCTTCCGGGACCCCGACGGTGCTCACACCGCCATCTTGCCCCGTCTCAGACCTGCCCCATATCAGAAATGCAATGCAGCGAAGCGCCAGTCCAGAACCGGGCCGCGGCCCTCCCCGACCGCGTGGACCAGCGAGCGCAGCCGGAGCCGCGTTCCCGCCGGGGTGGGCTCGGCGGCCTCGATGTGCAGTTCGCTGTGCAGCGTGTCGTTCTCGTGCACGGGTCCGGTGTGATCACAGGATTCCCAGCCCAACACGGTCGCCAGGTTCGGCAGCAGCCGGCTCGCCTGGGCCAGCGCCAGTCCGATGGTGTGCCCGCCGTACACCAGCCGCTGTCCCCCGGCCCGCCAATCATGATGGGTGGCAGCAATGTTCAGCGAGAGCCTGGCCAGTTCCGGTGCACTGCTCACGACATCGGCGGTACTGTGCAGGACGGTTCCGACCAGCGCGTGATCGAAACCGGAGCCGGTGAACGCCTGCGCGTTCCACCCCGCCGTCGGGTCAGGCGGGATCTGCTGGTCGGCACCGACGGCACTCAGGTCATCGGCATGCCCGGTCTGCACGTCATCGGCGGACAGCGGCAGCATCGCGCATCGGTAGAAGTCCAGCACCGACCGACCGGCCTGGTCCGCGGTGGTCATCCGCAGCGCGGCGAGTCCGGTGGCGGCCCGGCCCGCTTTCGCCGAGTTCTGCCGCAATGCCACCACCTCGGTGCGGGTGGTCAGGGTGTCACCGATGACCGGGAAGCGATGGAAGTTCAGCCCGCGATAGAACAGGTTGGCCTTGACTCGCTGGGTCACCAGGGTCGATTGGCCGATCGCCACGTCGCAGACCAGCGCGGGATGGGCCAGCGGTCCGGTGTCGCCGGTGACCGCCGCGGCCAGGCCGGCATCCAGTGCAAGTCGCAGCCGGTCGCCGAGAATGCTCTGATGCGCGGCGGCCGCACCGGAGGTCAGGGTCATCGACGGTGCGGTGTCGAATACCTGCCCGACCTGCAAATCGTCGAAATAGGGGCCACCGGCTGCAATCGGAGTCACGGCGGGCACTCTAGTTTCAGGCGTGCGGCGGCTCGCCGGTCACCCGGTGATCGGCGTGGTTGAGGCCTTCCTGCACCAGCCTGCCCAGATGCCCGTCACGCAGCCGGTAGAACACCCGTCGCCCGTCCTTGCGGGTGTCCACCAGCCGGGCGAACCGCAGCTTGGCCAGGTGCTGGCTGACGGACGTGCGGGAACCGCCGGTCACCTCGGCCAGCGCGCTGACATCGGCCTCACCCTGAGTCAGCAGCCAGAGCAGATGCAGGCGGGTCGGATCGGCAAGCATCCGGAAGGTGTCACTGGCGGCGTCGAGGCGGTCGCGGTCCGGAGAGGCCTCATGGACGAGACTCGGCGACGACTCGGGCTTCCCGGGCGCTGTCCCGCTCATCGGACTCACCCCTCCCGTGCGCCATGATCCATGCCGCAGCGAGCGCCGCGAATGCACCGAGGATAGCGAGTATCACCGCGGCGAGCCCCTGATTGACGGCCGCGCCCACCCAGCCGGCGATCGGATAGGTCAGCAGGAACCCGGCATGTGACAGCGAGAATTGGGCCGTGAACAGAGCGGTGCGGTTCGAATCGGTGCTCGCCCGGCGCAGCAGGCGCCCGGCCGGGGTGTTCACCAGCGATGTCGCGGCGCCCAGCAGCATCCAGGTCGACGCCAGCACCGGCCACGTCGGGGTCACGACCACGACCGTCGCGGCCACCAACAGACCGCTGGCGGCGGCGCCCGCCCCGGTCAGCATCAGCACGCGGTCGGTGAAAAAGGTGAGCAGCCTGGGCACCGACAACGCCACCACCATCGACCCGGCTCCGTAGCCGGCGAACATCATCGCCACCTGCGCCTCGCTGCCGGCGAGCATGTCGCGGACGTACACCACGGTGTTCACCATGACCAGTGCGGTGGCCGCGGCGACCGCGAGATTCATCGCGACCAGCGCACGTAACTCACGCTGTCCCAGCATGTTTCGAACACCTGACAACAATTGGCGGCGCCACGGCGCACGGTCGGGGTCGATGTCGGGCACCGCCGTGCGCCGCACCAGCACGGCCGAGATCAGGAACCCGGCAACCGTTCCGGCGAACAGACCGTTGTAGGACATCACCACGAGCAGAGCGGCAGCCAGGATCGGGCTGACCATGGCCTCCAGGTCATAGGCCAACCGGGACAGCGACAATCCCCGGGTATACGCCCGCTCGTCGGGGAGAACGGCGGGAATCACCGCCTGGAAGGCGGGGGTGAAGGTCGCCGAGGCCGACTGTAGGACGAACACCAGCACGAAGATCTGCCAGACCTGCCCGACGAACGGCAGCAGCAGCGCGACCGCGGCGCGGGTCAGGTCCGCGCCGACGAGAACGGCTCTGCGCGGCAGGCGATTCGTCACGGTGGCCATCACCGGCGCCATGAAGACATAGGCCAGCATCTTGATCGCCAGCACGGTGCCGAGCACGGCTCCGGCGGCGGGTCCGGCCAGCTCGTAGGCCAACAGACTGAGCGCGACCGTCAGCAGACCGGTGCCGCCGAGCGCCACGATCTGCGCGGCGAACAGTCGCCGGAACACCGTGTTGCCGAGAACGCCGGTTCTGCCCACCCACCCATCATCACATACGAGTGCGCACGTGCGCACATATGTGTGGTATTCAGCTGCCGGCGGTCGCCGCGAGACTGCCGAGCAGGGCCACCGCGTCCGCGCTCGGCGACCCCGGCTCGGCCTGATAGACCACGAGTTCCTGGCCGGGCGCCGAGCGCACCGCGAACGTCTGCATCTGCAGCGTCAGCAATCCGACGGTCGGATGCTGGAACGATTTGGTGGACAACGTTTTTCCCCGGGCATCGTGGCGCGCCCACAGGTCGGCGAAATCGGCGCTGAGCGCCAGCAGCTCGGCCAGCACGGCCGCCACCCGCGGGTCCCCCGGGGCTTCGGCGTAGTTGCGGCGGAAGCCCGCGACGGAGTTCGCCGCGATCGTGGGCCAGTCCACGTAGAACTCCCGGGCCCGCGCCTCGGTGAACACCAAGGTCATCAGGTTGCCGTGGGCGCCGAAGTCCCCGAACAGCGCATCGGCGATCGCGTTGGTGGCCAGCACGTCATAGGCCCGGTTGTAGACCAGCGCCGGATTGTCGGGCCAGGCGGCCATCAGCCGCATCAGCGCGGGGTCGACCCGATCCGGGACGACGACGGTGTGCGGCCGCGGCGCCAGCCCGGCGACCCGGAAGAGGTGCTGGCGGCCGTCGTCATCGAGACGCAGCGCCGCCCCGAGTGCGTCGAGCACCTGCGCCGACGGCGAACGTTCCCGGCCCTGCTCCAGCCGGATGTAGTAGTCCACGCTGACCCCGGCCAGCAGCGCCACCTCCTCGCGCCGCAGCCCGGGCACCCGGCGGTGCCCGACGCTGACCAGACCCACATCAGCAGGGCTGACCAGCGCGCGCCTGCTCCGCAGATACTCCCCCAGCTCCGACATACCGCCACAGTAGGACGCATCGGCGCCGCACTGCCTGGGTGCGCTGCACCCAGGCACACCGCGTCCTGGCTGACCGCCCGGCACCGGCCGACGCTGGGGTCATGACAGATAGCAAGATCGTCCTCGTCACCGGAGCCACCAGCGGTATCGGCGCGGCGGTGGCCCGCAGACTCGCCGCCCAAGGCCACCGGGTGCTGGCCGGCGCCCGCCGCGAAGACCGCCTCGCCGAACTGGCGGGTGACAACATCGAGGTGCGCCGCCTCGATGTCACCGACCGCGCCGATTTCGCGTCGTTCGTCGATGGGGCGGTCGCCGCCCACGGCCGCATCGACGTGATCGTCAACAACGCCGGCGTGATGCCGTTGTCCCGGCTCGACGCGCTGCTGGTGGACCAATGGGACGCCATGATCGACGTCAATGTGCGTGGGCTGCTCAACGGCATCGCCGCCGCGCTGCCGCAGTTCCAGCGCCAGGGCCACGGGCATTTCGTCACGGTGGCCTCGGTCGGCGCACATGAGGTCGTTCCCACCGCGGCGGTGTACTGCGCGACCAAACACGCCGCCTGGGCGATCACCGAGGGTCTGCGACAGGAGCTCGACCCGGCCATCCGGGTCACCACCGTCTCCCCCGGGGTGGTGGAATCCGAACTGGCCGAATCGATCACCGATCCGACGGCGGCAGCGGCCATGCAGACCTACCGGGCCGACTCGATTCCGCCGGACGCCATCGCCAGGGCGATTGCCTATGCGATCGACGAACCCGCCGACGTCGACGTCAACGAGCTGGTGATCCGGCCGGCACGTCAGCGCTGAGCTCGTCGACCAGGCCCCAGGCCAGCGCCGTTGCCGCGTCGATGGTCACACCGGAGAGCACCAGATACGCGGTGCGCCAGCGCCCGATGCGCCGGGTGATGCTGACCGTGCCGCCGGCACCGGGGATCAGCCCCAGCGCGAGTTCGGGCAGACCGATCGCGGCGTCGGGGTGGCACCGGATGTGCCCGCAATAGGCGGCCATCTCCAGGCCACTGCCCAGCACCTGGCCGTGCACCTCGGCGCGGCAGGCCGGCCCCAGCCGTTCGGTCAGTTCGGCCAGCGCCAGGGCCGGGCTGTGCCGGGTGCGCGCCAGATGCGCGCTGGCCGGGTCGGCGAATGTGCCGAACTCGGCGAGGTCACCACCGCTGCAGAAGGACGGACCGTTGCCGGCCAGCACCACCTCGGTCACCGAATCATCCAGCCGGGCCACCCCGAGAACCTCCAGCAGGGCGGCGCGCGCATCGGTGGTGAAGGCGTTGTGCCGCCGTGCCCGGTTGAAGCGGATCAACAGGGTGTCGCCACGGCGTTCGGCCTGCACCGGATCCGGCAGCGCCGGCAGCGGCACGGGCCCGCGTTCGTCGAGCCAGCGGGCGAATTCGGCGCCGGACTGCAGCGTCGAGTAGGCCAACGATTCGGTGATGACGCCGGCGAACACGGGGGCGGCCGGCTGATGTGCGCGCAGCACGTCATCGCAGACCGCCGCGGCCTGCGGCCACCGGCCGCAGCGCTCGGTCAGATCGGCGAGGGCCTCATCCACCGATGCGACCGTGACCACCCGCCGGTCGGCCGACACCGCTTCGCTCAGCGTGAAAGTCGCGTCGTCGACCGGCTTCTCGACGGCGACGCGGATTCCGGCGGGCAGCTCCAGCACGGTCATGAGGCCGCCGTCGTCATGAGTACCGCGCGATCAACTCCTGCTTGTACAGCTTGCCGGTATCGGTGCGCGGCAACTGCGTTTCGAAGGAGATCGAACGCGGGCACTTGTAGTGCGAGAGCTGATCACGCAGCCAGGCCAGCAGTTCCTCGGCGAACTCGGGGGTGGCGTCGGCGGGATCGACGGTCTGCACGACACCCTTGACGGTCTGGCCCATCTCCTCGTCGGGGATGCCGAACACCGCGGCGTCCATCACCTTCGGGTGGATGACGAGCATGTTCTCGGCTTCCTGCGGGTAGATGTTAACCCCGCCGGAGATGATCATGTGGTGGCGCCGGTCGGTCAGGTACAGGTAGCCGTCCTCATCGAGATATCCGATGTCGCCCACCGTCTTCCAGCCGTGCGAGTCCCGGGACGACGCCGTCTTCGCCGAGTCGTTGAGGTACTCGAAATCGGCGCCGCCCTCGAAGAAGATCTCGCCGTGCTGCCCCGCGGGCACCTCGTTACCGTCCTCGTCGAGGATGTGCACCACACCGGTCATCGCCTTGCCGACCGAGCCGGGGTGCGCCAGCCACTCGTCGGCGCTGATCAGGGTGGCGCCGATGGCCTCGGAGGACGCGTAGTACTCATCGACGATCGGTCCCCACCAGTCGATCATCTGCTTCTTGATCTCCACCGGACACGGCGCCGCCGCGTGCATGACACGCTGCAGGCTCGACACGTCATACGACGTGCGCACCTGCTCAGGCAGTTTCAGCATCCGGGTGAACATCACCGGGACGAACTGGCCATGGGTCACGCCGTACTTCTGGATCGCATCCAACGCGCCCTCGGCGTCGAACTTCTCCAGCACCACCGTGGTGATGCCGCCGGCCTGCGCCTGCATCGACCACACCGACGGGGCGGTGTGATAGAGCGGCGCCGGGCTCAGGTAGACCGCCTCGGGGTTCATCCAGAACGACACCAGCGCGGCCATCAGACCCGGGGTCTCCGAGGGCGGCAGATGCGGCAGGTCGCGCTTGATGCCCTTGGGGCGCCCCGTGGTGCCCGACGAGTACTGCAGCAGGTCCCCGTCCCATTCGTCGGCGATGGGCGTGGTCGGCAGATCGGCGACCGCGTCCGGGTACTTTGCCCAGCCGTCGAGATCGCCGGTGGTCAACAGCACCGCAGGCAGACCGTTGGGCAGATGCTCGGCCAGCCCCTCGAGCACCGGGCGCAGCGCCTCCGAACCGACGATGGCCTTGGCCGCGCTGTTGTCGACGATGTAGGCCGCCTCGGCCGCGGTGAGATGGGTGTTGATCGGCACGTAGTAGAGCCCGCTGCGGCGCGCGGCCCACATGACGGTGTGCATGTGTTCGTTGTTCTCGATGAGGATCGCGACCGCGTCGCCCTCGACCAGTCCGTGCTCACGGAAGTAGTGCGCCAACTGATTGGCGCGGGCCTCCATCTCGCCGAACGTCACCACCGTGCCGGTCGGATACAGGATGACGGCGGGCTTATCGGGCGTGGCGACGGCCGTTTCACGGATCTGCATGAGCCGACTTTACGATGCCGCCAACGCGCCCCGGCAGCCAAGTCACCAAAAACTTGACATCCGTCAAGATTGCGAACACCGGCCGGGGTTGACCCGCGGGCTGGGCGGGTAGCCAACCAGGCGTGCAAGGACGCACGGGCCTCCCCAGATCCCGACCCGAAAGCAGCCATGCCTGAGCAGTTCCAGTTCGACTCCGCCACGAATCTCGCCGTCACCCTGGCCTGGGTGGCCGGCGCCGTCACCTGCGCGTATTTCCTCGGCGTCGCGCTGTCCTGGGCGGTGCTGCGCGCCGGCCGGCGCAGCCACTGGCTCACCGACATCGCCGTGCTGACCCGCAAGCCGGTGCGTACCGGACTGATGGTCATCGCCGCGTCGGTGGCGCTGCAACGAACGTCGCACCCGCAGGACAGCTGGCGGCCCTGGGTGGACCACAGCATGCGGATCCTCACCATCGCCACCGTCACCTGGCTGATCGCCACGCTGGTCGTGGTGGTGGAACGCCGGATGATCGCCCGCTTCGGCGGCGGCGACACCGGACTCACCGACGCCGATCTGCAACGGCGGAAGGCGCGTACCCAGTTGACGGTGCTGCGCAGGCTCGCGGTCGCGGTCGTGGTGCTGCTCGGGATGGCGGCAACACTCATGACCTTCCCGTCCTTCGCCGATATCGGCAAGACACTGTTCGCCTCCGCGGGCGTGCTGTCGGTGGTCGCCGGCCTGGCCGCGCAGACCTCGCTCGGCTCGGTGTTCGCCGGGTTGCAGATCGCGTTCACCGACGCGATCCGGGTGGGCGATGTCGTGGTGCTGGAGAAGGAATGGGGCCGCATCGAGGAGATCACCATGACCTATGTGGTGGTCCAGGTCTGGGACGAACGCCGACTGGTTTTGCCGTGCACCTACTTCACCACCACGCCGTTCCAGAACTGGACGCGCAGCGCGACCGAGATTTTGGGCACCGTGATGATCGATGTCGACTTCACCGTGCCCCTTGATGCCATGCGCGAGGAGCTGGACCGACTGCTGAGCCGCAGTGAGCTGTGGGACGGCCGCTCCGGGGTCCTGCAGGTCGTCGACGCGGTGAACGGTACGGTGCGGGTCCGGATCACCGTCAGCGCACCCAACGCCGGCGCGCTGTGGGACCTGCAGTGCGCGGTCCGCGAGGGCATGGTGTGCTGGCTGCAGCGCAGCCAGCGGGGCGCGCTGCCACGCTGGAGGTTCCAGCCGGCATCGGGCGATACCGTGCCACCCGGCCCCCGTCCGCACACCACCACTGCCCCAGAAGAATCGGGCCTGTTCTCCGGGAGCGTCGAAGCCGAGGAACGCGGCCGGGCCTTCGACGATTCCGGCGAGGACGCGCGCACGCTCATCAACGAGGAGAGCAGATGATCGAGATGCAACGAGAGGTCACCAGCACCGTCGCTCCGGAGGCGGTGTTCGCCTACCTGTCCGATTTCACCACCACCGAACAGTGGGAGCCGGGAACCGTGCGCACCACCCGCGTCAGCGGCGACGGCGGCGTCGGGACCCGGTATGCCAACACCTCGCGGTTCGCGGGCCGCACCAGCGACCTCGAGTACGAGGTGATCGGTGTGACGCCGGGTCGATCCATTCAGCTACGCGGACAGAATGATTCGCTGATCGCGCATGACACGATCACCGTCACCCCGCACCAGGGTGGCTCGAAGGTCACCTACCGCATCGAGTTCGCGTTCCAGGGCCTGCTGCGTTTCGGCGAGCCGCTGCTCCGCATCCCGGTGGCACGTCTCATGGACAAGGGCGTCGAGGGACTCCGGCGCGAACTCGCCACCCTCTGAATCAGGACAGTCCGACCGCGCCGAGACAGTACGTCCACACCCGCTGCAGTTCCGCGTCGCTGTAGCGGGTGCTGGGCAGGTAGTGGGTGGGCCGCTCCGCGCGGTCATGCCAGAACCGGCCCGACGGCGGAGTCGGTGAGGTCGCCGTCAACCAGACCGCGGTGTCGGCGGCCTGTTCTGCCGTGCGCAGCACCGGGCCGGTCAGCGTGCGGAACGCGGGCAGCGAGGTCGCCACACCGGGGGTGTCGGCCCAGCCGGGGTGCATGGCGGCGACCATGACCGACTGGGCAGCCCACCGGTTCGCCAACAGCGGCGTCAACGCCACCTGGATCCGTTTGCTGCGCGCGTAGGCGACCGCCCCGCGGTAGTGGCCGGAGGTGTATTCGATGTCATCGGCGGGCAGGCGCTGGGTGTACATGCCGCCGGAGGACATCAGCACCACCCGCGGGTCCGGCGATTCCACCAGCACCGGCAGTAGCAGTTCGGTGAGCAGCAGCGGGCCGAGCACGTGGGTCGCGAGCGAAAGCTCGTGGCCCTCGTCGGTCGTGGACCGCTCCGGCGGCATCACCCCGGCGTTGTGGATCACCGCATCGAGCCTGGGCACCCGGGACACCAGGTCGGCGGCGAAGGCCCGCACCCCCGCCCCGTCGGACACATCGCACCGTTCGATCTGCACATCCGCGCCGGGAGTGGCGTCGAGGATGTCCTCGCGGGCCGATTCACCGCGGGCCCGGTCGCGCACCGTCAACAGCACGGTGCCGCCCAGCTCGGCCACCCCGGCGGCGATGGCCTTGCCGATACCAGAGTTCGCACCGGTCACCAGGATGGTGGACCCGGCCAGGGCGTCGGGATCCAGCGGCGACCAGAACCGCTCACGCACCGCCAACCCGAGGCGGGTGTATCCGGGCACCACCGTCCGGTCGAGCACTCCGTCCAGAACCGCGCGCAACATTTCTCAGCAGCTCCCGTCAATCGATCACCTGGTATTCGGAGCCGACGGGCGTCCGGTTGGTACCGCGGGACACGTTGGGTGCCGAGCAGTCGCAAATGGCCCCGAAATCAGGTGATTTCGGGGCCATTTGTGTCTGTTCGCGGGTATCAGTCCGATTCGGCCAGACGCGTTTTCAGGGCGTCGAACTCGTCCTTGATACCGGTCGGCAGCTTCTCGCCGACGAACTCGAACCACTCCTCGATCAGCGGCAGTTCGGCACGCCACTCATCGGCGTTCACGGCCAGCGCCTCGTCGACATCGGCCGGGTCCACGTCCAGCCCGGACAGGTCGAGATCGGCTGCGGTCGGGACGATGCCGATCGGGGTGCTCTTGCCCTCGGCCTGGTGCTCGATGCGCTCGATGGCCCACTTGAGCACGCGGCTGTTCTCGCCGAATCCGGGCCACAGGAAGCGACCGTCGGCGCCACGGCGGAACCAGTTGACGAAGAACACCTTGGGCAGCTTGGACTCGTCGGCCTGCTTGCCGATGTTGATCCAGTGCTGGAAGTAGTCGCCGACGTTGTAGCCCAGGAAGGGCAGCATGGCCATCGGGTCGCGCCGCACGGTGCCGACCTTGCCCTCGGCGGCGGCGGTCTGCTCGGAGCCCAGGGTGGCACCGATGAAGACGCCGTGCTGCCAGTCGCGGGCCTCGGTGATCAGCGGCACCGTCGTCTTGCGGCGGCCGCCGAACAGGATCGCCGAGA
>SXGT01331193.1_pt1 | contig 15333 bp, 20 predicted proteins | sample 3176221 | NCBI WGS metagenome assembly SXGT01 (sample SAMN11356862, study PRJNA531348) | freshwater metagenome | isolation source: freshwater sample F1-120 | place: China: Fuxian Lake, Yuxi | collected 2017-12-25
GGACGTTCGGCTCGGCGTTGAACTCGGCCTTGAGGATCGGCTTGGTCGAACCGCCCTACCCATTGTGGTTTCCGCCGTCGCCGCCCTGCGCCATGAACCCCGGGATCACGCGGTGAAAGGGCACGCCGTCGTAGAAGCCCTCGTTCGCCAGCTCCGCGATCCGCGCGACATGGTTGGGGGCGAGGTCGGGGCGCAGCTTGATCGTGACGTCGCCGCCTTCCAGCGTCAGGGTCAGCGTGCTCGGGGTGTCGGCCATGTCAGTCATACTCCAGGAATGTCGAGGCGGGAGATAGGGACGCCGCTGCCGACTGGCAAATCGCGCGGCGTCCCGCTACGTCCGCCGCGACGCAGCAAGGGAGGCTGAGCGTGACCGAGACCGAGCTTCCCGAAGCCGATGCCGAGACCCAGCTCGCCAATCAACTGGACCGCGACGACCGGCTCAAACCCGACTTCGTCCAGGCCGTTCTCCACGCGGTTCACCGGAGCGATGCGGAGGGCGCGCGCGCGCTCGTCGAGCCGCTTCACCCCGCCGACATCGCCGACCTGTTCGAGCTGACCCCCGACGAGGACCGCGCGGCGCTGGCGCATGCGCTGAGCGACCTGCTCGACGCCGACGTGTTCGCCGAGATGAACGATTACGTCCGCGAGGACCTGATCGACGCGCTCACCCCCGGCGAAGTGGCGGACCTGGCCAGCGAGCTCGACACCGACGACGCGGTCGCGATCATCGAGGACATGGACGTCGAGGACCAGCGCGAGGTGCTGCGCGCGCTCGACCCCGACGACCGCGCCGCGATCGAGGAAGCGCTGTCCTTTCCCGAGGAATCCGCAGGCCGGCTGATGCAGCGCGAGCTGATCGCGGTGCCGGAGCATTGGACCGTCGGCGACACGATCGACTATCTGCGCGGCCACGAGGAGCTGACCACCGACTTCTGGGAGATCTTCGTCGTCGACCCAGCGCACAAGCCGGTCGGCACCTGCCAGCTGTCGTGGATCCTGCGCACGCCGCGCGGGATCGCGATGGCCGACGTGATGAAGCGCGAGCAGACGCTGATCCCGGTCGACATGGACCAGGAGGAGGTCGCGCTCCGATTTCAGAAATATGCGCTGATCTCCGCCGCGGTGGTCGACGGCGGCGGGCGGCTGGTGGGCATGATCACCGTCGACGACATCGTCCACATCATCCAGCAGGAGGCGGGCGAGGACGCGCTGCTGCTGTCGGGCGCGGGCGAGGGCGACATCAACGAGCCGCTGCGCGAGACCTATGCCGCGCGGGTCCGCTGGCTGGTCGCCAACCTGTTCACCGCCTTGCTCGCCTCCTCGGTGATCGCGGTGTTCGGCGGCGCGATCGAGCAGATGGTCGCGCTCGCCATCCTGATGCCGATCGTCGCCTCGATCGGCGGCAATGCGGGGACGCAGACGATGGCGGTCGCGGTCCGCGCGCTGGCGACCAACCAGCTGACTCAATCGAACACGGTGCGCACCATCCGCCGCGAGATCATTGTGGCGCTGATGAACGGCGCGACCATCGCATTGCTGCTGGGCGCGGCCGCCTGGGCGTTCTTCGGCAACGCGCATCTGGGCGGGGTGATCGCCGCGGCGATCGTCATCAACGTGCTGGTCGCGGGGTTGAGCGGCGTGCTGGTCCCGGTCGCGCTGGAGCGGCTGAACCAGGACCCCGCGGTCGCATCGTCGGTGTTCGTGACCATGGTGACCGACACGATGGGCTTTCTCGCCTTTCTGGGGCTGGCGGTGGCGACCGGGCTCGTCCCGCTCGCTTGACGCGGGCGAAGCCGCGCCCATCTGGCGTGAGTGCCTCTCCACCTGACCCCCCTCCACCTCACCAAAGTCGCGTTCGGCGCGCCCAGCGTCGAGCATCTCGCCGAACGCCTGCTGCACCGCGCGTCGGAGGGTCCCTTGTTCCTGACCACCCGCTACCTGCCCAAGCGCCACGACGAGGTGACGGGGCAGGGATCGCTGTTCTGGATCATCAAGCACCAGCTCGTCGCGCGCTCGCCGATCCTGCACTTCGGCGAAGCGGAGGGCGGCCGCGTCGCGATTCATATCGACGCCGAGCTGATCCGCGTTCAGGCGCGGCCCAAGCGCGCGCACCAGGGCTGGCGCTATCTCGAGCATCACGATGCGCCAGCGGACCTTGCGGGCGCGGCCGACGGGCTTGCGGCGATGCCGCCCGCGCTGATGGGCAAATTGTCCGAACTGGCGCTGATCTAGCGCCTGCGCGCCTAGCGCAGATAGTCGAAGAGCGAGAGCTGCGAGAGCTTGCCGAAGCTCGCCTGGGTCGCCTGAAGGATCGTCATCGTCTTCTGGAGTTCGAGGATCGCGGCGGTGTCGTCATAGCCGTCGATCGCCTCCTCCGCCGCCTCGCGGTCGACCGCGGCGGTCTTGAGGTCGGCGGTGAGCAGGTCGACCCGCGCGGCGCGGGCGCCGAGCGACCCTTGCACGTTGGCGACGGTATCGGTCGCGGCGACGAGGTCGTCGATCGCGGCGTTGGCGGTGTCGGCGGTCGAATCGCCCGCTTGAAGCGCGGCGGCGAGCTGGGCGATGACCGCCAGCGCGTCGCGGCCGCCGCCGACCGCGAAGACGCGGGCCGCGGTCTCGTTCGCCTGAACGGTCTGGCCGTCGCCGACCGGGATGACCGAGACGGGGGCGGCGGCGAGGACGTAGCTGCCGTCGGGCTGCTTCACCGCGCCCGGCTGCCCGTCCGTGCCGCCGAACAAGGGCTGCCCGCGCGAATCGGTGGTGTTGGCGAGCCCGGCGAGCTGCTCGACCACGCCCGCCAGACTGTCGCCGATCGCCTTGCGGTCGATCGCGGTCAGCGTGCCGGTCGCGGCGCGGGTCGCGAGTTCGCTTGCGCGCTGGAGCTGGGTGGTGATCGCCGAGAGGGTGGTGTCGCTCTGCTGGAGCACCGAGGCCGCGACCGCGAGGTTGCCGGTGTACGCCGCGTCGTTCGCGCCCGCGCGCGCCAGGCCCTGAAGCCGCTGATAGGCGACGCTGTCGTCGGACGCGCTGAGCAGCTTCTGCCGCGACGAGATCTGCGTCGACACGCGGTCCGCGCGCGCCGAGATGGCGGCCATCGCGGACGCCGAGCGATCAAAGAAGCTGCTGGTCGAGATGGTCATCAGTTGATCCCGATGATCGACTGGAAGATGTCGCGCGCGACCTGGATCACCTTGGACGACGCCTGATACGCCTGCTGGAAGCGGAGCAGGTCGACCGCCTCCGCATCGAGGTTGACCCCGGACACCGCGTCGCGCGCGCTGACCGCGCCGTCGCGGATCGCGCTTTGCGCGTCGGCGACGAGGCGGCGCTGTTCGAGCGCGGCGGCGTTGGTCGCGACGAGCGTGGTCGTGCGCCCCTCGACCTTGCTCGACGCGCGGGCGGCGGCGAGCGTCGCGAGGTTCGATCCGTCGCGCGTGCCCCCGCCGACGCTCGCCGCCGCGATGTCGTCGGGGTTGGTCAGCGCCAACGACATCTCGGTAGGGACGTCATCGTCGATGGCGAACATATCCGCGCCGGGAGCCGTGCCGGTCAGCGTTTGCCCCGCCGCCTGGAAGGCGTTGACCGCATCTCCGAAATCGCGCGCTATCCCATTCAGCGTTCCGCGCGCCTCCGCCACGCGGTTCGCGCCGTCGACGACGCCGCCGAGCGCGCCGCCGTTGGGCGACACCGCGGAGACCTGACCGTCGCGGAACAGCGCGAACGAGACGGCGCCCGCGCTGCGCGCATAGGTGACCGCGCCCGCGTCGCCGCCGGAGACGAAGACGGGGCCGCCCGCGTCGCCGAGCTTCACCGTCGCGCGGCCGAGCGAGTCGGCGGCGACGGTGACGTCGACGATCGCGGCCATCTGTTCGAGCAGCCGGTCGCGCTGGTCGGCGAGGCTCGCCGATGCGGCGGACCCGGCCGGGGTGCGCGCGAGGCCGTCGTTGACCCTGGCGAGCGCGCGGCCGAAGCCGTTCAAGGCGGCGGTCGCCTGATCCGCGGTGGAATCGAGATCGGCGGCGACCTGATCGAGCGCGCGCCCGGTCGACTGGAACGCGCCAGCGACCGTGGTGCCCGATTCGAGCATCGCGGTGCGCGCCGCGCTCGAGGTCGGATCGGCGGCGAGCGTGGTCGCCGACGCGAAGAAGCTGGTGACCCGCCCCGACACCTGATTGCCGGTGAGCGCGGTCTGTATGCGGTCGAGCCACGCCGAGCCGCTTTCGGTGCGCGCAAGGTCCGCGCTGGCGGTGCGCACCGCCGCGCTCCTGAGCCCGTCGGCCGAGCGCGCGGTGCCCGCGATGCGCGAACCCAGGCCGTTGAGCGTGCTGGAGGAATAGGTGCCCGACGCGGCGCCGACCTCGGCGATCGTCGCGGAGCGCCTGGCGTAGCCCTCGACGCCCGCGTTGGCGATGTTCTCCGACGTGGTCGTCAGCGCGCCCTGGTAGGTGCGGACGCCCGACGCGCCGATGGCCAGGAGGTCGCTCATGGACCGGCGCTAGGCTCGGGGACGTTAAGATCGGGTTGCGGTCCGTTAGTTTGATCCGCTCGCGCGGATGCGGCACCGGCCCGCTCCCCCACCCGGCCTCCCACAGCGTATTCTGAATGGGAGGCCGGGTGGGGGAGCGGGCCGGTGCCGCCCTGGTTCAGCTCTGCTGAACCAGCATCGGCCAGTCCGCGTGCAAGGAAGTCGGTCATCGCCTTGCCGATGCCGAGCGGGGTGTGCTCGGCCATCGCCTTGACGGTCAATTGGTCCTGCATGTCGCGAAAGGTGTCGATCGCCTTGGAGTCGAACAGCGGGTCGGCGAGTTGGGCGGCGCGCATCGACTTTAGCATCATGCCGGTGAAGACGGCTTCGAACTGCGCCCCCGCCTTGGCGAGATTTCCCTTGCCCGCGATGCGGCTGGTGTCGGCGGTGATCGCACCGACGGTCGCGGGAGCGGCGATCTGCGTCACAGGACGATCAGCTCCGCCTTGAGCGCGCCCGCGGCTTTCAGCGCTTCGAGGATCGCGACGAGGTCGGCGGGTGATGCGCCGATCGCGTTGACCGCTTTGACCACGTCGGCGAGCTTGGGGCCGGGCTGGAGCAGGAACATCGGCTTCTTCTCCTCCTCGACCGACACGCCCGAACGCTGCTCGACCGCGGTCTGGCCGTTCGACAAGGGCGCGGGCTGGCTGATCCGCTGCGACTCGTCGATGCGGACGGTGAGCTTGCCGTGGGTGACCGCCGCCGGGCCGACGCGGACCGCGGCGTTGATCACCACGGTGCCGGTGCGCGCGTTGACGATGACCTTGGCGGGGGGCTCGGCGGAGACGACGTCGAGGTTCTCGATGGTCGACATGATCGTCGCGCGGGTGTCCGCGCCCGGCGGCGCGCGGACCGCGACCGAAACTGCGTCGATCGCCTGCGCGGTGCCTGCGCCAAGCGTGCGGTTGATCGCGCCCGCGACGTTCTGCGCGGTGGTGAAGTCGGCGCGCGCGAGGTTGAAGGTGAGGACGGGCGCGGAATCGAAGCCGGTCGCGACCGCGCGCTCCACGGTCGCGCCTTCGGGGATGCGGCCGGTAGAGGGAATGTTGACGACAATCTTGGAGCCGTCCGCGCCTTCCGCGCCCAGCCCGCCGACCGCGAGATTGCCCTGCGCCATCGCATAGACCTGACCGTCCGCGCCGAGCAGGGGGGTGAGGATCAGGCTGCCGCCGCGAAGCGACTTGGCCTTGCCCATCGACGCGACGGTGATGTCGAGCCGCTGGCCAGGCTTGGCGAAGGGCGGAAGATCGGCGGTGATGAGGACGACCGCGGCGTTCTTGAGGCCGGGGTTCGCGCCGGGGGGAAGCTGCAGCCCGAAGCGCGACGCGACCGCCTTCACCGACTGGACGGTGTATTCGAGGTTGTCGTCGCCGGTGCCGGGGAGCCCGACGACGATGCCGTATCCGGTGAGCTGGTTCGAGCGGATGCCCTGAAACCCGCCGAGATCCTTGATCCGGTCGGCGTGCGCGGGGGTGGCGAGGAGGATGGCGAGGGCGGTGAGCAGAGAGCGGATGAGCATGGTTCTGGACGTTGCAATGGACATGGTTATCAAACCGCTAATCACCCTCACCCTTCCCACCGCCTCGCGGCGGCGGGCCCCTTCCCTCTCCCAGCGGGAGAGGGAGAGCCGCGAAGCGGCGATGGGTGAGGGTGACAGGCGCATCAGAACGGCGCCAGCACCGAGAAGAAGCGCCCCAGCCAGCCCTGCCGTCCGGCGCGGGCGACGTCGCCTTTGCCGGTGTAGGCGATCTGGGCGTCGGCGACGCGAGTCGAGAGGACGCGGTTGTCGGCGGAGACGTCGGCGATGCGGACGATCCCCTTGATGCGGACGAACTCGTCGCCGCGGTTGAGGGTCACGCGCTTCTGGCCCTGCACCAGCATCGTGCCGTTCGGGTAGACCTCGGCGACGGTCACGCTGACTTCGCCCGACAGCGAGTTGGACTGGTCGGCCGAGCCCTTGCCGTTGAAATTGCGCGCGCCGCTGACGCTTGCGTCGGTGTTGGCGAACAGCGCGAGCGGACCCGTGGCGGGCGGGGTAAGGCTTGCGCCGCCGCCCGCATCGAGCTTGGAGCCCGCGGATTTGGACGCGGCGGTGCGCTCGACCAGGACGATGGTCAGCGGATCGCCGACCCGGCGCGCGCGCCAGCCCTCGTAGAGCGCGGAATAGCCGTCCGACACCTGGAAGATGGCGCCGTTGGCGGGCGGCGCGGGCGGCAGGATCGGCGCGCGGGCGACCGAGAAGTCTTCGGGCGGGGTCTTCTTGCCGAAGATGCCGGCGGAGGCGGGGGTCGCGACGAGCGCGAGGATGAGGAGGCCTGCGTACCTCACAGGTTCTGGTTCACGTATTTGAGCATGTCGTCGGTCGCCGAGATCATCTTGCTGTTCACCTCGTACGCGCGCTGCGTTTCGATCATGTCGACGAGCTCCTCGACGACGTTGACGTTCGACGCCTCCAGCATGCCCTGACGGATGCGCGCGCGGCCGTCCTGCCCTGCGACGCCGAGGTTCGCCGTGCCGCTCGCGGCGGTCTCGACCAGGTAGTTGTCGCCGGTCGGCTGGAGCCCCGCGGCGTTCGGAAAGGCGGCGACCTGGATCTGACCGATCTGCGTCGCCTCCGTCTGGCCGGGGACGGTCGCCGACACGGTGCCGTCGGCGCCGATCGTGATCTGGGTCGCGCCCTCCGGCACGGTGATGCCGGGCTGGACCTGATAGCCTTCGCTGGTCACCAGCAGCCCTTCGGCCGAGCGCGAGAAATTGCCCGCGCGGGTGTAGCCGAGCGCGCCGCCGGGGAGCTGGACCTGGAAATAGCCGTCGCCGTCGAGCATCAGGTCGAGCGAATTGCCGGTCTGGTTCGCCGACCCCTGCGTCTCGATGCGCGCGGTGCCCTGGATGCGGACGCCGGTGCCGAGGTTGAGCCCGGTCGCGTATTTGCTCTCCGACGTCGACTGCGCGCCGGGCGCGGTGACGGTCTGGTAGGCGAGCGTCTCGAATGCCGCGCGGTCGCGCTTGAAGCCGGGGGTGTTGACGTTGGCGAGGTTGTTCGAGATCACCCGCATGCGCGTGTCCTGGGCGTCGAGCCCGGTCCGCGCGATGTGCATGGCTGCAGAGGTCATGGCGTTGTTCCTTCTAGCTCGGCAGGCGCATCAGCGAGGCGGCGCTCTCGTCCATCGACTTCGCCTCCTTCATCATGTTGGCCTGGACTTCGTACGACCGCTGGTTCTCGATCATGTCGACCAGCGCCTGCGTCATGTTGACGTTCGACCCCTCCAGCGCGCCCGCGGTCACCTTGGCGTCGAGGTCGGCGGGCAAAGCGCCGCCGCCGCGGGCCTTCAGGAGATTGTCGAGACCCTTGACCGTGTCGCTGCCGCGGGTGCTGACGACCTTCAACCGGTCGAGAATCTGCGGGTTCTTCGGGTCGCCGCCCGGCGGCACGATCGAGACCGTGCCGTCGCCCGCGATCGACAGCGAATCGTACGGCGGGATCGTGATCGGTCCCGACTGGCCCTGGACGACGAAGCCGTCGCCGGTCTGGAGCACGCCCGAAGGCGCGACCTGGAGATCGCCGCGGCGGGTGTAGCTCTCCGCGCCGTCCGCCGCCTGGACCGCGAGCCAGCTGTCGCGCCCGGTGAGCGCGACGTCGAGCGCGCGGCCGGTCTGCTGGATCGCGCCCGACGCGCGGTCGATGTCGCGCACCTCCTCCGATGTCGGCGCGCGCGCCTCCATCTGCGTCCCGCCGCCCTTCAGCGCGATCCGTTCGAACACGACGCGGTCGGCGCGGAAGCCGGTGGTGGACACGTTCGCGATGTTGTTCGCGATCGCGGCCTGCGCCGACATGTGCGCGCGCAGCCCCGTCGCGGCGGTGTATACGAGCTTGTCCATCTAGGCCTCCGCGCCGCTGAGCATCACGAGCGGATGTTGAAGATCGTCTGCGAGACCTGGCTCGCGGTATCCAGCGCCTTGGCGTTCGCCTGGAAATTGCGCTGCGCCGCGATCAGCCCGACGAGCTCTTCGGTGATGTCGACGTTCGACCGCTCGATCGTCGAGGTCATCAGCTTGCCGAAGCCGTTGGAATTGGCGGTGCCGAGCACGGGATCGCCCGAGATGCCCGTCGCGGTCCAATAGCTGTTGCCCTGCTGGCGCAATCCTTCCGGCGACGAGAAGTTGGCGAGCATGACCTGGCCGAGCGCCTTGGTCTCGCCGTTGGAGAAGCTCGCCTTGACCAGCCCGTCGTCGCCGATCGTCACGCCTTCCAGCTGGCCGACCGCCTTGCCATTCTGCCCCTTCTCGACGACGTTGAACGGCGCGGAGAGCTGGGTCGACGTGGCGCCGATCAGCAGCGACAGCTGTTGTTCGGACTTCGACGTCGACAGCGTGACGGGATCAAAGGTGGTCGCCGATGTCGGCGCGGTCATCGCTCCGCTCGAATCGAAGGTGAGCGTGACCTTGTTCGAGCCGCCGCTCTCCAGCGGCTGATCGCCGATATAGCTGTACGCCGCCCAGTCGCTCGACGTCACGCTGCCCGACGGCACGGTCTCGCGCGCCAGATAGGTGACCATGGTCAGCGCGTTGCCGTTCGAATCGTAGACGGTGTTCTGGACCGACTGGTTGTACGAGGTCGGGTCGAAGCGGTCGAAGGTCGCGGTGGCGGGGACCGCGGTGTTGGCGTTGAGCTGAAGCGTCAGCGAGGTCGCGGTGGTCGGGACCGCGGTGCCGCTGGTCTGCGGCAGGCGGAGCGACACCGCGGAGTCGAGCCCCGTCGCGACGACCGCGCCCGACCCGTCGACCGGATAGACCTGCAGATGCCCGCCCGCCGAATCGACGACATAGCGGTCGTTGTCGACCTGGAACCCGCCGTTGCGGGTGAAGCTGACGCGCTGCGAGTTCATGTCGCTCTTGACCGCGAAGAAGCCGTCGCCCGAGACCGCGAGATCGAGGCTGTTCGACGACTGGATGAGGTTGCCCTGGCCGAACTGCTGGCGGTTGCCCTTCACCACCGTGCCCGAACCGATCATCTGGGTCGGCGACAGCGACACCGACGAGGCGATGACGTCGGCGAACTCGGTGCGGCTCTTCTTGAAGCCGTTGGTCGAGACGTTGGCGAGGTTGTGCGAGATGCTCGACATCTCGGTCTGCGAAGCCTGGAGGCCGGAAAGCGACGTGTAGAAGGACATGGGGTTACTCCTGTACGAAGAGGGGGATCAGCCGATTTCGCGGACCGAGGTGACGGGGACGGGGCCGAGCCCCGCGACGTTGAGGACGGGCGCGCCGCCGGGCGGCACCGAGACGGATTGGACCGGGGCCCAGACGAGGCCGGTCGCGGCGACCGCGGCGCCGCTGTTCTGCGCGGTGACGGTGACGGTGAACGGGCCTGCGCCCGCGTCCTCGCCCGCGGCGGTCCGGCCGTCCCAATCGTAGGTCGCCGTGCCCTTGGGCTGCGCGCCGAGCGAGAGCTGGCGGAGGACCTGGCCGTTTTCGGATTCGATCGTCACGAGGACGTCGGAGGCCGAGCCGGCCAGCTCGACCGCGCCCGCCAGCCCGCCGGCGGTGCGGCCGTAGGCGGTGTCGCCCGGCGTCAGCACGGTGCGGCCGATGTAGCTGGATGCGTCGGCGACGCTGGTGTTCCCGAGCTTGTCGCCGATGCTCTTCAGCGTCGCCGACATCTCGCTGATCCCGGCGAGCGACGAGAATTGCGCCATCTGCGCGACCATTTGCGTGTTGTCGACCGGATCGAAGGGATCCTGGTTCCTCATCTGCGCGGTCATCAGCTTCAGGAAGTCGGCCTGGCCGAGCGTCGTCGACGCCGACGTGCCGACCGGGGCGGAGGTCGAGCTGCGCTTGATGCCGAGGTTCGACAGCGTTGTGTCGAAGGAGGAGGTGGCGATCATGGTCAGCGGCCCAGCTTGAGGGTGTCGATGATCAGCGACTTGGCGGTCTGCATGACTTCGACGTTGTTCTGATAGGTGCGCGCGGTCTCCATCATGTCGACCAGCTCGCGGGTCTCGTCGACCGCGGCGTCGAAGACGTTGCCCTCCGCGTCGGCCATCGGATTGGAGGGATCGTAGCGCTTGGTGGGCGCTTCGCCCGCGGTGACGACCCGCTCGACATCGACCGTCGCCATCCCCGACGCGGCGTCGAGGTGCGTGCGGAAGACCGGCTTCATCGTCCGGTAGGCGGCGGCCTCCGACCCTGCGACGACGCCCGCGTTGGCGAGGTTCGACGCGGTGGTGTTCATCCGGACGAGCTGCGCGGACATCGCGCGGCCCGCGACCTGGAAGACCGACAAAGGCTGACCGGGCATTCTATTCGCCCTTCAGCGCGCGGGTGATCGTGCCGATCCGCCCGTTGAGGAAGGACAGCGTCGTCTGATACTGGACCGCGTTCTCGGCGAAGGCGGTCTGTTCCTGGCTCAGTTCGACGGTGTTGCCGTCCATCGAGGTCTGGGTCGGCACGCGGTACTTGATCGCGTCGGCCATGTCCGTGGAGCGCTCCATTGCGCCGAGCGCCTGCGCGAAGTCGATGTCGCGCGCCTTGAAGCCGGGCGTCGAGGCGATGGCGATGTTGGAGGCGAGCACCCCCATGCGCTGCGAGCGCACCGCCAGCGCGGCCCCGTGAACTCCGAACAACGTGTCGTTGGCCACTGGCCGAACTCCTGAGCGCACGATTGCGCGGTGGGGTCTCAGCAAGGGGCGTGCCAAGTTTGATGGGGAGGGGCGCGGCGCAGCTGTGAGGCGATTGAGCGGCAAGGGATTGCCGGTTGCGGCAATGCGGCGGCGGCGATTGCCGGTTGAGACGTCCTATAGTCCTCCGTCACCCCGGACTTGTTCCGGGGTCCAGGGTTCGGCTGGGCGACGCGCTTCATTGTCGTAGCTTCCCGCCCAGCACCACGCTGGACCCCGGAACAAGTCCGGGGTGACGAAATGGAGTGCGGAACTCGGGAGGGAGCTTAGAACGACGACGCTGGTTGGCCCATCCCTTGCACAGCATCCCGCGACATGATCGCGCTTCACCAGTTCATCGATCCCACCGCCTTCGCCATCGTCGGCGGGGGCACCGCGCTCGTCACGTTGCTGCGGGCGCCGTTCGGCGACGTGGCGCGGGCGCTCGTGGCGGTGAGGACGCTTGCGCGCGGGCGGTTCGACGGGGACGCGCTGGTCGCGCAGGTGGCGGTGCTTGGCCGCACGGCGCAGCGGCAGGGGGTGATGGCGCTCGACAAGGCGGTGATCACCGACGCCGACGTGCGCGCGGCCGTCGCCGACATCATCGACGGCCGCGACGGCGAGGCGGTGGCGGCGATGCTGGATCACCGGCGGCGCGCGCGGATCGAGCGGCATCTCGCCGCGGCCGAGGTCTGGGCGGGGGCGGCGGAGGCGGCGCCCGCGATGGGGATGGTCGGCACGCTGATCGGGCTGGCGGCGATGTTCGCGACGATGACCGATCCGGGCGCGATCGGCGGGGCGATGGCGGTGGCGCTGCTGGCGACGCTCTATGGCGCGCTCCTCGCCAATCTGCTCGCGATGCCGATCGCGGCGCGGCTGCGCGCGGCGGCGCGGTGCGAGGCGTTCGAGCGGGCAAGGCTGGTCGCGCCGCTCGCCGCGCTCGCGCAGCGCGAGACGCCGCGGAGGCTGGCCGCGTGAACGACTTCCCCGAGATCGCGCCGCCGCGCGCGCTGTGGGTGGTGACGCTCGCCGATCTGGCGCTGCTGCTCGTCGGCTTCCTGCTGTTGATCCACACGACCGGCGACCGCAAGGCGCTCGCCAGCGGTTTGCGCGAGAGTTTCGGCGAAGCGCCTGCGCCCGCGATGCCGGTGCTGGCGACCGCCACGGGGGCGTTCGCGACCGGATCGGCCGTGCTGGGCGCCGAGCCCGCGCTGGTCGCCTGGGCCAAGGACGCGGTGCGCGATCCGCGCGTCACGCTGGCGATCACCGGCGCGGTCGACGGAAGCCCGAGCGACGTCGATCCGCAGACCGGCAGCGGCGCGGTGCTCGCCGCCGATCGGGCGCGCGCGGTCGCCGCCTTGCTCGCCGACGTGACGCCCGCCGACCGTTTGACCATCACCACCACCGTCGCGCCGGGCCGCCGCGCCGCGTCGGTGACGCTCGCCTTTGCGGGCGAGAGGAGACCGTAAGTGCTGTTATCCCTTTTTCTCGCCGCGGCGTTCCAGGACACGAGCGGGCTCGACCGCGCGGTCGCCGCGTTCACCGGGCGGCCGATCGGGGCCGAGGGGGGCGCGCGCACCGTGGTCGATCCGCGGCTGCGGCTCCGGCAATGCCCGACCGTCGCGATGTCGTGGCGGACCGAGGCGCATGACGCGGTGGTCGTCACCTGCTCCGGGCCGGACTGGCGCATCTTCGTGCCGGTGATCCGCGCCGCTGCCGCCGCTGCGCCCGCGCGCGCCGTGGCGAGCGCGCCGGTCAAGGTCGAGCCGGTCGTCCGCCGGGGCGATTCCGTCGTGATCGAGGCGGGGTCGAACGGCTTTTCGATCACCCGCGAGGGCGTCGCGATGGCCGATGCCGCGCCGGGCGCGCGCTTCGCGGTGCGGGTCGCGGACGCCCGCGCGCCGGTGCAGGCGGTGGCGGTCGCGCAGGGCCGCGCCACGCTGCCCGGGTGGGGCGAATAAAAAATGTCTAAAGGCGGCGCGCTGCCGGTCGTTTCCCTCCGTGTCACGAAACCCGAAAGGTGCGGACATGGTCGATTCGATAGCGCCAAGGCCGGTATCCAGCGAGGCGAAGGTCCAGCGTGTGTCGCTGGCCCGGTCGGTCGCGAACGCGCCTTCGCCAGCGGAGTCGCGGCCCAAGCCCGCGCCCGACACGACGATGCTGAGCGGGGTCGCGCGGTCGATGGCGAGCGCGCCGCCGGTCGACGTCGACCGGGTCGCGCTGGTCAAGCGCGCGATCGAGCGCGGCGACTTTCCGATCCTGCCCGCGACGATCGCCGACCGGATGATCGCGCTGAAATACGACTGGATGAGCGCCGATGACCAGGCGTGACGCGCTGATCCGCACCATCGACGCCTTGCACGCGGAGATCGCGGCGCTGAAGGCCAATGACGTGGTCGCGCTGGAACGGGCGACCGCGGAGAAGCTGGCGTCCATCGAGGCGGTGGCGGCGGCGGGGACCGGACCTGCGGGCGCCGACCTGCGCGAGCTCGCCGACGAGGCGAACCGGCTGAACGAGACGTGCCGCATCTACGTCAACCTGATGGCGGCAAATGTCCGCCGCCGCCTGCAAACCCTGACCGGCGATGCCGGGGCGGGGTACCGGCCGGGAGTCGCGCGGGCTTACGCGTGAGGTCAGGGTCGCCGTCGGGTTGACCGATGGGTTGATCGCCGATCCCGATTTCGTCACCCCGGATACCTCGACAAGCTCGGCAGAGCCTTGTTCCGGGGTCCAGCGTGCGGCAGGCGACGGAATTAGAGCTTTTATCCGCAAGGCTTGCGGAACCCTGGACCCCGGAACAAGTCCGGGGTGACGGTGGACGGGTGGAGAGGTTCGTCCTCCTCTCGCGGTAACTGGCACGACCTTTGCTGTGACGGTCGCAGCATGACCATTTCCTCCATTTCCACCGCGCGCGTCCAGCAGGCGATCGCCGCCGCCAGTTCGCGGACCGGCGTCGATTTCGGCTATCTGCTGGGGCAGGCCAAGCTCGAGAGCGGCCTGCGCGCCAACGCCAAGGCTTCGGGTTCGAGCGCGACCGGGCTGTACCAGTTCATCGAATCAAGCTGGTTGTCCGTGGTCAAGAAGCACGGCGCGGAGCACGGGCTCGGCTGGGCGGCCGACGCGATCGGCGCGGGGAACCGGGTGGCCGACGGCGGCACGCGGCGCGCGATCCTGGCGCTGCGCAACGATCCCGCCGCGGCGTCGCTGATGGCGGCGGAGCATGCGTCGGACAACAAGGCGACGCTGGAGGCGACGCTGGGGCGCGAGGCGACCGGCACCGACCTGTACATGGCGCACTTCCTGGGCATCGGCGGCGCGAAGAAGTTCCTGTCGAAGATGGCCGCGAACCCGCAAGCGAGCGGGGCGGCGCTGTTTCCGCAGGCGGCGAACGCCAACCGCGGCGTGTTCTACACCAAGGCGGGGCAGCCGCGGTCGCTGAGCCAGATCTACGAGCGGTTCGGGGCCAAGCTGGGGACGGTGAGCGAGACCGCGGCGGCGAACCGCGACTTCGCGACGCGGGTGCTCGGGCTGAACGGCGACACGACGGTGGTGACGGGACAGGAGAGCGCGGAGGATGCGCTGTCCTGGGCGCACACGACGCTGGGTCGGATCGAGGAGCGGCCGCGGGTCGATGTGCTCAGGCCGACGCCTGAGAACGCGCGGCTGGCGTACATGATGCTGGCGGGGCTCTGAGATGCGGTTCCTCGCCAATGCGCGCTCGGCGGCTCTGCCGGGTTCGATCCTGCTGCTCGTGCTGGTCATGGTGGTGCCGATCCCGGCGGCGCTGCTCGACGTGTTCTTCGTCGCCAACATCGCGATCAGCCTGGCGGTGCTGATGGTGGCGCTGAACGCGCAGAAGCCGCTCGATTTCTCCGCCTTTCCCACGGTGCTGCTGTTCGCGACGCTGTTCCGGCTGGGCCTGAACGTCGCGTCCACTCGGATCGTGCTGGTCCACGGGCACGAGGGCGAGGCGGCGGCGGGGCATGTGATCGAGGCGTTCGGGACGTTCCTGATCGGCGGCGATTACGTCGTCGGCATCTTCGTGTTCGCGATCCTGATGATCATCAACCTGATCGTCGTCACCAAGGGCGCCGGCCGCGTGTCGGAGGTGTCCGCGCGCTTCACCCTCGACGCGCTGCCGGGCAAGCAGA
>SXGT01605683.1_pt1 | contig 15333 bp, 9 predicted proteins | sample 3176221 | NCBI WGS metagenome assembly SXGT01 (sample SAMN11356862, study PRJNA531348) | freshwater metagenome | isolation source: freshwater sample F1-120 | place: China: Fuxian Lake, Yuxi | collected 2017-12-25
GTTGACGATGGAAGAAGCAATGCGGCAAGTCTCGACGCGGTTTGCTGCAAGTGAAATTGTAAAAGGGACGATCATCGAGGTTCGCTCGAAAGAAGTCATGGTGGACATCGGTTACAAGTCCGAAGGCGTGATCAGTGGTGCTGAATTCGAAGACATCAAGACCGTCAAGGTCGGTGATGTCATCGACGTCTTGATCGAAAAATTAGAAGATAAAGACGGCATGGTGGTCCTTTCGAAGGAAAAGGCCGAGTTCAAGAAGAACTGGGATAATATCCTGACGATTTGCAACGAAGGCGGCACGATCAACGGTAAGGTCAAAGCCGTTGTTAAAGGTGGCCTGTTGGTCAACATCGGCGTTGAGGCTTTCTTGCCTTCGTCCCAGATCGATATCATTCCCCCGAAGAATCTCTCCGTTTTCGTTGGGAATACTTACGAATTTAAAGTCGTCAAAATCGTTCAAGAACGCCAGAACATCGTTCTTTCACGCCGCGAATTGATCGAGCATGAACGCACCGAAAAACGTTCGAAGCTCCTGACTCAGATGACCCCGGGCGATATCCGCAAGGGCACCGTCAAAAACCTCACCGATTTCGGCGCGTTCATCGATCTTAATGGATTGGATGGATTGCTCCATATCACCGACATGTCTTGGGGTCGTATCGGTCATCCGAGCGAGCTTCTCAAGGTGGGTCAAGATATCGACGTTGTCGTTCTCGAAATCAACCGCGAAAAAGAACGCGTCAGCCTTGGCCTCAAACAAAAGCTCGCCAATCCTTGGGACCAGATCGAAGCCAAATATCCTATCGGCGCGAAGGTCAAAGGAAAAGTGGTCAATCTGGTGCCATACGGTGCCTTTGTCGAACTCGAGCCGGGTGTCGAAGGCCTTGTCCATGTCACGGAACTTTCTTGGACCAAACGCATCGCCAAACCTTCCGACGTTCTCAAACCCGATCAAGAGATCGAGGCTGTGGTCCTTGGAATCAATCGCGACGAGCAGAAGATTTCCTTGGGCGTCCGTCAACTCGAGACCAACCCATGGGATCAAGTCCTGATCAAGTATCCTGCAGGCAGCAAGGTCAAGGGCAAGATCCGCAACCTCACCAGCTACGGTGCCTTTATCGAACTCGAAGACGGGCTCGACGGCATGATCCATGTTTCCGACGTTTCTTGGACCCGCAAGATCAACCATCCTTCAGAGGTTCTGAAGAAGGGCGACGATGTGGAAGCCGTGGTTTTGGAAATCGACAAAGCGAACCAACGCATTTCCTTGGGTGTCAAACAGCTCAGCGAAGATCCTTGGAACAATATCGACAAATTCTACAAGGTCGGCGATCTCGTCAACGGCAAGGTCACCAAGCTCGCGAGTTTCGGTGCCTTCGTTGGTTTGGCGCATGATATCGATGGCCTCGTCCACATCTCGCAAGTCAGCGAAGAGCGGGTGGAGAAGATCAAGAACGTCCTCAAGGTGGATCAAGAGGTCACCTCACGCGTTATCAAGATCGACCGGGCCGAGCGCCGGATCGGTTTGTCCATCAAGGCCGCTAACTATTCCACGGATCAACTCCAAGCGGAACAAGAAGCCCTCGATGCGTTGAAACCAGGTGAAGACCTTGTGGCATTGCAACACGCGTTCGACGCCGCAGACGATTCCCGTTAATCCAGCTTAAACTCAATCAGAGCGGGCCTCTCCTAACCGAGAGGCTCGCTTTTTAGCATCTGGATCCGATTTGTGTTTCGGGGGGACTAACTCATGCGCATCGGCATGAGCACATAAAGAAAAGCTCCCTGCGTCTTGAGCAATCCGGGGCTTAACTCATCGATCAGTTCGAGATAAACTTCATCACTCGTTAAGGCTTTGAGGGGCTGCATCATGAAGTCTGGGTTGAACGCGATGGCGAATTCCTTGCCTTGGTAATTGATCGCGAGGCTCTCGCGGGATTCACCCACATCCGGCGTATTCGCCGTGATCGAAAGCACATTCCGTCCTAAATGCATTTTTACCGAGTGCGATTTTTCACTCGTCATGATGCTCGCCCGACGCAACGCGGTTAAAAACTCTTCCCTCAGCAACGTGATCCGTTCCTTAGTCTCTTGCGGAATCACCTGCTTATAGTTGGGATAGATTCCTTCGATCAGTTTCGAAGTAACAAATACCTTCGGCATTTTGAAGGCGACCTGATTTGGGCTAAGCAAAATATCCACGTCCCCCGTGCCGAGCAATCGGTTGAGTTCATCGATCATTTTGTTGGGGATAATGCAATCCCCTTGGCTCGTAGGAGCAACATCAACCTGTTCCTCAGCCAATGCCAACCTTCTGCCATCCGTCGCGACCATCGCGACCGAGTGTTCTTTCAAACTCATCAGAATCCCATGCAGCACGAATCGGCTCTGATCGGCCGAGGTGGCGTAGGAAGTCTTTTTGATTAAATCTTTCAGAACCTCCTGTTTTAAACGCACTTGGCGGTTCTCATTAAACGTCGGGATGGGTGGGAATTCTTCCGCAGCCAAGCCGCTCATTTTAAAGAATGAAGATCCCGCTCTAAGGCTGCATTGCTGCTTATCATCGACCTCGATGCTGATCTCTCCGGATCCCAGCTCGCGAGTGATCTCGAACAGCCGTTTTGCTGGCAGCGTGGTCGCTCCAGGTTGCTCTACCTTGGCCTCAACCGTCACGGACACGGTGATATCAAGGTCTGTGGCAATTAATGTCAGGGCGTCATCCTCGGCACGCAGAAGCACATTGGAAAGGATCGGTAAGGTTGAACGGGTGCTCACCACGTTTTGAACGGATTGCAACCCGTGATTCAACTGGTCCTGGCTAATCGTGATTTTCATGACTCCTTCTTACTACTACTCTCTTTCAAAGAAAGAAAGACCCTATTATTAAGGGCGGTTAATAACAATCCAACGCGTTGTAACCTGTTGAACACCAACAACTAACAACCGAAACAACTTGCGGATAACTTGGCGGGTTTCCTCCAACAACTCCTTAAGGTCGATCTTTTCCACATCATCCCCAAGTTATCCACACCCCGTTCCCCAGATTCTCCACAGGTTATTCGGGTCGCTGACGACCCAAATTGACCCTAAATTTACTTTGAGACCTGCTCAACCGCCCGTCGGACTTTGAGCAACACGGGTCGTGAGGTCTGCCTCCCCGCTTGGTTCTCGATCGCATGACACCATCGATCGGTTTCAGCAACCCACTTTGCGGCTGTGATAAAAATCTGGCGTTCCTGCTGGTCTTTCGGAATCAAAACCCCGCTCAGTCCGATATTGTCCACGATGACACCGTGAGGCAAGTTTTCCACTGCAAAGGTGACCAACTCTTCATGGCCATGGCGTTCGACCTTGAGCATGGCTGGGACGCTTTGACCCGGAGCAACCACGAGCACCAATGGTTTGTCTGCGCCCTCCATCGGTTCCATCATCACCCTCATTTTCGCGGCGGCACCTAGCTTAATCTCCCCCAGCGACCCCGCTTCCATCGCGATATTTCGGCCCTCGACCGTCGCCAACGCGATCAACCGAGAGGCGATTGCCAACGCGGCAGAAGGTTTCTCCGCTTCAGGGGTTGCATTGATGGTCGCCAATGCGCTCCCATGACCTGCCTCAACCACAATGGGTGAGGCAACGGTGAATCCGGGAGGTAATCCAACGATTTCCACTCGCACCTCCCCATCAAACCCGTCCTGCCGATCCACAACGACAGAGAACGATTGACCACTCCCCACTGGAACGGTGGGGTTCATGCCAGTGACCGAAATTTTAAAATCAGGCTTCGCTTCGCGCACAACCAGCCGATACTGGTGCCTCGGACCTTTGGCCCCTTGGGTATCCGTGATCCGCACCAAATAATCCCCGTCTGCAGGGGCTGTAAAGGTCACCTGAGAATCCGTGCCCCCTTTTCGATCCCCGCGATCATCATTGGCGTAATAAAGCGGGAAGAGGGGCAGGCCGTTAGAAAGCAGCTTTGTCCCCGGTGGGTGCGATTCCACGATGTAGCAAAGTTCATTCACCGCGTGCGCCGTTGCACTGGTATCAAAGTAATTCCGTCGTTTTCCATTCGCGGAATAAAAATTGAATCCTGAATCCGGCCCTTGCGGTGCACGGAATAGCCGGACAACCTCTCCTTGCATATAGAGGTAATTGTTCAGCTCCATTTCTTCCCAGTTTTCCAACCGGCAATCACTCGAACCGGAGTCGATAGGACGAAAGGTGATGTTGGAATTCCGCACCGCTTGAAGCAGCAATCGTGGGACGGGTTTACCTGTGGAATCGAGGATTTCGATTCGAGTGTCGGCAGGTGATCCTTTCGCTGCCGCCACTGTTTCAATCACCCACCGTTGGTTCTTCAGTCCGCGGATCCGGTAGAAATCGACGTCCGATCCATCCGCTAACCTGTGCAGTCTTCCTGAGATAGTCCCCGGCACAGCCAACGCTGAGGCCGTCTCCCCGGTATCGTTCGGTTCTGTTTCCAACCCCTCAGCCCCCGTGACCGCGAGGACGACCGGGGCCTTGCGGAACCGATACCGGCTGGCGTCCAAGGGTAAATCCGATTCCCCCGGTTCTCCCCGTTTTACTTTTACGCTCGCTTCAGGTTCGAGGTTGTAACCGACAAGGGCCAACGATTGTTCCGTCCCTACCGAAACCGTTGACGGAAAACACGCCGTCACAAAAGGTAACACCCCAAGGGAAAGTCGGTAAAAGTGATCCGCCCCGGCACCCAATTGCAATTCGGCCACCTCAATCTGAAACGTTCCGTTCGTCGCAAAAGTATACGCCAGCAGTGGATCCGAGTTGGGATCGAACCCATTATTGCTGGCAAGCACTCGACCCGCCATATCCATGAGTGTTAGGCGTGTTGTCGCTTTGGAACCGAGGCCGCGCGCTGCCACATCAAACACCAGTTGCTCCCCGGCCTTCGCAGTGAACGGGATGCGCTCCTTTTCCCCCATCAGCTCGTGGGAACCCCAAAAACTGAACGGCGGCGACAACGGGACCACAGGCGATGTGCCCAGATGATTCTCTCCAAACTGAGGCAGATCATCCACATGAAGGATTAGCTTGGTGCTCTCGCCATGAGGGTTGACCAGCGATAGTTCGCATTGACCACGGGCGGCATTCGTGGAGGTTGTGATCTCCAACGTTGCTTGAGTTGGAGTGCGATCGGTGACGGTGAATTGACCTTGAAGCCCGGCGGTATGAACTTTCACAGAGCTGACTTCCCCCAAGAATTTTCCTGTTATTTTGATCTTCGCGGTCTGACCCTGTTGAAACCCCCTCGGTTCAGCCCGCGTCACTTCGGGTTTAGGCGGAAGGATCGCCTGACCATTGGTAAGATTGTAATATCCGACAGACCCATCGAGCCGACCTGCGACCAACGCGACTAGCTCAGGGACGAACACCAACGCGGGCACCCAATCGGGTTGCGTCGCGAGTGGCAGGCGTTCCTTCAAAGGCTTCGCGTCCCAGATCTTCAACGTCCGATCATCTGCTGCACTGGCGATAGCTTGCCCGTCCGGTGACCACACGAGTTTTAGGATCGAACCTTCGTGAGCAAATTTGGCTTCTAACAGCGGGTTTGTTCCTTCAGCGGCATTGTCACTGACCGTGTAGAGCCGGATGCGATTATCCACTCCGCCGGCAATCAACTGTTTACCGTCGGGACTAAAGGTGACGCTGTAAACTTCCTTGAGCGACTGACCGAAAGTATCCCGTCGTTCACCCGTCCCCACGTCCCACAGCTTGACGGTGCGGTCTCCGCTCGCACTTCCTAGAATCTTTCCATCGCCACGAAAGGCGAGGCCATACACACAACCATTGTGACCTGAAAGTGTCCGGAGCAACCGACCCGTTTCAATCTCCCAGAGCATGATTTTTTGGTCATAGCTTCCGCTAGCCAGAATCTTTCCATCCGGTGAAATGGCCAAACTGTAGATTGCATCCCTATGCCCCTCGATCATCCTCACCGAGGTGCCGTCGGCCACATTCCAAACGCGAATCTCACCAAACTGGCCGTTCTCACCTGCTCCCGCATACACCCGCTTCCCATCCGGCGAGAACACAACGGAATTCACGCTCCCACGATGATCCTTGAGGGTGCGAATTTTCATCCGCGACTCCGCGTCCTGCAGTACGACTTCCCCGTGGTGTGCCACTGCCACAATTTTTGAATGGGAGCTATAGGCCAAACTGTTGACGGGTTGAGGGCGGGTGGTTTTTGGTGTGATCTTCGGAATCTTCAACGTCCGGACCAGCGACTCACCTGCCGCAGGTCCCTTCGCCCCCGCATCGATCCAACCTCGGATCAATCCGATCTGGTTCGTCTCCAGTTTCTTCCTCTTCCCGGGAGGCATGATCAGCTTCTTCCCGTCCCGTTCGTAAGTGCCCTCGATCAGCTTGATCAACAGGCTCTCAGCACTTTTTCCCGCAACCAATGCCGGGCCCGTCTCTCCGCCTTTCATCAGATCCGAAAACGTTTCCATCACCAATTTGCCATCGGGTTCCTGTGCGGCATGACAATCCAGACAATGTTCACCTAAAAGGGATTGCACGTCCCCAAACGAAACGGGTTTTGCATCCTGAGCTTTCCCTTGGGGCATCGGAGAGAAAGCCACAACGGCCCACACCAACAACGACGCGCCACGCAAGCGGGATTCGAGAAAATGCTTCATTGGCGAGGTCAGTGGTTAAAGAGAAATTCTTTGGTGCTCAGCAACGCCCACATCATGTCTTCAAGCAACGCCCGTTGCTCCTTCGCATCGGCGGTTTTGAGTGGCTCCACGAATTTGGATTTCTCTTTTTCGTTAGGGAATCGCGCCAAGCTTCCGAGAAAGGCTTCCTCAACCATCGACTCGGCGGTTTTTTTGTTCGTTAGCCATTGTTCGATCAAATTGTTTTTCGCCGTCAGTTTGTCGTTGATCGTGTCGCCGTTGGAGATGTGCAGCACTTGAGAAATGCTCGGGTTCACCGTCCGCTCGCATTCGCAGGTTTTATCTCGTTCGGGCCGTCCAAATGACTTGAGGAAATAGGAGTCGATATTCGAATCCGGCAACTGCAATGCACGCCACCCGTCGGGATATCCCTTGAACGCTGTAGGAGCTCCCGTTGCGGCGGAGACGCTGTCGAGCAACACTTCGGCCATCAATCGCTTCGAATAATAGTGCGAATAAAAACGGGTATCCCCCTCGTTTCCCGCCATGGCTAAGCTGCTGCGCTGATAGGTTTCTGACTGCAGAATTAAACGCATCAACGCGCGGAGATCATAATTCTTGGACACCAAGAACTTCGTCGTCGCGGCAAATAGAACCTCATCGCTGGCCGGGTTACTCACGCGCAAATCATCCACGGATTCCACAAGCCCAACGCCTAGGTAATTCGCCCACACCCGGTTCACAATCGCTCGGGTGAAATAAGGATTCTCCGGCGACGTCAACCACTGGGCCATGGGAACCCTTCGATCTGCCGGATCCTCGGTGGCAACCGTTTTTCCATCCAGCGGTGCTGGGACTTGCGCCTTACCGCGCAACGGCTGAACCAAATCTCCGGACGCCGCCGCGAAAATGATCTGTTCTCCGGTCTGGGGACCACTTTTCATTCGCACCCGGGCGAACAGATTCGCCATCTGATAATATTGATCGTTCGTCCATTTCTCCATCGGATGGTTGTGGCACTTGGCACAATTGATCGACATGCCCAAAAACGCCTGCGACGTCATCTCCGACATATCCCGTGGATCATCTCGCAGGACGTAGAAATTCGCCGCGCCATTTTCCAAGGTGCTCCCCTGAGCGGTCACCAGACGCCGTGCCATTTCATCCCACCCCGTATTGGCTGCAACCTCGTTATGAATCCAGTTGTGGTATGACCACACAGCGGGTGCAGATAATTTCTTACTGCTGACCAACAGTAAATCTGACCATTTATACGCCCAGTAATCCACATACTCGGGTCGTTGGAGAAGGGTTTCGATTAGCTTGTCACGCTTATCAGGTGTAGAATCCTTCAGGAAATCCCTCACCTCAACCGCTTTCGGGATTAGGCCGATCGTATCCACGTAAGCCCTCCGGATAAACTCTTCGTCCGTGCATCGGGGTGACGGAGGTAGATTGAGGCTCCGCAGTTTTTCCAAACCCAAGGTGTCGATAAAATTGCGCTGAGGCACCTTGGCGAATACCTCGGGTGCGACTTGGTTCGTGTAAGGCGAGGCAACATTCGCGATGGTCAGCCGGCTTAAATACCACCCCGTGATCGCTCCTTCCCCGAAACCTACAACCTTCACATTCCCCGTTTCATCAACCGTCGTCACCGAGGCATTGGCGGCGGTGTATTTCGTCCATCGCGTGACATCTTCTTGATGCCCATCGCTAAATGTCGCCGTCACCTTGAACTGAAAACTTGCGCCATTCGTCAACACAACCTGTGGCGGATCCATTTGGATTCGCTCAATCCGTGGTTCATCCGCCTTGGGTCCCGGTGCGCCCAATGCGATCCAGTCGGCCAGAATATTATACTCCACCGATTCGACTTCGAACCGCTTTCCCCCTTTATGGGGCAAGGTGGCCGTTGCTTTCAGCAGCAACAAACTATTTCCCGGATTGCTTGGCGTAACCCGACGGCCCAATGCTTGGCGGGTCAAAGCCAACCAATCCCCATCATCATCATAGCCTCGCAGCGACAGATGAAAACCGTTCTGCCCGGCCACCGCCCCATGACATGCCCCAGCATTGCATCCTGCTTTTGACAGCACCGGTTGCACATTATTCCGAAAACTCACCTCAGCAGCGTGTGCTGGGTCATGCCGCGCAACCAACAGAAATACCAAGGTCGCCGCCCACAATCTCGCGCGATGAAAACCCAGAATCATAACAACTCTCGAATAGGTTCAGTCCCAAAATCAACCAACGGAAATGGCCGGCCATTCGGTCCGGGTAAATGAGCTTCGATATCCAGACCCAAACACTTGTAAATCGTCGCCACGATTTCGTTGGGTTTTACGGGTCGCTCTGCAGGGTAACCGCCAATGTCATCGCTCTTCCCTACCACACGCCCACCCTGCACCCCACCTCCTGCAAAATAGACCGTCCAACACTGCGGCCAATGATCGCGACCGCCAGCGGGGTTGATCTTCGGCGTGCGACCGAACTCCGCCAGATTCGTCACCAAGGTCGAACTCAACATCCCTCGCTGATGCAGATCCTCAATCAACGCGCTATAACCTTGGTCATACATCGGAGCCACGATATCCCGCATCCCGTTGATCGAGGTAAAAGGTTTTGAGCCGTGGATGTCCCAAGTGATCTCATCGAACACCGTAATGAACGTGTTGATCGTGACAAACCGCACCCCAGCCTCCACAAGCCGCCGCGCCAAAAGGCAACTCTGTCCGAAACGAGTCAGCCCATAGCGCTCACGCACCTTCAGCGGTTCCTTCCCCAGATCAAACGCCTCACGTGCTTTCGAGCTCGTCATCAACCGGTAGGCCGAAGCGAAATTGGCATCCATCAATTGCGCCCCTTGGCTCCCCTCGAAATTCCGCACGGCATCATCCACCACTGCCCGCATTTCCCGACGACGCTGCAACCGCGCTTCCCCGATACCCTGAGGTGGGAGTAGATCCGGCACCTTAAAATCCGTTTGCGACGGATCCGCGTTCAGCGCGAAGGGATCGAACGATTTTCCTAAAAACCCGGCATCCTGCCCATGAGGCAATCCGCCTCCGGTGTTCCCCATTGGCTGAGGAAGGATCACGTTCGCAGGCAAATCCGACCTTCGCCCCTTCAAAAACTCTAACGCACACCCTGCATGCGGCGTATTGATGCCTCCGCTGAAAAGTCGCCCAGTCTGCATCATTTGATGCCCCGTGTCATGCACCGCCGCCGCCGTGTGATAACAACTCCGCACCAAAGAAAACTTGTCAGCGATCTTCGCGTGCAAAGGGAATATTTCCGAAATCTGGATGTCCGGATTGTTGGTGCGGATGGGCTTAAATGGCCCCCGGATTTCGCGCGGCGCATCCGGCTTCATATCCCATGTATCCAATTGGCTCGGCGCGCCCAGATTGAAAATCAGGATACAAGCCTTCTTGTCATCCCCAGTGGGTTGCGCTCCGGCCGCTTGCAACTCGGCAAATTTGGCCATCGACAACCCCAACGCTCCCAACGTCCCTACCTGCAAAAAATCACGCCGAGTGATCCCGTCGCACGTCGTTACCGATCCGCGTCCAGTAATAGATAGCATAGCATTGAGGAGTTAATCAGGACGTTACCCGACTCAGATCCCCCCCGCAAGCTTCGGACATCACATCAAACGGGTCGCAGTGCGGTCTTAATCCATCTGGATGAACGGCGGAATCGGGCAATCGAGGGTGTCGCCAATCGCTCGGAGCAGTTCGATTTCGCGCTCCTTGATCTCGCCGTCGGCGGAGACGGTTGTGGCGCAAGCGTCCAGAATGGTTCGCTTGATGGCCTCACTGGCAGCGGCAAGCCGATCTAGCGCGGCATCTACTTGGGGTAGGTTGCATTGGGAAAGTGGCAGGAGTGTGAAAACATCATCCTCCAACCCAAAAACACCAATCCCCGCTCTAAACGCGGCGACTTGTGCCGGTCGCTCGTTATGGCCGAGATGCGCGAGGCAAGACAGCAGCAGAGCACAATCGGGCAATAGCGATCCAATGCGATTTTGCACTTGGAGCCGAGGTGGCCGGGGTTCGAACTGCGGCTCGAGATGGCGGCAGAGGCTTTTCCGGAGCGCGTATTCGAAGAGGTCAATCGCGGAATCCGCCTCGATGAGCGCGTCCACACAATAGCGAAAATCAGTGTATTGCGCGGGAGAGAGACGGCGCAATGCGGCAGTGGCAAGGGAGGCAAGCGGCAGTTTCGCATTCATCGGCAACATGGCGATGTGCGGCTGGAGTCGGTTCAATTCCCGCAAAGCCGCAGTTGGAGCTGCATTGCGCAGTGAGGTCAATTGTTTTTCTCGCACGGCAGGATCGGTCCCCAAGAGCAAGGCGTAAACGGTAGCGGAAGCGCCGAGAGGTTCCTGCACGGCGGTTGCGATGGCAGCGGGTATGGCCGCCAAAAGCCGGGAGGCGTGTTGAACTTGCTCAGGTTTTGGAGCACGGGAAGGATTCGAAATCCTTCTCGTCTTTTCGACACTCGGCGCACTTTCACCAGCAAACGATGCAGCGGCTGCCGATCTGGAGGAAGGTTTACTTCCTTGAGTGAGTTCCGCAATTTCAGGATTGAACTGAGGATCAAGCAACCGGATGCGTTCCTCTAAAGATGGGTGAGTGGCAAAAAGGCTGCTGAACGAGCTGGCGAAGAACATGTGCGAGAAGGCCGAGGCACGCGGGTGTGCGATGGCGGAGCCGCCGCTGTAACCAGCAATCTTCTTGAGAGCACCGCCGATGCCGTGCGGATTGCGTGTAAACTGCACCGCCGAGGCGTCGGCGAGGTATTCGCGTTGTCGGGAAATCGCCGCCTGAATCACCCGCGCGAAGAACTGGCCAATCCAGCCGACGAGTAGAATACAAATCCCTATAAGGAAAAAAGCGGCGGCCGCTTGGTTGGAATCCTTGTTCCGTGATCGTCCGCTATTGGCTCCAATTTCGAGGAGAACCCGCCCGAGTAGAGCCAAGCCCATGATCCCATACAGCCAACCGGTGAGCCCAATGTTGCGCCGCATATCACCGTTAAGGATATGGCTGAACTCGTGCGCCACGACACCTTGAAGTTCGTCGCGGCTCAATTGTTCTAGGCAACCCCGTGACACAGCCACGGCGTAATCGTTGGTGTTGTGCCCCGCCGCGAAGGCGTTGATACCCGTCTCTTCGTCGAGCAGGAAGATTGCGGGCAGTGGCACGCCGGAGGCGATCGACATCTCCTCCACGACGTTCAAGTAACGGCGCTCTGCGGGGTCGCGGGTGCCGGGTTCCACGGGTCGCCCACCGCACATTTCGGCCACGGCGCTGCCTCCAGAGGAGAGGCTAACTTTGCCAACCCCAACACCGATCAAAACCACTAATGGGGTGACGAGGACTGAGATACCGGCGCACCCAACGAAGAATTCTTTGTCTCCGTCGATCAGCACCCCAACGGTGATGATAAGGACCGGAACCGCGATGATAATGCCCAGCACCGCCATTACATAGAGGAGAACTAGGCGGCCCGTGCTGCGACGCGCCCTTTCTTGGCGTTCGAAAAAGTTCATGCCCTTCCCCTACTGGCTGAAACTCAGGAGAAGGAGACTTTTACGGCTTCGCGTTCCTCAGCCTTGTCCACCTTCCACAATTCTGCCTGCATGAAGTTGAATGTGTTGGCGATGATGTTGGAGGGGAAAACCTCGCGCTTGGTATTATATTCAGTCGCCGCGTCGTTGAATGCCTGACGGGCGAATGAGATTTTGTTTTCCGTCGAAGTCAGCTCTTCCTGCAAAGCCAACATGTTCTGATTCGCTTTAAGGTCAGGATATGCCTCTGCAACAGCGAGCAAACGACCGAGACCAGCGGTGAGTTGTCCCTCGGCTTGGAGGAGCCCCTTCATCGCCTCTGGGTCTGCAGGGTTTTGAGCAGCACGATTGGCCGCACTAAACGCAGAATTCCGCGCCGCAATCACCGCCTCAAGCGTGTTGCTCTCGTGTTTCATGTAGCCTTTGCACGCCTCGACAATGTTCGGGATCAGATCATAACGACGTTTCAATTGCACATCGATCTGCGCAAAAGCGTTCTTGAAACGGTTCCGAAGCGTGACCAATCCGTTGTAAACACCGACCACGAACAAGGCGAGCACCACCAGAAAGCCCGCCAACGCGATAAAGGCCATAACTACCACGCCGCCCATCGCTCCGATGGCACCAAATAAAGTTGTTGTGTTCATAATTGAGCCGTAATTGGAAGAATAACTCAGACCGAACCTAACCCATCCTCTTCGCTCCGCAAGTGGAAATAATTCGCAATCCAATTTGTTATTCGACCTTACCCAATTCAGTTCTTGGTTGTCGGAGCGCGATGATGTTTGAATCCACGAATGCGCGTGTTGATTGTGGGATGTGGTTATCTGGGGTTATCAGTAGGTTCCGAGCTGGTGCGTCAGGGGCATCAAGTTTTCGGGATTCGTCGATCCCCAGATGCCGCACCCACCCTAGCGGCAGCAGGAATCCAGTTAATCCTCGCCGATGTCACCCAACCAGCCTCCCTAGCCGATGTCCCGAATCAATTCGATTGGGTCATTTCAACCCTCGCTCCATCCGCCCATACCCTTGAGGATTACCGTGCCGTGTATCTTGAAGGCACCCGCAATTTGATGGACTGGCTCAAAACAGCTCCTCCGAAAAAGTTTCTCCACACCAGCAGCACCAGCGTCTATGGACAGAACGATGGCACCGTCGTCAAAGAGACCAGTCCTACCGCTCCCGAAAGCCCCACCGCCCAAATCCTCGTGGAAACCGAGCAACTCCTCCTACAGGCCGCACAAGCCACTCAATTCCCAGCCATCATCCTCCGCGCTGCGGGGATCTACGGCCCCGATCGATGCCAACTGCTCGAGAACTTCATCAACAACACCACGCGCCTCAGTCCGGACGGTCGCCGCGTGGTCAACCTCATCCATCGCGATGACCTAGTCCTGACGCAACTCGGGATCCTCAAAAGCGGTCGTGCAGGCGAGATCTACAACGCCGTGGACGACGAACCCGTCTCTGAAATGCATCTCTACCAATGGTTGGCGGAATGCTTAGGGAAATACATGCCCCCATTCGCGACACCCGCCGAGGAAGCCGCTCGAACCCGTCGTCCCACCAATAAAAAAGTCTCCAACCGCCGCCTCAAAATGGAGATCGGGTATGTCTTCAAATACCCCACCTTCCGCCAAGGTTACACCGCCGAAATGAAACGCATGGACCAAGCCGGATTACTCGATTTCGAACCCGAAAGCCGCGACCACATCACCGCCGATTAACCCAAAAAGAAAAAATAAGTGTAAAAAACCGTTGACAAACCGGAGAGAAAGCTCATCGTGCTCTTATGAAAGCACGACGATTAGGCACTGGGCTAAAAAACATCTCTGCAACGCTTGCGGTTCTGGCATTTCTCTTTTGTTGTGCCCCACAAGCTCAAGCATTCTATCAATACGGTGGGGAAAAAGACGTTAAGGTAGCTTCTTTCCCACAGACTGAACATTTCAATAATGAGGCCGGAATCCACTTCGATGCAGGTTGCATCTACAAGCAATTAAAGATCCTTTGGATTCCTGTGTGGAATTACGATGTGAGATGGTGTGGTTACATCGGTGACTCGGAAGGTCATTACGTCTCCATTTCAGAGGATAAACTTAAGGAACTAGCCCGTTCAGCCGGTGTAAGACTGGCAGCAAAGCCCCCGATTCCGGTTTGGGATCGCTTCGGTGGCAAAATAGTAGTTCTGGTTGGATTGTTATTAGTTGGTATCGCAAGCAAATCGAACAAAGCATAACTCCTAATAATCCTTTCGTTCGTAAATAAACCCTCAAATCAACCAACGGTTCAGAGCCATGTAGAAAGACGTTAACCAAGAATTCAGAAGGCAGAAGTGTGTACAGTATGAAAACACGATGTATGGGCATAGGCTGTTTAATAACTTGGTAACGCTTGCGGTTCTGGCATTTCTCTTCTGGAGTGCCCCACAAGCCCAAGCAAATGATCCCGATGAATTCGATCCCGTTGGTAAATGGGAAATAAGTTTATTTGATCTCGCTCGGGAAAAACTAATAAAAATAGCTACTTTCCCTCAGACCGGAGACTACCAAGATACAAATGGGATACACTTCGATGCGGGTTTGGTCTTCAAACAAGTGAGAATCGCACACATTCCGTTGTGGAATTACGATGTGAGATGGTGTGGTTACTACGGTGATTCAGACGGTCATTATTTCTCCATTTCAGAGGATAAACTTAAGGAACTAGCCCGTTCAGCCGGTGTAAGACTGGCAGCAAAGCCCCCGATTCCGGACTGGGATTCAAAATATGGAAAAATGATCCTTGGATTCTTTTTGTTAGGGATTTTGCAACCACTTTTGGACAAATATTTTAAGAAACCCAATGCAGAAAAGTTTAATCACTGATGTCTTACCCATCTAGTTTTCACGACAAATAAACGGCATGGAGATGCTGGAATGGTCCTAAGGGGGCCGATTATCCCACATACATAGAATCAACTTATTGAGCCTCGCATAATAAAGTGTCATTCCGGCCACAATGTAGCCTGCTTGTAACAGGCGATAATTATGGATGGACGACGACGCATCCGACGGAGTGCTGCTGTTGCTGCAAGGCTTAGCTCCCATGCCTGAGTAGCGA
>SXGT01748284.1_pt1 | contig 15330 bp, 8 predicted proteins | sample 3176221 | NCBI WGS metagenome assembly SXGT01 (sample SAMN11356862, study PRJNA531348) | freshwater metagenome | isolation source: freshwater sample F1-120 | place: China: Fuxian Lake, Yuxi | collected 2017-12-25
GAAGCCCCGGTGTCGGACTTCTTCTCCATGTCGATTGGCAGCTACAAAGTCAAAGCAAATGCCTGTGACGGCAAGAGTGGCGATCAGACGACCAAGATTCAGTACGCGCACAGGGAGCTTGCCGTTCCGGGCAGCCCTCCTGTCGACATCAATCTGACGGTCAAGGGGCTCTCCATCGGCCCGGATGAGGGTCTCAAGGTGACAGGGACCGACGTGGTCGTGAAGTGCGAAGGGGCGCCACCTCCAGGCGGAGGGCTTGTCCTCAAGCTAGGAAAATCCGACATCGATATCGTTGCTGACAAGCTCGACACGCACGACTTGGAGGTCCACCTGGCCAACACGGACAAGGCGGGCAAGTCGGACGTGCAGGGTTGGTCCTACGGCATTGCGCTGGACGCCGAGGAGCTTGAGGCCCTCAAGGGGGAGCCGGGTGCCGACGCGAAGAAGCTAAATGGCGGCAAGGGCCCCGATTTCGTCAACTACAACCTGGCTGACCAGAGCGCTGATGGAAAGATCAAGGGAGTGACTGTCGGAGGGGTGATCGAGCTCGACGTCCCTGGCACGGAGGTCCTCTCGGTCGCTGCCGGAAGCATGAAGCACCTCGATTCGATCCAGCTGCGTTCAAGGAAGGAAATTGCCGAAGGCGGTGCATCGCGCAAAACCACCGTCAAGTTTACAGACAAGCTGGGGGGGGATCGCCCGCTGGAGGTCTTGATTGTCCTCGGTGGCGAAGGGAGCGTGCCTGATTTCTCGGACACGAAGGAAATCACCCTCTTGCCCAGGGGCACTGTCGGAGCTCCCAAGTTTATCCGTGGGGACGCAAACAACGACGCCCGGGTCGATATCGCAGACGGCATCTGGATTGTGAACACGCTCTTCTATTCCGGCCCGGCCACCGTTTGCAAGGCGGCCGCGGACGCCAATGGCGACGGCAAGCGGGACGTTGCGGATGCCATGTATGTCTTTCAGTACGAGCTCCAGCCCGGCGCAACTCCCTCGAAGCTGTTTCCGGCGCCCCCAGCCCCATTTCCGGCCTGTGGAACTGCGGCGGGAGTCATCGCCTCCGAGTGCCCCGACGGCTCGACGACTTGCTCTTAGCGATGGGTATCTCGCGACCGCGTCCGGGAGTCCATCACCCAGGTCTTTCCGCCTCGAGATTGAGGTCTTGAGATCGCCTTTTTCAAATTATACCTCGCGCGCCCACACATGAGACATTCCGAATGGGCAGAGGAAGACCATCTCAAGTCTGCTGCTCGTTTCTGCTGGTGGGGGAGGCGGACCCTCCCCCACGACGGCTCGCCTCCGAGCGGAGCGAGGGTGGAGCGAGGGCGGCGGCAACAACGACACGCGGCCCCTCCGGTCGCACGCTGCGCGTGCGCCTCCGGGCCAGGCTCTCGGGAGCCGCCAGCTCTCGCTGGCGCCGGCTCCCTCCGAGCCGTTTGCGGCTCCGCCAGCTTGCCGCAAACCCCCTCCTCGGCGCCTGATGGGCGCCGGGCGCCTCTGGCGCGAGCAGCCGCAACCTTTCGCAGGCTGCAAAAGGTCTCATCACTGCCCGCGTGCGGTATAATCATGCTCCGCGCGGCCATGATCGGGACACCCTGACAAGGGCGCCCCCGCGACGAGAATACAGAGGCCCCTCGGTTCCCGAGGGGCCTTCTTCTTTGTTCGCGTTTCGGCACGCTCCTTGCCGAGACGCTGGTGAGCGCCCCCCTTCGTGGGGATTTGAGCCCCGATTCTTCTCCGCGGACGCGCACAGTGACCATTTGCGAGACAGATTTGAATCGCGCCCGGCTCGCGGAGGCTCTTCCATGACTCTCCAGGCTTCACCTTGATTGACTTGCCCCAGTCCCACCTCTAACATCGCACACAGTTCCCCAGGCTGAGCTTGATTCGTGCCGTGAAACGCAACCATCGAAGCCAGCCACCCTTCCTCCGAAGCGCGTCTCCTGAGAACCCCCGGAAGCTCGGCTTCTTCACTCTTCGAGGCTTCATCCGCCATGAGTTCCCACCATCGCTCGAGGCTGTTTCCTTCGCTATGCTGTTTGTTGGGGCTTTCACTTGTCTCCTGCGATTCGCAGACAAGCGTCGAGGGCACAATCCCACCAGCGAACAGTGAGGAGGTTCACCCTCGCTCCATCATCGCTGTGGAGCTTTCCAACGGGATTAGCGAGACGGACGTCCAGACGCTCGACCCGCGCAATTTCATTGTCACGGGCGACCTCACGCAGGGTGCGTATACGGGCACGGTCGTCCTTGCCCGGCGGAAGATCCTCACCTCCAGCATGAACGTGGAGGAGTTTGAGGCAGCCCAGGCGGCCCACCCGGATACCACCACACCCACCGACTCCAAGGACGACACTGGCGGCAAGGTCCCGAAGACGCCACCGAAGAACCGCAAGAACACGGTCGTTTTCCTGCTTCCCAAGGGCACAACCTTCAAGGAAGGTGAAACGGTCCACGTCACCATCAAGAGCCGGGTGAGGGCCAATGGAACACCCATCCGCCGCCACAAGAGCTTCTCTTTCCGCGTCAAGGGCAGCGCAGGAGCCACCGGCGAGTTCCGTGTCACCAACAGTGACCCCCCGTCGGGCCAGAGCCATGTCTCCCCTCGACCCAGGATCTTCGCCGAGCTCAACCGTTCGGCCGTGAAGGACTCGATCGCTGCGGGGCTGACGATTCGGGGTGCCCAGTCCGGCGTGCACACCGGTGGCGACACGTCCTACCCGAAGTCGACGGGCAACCAGGCCCAGAATTTTGCCCGGCGACTCGCCGCGGACGATTCTTTCGTGCCTGGCGAGAGAGTTACTGTCACGATGGGTTCCGAGATCACCGAGTCTGGCGCCGCCGGAGGCTCGGCCCAAAAGCTATCGCCCTACCTCTTTGAGTTTCAGATCGCATCTGGCGCTGTGAGAGGTGGCTGGTCGTCTTTGGAGGCGCCCGCTGCCTCCGGCGTGGGTCGAGTCGTGCTCGCGGGCGAGTTCCTTCCCGAGATCTCGGGAAGCGAATATGTGGTCCTCTCCGGGACTACTCTGAGCCTCTATTCGCACTCGGGGCAGCGTGTTTGGACCCAGAGAGATTCTGTGATCCCTCCGGAGAGCTCGAACGGGTTGCCTGTAGTTGGCGCAGTGCCGTTCGACACAGATGGCGACGGCATCCCGGAGGTCGTCGTTCTGTTCTCCGGGGACTCTGGCTCCCGGGTGGCGGTCTTGAAGACCAGCGACGCCGGTGATTTCTCGATCACGGGCAAGCCCGTTGATCTCCCTGTCCCACACGTCCAGCTTCTCGCCACCGCCGATCTTGACGCGAATGGAAAGCCCGATCTGATCCTGAGCCACGAATCCGTTCCGGTGGTTCCGAAAGCCGGAGAGAAAGCGAAGCGCTCTGGCCGACTGAGTTTTCTCTCGCTCGACCTCGTCGCGCCCGATCCCGCCGACATCAACCCCGCGGATCCGAGCACGCTTCTGCCCAGACCGACCTTTGTGCCGACCTGGGATCCGATGGACGGCTTCGAGCCATCTCGACGGATCGAAGCGGCTGACCTGAACGGGGACGGCAAGCTCGACCTCATCGCCGAGACCGCCCGAGGGCTGGAGCTCTACCGGAACATCAACAGCTCGACACAACGCTTTGCATTCCGGCAGACTGCGCAGCTTCGGGGCCGGGACGATCAGCCGCTCGTGGATCCTCTGGCCTGGGTTGTCGTGGACCTGGACGATGATGGTGACCTGGACGTCCTCGCATGGGACGCCAACGGGGCTCTCTTTCACCGCAACCCGCAAATCGACCTCGTCGAGGCGAACTCCCAGGCACCGGGTGGCTTGCTGATTCACCCACCGGCCGCCGAGCCTGTGCCTTCGCTTCTGTCCCTCACTGGCCGGGCCGTGGAGGCGGTCTCGCTCGAGCTGGATGGCCAGGATCGCCCCGACATCGTCCTCTTGCGAGCCGACGGAACCTTGACACTCCTCCTTTCGAAAGCCGGCGACGAGATCGCGTTTGAGAGGCTGGATCTGGGTGAGGCGGGGTTGTCCGACGCGACATCCCTTGCCATCGGCGATGTGGACGGAGATTCGGGCCTCGACGCCGTGCTTGTGGGCGGGGCCAGTGGCAAGGTCCACCTCTTTCTGGCTGACCAGGTTGAAGAGCCGGTGGATTCGGCCCCGAGCAGCTTCGAGCTCGCCCCGGATGGTGGTGGTCTCACGAACCTTTCGGCCGAGGTCCTTCGCGTGGTTGTGCTCGGGAACATGACCGAGAGGTTCACCGGGTATTCGCTTGCCCTCGATTACGACGAGCGTCTCCTTGATTACGCTGGCTACGAGGTTCCAATCAACTTCGCCTCGCTCGCGGACATTACCCGCTGCCCCGACGCACAAACGACAGGGTGTGTGGGTAATGTTTCGGCCCGGCTCACGTTCCGTCAGAACGCGAAGGGGTCGATTGCCGACGGCCAGATCCTGGGCACCTTTCTCTTCCGGCGGAAGCTGGTGACCCAGCCGGCCGTGACGAAAATCGAGCTGAAGCAGTTCCTGAGCGGCAACACGACCTTCGACAACAAGATCCTCGTGCTTGACGGTGGTGCCTCGCTGGAATTGGTCGCGGAGATTGACGGGGATCCCATCCTCATCACCCTCACGCCTCCAGCTCCGCCCGACTTGACCTCCGAGTGCACTGTCCTCGACCGGCTCCCGGGCTCGCTTGCGGGCCGTGTTTCCTGGACTTCGCCGGCGCAGGTGGCCTTCGACGAGTTTGCGATTGCTATCGCCGGCGTTTCCGCAGCCACGCTTCCGGGCTCGGCGACCTCCCACGACTTCACGACTCCCCTTGCGGGCGCCGTCAACGTGAGTGTCACGGGGCGGATCGTGGGTGGTCGTACCGTGGTAGCACAATGCCAGGTGATCGGGATCCATCGTCCCGAGGTGACCTGTGACGTGGTGGAGAGGGGGAAGCAGAACCGAATTTCCTGGACACTGGACCACCTCACCAGGAACCCGGTCGACCGATTTCTGGTCTACCGCAACGGGGTGCGGCTCGGTCAGACGGTCGACGGTGCCGCCACGGTCTTCACCGATAACTCTCCCTCGCCCAACGCAGCGGACAACTACGAGGTCTCGGGCGTGATCGGAACCACGGAGGGACCGCGGGGTAGCTGTGCCGGGGGCTCCATTGGAGATCCGGACACCAACGTTACCGAGCCACCCACGGGCCTGGAGCTGACCCCGGGACCAAGACCGAACCCGGGCGACGCTCTCACCCTTCTGTGCAAATGGACCAACAAGGAAGGCTACGAGTCCGTGATCCTCCGGGTGGAGCGTTCCGGAGACTCGAGCCCAGTTGTCTCCGAGACCCTGGCCGGCACGGCGAGCAGCTTTCTTGTTGCGGGCGATCCCTCCAGCGGCGGAGTGAAGCCGGGCCAGTACTCCTTCAGCGTGGCTGGCAGGCTCAAGGGCAGGTCGAGCGATACCAGCACGTCCGTCAGCCTGAGCGTCTCGGTTCCGAACCTGGGAAGCCTCCTCACTTGCGTACCCGATGCCTCGGGGAATGTCGTCGTTTCCTGGGACCCTCCGTGGCAAGGATACACCGCCTTCAAGCTGGTGATCGAGCACCGGGTGAATGGCAGCCTCTCTGGTGACCCGACGGACGTGCCGCTGAGTCTCTCGGCCACAAAGCACGTGGCGACAGGGCTCACGCCCCTGGGGACTTACACGTTCCGGCTCCAGGCCTCCTACTCCGATGGCGTTGTCTCCGCCAGTTACGAGCGGATCTGCGACCTCAACTTTTCGCCGAAGGTAGTGATCGGTAGCGTTGAAACGGGGGTCGGGTTGACGGATGTCGAGATTCCTGTTCGCGGCGAGGTGATCGGCGGCATTTCTGGCTTCCACTTTGAGATCGAATATCCTGCGTTCCTCGCGGTCAACACGTCGAGTGGTCTGCGCCTCGACTTCCCCGGTACTGTCAGTGACTTCCGTATCGAGAATGGCTCGATCTCGCTGCTCAAGAGAGCCGTCGTGACGGTCACGAACGCCAGCATTCCTGCGGACGCTGACGGGGACGGCACGGCAGACTCGACCCGGGTCCTGGCTCGGCTCGTGGGCTCGATCCCGAGAGATTTCAGCCTGCCGCAAGAAAGCTCGCTGCGCTTCGTGGGCGATGTGACCCTGAGATTCACGGGCACCCAGGATGATCAGGTCGTGCCGACGGATCCCGACGGCAAGCTGCTTGTTCGCAAGCGCTTCGTCCTTCTCGACAGGGCCACGATTTCTGCGGGATCCACGGACCCCGTGAAGTTGGTGGTGCGAACGACCTTCAACGCCCCTGCATCGGCCCCCGATTTCAAGGTCACGGCGATTCAGTATCACCTCATCTGGAATCCCAAGGAGGTCGAGCTCCTGCCTCCGAGCCTGGACGATCAGAAGGAAACGATCTTCTACGACTCGACGACGAAGAAGCTCAAGGGCCTCTTCGTGCTTCCCGACAGCGCGGGCAGTGCCCAGGGCAACGTGACCGGGGACATGACTGGTGCCTGGGTGGGCCTCGATACCTCGGATCAGAACAACCCTGTGAAATCGATCACGCCGGGGATCGACATGAAGATCCTGGTTCTTCGCTTCCGCTCAAAGATCCCGGGCGACAGCCCCGCCAAGTTCGCCTCCATCGAGTTCCTCAAGGAGTCGCGGCCAGAGCGTGTTGCCGGGAACAGCCATGACCTGCCGATGGCCTTCGTCGCGGAGCCGATTCCGGCCAACGAACCCATCCTGGAAGGGTTGTTCGGAGGAGGCCTGAAGGTTACCTCCGATGCGGTTCCCTTCACCCTCCAGTCGCTCGCGCCCGTGCAAGGTCCACTTCTCGGTGGTGGGGAGGCGTTACTGACCGGTTCCGGCTTCGGTTCCGGCAGCTCGGCGGCTTCCGACCTGTCGGTCCGGTTGCTGAGGCCTTCCGGAAGTCCGAATCCCACGGTGCTCCCGGCCGTGATTCTGTCGGTCGCCTCGGACTCGATCCGCTTCAGGGTTCCGGATTCCGGGCTGCGCTTCGCGGCGCCGCTTGCGACTCTGGCCGACGTTGTGGTGGTCCGGGGCGGTGCCACGCGAACGCTCACGCGCGCTTACTCCTATGACTTTCCCCGGATCACCAGCGCTGACAAGACATCGGTCTCGGCCGCGGGTGGGGAGCTTCTCGTTGTCCGGGGATTCGGGTTCGCCGTTGGAAGCTCCGCGGTCTTCAGGGTCGACGGCGTGACGTCGCTCTTGAACGCCCCGGTGACCGAGGTGGCTGCAGATGGCACCCGGATTTTCCTTACGACCCCCGACCTGCGAGGGCATGAGGGCAAGACGGCGACCGTGGAGGTCTTCGTGCCGCAGGTGACGACAGTTTCCCTGGTCCCAAGAATCGACATTCGTACCTCGGGCGGTGGCCCAACTCTGAAATTGACCTCGATCGCGCCAGAGAGGGCCACAATATGCGGCGGAACTGAGGTGACTGTGACCGGAGAGGGCTTCGAGTTGGGCCTTGGGGTTACCTTTGACAGCAAGGCAGCTTCATCGGTCACGCTCATCGACGGACGGACAGCTCGTGTCGTGACGCCGACTGTGGGGGAGGGCACGGGGTTGGTCGCTGTCAAGGTCTCAAATCCGGGTGGGGCGAGCGATACACGCGGTGGCGCTTTCACTTTCGAGCATCCGGCGCCGCCGTTTCGCCGAGGCGACGCGAACTCGAACGGCGAGCTCGACTTCGCGGACGCCACGCTCCTTTCGGATCTGCTCCTTGGAAGGGGCACCGGTTTCCCGCCAAACCTTGATGCGCTTGACGCGAACGATGACGGCGTCGTCAACGGAGGTGACGTCACAGCCATCCTGGCCCATCTCTTCGGAGGCGCTTCGGCCCTCCCTCCGCCCTTCGCGAGCCCGGGCCTTGACGTCGACTCCCCTGATAACCTCACGTCCTGTGGAAACTGAGAACCGCTTTGCCCAGCATCCACTCTGGCGTCGGGAGCTCCTGCCCGACCCTCGTGGCGTTGTTGGGTTTGCTCTGGTCGCCGGAGTCCTCTTCTTTCATTTGACCCTCGCAGCGGGGCCGCGAAGCTATCTCTGGAGCGAGAACCCGGTGCTCGAGATTCTCGCTCACGCCTGGTTAATTCTCTCGCCGCCCCTCGGTGTTTATCTTGGGCTGAGAAATCTCCTCGTAGTTCGCGACAGCATCTTGCCCGTCTTCAGCGTTCCCCTGGGGGCTTTCCTCAGCGTGATTACGGGGGCAAGCCTTCTTGCCGCGCTCATTTTTGGCTGAAGCGTTCGCAGGCACGCCTTGCGGCAAAGGATTTACAGGGCCGCTAAAGTTTGCTTGACACGTGCCGCGCAGAAAGGTAGCATTTTCCCGCTCTGTAAAGTGATTGTGCAGGAAGCTTTACGTCACTCCCAGGAGCCCTCACGGTGCCATGGCCTCGCTGTTTACGGCATTGGCGAGGGGGGGGCGACGCTCGATTCGGGACCATTCGCAAGACGTCTCCACTGAAGGCTTACTTCACAAAAGACGCGCACGGGTGAGACAAGACGCAAACAGCGGAATACAAGAAACAGCCGAAGTGAAGATAGAACGGCCCTTTGCCATTCAGGTGTGGGAATTTGTATCGCTTGTCGATAAGAGGATCGAGGAGAATACCGGGACGATTCGTCTGGGCAAGTTGAAAGACCGGGACTGGACTGATTCGTGAAGCGCGCTGTTATCTCTGACATTCATGGGAATCTGGCCGCCTTCGAGCAAGTCCTCGAGGACATTCAGCGCAGAGGGATCGAAGAGATCTACTGCCTAGGGGACATCATCGGCTACGGGCCGGATCCACGGGCCTGTATCGAGCTTGCGAAGCGGTTCCCCGTCAATCTTCTTGGGAATCACGAGGAAGCAGTGCTCTTCGGGGCGATAGGCTTCAACCCCAAGGCCAAGATCGCGATTGACTGGACTCGAGAACAGCTCAGCCTGAAGAGCGAGCCCCAGGAGCGTAACCGCGAGCTGTGGACCTTTATTGGTGGTCTTGCGAAGCAGCACAAGGAGGGCTCGTTCCTCTATGTTCACGGCTCGCCGCGCGATCCGACCCGAGAGTACATCTTCAAGCAGGACTACCAGGACCGGAAGAAGATGGACGAAATCTTCTCGTCGCCGGCGGACATGCACTGGCAGGTCTGCTTCGCCGGCCACACACACTACCCTGGAATCTTTTCCCAGGGGCATCCGTACGCGTTTCTCGAGCCGCAGGACATGGGCTACGAGTTTCCATACGCGGCGAAGAAAATGCGGATTCTTGTCAACGTGGGCTCTGTGGGGCAGCCACGCGACGGGGACTGGCGTGCGTCCTATGTGATCGTGGATGAGGAGTGCATCCGCTTCGTACGGCTGGACTATGATGTCCAGCGTACGGTCCTCCGTTTCAAGGGCTATCCAGAACTTCCCGATTACTTGGCCAAACGGCTCGAAGAGGGGAAGTAAGCAAGGACCTCACTCTTTTTCGTGGCATTCTCGTGCCCTTTCAGTATCTTCACCCGGTCGCGTTTCGCCTGTTGTCAGGCGACTCGACGCGACAGCTCGCGGCCCACAAGGACACACCGAAGAATGCTCTGGCGGTACCTCATAGCTTTTGTCCTCTCCATGGCAGTTCTGTGGGGCTGGATGTGGATTTTCCCGCCGCCCAAGCCTGCGCGGGCCCCGGAGCCGCAAGCTGGACCCCCGAGGGTCCCCAGTGCGGAAAAGGTCGACCCTCTGGCGGACCGTCCAGGAATCCCGGGAGTGACCCCGGGAAAGCCGGTGCTTCCCCAGCGGGAACGAAAAGAAATCTCTGGCTCTGTGGGTAAGCGCTTCGAGCTGGTAGCCGATTCGCGGGGGGGGTGCCTCTCGAGCGTTTCGCTGGGAGAATTTACAGAGTCAGTCAATGAAACCAGCCCTTACAAGATGCTCCGGACGCCTCGCAATGGGCCCGGCGTCTTCACGCTGGAGGTCGAGGATCCTACCAATCCGGCCAGGCCGTCCCTCATCGCCCCGGAGGCCAACTGGGAGCTCGAGCGAACGTCTCCGGACGGGGCGCCTCCGGTCTTCGTGTATCGCTATGACCTGGAATCGATCTCGATCACGAAGACGATTTCTGCGGGAGGGCCCGAGTTTCCCGGCGAGGGGCCCGAGGAGGCGCTCGCACGTCACTTGAAAGTGACGCTCGAGTTCCAAAACAAGGCGGCGACCCCGGCCACGCTCACTTACCGACTCTTTGGCGGAGTGGGTATGGATACTGAAAATGAGCAAGCTCCCGGCACCGACATCGAGTTGGTCGCGGGGTCCTGGAACGATCAGGCAATCGCCACCGAGGCGACAGCTGCTTCAAAGATCGCTCACAGGGACCTCTCGGGTGGCCGAGTCGCCTGGGTGGCGGTCTCGAGCGCCTACTTCACTGCGATTCTCTTCCCACTTCCAGTTGAACCGGGCAAGTCAGCGGGTTTTGTCGACAGGGCCTTTGCCGATTCCTACCCGGATGACCAATCGCTCGACCGGCTGGCCCACGAGAAACATGGGCGCTCCTTCCTGGAGCTGCCTCCGCAGGAGGCTGCTTCAATCCAGGACCAGGCCTACAAGAACCTGCGCGTGGCTTTTCGCAGCGCCAAGGTTTCCTTGCCGCCCGGCGGGCCGCCCGTGCGGCACGAGTTCGGGCTGTATCTTGGGCCGAAGGAGAAGGGACCGCTCGCTCGCTACGAGCCCCTGAGCTTGAGTAGTGTCGATCAGCATGGTGCCATTGCGCGATTCTTCACCTGGCTCCTCGGGATCTTCAAGTCTGTGACGTTCGGGAGCTGGGGTCTTGCGATCATCTTGCTCACCTTCGTCGTCAAGCTCTGCCTCCACCCAATCAACAAGCGCACGCAGGCGAGCATGCAGCGCTTTCAAAAGCAAATGCAGCGCGTCAAGCCGCAAATGGATGCGCTGAAGGAAAAGTACGCGGGCAACCGCCAGCGCCTCAATGCCGAGACACAGAAACTTTGGAAGGAGAACAACATCAACCCTGGCCAGCAAATGGCGGGTTGCCTGGTCATGTTTCTCCAGCTCCCCATCTGGTACGGGCTGTACACGACACTTCAGTCCGCCATCGGTCTCCGACAGGCCAGTTTCCTGTATATCCAGGACCTCACGCGACCGGACATGCTTTTCAAGTTTGGCTTCAATGTGCCTCTCCTGGGTGAGTGGTTCAACTTGCTGCCCGTACTCTACGTGATCCTGACGATCGTTCAGCAGCGGATGCAGCCGAAGCCGGAAGACCCGCAGATGCGTCAACAGTACAACATGATGACCTTCATGATGGCGTTCTTCGGATATATCTTCTATGCATCCCCATCCGGATTCATTCTCTACATCATGACGAGCGCTGCGCTAGGAATTCTCGAAAGCAAGATCATCAAGGCGGAGCTCAGGCACGAGGAGGAACGTGCTGTGGCGCTGGGCAGCGGGCAAGACACGGCTGGCGGATCTCCCAACAGTGGGGCCATGTACCCCGCCCGTTCCCGCAAGACAGAGGACGCGCGCTCGAAGCAAGGTGGGCGGCACTAGGCAGCCAGGCGTTTCATGGCTGGCAGTAACACCGCCGACACTATCCTGGCCGTATCCTCTCCTCCCGGGGCAGGGAGCGTGTGCATCGTGCGATTGAGTGGGCCCCGGGCTCTCGGGCGAGTTGCATTCCTCGCTGGCCTTGATGGCTCCCGCATCCTGGCGTGCAGGGGCTTCAGCGAGGTCCAGGCAAGCTTGCAGTTGGACGCCCTGAGCTTGCCTGTACGCGTTGCGGTCTATCGATCGCCGCGCTCCTACACTGGCGAGGATTTGTGCGAGATCACCCTGCCTGGTTCGCTGCCACTTGTGAGTCTCCTCACTCGGCGTCTCATCGCTTCGAGTCCCGATTCGGAAGGCGAGGTTCGGTGGGCCGGGCCCGGCGAGTTCACGCAGAGGGCCTTTCTGAGCGGGCGGATTGACTTGACCGAGGCCGAGAGTGTGGCGCAGCTGATCTCCGCAGCGGGCGAGGCCGAGGCCAGAGCCTCCCATCGTGGGATTCGAGGCGAACTGGGGGCGCGGCTTCGAAGCCTGCGAGAAGGCGTACTGGAATGTTTGGCCCTCATCGAGGCGGCGCTCGACTTCCCTGACGAGGATATCCCGGAGGTCTCGCGGGAAACTCTCCTGGGGCGAGTCGGGGAGGTGAAGGCCAACGTCGAACGACTGGAGGATGCGACAGCGCTGCGGGTGATGACCCCCAGCTCGCTTCGCGTGGTTCTTTGTGGCTTTCCAAACGCAGGGAAATCGAGCCTTCTGAACGCGATTTGCGGGCGACCACTGGCACTCACCTCTCCGGTTCCCGGTACGACCCGCGACCCCGTACGAGGCGTCACCTTCTTCGAGGGTCGCAGGCTCGAGTGGATCGACCTGGCCGGAACGACGGACACGGAGGGTTGGACCTTCGGCGGGGAGTCTGACGAGGAATCTGTGATCTGGAGTGCCGTCCGCAGGCTCACGCAGCTTGAGCTTGAGAGTTCGGACCTCGTTGTCTGGGTGGTGGACTCAACTGGTGACTTCCGAGCGTCGCTCGCTGCCAGGGAGCGGATCAAGGCCCCTGAAATCATTACCGTGTTTCAAAAGGCAGATCTCGTGGATTCGCAGGCCCGGCAAGAAGCCGTCCTTGAGGCGCCGGAAGCGTTCTGGGTGAGCGCTCGAGAGCGCTCTGGGCTTGAGAACCTGGTTGCTGGAGCGGTCGCCGCTGTGGAACGGACTCGCGGCGCGGTTGCCCGGGTCGAACGGGTTGCGCCGAGTTTTTTCGTAAGCACCCACCAGCAGTTGGCACTCGAGAGGATCGGCGACGCTCTCGCGAGGGCACTGGGTGGACTTGCCTCCACCGCGGGTTTCGAGTACGTGGCCTCCGATCTGCGCGATGCGATGGCCGCGCTCGACGACGTCCTGGGAGCGAGCCCCGGGGACGCCGTGCTCGACTGGGTCTTTGCCCGTTTCTGCATCGGAAAGTGACCCTGGAGTAGCCGCTGCATTTTGTTTCCAACGTCCCGCCTCAGTGTCTACAATCCCGCCCAGTCTCAGGCCTGTTGTGCAAGTGATCCAGTGAAGAGGACCGCCGGGAGCACTTGACGAAATGACCTGCATCATTTTGACCCCGCTTCATGGTTACAAGTCTGAATTGCCTTGTTTGTGGCAATTCGCTCGATCTTGGCCAGGAATGCTTTTCGAGCCGGGCGCTATCCGGGAGGGTTGCCGTGCGTTTACTTTTTCTGAATGAGAAGCTGAATTATGCGGGGACATCCTCGTACACTTTTGACCTGGCCTCTGCCCTTGGCAAGCTGGGGGACGAGATTCGTCTCTGCACGACGGGTGGCGACCTCCGGAAGTCGTTTGGGGCGCTTGGGGTTGAGACCTACGTGGTTCGCTTCAACCCCTTCAGCTTTTCAAAGCTTCTGAGTTTTCTGCGGGAATTCGAGCCCGAATTGCTCCACTTTCAAAACTTGAGGAGCGCCCCGTTTGGACAGAGAATCGCGCGCAAGCTCGGCGTGCCGTATGTGGTGACGGTGCATCGCGCTCCAGACTCAAGCGCCCCCCGGATCACGGATCACCTCCTCTCTGGCGTGATCGCCTTGAACGAGGTGGTCCGTGAGTCTCTGGTAAATAATCTCGGTGTGCCGAAGACGCTCATCCGGGTGATCCACCGAGGAGTCGACACGGATGCGCTCTCACCAGAGCCCGAGGGTTGGCAGAGGCCTCGGGATCGGGGTTGGATTCCCGTCGTGGGCTCGGTGGGAAACCTTCAGAAGGTCAAGGGGCACCATGTGCTGATCAAGGCCGCCCGGAGGCTCCTCGACATGGGCGTCGAGGCGATGTTCGCCATTGTCGGGGAAGGAGAGGAGGAGCCCTACCTGCGGAGGCTGGTGAAGGATCTGCGGTTGCAGCAGCAGGTGACTTTCTCGCCACACATTCCGAATCGGCGTGGACTCTACCGCACGTTTGATATCGTCGTCGTGCCGAATCTGAAGGCTGGCGTGGGCTCGACGGCGCTCGAGGGTATGAGCATGGGCAAACCGGTTGTGGCGAGCGCCGTTGGGGAGTTGCTCCATATTGTTGAGGATGGCAAGACGGGTCTGCTCGTCCCGGAAGGGGACGACGAAGCCCTGGCAGACCGGCTGCGAGATCTCATCTCGCACCCGGAGAGTTGTGCCTCGCTGGGGCAGGCGGCTAGGGCCTGCGTGCTCGAGAACTTCTCGCTCGGGCCCATGGTGCAGGCGACCCGGGAGTTCTACCAGGAGAAGTCCACAGCCGCGTCTCGGAACGCTACCGCTCGACGCTGAGAGAGTAAGGCCTGGCATGCCCCTTATTTTCCCTGCTCAGGGCATAACTCCCGGGAAGGTCCGGTAAGGGGAGCCTGGATCGCTCGGCGGCGTGTGTTTCCATCGTGGTCACAGGCGAAGGTTTGTGTTCGCGACACTCTTCCTGGCTCGCCTCTTGCAGAAATCAGCTTCCCGGGGGTGTTCCTGAGGTCTGCAGGACAAGTCCCCGCGGTTGAGTCAGGGCCCCATGCCAGTGCCGCAAGCATGGGTGCCGGCCAGAAGGATGGAGCTTCGGGTAGGCGCCAGGTCGCGGGGGACCAGAAAAGAAGGGATGGGTAATGTCCATGATCCAGATGTCCATGAATTCCAGCCGCACGAGCTCGAAAGTTTCGACTCTCGCGCGTGTTGTAACCCTGGCCGTTATTGCCATGGTGATCTCGACTCGAGTTGTCCGGGCGCAATCTGCACCCGTGCCGCTCAGAATCCTCACCTGGATCCATCCGGAAAATCCGCTCCAGGTTCGCTTTGAGCTCCAGAACGCCGCGGTGAACAAGGCCAGGGTCAAGCTTTGGCACTTCGGCGATCGCACCCGTTCGCGCGAGGTCTCACCGACCCACTCCTATGCGAAGCGTGCTCTTTACAGCGTTCGCGTCCGATACTTCGATTCGGCCGGAGTCGAGCGCGTGCTGGGTCGAAAGCTAGATCTTGTCTCACCGCCCACGGTCTTGATTGAGAGCTTTGGTCGGGTCGAGGGAGGGGCCGCCACAGCACTGTGGTTCCTGGCCGTGGCGAAGAGCGGAAGCACTCAAGTGAACGCGCAGGAGTGCCACTGGAGCTTTGGCGATGGTGCCACGGCCGTGGGAGCCCGAGTCGAGCACACTTATGGAGGTCCCGGGGCGTTTGCGGTGGACGTCAAGCTCGTGGACAGTGTCGGCAACGTCGTCACCGACGGAGTCGACGTCACGGTGAGGGAGCCACCGCTTCCGCCACCCGCACCCGCACCCGCACC